>ENA-OPAA01000022-OPAA01000022.1-human-gut-metagenome-genome-assembly--contig:-NODE-22-length-108347-cov-17.918923_pt1 | contig 108347 bp, 88 predicted proteins | sample MGYA00241049_ERZ501414 | MGnify/ENA primary metagenome ERZ501414 (study PRJEB25962, sample SAMEA2042520) | human gut metagenome | biome: human gut; feature: human-associated habitat; material: faeces... | reverse complement strand
ATGGTACTGCACTCGAGAGGGTGTGGGAGAGTAGCACGCCGCCGCATTCAACTTAATAATATGAAGATCCTTGGTAGAGCGCTCCGCTCCCAAGGATCTTTTTGTATTTCTGGGCAAATAATCGCCATTCCGGCAAACTGCCCGGCATAACGGAATGGTGGCTCAGCAAAGCCGGGCCAAGAAAGGGAAGGCCGGGAACGGCCGCAAATCCTTGTCACAGTCCATTGCGCGAAACAATAACACGGCAACGCAAGATGACGAGAACATCTCCATCAATCTTATTCTTGCCATTCTGTCAACTGGAATCATGGCCTTCATTGGCATCCTTACGGAAACCCTCACCAACGTGCTTTTCCCTGGATTAATGGCGGAATTCCACGTCGACACGTCCACTGTTCAATGGCTGACGACCGGCTATCTGCTTACGGTAGCGCTTGTCACGCCGCTCTCAAGCTATTTCAAGCGCAAACTGAAGTTGCGTACCATCTTCCTTACCGCAATCGTGCTCTGCATCACCGGCTGCCTGATGGTAGCTTGCACGTTGAACTTTCCTATGCTGATGACCGCGCGAATACTACAGGGAGCGGGCACGGGAATCGCGCTTCCGTTGATGTTCAATATCATTCTTGGACAGTCTTCGAAAAGCAAAATCGGCATGCTGATGGGCGTTGGAGGCATGGTGGTGGCCGTGGCGCCGGCACTCGGACCGACTGTGGGCGGTCTTGTCGGTACGTTCATGCCGTGGCGTTGGATTTTCGTGATTCTGCTGCCGTTCCTGTTTGTTTCGCTGGTGTGCGGCCTTAAAACGATTCATCAGGTCACTCCTACCGAAGAGGCGCATATCAATCCGCTGCATGTGCTTTGCCTAGCAGTCGGATTCGTCTGTTTCGTGTTTGCGCTCGACCGTGGCGGATCCGCCGTTACCGCGGTGAGTAATGGGGATACTTCCGCGACTACGCAATGGTGATTGCAGTGGTTCTGCTGCTGATTGCCATGGCCGCTTTGCTAGTGTTCGCTTGGGTGTCGCATCGTGCGTTCTCGCCGCTGGTTCGTCTGACCGTGTTGCGGAGCGTGAAATTCCGTTGGCATTTGCTTGCGTATGTGCTGCTGCAGTTTGTGACGATCGGTTACGGCTATATGATTCCGAACGCTTCGCAACTGGGATTCGGCGCGTCTGTGCTTGCTGCAGGCGTGGTGTTGCTGCCTGGCGCGTTGCTGGGAGCGGCTAGTGCTCCGGTTTCGGGATCGCTGCTTGATAAGTTCGGTCCGGTCCGCCCGATGTTCACTGCCATGCTCGCCGACCTGCGTGCCTTCGCGTCCAAACGATAGCTGCTGTGCTCACGGTACGTGAGCTCGTGTCCGGATCCCTCCACTCGCTGGAAGAATCTGGACAATTCGGGGGTGTATGTGCGGGCAGATTCCTCCAGTGGGTGGGAGAATCCGGATGCTGGGAAGCATACCAACGTACCAATTCCTCCAGTGGGTGGAGGTTTCAGGACGTTTAAAGGCCGGTGCGCGGGTGTTTTCCTCCAGTGGGTGGAGGTTTTCGGACTGTAGAAGGCCTATGGGCGTACTGATTGTTCCAGCCACTGGAGGAATTCGGACTGTGAGAGTCTTGGCAGCGGGCTGATTCCTCCAGTGAGTGGGCGATCTGGGATGCTGAGAGGTGCGTTGGCGGGTGAATTGTCCCAGAGGGTGGAGAATTCGGTGCGCGGGAAAGTCCTCACGTGTACGGATTCCTCCAGTGAGTGGGCGATCTGGGACGTTGCGACACGCCGATTTGGGGTTTGGAAGAAACTGTTGTATCCTAATCAAGTTGCGTTTCGCGGATAGACACTGTGAGACGTTGCATAATTGGAGAATTCGCCTAGTGGTCTATGGCGCACGCTTGGAAAGCGTGTTGGTGTAACAGCCTCACGAGTTCGAATCTCGTATTCTCCGCCAGTAGGGCTTTCGGATGATTCCGAAAGCCTTTTTTTATGCCAAAACGGCGGGTTTTCAATAGCTCGCTGGCGTGGCTCGCTGCGGCACGTGCAACGGAAAAGTTGCGAAACAGTGGGGGAGTTGCGCATATCGCTGATTTCGTTCGTAACGGTATGCTACCTTGCGTTACGCTCGGAACGATGACCGTTGCCAGTGGAGAGATTACCGGCAGAGATTGCTTGAAGAGAGGGAGGGCAGCGATGGCTGAGTTCGACGATGAGCTAGATATGCAGCGTGAACTCGATACCCGCGATTCCCTGGCTTCGATGGCCCACTACCATGTGTCATCGCCGGGTGCCGTTACCACGCAGGTGTTGCCGCCAAGCTTCATTCCCACTGCGACCGGCCGCATTCGCCCTGTGACGGGCACGATTCCCGCAATACAGTCGGATGCTCAGGAAAAACAGGCGCAGATTGGCCGTTCCGTTCGATCCATACGTTCGCTGGCTGCCGGCTCGCTTCGTAAATCGCAAGATTTCGATGCAGACGGTAGTACCGACGGCAACGGCAATAGCGGCTCCATAACGCCCCGCATAGCGTCCAGCGCCCCGCACTACGTCGATTGATCGTCGATTTTGACCGTCGACATTGCTTTCGACTTAAGTTCGATGAAACAGGCCTGATTCTAACCTAATTACAGTCCGCTTTATCGATTAGTCGTCGCAGCCGGATAATGCCCGATTATCAATCTGCCGTATTACTCAACAACAGCAATAAACGGACTTGCAGGCAATCCGAGATCGTTATACAGCAGACTGGAAATAACCGGATTCCCACTCCACCAGTAACGCACTTGAGTTACCGCGTTGCAATTCGAGCTTCCATCGGCGGCACTCAGCACAATCTGATCACCCTTAATCGTTGCCGTTGCCGAAACCCACTTTCCGGAATCGTCGGCAATTTCAAAACCTTGCAATGGCGTGGAAGTCGGCGTTGCAACGTTGGAAATACCATTCAAAGGAGTCGCGTCCGGATTCGCATCATAATCGGGCACGGTCGCGCTCTCAGTCTTCGAATAATTGGGCTTTTCCGCCTGCAAACCGGTTGCGGTGCCGTTCTGGAACGACAATACGATCGTGCCATCGGAAGCATGCTTCGCATGCGCGATAAGCGGCCCGTTGGGAATGGTCTTGCCTTCCGACATCGCCAGATATTGCGCTGCCATGCGCGCGCCGAGAATATCTTTGCCAAGCGGATGTATCAACGTTGAAGTGCCCTTGTCCGTATCAAGCGACACCGTCATTGCAACGTTGGAAGCATTGCGTAATCCGGCATTGCTCAACGTGTTCAACTGCGCGAATCGCACGTTTTGCGTGTACTGGTAGCCAGGCCAGCGTGCCAATTGCACATACAGGAACGGCAGATCATCCTGATCGAACACTTCACGATATTGGTTGATCAGCAGCGTCATCTGCGACTCGTACGCCAGCGCGGTCGCCTCGTTCGTGGAATCATTGCATCCCTGATACCACAGCACGCCCGCCACGTGGAACCCTTCCAAAGGTGCAATATGGTTCGCATAAATATCACCGCCTTGCACGTGACGTCGAATCGGCGTGCCACCCCATGCGGTTTGAATAATGCCGATCGGCACGTTCGGATGCGCGGCACGAAGCTGCATGGCAAACTGCTGCGCCAGATAACTGAAATGCTGCGAATTATCGGCGGTCGCCTCAAGCCAGGTGCCAGCCTGCTCATTCACGTCGCGTAACGGAAAATCCGTACCTTTCGAGGAGTTGGCGCTCGCAACGAAGTGTACGTTGTTGTCGGAAAGCTGCTTCGGCAGATCGTCGGTCGTTATCAGACCTCCGCCGAAATTGTAGGAGTTGCCTGAACCCTCATAATATTGCGAATAATTCAATTCCATATTCGACTGTCCGGCAGCAATAAATACGTCGCCAACATACACGTTTTTCAGAGTCAACAAAGTGGTTTCGTTGTATAAAATCGTTAATGAATATGGTTTAAGACTTGCTTTTTGTTTAGGTAAGGTGCAGGTGAAATCGCCATTTTTGGAAATTTTAGCTTGTGCTGATGCTGATTTCTTTCCTTGGGAAATCGTTGTAATCAGTTGCGTTGGGTCAACAACTTTTCCGCGTTGTGAAGTGGTGGCCGTTCCTTTGACTATCAGCGTTTTCCCACGTTGGAAAACCATGTTCTCCAAATAGTAGGAGGGGAGTTTCACGGTGATGCGGGTCGCATAATTGTTGTTGGATTGCGCGGCGTTGTCGTTGCTGGAGACATTATCTGATGCGCTGTTGCTGCTATTGGAATTACTGCCGTTGACGTTTGCTGAACCGTCGCCCCATTTCGGCCCACAACCAACAATGATCGCCACCAGAATTGCCGCGGTCACTACCGCGGCAATAATCACGCGTGCCAGTCGTTTCTTCTTCAAGATGGCTCCCCTTCTGCGTCCGCAATGCAACGCTTGCAGCGTTTGTTTAACGGAGCAATCACATTAAAGCCTAGTCAATCTTGCTGCGATGCGCACAAATATGGTCATCCGTCAGGCTCTGCCCATTTCTGTCATCTCTCCATGATGGCGTCCCATGGGCCGGACTTTTATCGGTCGAGAGCGGTGGACGTCCCATAATCATGCCACCCACTGTTCGTTCGTCTTCAGGAAATTCGCCTTGTTCGTAGGATTTGCGCCAACGATCGATCATCTCATCGGTGATCTCTCGACCATTTGCCGATGTCCAGCTCATGAGAGCCTCCTTTCCGTTCGTTTGGTCTTTCCCTAGTCTTGCACTTTTCTTTTGACTTGTTACTGCATTTTATAGCCGTGAAGTCTTGAAAATGGCGGAATTTCAACGTTTCTTCTTTTGCCTGCCATGTGACTCTCTTTTGCTTTTCTTTTGATTCTAAAATCAAAAGAAACGTTGGGTATGCGGAAAAGGGGTATGGAAGAGTTGGGAGAAACGTAAAGACGGTGAGGCTAATGACCGGCTTGGTTGACAGGCCTGGTTGGCTTGATTGACCGGCTTGATCGGCTGGTTGGTTGGCAGCGTTGCGATCGGTTGATTTACTGGAGGAATTGATCGTCCAGCGTTGCGTCGGTCGCGTCGGCTGCGCCGGATTGGTCGACGGTGCCGTCCGTGGCGCCCGCGTCGCCGGCAACTCCAGCATCGCCCTCCGTGGCCGTGGCTCCGTCCGTTCCGTCGTCGCCGTCCGTTCCGTCAGCGCTATTGTCGGTTCCGTCACCGCCATCGGTGGCCGCGGATTCGTCGCTCTTCTGCAAAGCCTGCTTGAACTGCTTGGCCTGCTTGTCGTACTCGGCTTTTGCGGCGTTGGCTTTGCTGATGGTAGCGGAAGTGTCGGCGGCGCAGCTCAGCGTTTTCGGCGCGGTAACTTCCGTCTGGTGCAGTTCGGCAAGCTTGTCGAGATCGTAGGACCCGTCGAAGCTGGTGAACGCTTCGGAGATCTTCGCCTTCAGCTGGAACGCCTTGGAATAGGAGGTGTTCATGGCCGTGACGGCTTCCTTGCAGTCGTTGAGTGCGGCCAGGTCGCGCATTTGCTGCGATGCGCGCACGCCTGTGAATCCGAAGACCGCGCCCAGAACAACGACTACGACGACTACGGCGATGATGATCTGGCGGTAGATGTGCTTTACGCGCTGGTCCGTCCAAGCGTCGCCGTCGCTGATGCCTTGCGCTATGGCCGCGTCGAATAGGTCTTGCGGCTGGCGGGATTCGCTGGATTCGTGTGATTGCCGGTTGCTGGTTTCAGCCGTGTTGCTGCTGCTGATTGTGCGCTCTCCGGTTGCGTTGGTACTGGTTGCGTTGGTACTGGTTGCGTTGGTTTCGACTTCGGTTGCTTCGACTTCGTTGGAAGCGTTGCCGACAAGCGTATTCCCGGTATTGCCATCGGCATCGCTGGCAAATGCGCTGCTGACGGTCGAGCTGTTGACTGCGATACCGCTGGCAGCGGCGTCAGTGCTGTCGGCAGAAGTGTTGGTCGTTGCGCTTCCGGCAAGTGTTCTCGGTGTGTGTGACGAGGTGCTTTCCTCGCTTGGCTTCTTGCCGTGCCGTGCCATAACCCCTCCAGAATCTGCCTACTATTCTGTATTCCCCGGTGACAGCTCCCGATTCAGGGCAATTGAATCACGTTCCGAGAGTCCACCTGAAATGCCAATATACAGCGTACGATACCCGTCCTTCCCCGATTTCCCACACTCGTGTTGTAGTCGTTAATGCATTCAGGTACTCTCTGGAGTTTTATTCGTCTGTGATAACTTCTTAAAAATTTTTAGAAGTGTTGGTGAAAACTTCTTAAAATTTTTGAGAAGTGTTATGCTGGGATTGTTGGGTGTTTCGCAACGGACGGCGAAAGGAAGAACTTATGGTGCCGGATAATCCATGTGAATCGTATGCCATGCTGGTTCGTGAGTCCATGCAGTTTGACATTCCTACGCCGTCACGCCGCATCGAAATCATACGCGAGCTGCCGCAGCCGGCAGTGTTCAATGCTGTGCACATCATCACTGGCATCCGACGTTGCGGCAAAACGTTCTATCTTTTCCAGAAAATTCATGATTTGTTACAAAACGGCGTCTCGCGTAATGATATTTTCTATTTCAACTTCGCTGATGATCGTCTGCAACCAATGCAAGACACCGTGCTCAACGATATCGTCACAGAATACTGGCGGCAATATCCCGACTCTCGTGACCATGGCTGCTATCTGTTCCTTGACGAAGTGCAAGAATGCGCCAATTGGCAGGGATTCTGCCAGCGCATAGCCGAACATGAAGCTGTGACGCTCGTCATTACTGGATCGTCTTCGAAACTGTCCAGCGAAGAAATCGCAACGAATTTCCGAGGAAGATCGCATCCGCATGCCATGGCGCCACTGTCTTTCCGTGAATTCTGCGACTTTCGGGGAATCGAAACGCCTACAGCGGGCAGCACTCTTGCCGATGCCGTGTTTTCGCCGCGAGAGGTCACCCGGTTTGAAGCTGCCTACAACGATTACCTAACTATTGGCGGCTTCCCTGCAGTGCAACGTATGGTTGAAGCTGATCGTATTGAAACGCTCCAAGGTTACGTGCGGGACGTGGTTGCGCGTGACGTTGCCGAGCGTCTTGGTCGTGAAAACATTACTCTCGCCACGCAGATAGCGCTGTTTTTGCTGCGCAATACGGCCTGCGAGCTGTCTACCAATGGTCTTGTGGAAACGTTGCGAGCGGTCGGCTGGAAAATCTATTGGGATAAGGCGAATACGTTACTCGAGCTGTTCAGGCAGGCATTTCTGGTGTATCAGCTTGAGGAGTATTCCACCATGCTCAAGCCGGGTAGTACTGCGGTGCCGAAAATGTATGCCGTCGATCAGGGTATGGTTTACGCGGTGTCACGCGCCAACCAGCAAGATATTGGAAAACGACTGGAAACTGCGATTTTCTGCGAATTGCAGAGACGAACTTCCGGTAGGCGTACGGAAACAATCACTTCGTACACTATGCCGACGTCCAAACAGGAGAAAGTTGACTTTCTTATCGGCGATGCTCTTGCTACGGAACCGTATGGGCTTATTCAAGTGTGTGCCAATATGGGAAATGAGAAAACCAGGGCGCGAGAAATCGGCTCTCTGCAAGCGGTTATGCAACGTACCAACGTTGATTCCGGCCTGATTCTCACGCTTAACGAGGGAGAAACCATTGAACTTCCCGATTCCACTGGCATGATCTACGTACTCCCCTCCTGGAAATGGTCCCTCTACGAAGCGTGATGGGAAGGTCAGCGAGAATGCTGGAAAGGAGATATGGAAATGGATGATGCCATATCGGTGCCCCTAACGAGCTAGTCGATTCTTATCAGTGTGTAATGCGTGAGATGTGGGGATTGGGATGATTTTGGAGTTGGGGATGGACGGGGTTGTGGGTTGCAGTTAGAGTTGACGATTAGGGCGTTTGCGCCGAATATTTGGGGTTGATGACTGTATTCAAGAGAGGCTGACGAATGGTTTCGCCACATCATGTTGTGAAGATTGCGACTGCGCTGTCTGCGGTTGCGTTGACTGCTTCCGTTGCGGTTGCGCCGGCTTACGCATTGCAGGATATTGCGATTGAGGATGCTGTTGCGCAAAGCGGTTCCGTTACTGCAGATAATGGTGTTGTTATGCAGTCTGACGATCAGTCGGATGATCAGACGGGCGACCAGCAATCGCAAGACAGCATGCCCGACAATCCGAATGCGAAACTTCCGGATAACGTCAGTGACGAGATTTCCGACGATGCCACCGTGGTTTCGGAAGATCTGGCTGTCACCCCCGAAGGTGAGGTCAAGAACATCGAAACCGGCGAAATCGTGACCGATCCAACATTGGTCGGCACGAAAGATCAGCAGCCGGATCCGCTCGCCAAAACCAACGGCGAATCCTTCATTCCGGTAAGTGCGGAAGATGTCAAAAATGCTGTAGCCGACACGAACGTACAGCTCTCCAAATTCGAAAGCAATGAATACGGCGCGCACTGGGGCACCTACAACAATTCGAAAGCTTTTTTCGACTACCAGAACAACCTGTTCGTGCAGCAAGCCAAAGGCGTGATCGACGTTTCCGGATGGCAAGGCGACATCGATTGGGCCAAAGCGAAAGCCGACGGCGTGGAAGGCGCGATCATCCGCCTCGGCTACGGCGAAGGCAACAATGCCGACAAGAAAGCGCAACGTAACATTTCCGAATGCAAGAGACTTGGCATCCCGTTCGGCATCTACTGGTATTCCTACGCGGACACTCCGGCGCTCGCCAAAGAAGAAGGTACCGACGTGGTCGCCAAACTCAAGCAATTCGGTGTGAATCCGAGCGACTTGGCGTACCCCGTGTACTACGACCTGGAAAAGTGGACGTGGGAAGGGCATCAGCCGCCCACCGACCCGAACGTGTACAACAATATCGTCAACAATTGGTACAGCGCGCTGCAGTCCGCCGGATACAAGAATCTTGGCGTCTACTCGTACACCAGCTACCTGCAAGGGCCGCTGAAACATGCCGACATTTACGCCAAAACCACGTGGGTGGCGCAGTACGGCGCTCGCATGGGATTCGACTCATTCCCGACCAACAGTCGCGGATGGCAATACACCAGCACCGGCAAGGTGGACGGCATCAGCGGCAACGTGGACATGAATGCGTTCGGGAATAAGGAGTTTGTGAATGGCGGGAGTAGCAATGATTTACAAGCGGCCATTGATGTACGCAAAATGACGGCAGTTACCATTCCGAATGGCAATTATTACATCAATGTTCGTTCCAAAGTTGCGTCTAGTGTTGATATTCCTGGTGGAAGTGCTGCAGATTCCACCGCCATTCAGTTGTATTCCGGTAACGGTTCCAAGGCTCAGCAGTTCACTTTTACTAGGCAGTCTGATGGGAGCTACGAGATCGTCAATGTGAATTCCGGCAAGGCTTTGGACGTGCGTAATGGTGTTGCTGAGAATAACGCTATAGTGCAACAGTATTCTCGAAATAATTCTCAAGCTCAACGATGGTTTATTCGTGATTCCGGAGCGGGATATTATTTGCAGTCCGCTCTCGGTAATTGGGTTCTGGATTTGAGCGGTGGAAATACTGCGAATGGTGCTGCGATTCGGCTGTATACGCCCAACGGCACTGCTTCACAGCTGTTTGTTGTTTCGTCAAGCGATGTCAACATAGCTACTGGAGTATCGATGATTATCACTTCGGTTGCGAATAAAAAACTTGTCACGGATGTGACGAGTGCGTCAACGGCGAACGGGGCACGAGTTCAGCTTTATTCAAGTAATAATACGAACGCCCAGAAATATCGATTTGAATCAATTGGCAATGGAACTTATAAGATTATCAATGCTAATTCCGGCAAGGTGCTGGATGTGGCTGGCGGATCCACTGCTAATGGAGCGGCGTTGCAGCAATATACGAGTAACAATACTGTTGCTCAGCAGTGGACGGTGCGAAATTACGGTAGTGGCAAGGTTGCGCTAGTGTCGGTGAATGCTAATAAGGCTGTCGATATTCCAGGTGGTAATGCTGTGCAGCAGGCTCAGCTGCAGCTTTATTCGCCGAATGGCACTGTTGCTCAGCAATGGCTGGTTGCAAAGGCGCCGTTAACGTTGCGCGAACGTTTGAACGAAACCGCAACCAAGCATAGGCAAGATCTGCCGGATGGAACCTACACGTTCGGATCGAAGCTTAATACGTCTATGAAGATGGATGTAAGCGGCGCTTCCCGTTCAAATTATGGAAACGTGCAGATTTGGGCAGGTAATGGTACCAATGCGCAGAAGTGGAAAGTAACGCATGACTCCAACGGGTATGTGACGTTAACCAGTGTGAACTCTGGCAAAGTGTTGGATGTGAATGGCGGCGTATCTGCCAACGGAACCAACGTGCAACAGTACGATTCCAATGGAACATACGCTCAAAAGTGGATAGCAGTCAAGAATTCCGATGGCTCGTATACGCTCCAGTCAGCGCTCGCAGAAAATGCGGTTTTGGATGTGAATTGTGGTTCCAGAGCGAACGGCACTAACGTGCAGTTGTATACTTCCAACGGAACAAAGGCCCAAAAGTGGGTGAAGTAGCAGAATAAAACGAAGGCTTGGTTACGCATATTCTGCTGGAATCAAGCCTTCTTAATGACATTGAGAGATCACTTTCCCCGACGCTTCATCAACGCAAAACGATTGGCCTCAACGATGAAGGCTTTGCGATCGTTTTTGGCTATGACGTCGAGGATAATTCCTGTGACAATCAAGAGCAAGCCTGCAATGACAAGCATTACCGCACCGATGAGTGTGGGGAAGCGTGCGACCATGCCGGTGTGCATGAAGTCGATGCCTACGCTGCCGCAAAGAATCAGACCAATAACGCCAATGACCAGACCAAGCCCACCAAAGAAAGGTAGTGGTTTGTACTCACGGATCATACGGAAGATGGTGCTCATTACCTTGATGCCGTCTCCGACGGTATCAAGTTTGCTGACGGAACCTTCAGGGCGATCACGGTACTGAATCGGCATCTCATAAAGACGGAGATTGTTGTTCAGCGAATGAATAGTCATTTCGGTTTCGACCTCAAAACCACGGGACAGCACTGGGTAGGTCTTTACAAAAGTGAAGGAGAACGCTCGGTAGCCAGTCATGATATCGGTTACGTGAGCTCCGAACAGTCCATTGATGGATCCACGTACGAGCCTATTGCCGAAGTTGTGGAATGGGCGCTTGTTCTCCTGGAAGTACGTGGAGCTCAAGCGGTCTCCAATCACCATGTCATAGCCTTCAAGAATCTTGTCGACCATGGCTGGTGCCGCGTCAGCCGGGTACGTATCGTCGCCGTCGGCCATGACGTACACATCGGCGTCGATGTCTTCGAACATGGCTCGGATCACGTTGCCTTTGCCTTGGCGTGGCTCCTTGCGGACGATGGCCCCTTCCGCCGCCGCGATCTCGGCGGTGCGGTCGGAGGAGTTGTTGTCGTACACGTAGATGTCCGCCTGCGGCAGCGCGGTTTTAAAATCACGCACGACCTTGCCGATGGTGACTTCTTCGTTGTAGCAAGGAAGAAGTACCGCAACGGAAACGTTCGAATTCTCAGGCATGTACTCCACTATATCTCTTGTACTGGTCTGCATGGGGAATGGATTATAGGTGATGTTGCATACTTGAAGCAAATGGATTTATCGATTCACATTAATTATCACGAGTGTAGCGTGACGAAGTGTTCGTCTTGAATGCCGAATCGCTTTTGAAATAATCGTTATAGTTGATCTCCATGTTCGATTGGCCAGCGGCTATAAAAAGTTCGCCCACGCATACATCATATACCGTGTTTTCATCACGGTGGTAGCTATGGCAAATTCCATGGTGTATTGGGCAAGTGACCCTTTGATTCTAGGCAACTTGATTGAAAATTTTCCTGCTTTATCGATTGTTGAAGAACTGGCGTATTTATGTTTCCTTCTCGCAAAGTAACGGAAATTGTTTTCCCCGATGAGGATTTCTGAGCTGAGCCGCTTAAGGTGGTGGTTTTGTTCTGTTGCAGAACCATGCTGTCCATTACACAGCTCGGTAAAGGAAGGGCGGTGTTTCCGTTTTCTTGTGGTGTTTTCTTGCTTTCCTGAGCGTACGCAGGAAAACAGAATGAATGACAGTGTCAATGAGAAAGTTCTTCTAAACATCTGAACAAATTTATGAAAGTGGAACGTTGCTATGGCGCGAGTATAGCGGTTTCCAAACTTGTTTTTCATGTCTCGGACTTCTGATTCGTAGATAAAGATGCTGTGTTTTCCAGATTAGATATGAGAGCGGACGCCTGCGGATGAGTTTCCGCTTCTGTCGGAGATACTTTAGCGTTGATATGCTAAGGGCGTGCAAGTTGGAGAAGGAAAGGACGATCAGTGACGGCGAGACAAACAGATATGTGGCAAGGCTCTGTCGACAGGCGGGAAAGCAGCTGTCACGGTACTCACTATGTATTTGTGGACGTGCTGAACATTGTTTCCTGCTTTGCCGTGGTATGTCTGCATACGTCTTTAGGTGTGTTCTCTCTGCAACATACTTTTCTATGGGCATTCCAAGAGCTCATGCAGGCGATGTTTATTTTCGCCGTGCCTATTTTCTTCATGGTCAGCGGAATGAATCTTTTGGATTACCGGAAGAAATATTCTACGAAAGTGTTTTTTCAAAAACGATTCGTACGAGTGGGACGTGCGTTGATTCTGGGCAGCATCGCTTGCTATTTATTGTTCGGTTTGCTCCCCGGCCTGTTTTATGGAGCGCAATCAATCGCCGATGGTTTCGGTCCTGTCGATTTTTGCAAGAGATTCCTCACCAACTCCATCATCGATATTTATTGGTTCCTGTATTCCATCATTTATTTGTACTTATTGACTCCATTGCTTTCAAAAATCGTCCATGACCGTCGTTTGTTGGAATATGCCATTGCGCTGACGTTGTTCTGTTCAATCCTGATTCCTGCAGCAAAAGCCATTGGAATTAACGAGAAATATTTCAGCCCATTGTTGAGCTGGCCGCTATTTGCTTCCAGTGCCCTGCTGTATTTCCTGCTGGGATATTATTTAGAAAACTACGGCTTGCCGTTGCATTGGAATGCGCCTGCATGGGCCGCAACTTTCCTCGGATCTGTGACGTTGATGTTCCTCGGCGGTTTATGGTGGAACGGTTTCTTCCAGAATTCGATGGGGATGGAATACCAGAATTATCTTGTCGGCATTTCCTCTCCGTTATGTGTGATATCCGCGGTATCACTGTTCATGCTCTGCAAAGCGCTGGAGCCATCCCTTCAGCGTGGATCTGACAGAATGAAGTCGATAATTCGCAAAGTGTCCAGCGTCTCGCTCGGTGTATATATGTTCCACCTACTGCTGGTGAACCTTACGCTTGGTGGGCCTTTCGAGCGCATCCTGACGTTTGGGCAATACCACCCATTCATTAAGGCCATTGCGGTCTATCTGCTTACTGGCATTGCCGTATATGTCGGCAAGTGGTGCATCTCAAAGGTGAAACGAGCCCTACTATCGAAGTGAGTCAGCGTAGGACTCACGTCCGGAGAGACGATTTAGGATTCTTCAGGCAAATGCTTCAGCGTAAGTGATAGAAACAGTGGAATGATATACAGCATAGGCAACACATAGCGTGTTGCCTCCGTGTGCGTGGAAATCGGTCCAGCAAATAGAACAAGCATTGTGATGAACATTGGCAGATTAAGCATCAACAGATTAAGTTTGTTCTTCTTGGATCTCAGTATGAGAAACATGATGGCAAAAGGAAGTATTGTAGCCCAAAAGGCTTTTTGCCATATGATATTGAGTATAGGCGTCGCTGATAATGTGTCTGCGTAGAATTGTCCAATCGCATTACCGGCTTTAGTATTATCTGTCCAAGGCATGTATTGTTCGATGTTTTGATAATGATGTTTGGAATTATTGATTGGACGCATCATGCTGAGGTCTTGTTCTTCTCCTGATGCGACATTGAATGAGAACCATGCGACGGAGAGCCCGCCCCATCCTGCTATCATGTCGCCGGGATGCTTAACCAGTTGTTTCGTCCACGTCGTGATTAAGGCATGTTCATCTTTAGAAGATAATTCCTGTCCTTTTATCGGATCAGCTTTATACCAGCAGTAAGCATCTTGGAGTTGACCAATATCCATATGGTAAATTTGTTGGATTTCGTCGATTTCGGCTACACTCAAATCATCCTTATGGTTATGCACCACATTGGCGACTTGTTGCATGGGCACAGCAAGAATCTCGTTACTTTCTCCTGGTGCAATGTGCAATGCTGGCAAGATAAAAGTTGGCACGATTATACCAACAACTAAATAAGGAACACCACCTAAAACAATAGTAGCTATTTTATAGGACCAATGTTTGACAACGAAGCATGCCAAAAGAAGCAGAGCCAGGACAATGATATACATGCCTGTTTTTTTTGTTAAGGATACGGCCAATGCGTCTGCGATAAAGAAAACATCAAATGAAACGGATTTTAAAATTGTCCCCTGTGTTCTCCAAAGTTCACAGAATGCGATAGAGAAGAATACGAAAAATGGCGTATTGAAAGTATCTTTCGCAAGAGACATCGACATCATGGGGATGATGGGGAAAAAGGTAAGAAATACAGCAATAAAGAAACGGCATTTCCAAGGTATGTTGTATTTGCCTGTATAACAGACTGTACAAGCGATGGCCAATGTGGACAGTAACGACTGCACGAGCACTAGCAGGTACAATCCATAAGTAGCGTTATTGAACAATGCTTTGCCAATATGTGCGAATCCGACATACAAATACGTCATCATGAAGGGATGATGATCGGTGAACGGCACTGAAGGGTCATAATATTCCATCAGTTGCCAAGAAGTGTCGTACCAGTAGACGCCCGGGAAATAAGCTACAAAATACGGAATCCAGAATGCCGTCACGAGACACCATAATGTGATAATGGATCGAGGAGACCAGTCCAATGTGAGTTTGCGGAACGCTCCGAACGGTTTATTCAGTGATTCGTTATGGTGATTTATGCGCGGAACTATTTTTGTCGCAGCGAAAAACAGTAATGTGAACAGGGCAATATAAAAGAGAGTGTTCACATAAAACAGCGCATTTCGAGTGTCGATTTTGCCCTCATGCTGGCCAATAAAAGAACACATGCCAAACAACGTACCCAGAAGAATGGGGACGAGATAAGCAAAGTTATGTTCGGTAATTCTAAAACTTTTTGTGGTCTGTTTCAATGCGATTATTCCCTTCCTCGAACCGCGCGACCGATGGCCTTCGCCATGGCACGACGGCGGGAACCTATTGGCATGAGTGGATCGACAATCTTGCGAATAGGGTTATCCTCTCCAACGGCGCGTTCGTGCTTTGGACGAAGCGCCTCTTCAGGGATTTTCGGTTCGTTCGCCTTCACCACGCGCTTGAGCAGACGCTCATAGAACGGGGTTTCACGTGCGTATTTCCAATAGATGGAGGCGAAATCGCAATCTGGATCGGTCCATGGTTTTTGAAAACCAGCGTAATGGATGATCTTCGGATTGTTGCGTGACTTCATGTAGGCGTCATAAATGTCGTTCGGAGCCTGCACAAACAGATTGCCGACACGTCCGCCGCAATCGTGAACCACATTCCACTCCCACGGCAAATACAGTACTTCTCCCTCACAGTGTGCGTTAAGCACATCTTGGTCGTTATAGATGAACGCAGGGTTAGACGCATACGTAAGCCACTGCTTGATGGTGTAGCGCTCGCGCATGGCCTTGGTGTTGAGCACGAGAACGCCAGCTTGGAAGTAATCGTAAGGATTCTTCATCTTCAGCACATTCTTGGCATACCCCATGCGCTTGCCATGCTTGACGTTGAGGTTGGCAAGGAAGTCGATATCTCGAATCGCACCGAGCAGCTTGCCTTGCAAGTCGGTGTTGTACAACTTGGAAATATCGCCATTGATGACGATATCCGAATCCAAATACAGCACCTTGTCGTAGAACGGCAATAGCTTCTGGATCAGGAATCGATAGTAGGTTTCGATGCTGATATGAGCATTATTCGTGGAAAGATCGTATCCAGACAGCTCACGCTCCACATTGGTGAATCGCAATGACATGTTCGGGAACTGCTTGAAGAAGTCACGCAGTCGTTCCTGCTTATCCCAAGCGATGTTTCGTTGTAGAACCACAACATCATAGAAATATGTCGGATCAGCATTCTTCATGGCCGAATAAACCGTGGTGGTGAGCTGTGGAACATAATTATCATCCGCGGCAAACACGACTGGAACGATCGGCTTGTTAAACATATCAAGAGGCTTCAGCTCTTCAGCGGGTTCCGGATTGGTAAAGTGAACACACTGAAGCTCCTTGAACTTCCAATTGGAACCGATGCGCTTATGATGCATCAAATAGATGTTCAGCAGGCGTTCGGAAAGGTGTCCCGGAGTACGCAACGCTTCCTTGCTGTAGGCACTATAGCTGGTGTTCTTATCGAACTCCTCAAGAATCGGGAACATCCAAGAGCAATAGTCGAAGAAGATCTCCTTCTTCATAATGAACATATTGCAGAAGCATGCCTTGTTGCCCGTGAAGAAAGAATCGGCATCCTCTTTGTAATCCGGATACATCTTGCATAGAATCCGATAACAGCGGAGCATATCATCATCGTGCAGCAGGGGAGCGGCTTCCCACAATGCGCGAGGAGTACCATGCTTGTCGATAATCTTCGTGAGATCACCGAATGGAGTGGTGATGACGTCGTATTGGCGAACTACTCGCTCAATGTTTGTATCGTCAAGTCCATACTCTTTCGCAGCTTTGGCATCGATGTAATCATCCATGATTTCGCCATATGGGTTCTCTTTGTGGAGAGTGTCAGAGAAATCAAAATAGCGGCGATAGTGGCAGAAACCGTAATAATCGGCATCCACATTCTTCCAAGCCCAGTATTGGGTAGTCAGCTCGCAATAGCGCGGATTACGGTCGGAGATATTCTCGCCTTCGTCATCGTGGAACGCCCAGGGGAAACGATAGCTGCCTTCGTGCAGGCCAACCTGCACAGGCTGCATGATATCGCTCTCAAATCGATTCACATTCTTATGCGTGGTGACGAACAGGCGAACGCGCTGGTTGTTGTATCGTTCGATTTGTTCGGTTTGCTCACTTTGAGTTACTAAATCAAGCATGTGGGATGTTGCGATACGTTTCATTTCATGGAAACGAAGGCTATCAGTATCTTCAAGGGATGGGAGAACCTCAAACGAATTGGCAATACCAAACCAGTTATTCAGTCTGTCATTAGGCAGAAGTGCTGTTTTTTCAGACAGTTTTTCATACGCGTCATCCCGCACAAAACGATATATTTCTCGACCTGCAATTGCCGGTCCAAATACGTCAGACATGCTTTGTGCCGCTGAAAGCTTCTCGTTTTCCGGAATTCGGATTTTCCAGTCGTTAGCGAGGATTTCTGTTGCTTTCCGTTGGAATCCCTGAGCGCAAGCGCGAAGCATTTCTGAGTGCTGAGTGTCGGCGAAATCGTATGCTGCGTCAAAATCGGCCTTGAAATGATGACAATACTGCGCGTACTTCTCAGCGCTAATGGTGCTGGTTCCGCTGATACCGCGACCGTAGTAGTAAATATATCCACGGCAATGCTTGCATGAGTGATATGTCTTTGCAAAGGCAGAAACAACGAAGCATTCATATCCGTCTTGTGAACGGCCGAGACGCTCCTTGGTCATTGCTGCAAAAGCCTGCTTAAGGACAGACGTTTTGTACAGACGCTGGGTTACTCGCCAGTCCACTTTATATCCTCGAGATTCGTCGAAGATATCGCGAATTATGTCCTCGCCTACGGCATCCTGCGTAGACGCGTTGTTATTGGCTTCGAAGGCTTCGCGCTCGGAATCCAGAAGTTCGTTTGCCCCGACTACTGTGATGCCGAAATGAAGAACATCTGCAGGATGCAATGATAACTCCTGAACAAGTTGCTTGCACATGTCTGGCTTGAGCGCATCATCACCATCGAGGAAGAAAGAATACTCTCCGGTAGCGGCTTCGGCTCCCGCCATACGGGTGCGGTGTGTGCCCATATTGGGGTGGTTGGTCACCACTTGAATACGGCTATCTTTTGAAGCTTCCTGGGCAATGACATCGCCGGTATTATCGGTGCTTCCATCATTGACGACAACGATTTCGATATCCTTGAGGGTCTGATTTCGTGCTGACTCCAAGCATTCCTCTATGTATTTGCCGACATTGTATGCAGGAATGATGATTGAGATCTTCGGCATAACTCTCCCTCGATTGGGCAAACTACTAATGCAACTGTTAACAGTGTATCCGTTGACTCTGAAAAGCAGCGTATATAAGTATCATTGCTGTAGAGCATTGTTAAGAACTTGAGGAGCAGTCATAATGGTAGACTTGACATGGGTTGGTGAGAAGAAGAACAAGCTTCGCCGTGCTGGAACGCATCTAGCTCGTGTATTCCGGCGGCATCCTCGAATCATAGTTTCCATGACTTCGTATCCGGCACGAATTAACACTGTTCACTTTGCTATTCGTACGTTGCTTGCTCAAAAAAGATTGCCGGACAAAATTATTCTTTGGCTATGTGAAAGCGATTTTCCAAATAGGGAAGATGATCTTCCCGAATCGTTGAAAGACGTTCTCTGGCATGATGTTGAAGTGCGTTGGGTGAACAATGATCTCAAACCGCATAAGAAATATTATTGGGCTTTGCAAGAGTTCAAAGATGATTATGTAATTACAACAGATGACGATTTATTGTACAGGAATACAATGATCGGTGATCTGATGGAGATGCATGAACGGCATCCGAAAGCAATCGTAGCCGTGAGAACCCATCTCATCATGTTCGATGAACAAGGTTCATGCACTCCGTACGAGCAGTGGATTTACGAAGCTCCCCATTATCATCCAGATCTTGTAGGAAAGCCTTCGATGAGAGTATTTGCTACAAATGGTGCCGGAACCTTGTACCCACCACACCTTATGCCGTCTGAAACTTTTAATGCGGAAGATATAAAAAAATTGTGTCTCACTGCGGATGATTTGTGGCTAAAAGTGATGCAAGTCAAAGCGGGAGTGCCTGTTGTGGCTGCAACAGGCGATCAATTGCTTAATTATGTTCCGGGCACGCAAGGAGAGGAAGCCCTGTGCCACCAGAATACTGAAAGTGGCGTGAACAACATCGTGCTTGCGGCAATTCTTGAAGAGATGAAGAGCCGCCATGCCTTGACAGCTGATTTTGATCAGCTTGTTCGGGATGATGAGCTTGATCAATATCTTTGATTAGTTTAGATGGATTGGGTGCCACAAAGTCCAGCCTTGCGGCACCCAACCCATCTAATGCCTCATTGCGCTATACATAGTGCCAATGTGGTGTTTTATTGTTATTTCGATATTCGCAAACGATCAGTCTGCCGTTTTTCGCATATTCAACTTTGCCGACATCTGCTTTCTTGCAGAATTCTCCAGCATCATGAGTGCCTACTTGTGGGTTTGGCTGAGGGGTAGGTTGGGGCGCTGGCGGTTGTGGCTCGCTTTCCTGATCCCCCAAACCATATGCTCGCGCAATGGTATTAAGCGTGGACGAGTTAACTGCATTTTTTCCTCCTAGAACGTAGACGTTCTGCGCGGAGGAAATATTTTGCGCTGCAAAATCAATAGTCGGAGAATTGCTGTCTTGCACAAGCAGCATGGCAGTCTTTTTCGATCCTGATAGTGCGCTGCCTGCAAGGGCATCTGGGAAGTTGGATCCTGTGGCGAATACCACATCTTGCGGTGCAGAATTTAGGTTATTGAGCACGAACTCGCCTATTGATTTACTCGTTTCATAGCGAGTGCCTCCGGATAAGCGAGTTACGTTGATTCCCAGTGCTTCCAGATTCGTCTGAACATGTTGTGGGACGGCTGCCGTTCCTCCGGCGATAATGACGGAATTGAATGCGCCGGATTCCAGAATCTGAAGGGAATCTGGGTCAAGACCAGAAGGAGAGCTGAGGAAGAATGGCGAAGAGGTCTGATATGCATAAGGTGATATGGAAGAGCGTCGGCGAAGCTGTTTCCTGTGGCAATGATTGCTACTTTGGAAGCTTGGCTTCTCGTATTTGAGGAGGTCAAAGCGTTGTAAATCTGCAGAGCTGTGTCATAACGGGTGCTGCCGGCGATTCGTTCAATTTCCATGGAGGACTGAATCTGACGGATTGACTGCTCCACATCGGCAGAAATAGCGCTTTGTCCACCAATGATAAAGACTTTGCGAACTCCGAGACGTTGCATCTCGAAGGAAGCTTCGCTTGACAGGCTATAGGAATCCGTCAATATTATAGGTGCGTTATAGGCTCCAGCGAGAGAAGAAGCGGCAAGTGCATCTGGGAAGTTGCTTCCTGCCGCAAGCACCGCATACTCAGACGATGTAGGAAATGCCTGTTCAACGATCTGAGACATCGTTTCATAGCGAGTATTGCCCGCGATTCGGGTGAATGAGTTGACGCTGGCATATGCATTATGTGTGGGGATAAGCGCTAGAGTGCAAAATACACATACGATAGCGGCAATCACACTTCGAACTTTGTTATGAATCGATTTCATATTTCTCTCCTCAAACGGTGTGCCTAGAGCGATTATACCTTTGAAAGGTGTTGAATTGAATGTGGAGATTCGGGTCGCCGACTGAGATTGAGGGGGTTCTATGAGACGCTTGGGACGAAGAGACATTCCTATTATGGTTTGTATTTTTGTTTTATTCGGTTTACTGATTGCAGCGCTCCCAGCTGCGGCTGATGAGGGGGAAAATGCGTCGGTTGCTCTTGAACGATTAATGGTCAAAGCACAGTCAGATGATTACCGTTCCTCGGAAAGAGAGGATTTATTCGGAACCTGGCTCCACAATGATGAGCTTGGAGGTAGCGCGACTACTCGTGACTATATTTTGCAGAGAGATATGGAAAATGTCACGTTCACGTCGGAAAAGCATGTTAATACTGGAACACTGCATGACCCGTACACCGGAGAAACAATCTATTTTCAAAGAGGGCAGAGTACATCTAATAAGGTTCAGATTGATCATGTCGTTGCCGTAGGGGAGGCGTATGAAAGTGGCGCTGATGCTTGGACAAAGAATCAGCGGGTTGCCTATGCCAATGATCCTTATGTTTTGCTGGCCGTAAAAGGAGCGGCGAATGCGTCAAAATCGGATAAAGATGCAGCGAACTGGCTTCCTTCTCAGAAGAGCTATGACTGCTCGTATGTGAGTCGTCAAATCGGAATAAAAGAACACTACGGTCTTTCGGTAGACACTGCTGAGAAAGAAGCAATGCGGTCGGTATTGTCTCAGTGTCCGTCCGGGCAAACTATCCCGGTTTACAACGGGAATAACGCTTCTCCGGAAGTGCCTTTACCGAATCCTGATCCCACTCCGGACGATACGCATGGGCAAATGATTCGTTTGTTTGGAAATAATCGGTACGACACGATGACGGATGTTGTCGACACTGCTTTTCCAGAGGAGACTTCGACGGTTATTGTCACTTCGGGTGAGAATTATCCCGATGCTTTGGCTGTTTCCGGATTTGCCGGCATAGAAAATGCTCCTGTGCTTCTGACGAACCCACAGGTGTTGAGTGCCAACGTACGTAATGAAATAAAGCGCTTGAAGCCTTCTTCCGTCGTTATTGTCGGTGGAGAAAAAGCGGTTTCCTCTGATGTGGAGTCTTCTTTAAAGCAATGCGTTGACGGAGTTGAACGAATTCAGGGTGCCACACGAATAGATACGGCATTGCAAATTTATGAAGCGGGGAAGAGTCTGTCCGCTGGATGGGGAGAAACCGCGGTTGTTGTTACTGGAGGAAATAATCAAAACGGATTTGCTGATGCACTATCTGTGACATCCTATGCGTATGCTCAGAAGGCACCGGTGTTCTTATCTGATGCGGAGACTGGTCTTACAGCAGATCAGCAGAATGCTTTAAAGGATGGGAACTTTACTCAAATCGTAATCGTTGGAGGGGCTCAGGCAGTTCCTGAATTTGTCTCGGCTCAAATCGAGCAGACGGTAGGTATTAAACCAATTCGTATTGCTGGGCAGACTCGGTATAATACGAGTATTCTTTTCGCTCGCTGGGCTATCGGACAGGGCGCATTGACTATGAACAATGTTGTTTTCACTACAGGGCAAAACTATCCAGATGCCTTATCTGGAGGTCCTTTGGCTGGTCGTGATGCAAGCTGTATGTTGCTGGTGAACAACAGCGATGCAACCGTATCCAATGTGGGAAGCTATGTGTCTTCTTATGCGGAATCTGTGTCTGAAGCGTACATTTTGGGAGGAGCTAATGCGGTTAGCTGGAACACTGCCGGCCGGCTTTCTAAGAGTCTTGGTTTGGCTCTGACAAACTAAGCAACTTCGTGAGGGCATTCAGAGATATGCGTTGGGGCTGCCCGCTCCTTAAAGGAACGGACAGCCCCAACACATACGCGGATGACCGGTAGCGCTACTTGTTTTACTTCTTGCCTCGCACCTTGCGCGCTACGACTTTCATGAGTTCGCGCTGCTTGGATCCGGTGGGGGCTAAAACATCCACATATTTACGGATTGGACTGTCTTCAGCAATGGCCCGATCATGATGTTCCGGAGGTTCCGGCTTCTGCACTCCCGACATGGCGGCGTACATTTGCGCAACGAACGGAGTTTCCTGCGCGTACTGCCAATACAGTGGAGCGAAATCGCACCAAGGATTCTTCCAAGGCTTGTCGAAACCGGCATAATGTACGACCTTTGGCGCCTTGCGCGATTCCATGTATGCCTTATACACGTCTGCAGGTGCGAAATCGAATACTCCCGCCACACGTCCAGCACAGTTATGCATCACATTCCACGAATAGTCGAGGTAGGTAACAAGACCTTCGCACTCGGTATTAAGAATGTCCTGATCGTTGTAGATATATCCCGGCTTCGAGGCAATCTGCAGCCATTCATGAACCGTATGAATCTTACGCGTGCGATCCAAATTCATAACTAGCACGCCAGCCTGGAAATATCCATAGGCGTCACGCATATGCAACTGCTTGCGCACATACTCGGCGCGAATACCATCCTTCATATTGAGATTGCCGATGAAGTCGATATCCGGCACTGCGGCGATAGCATTATCGCCCATTTCCGTATCGAACAGTTCGGCAACATCACCATTCACTACAAGATCGCAATCCAAGTACAGCAGCTTTGAGTAGAAAGGCAACGCTTCCTGAATGATGAAACGATAATACGTTTCCACACTGATATGCGCATTGCTGGTGGTGAGATTGAATCCTGCAAGATATCGGCTCACATCATAGAAACGTACGGCGGCATTCGAGAATTGCGCAAGGAATTTCGTAATAATCTGCTTGTTCTCGTCAGAAATGTTTCGTTCCAGCACGATCACATCGTAAAAACGATCTTCGGAAGCGTTCTTCAGCATCGAATATATCGTGGTAGTGAGCATTGGAACGTAATTATCGTCCGCTGCAAAAACCACAGGCACAATGGTTTCAGGATTCTCCTGCAACGGTTCAAGCTTGGCGAACGGTTCCGGATGCAGAAAATGCACGCACTGCAGTCGCTTGATTTTCCAATTGGCTCCAGTGCGCTGCTTATGTGCAAGAAAAATATTAAGCAAACGTTCAGAAAGATGCCCCACGGTGCGAGTAGTCTGCACATCCATCTTGCTGAAATCAGTATGCTCGGCAAACTCATCCAGCAAGGGGAACAACCATTCGTTGTACTCGAAGAAAATATCCTTCTTCATGATAAACATGTTGCAGAAAGCTGCAGTATGGCCATTCAGCACCGCATCAGCATCCGCTTTGTAGTCAGGATGACGTGCGCACAGAATGTCGTACATGTGACGCAAATCCTTGAGGCGAAGATGCCTATCCGCATCCCAATGCTGCTTGAGATTCGTAAACCCACCAATACGACGGGTGTCATTAAGCGGCGTGGTGATAACGTCCCATCCATCTACCGCTTTGGAGATATCGCCATCGTTGATGCCATACTTTTCAATGGTTTGACTGTCGATATAGGAATCGATGATTTCGCCATAGTCGTTTTCCTGATGCGGGGTATCGGTGAAATCGAAGTAGCGTCGGTAGTGGCAGAAACCGTAGTAGTCGGCATCCTCGTTTTTCCAAGCCCAGTATTGCGCGGTCAGTTCGCAGTAACGGGGATTTTTATCGGAAATATTCTCACCCTCATCGTCATGCAGCGTGCTGTTGAACCGCCTTGCGGCATGGGCCACTCCAACCTGTACAGGGAGGATGCTGTTTCCTTCAGGGAAAACAGCAGGCTTGTGTGCCGACACGAAGATTTTGATATCCGGATGCTGATGTTCTCCTGTGAGAGCCATGTGAGATATTCCGCCTTACTGAAACAAACGTCCTTTCCACAATAGAATATATGAAAGTACTGCTGAAGAAGGGCACGCTATACGTTTTTGTGCTCAAATACTTCGCACTAGTAGGATAGGACGCTTGTGAAGAACTTTTTTGACAGCCTCAAAAAGAGGTACCACTACGCGATAGTGGTATTCAAGGAACTGGTGAAAACCGATTTCCAGTTGCGTTACCAAGGATCGTTCCTCGGCATGGTGTGGTCCGTGTTGAAGCCGCTTATGTTGTTCGCTGTGATGTATGTGGTGTTCGTGAAGTTCTTGAAGTTCTCCGACGGCACCCCGACGTTCCCGATTTCGTTGTTGTGCGGTACCTGCTTGTGGAGCTTCTTCTCCGAATCCACTAGCATGGGTATGCAATCCATTGTTGGCCGCGGTGATTTGCTGCGTAAGGTTCATTTCCCGAACTACATTATTGTGGCTTCCACCACTATGGGTTCTATGATTTCTCTCGGCATCAACCTGCTCGTGGTGATCTGCTTCGGTTTCTTCGCCCATGCGCATTACACGTGGCGAGTATTGCTTGTGCCGCTCAGCATTATTCAGTTGTATTGCCTTGGTCTTGGCGTAGCTTTGCTGCTTGCTTCGCTGTTCGTGTATTTCCGTGACGTGGCTCATATTTGGGAAGTCATATTGCAGGCCATGTTCTATGCAACGCCTATCATCTACCCAATTTCCATGATTGCGGATAAGGGTTACGGCTGGGCCGCCAATATTTTGATGCTTAATCCTTCCACTCAGGTGATTATGGATATTCGTCATAATCTGCTTTCTCCGGAGTATGTGCCGACTGTGTGGAGCATGGTTGATAACAAGTTACTTTGCTTGCTGCCGTATGCGTTGTCAGTTTTCATTCTGTGGCTGGGCGTTCACGTGTTCCGTAAGTACAGTTCCAAGTTCGCGGAGGTGCTCTAAATCATGACTGAGGTTGCAATGACTGAAGAGGGAAACGTTGACGAGCGCCCTGTAGTGCTCAGGGTCGACCATGTCGCCAAAATGTTCCGTCTGCCTACAGAACAGGCTACTGGCTTGAAGATGGCCTTTCTGAATTGGACGAAAGGCATCAAAGGCTATACCGAGCAGCATGTTCTGCGTGACATCAACTTCGAAGTTCGTCAAGGTGATTTCTTCGGTATCGTCGGGCGTAACGGTTCCGGCAAGTCCACGCTGTTGAAGATTATTTCTCAGATCTATACTCCGGAACATGGTTCCGTAACGGTTAAAGGCAAGCTGGTGCCATTCATCGAGCTTGGTGTTGGATTCAATCCGGAGTTGACCGGCCGCGAGAACGTGTATCTGAACGGTGCTCTACTAGGCTTCACTCGTGCTGAAATCGACGCGATGTATGACGACATCGTTGAGTTCGCCGAGCTTGAAGATTTCATGGATCAGAAGCTCAAGAATTATTCTTCGGGCATGCAGGTGCGCCTCGCCTTCTCCGTTGCTATCAAGGCTCAAGGCGATATCCTAGTTCTCGATGAAGTTCTAGCCGTCGGCGACGAAGCATTCCAGCGTAAGTGCGACAACTTCTTCGCCGAAATCAAGAAAGATCCAACGAAGACCGTTATTCTTGTCACCCATTCCATGGATTCCGTCAAGAAGTACTGCAACAAGGCCATCCTGATCAAGGACGGCGAGATTATCGCCAGTGGTGACAAGAACGATGTTGCCGATCGTTATACTCTCGAAAATCTCAAGTCTGAGCATAAAGAGCGAAAAGAAAATCCGGAAGATGAATATTCACTAGGCTTGAGTGAGAAGGTGCCCACTTTCCGAATTCTGCCTGTTTCCCCGCAGATTTCATCCTGTGCCGAGACGTTCGAATTTGATGTCGAATATGATCTTCGTGATAGTGACGGCGGAGAATTCTACATTCCTATGTCGGTCTTGGATGTCAAGCGCGGCGGTGTGCCCTATGACTGTGGTGTCGCTTTTAAATTCAGCAATGCCGGGCATAACAAGATTCACTTTGCGTTGCCTCTGAGCATATTCAATGATGGAGATTTTAAGATTATCGCCACCATGCGCAAGATTCCGGATACGTCAAATCTGAGGAAGTTTGAGCAGCTTGCTTTTACGAGTGATGAGAACTCATGCTACTTCTCGGTTCGAAATCCAGGAACTACTAATTTCGCAGGGCTTCTTAATGACAAGGCGCTTCATATTGACTGCTTAGGAACAAGCCGTATCTGATAAGTCAATGGTGGTGTTTGCTCACTAAATGGAATGGCGGGATGCCAGCCTAGGCTGGCATCCCGCCATTCCATTCTCTTATCTACGAAACTTACGGATGACGCAGACCGAGACTATCTGCTATCTGGTTAGCCGTGGTGGAAGAAACAGCTTGTTCTCCGCCAACTACGTAAGCGGTTTTAACTTGATTCTTGTATTTTTGAACAAACTGAGCTGTAGTTCCAAAAGGATCCGCTAGCAACAGGAATCCGTTTTTCTTTCCGGCAAGCGGTCCGGCAGCCAGAGCATCAGGGAAGTTGGCGCCGGTTGCGAAGACGCTACCTTCAGCGGTCAACCCATACCGCTCTGCGCTTTTGGCGATTTCAATGCTGGTCTCATACCTAGTTGCGCCGGCAATTCTTTTTGTTGATATGCCTTGCTGCTGCTGCAGCTGGCTGTTGACAATCCAATTTGGTATGGCGCTGGTGCCTCCGATTACAAGACCCTGTTTGATGGTTTTGTTGATGGCATCCAGTTGGGATGAAGAGAATCCTGAAGCTGAACTGCACAGGAAAATCGGCATCTTCTGCGCGTAAGCCAAGGAAGACGCGGAGAGCGCATCCGCGTAGTTATCTCCGGTTGCCATTAGCGCTGTGGAATTCCATTCTACTCCCAGCTTCTGCCCCGCCTTGAATACTGCAAGAGAGGTTTCATAACGATCTTCTCCGTAATATCTGGTGACTGTGGAGCTGTATTGATGGAGTGCGTTTTCTACATTTTTGGAAATTGCGCTTGGACCGCCGATAATGATGATTCGATTCGGCTTAAGTGAGGCAAGACGGTTAGCAGTTTGGCTGGGCAGAGAGTTAGATCCGACGAGCATAATCGTTGCAGCTAATCCTCCGGCTAAGCCTGACGCGGAGAGTGCATCAGGATAATTCTCTCCAGAAGCGATGATGACGGTTTGTCCTTGTTTTGTCTGTTCGTGTTGAACGATGGTTGCCATAGTGTCATAGCGTGTCTGTCCGGCAAGTCTCGTCAGTTTTGGATTCTCAACCCATTGTGCGTACAAGATGGTATCGCCAGCGGGAAGGGTTATTTTGGATCCAGGTGCATATGAAGTGCCGGTACCATCAGCTTTGGTGTTCCAGCTCGAGAAAGTGTAGCCTGATCGGCTGAAACCATTCTTCGCCACTGTGATCTCATCATTGTGGGATCCTGTCTGTGAAGCTACATAGCCAGAGGTCGCTCCATTGCCGTCATATTTCAAAGTGAGAGGCATGACCGTGACATCCGTGGAAAAAGCGAAAGACCCAGAAGAAACGGTTGCTTTCGCAGTTCCTACCTTCCCCGCGGTATATACGCCACTTTGGTTGGCGCTAATCACATTCGCATTGGAAGATCCCCATGTGCCCCTGAACTCATATCTTCCGGACCTGTGCGTCAGCGTTACTTTTGCGGTTTGCGTGGATCCAGACTTCATCGATGACAGGTTCCAAGTAGCCCCTTCTCGTAAATCATCGTCATCCACGTTGACTTCGAATTGCCCTAGGCCTCGCATGTTCGTCGGAGTTGAATCCGAGTATTCAGCGGCACTGCTGCGAGTTCCTGCCTCTCCAGAAAAAGTTGTTCTGTAATACTGTCCATCTCCTGCAGCGAAACCATAATACTCATAGTTTGGATTGATCAAAGTAAGATAATGCCCGACTTCAGCTCCTGTGTTTTGGACGTAGTCTTTCTTTTCTTCGGCCCATAAATCAATTGCGCCGGATATGTTGGCAGGACCCCATGCGAGTATTTCTGCCTCTGATTGGATTTTGTTATAGCTGGCTCGGAAGCAGCTCTCTCCATTAGGTCGAGTATGCGCATCCTCTGCAGAATATGCCTCAATCGCTCGTTGAATTGCGATTCGTTCCAACGCATTAGACCATTTTGGCGTTAGATATTCGTTTTCGGAGATTCCAAGTTTCTTCAGGTAATCCGATACTGAATAGTAATCGGTTTGCTTGGTCTGCCAGTTGTAGACGCCGAAAGTTACTTGTTTGTCGTTGAGCGCGTCTCGACGCCATTTCACGACTTCATTCAGTGCCGAGTTGTAGACGTCCACTTGGTTGATGAATTGTTTCGCGTATACGGTTGTTCCTGTTCCCAGTGACACTCCGGTAAGCTCTGAAGTACCGGTCGACGTGCCATCTGAATAAGACATTGTCTCGATGTCGTCTTGGACTGCGGGCGTGTCTACTGCGGTGTCAGCTGCGCTCGCCGGTTGCGCGAAACCTATGCTTGCCAACAAAGAACATGATATTATCGCGCATAATATCCGCTTCTTAGGCTTCTTCTTTTCTCTCATGATGTGCTCCTTTAGCTAGTTCATCAAAGTGTTTACCCCCTTATTTTAAGTAGGGTGTAGATTCGGATGGGTGTGTTGGCTTATGCCGTCACATCATTTGGTGGATTGGTGTTTTTGCCGAATTGCTTTAATCTGCCTGCGGATGCAGCATTTTTGACATTTGTCCTTTCAAAACCGCATTTATCTTGTCGCATATGAAGGAAAGGGGATACGGTAGGAGATGGAGTAGTGGAACAATAGTGTCTCACTATCGCATGAGAGAAGATTACCGAGGAGCCGTTATGCTGAGTATGAACCGCACCTCCGATCATCGAATCTGAATTTCCTCAGTCCAACAATCGGGGTGCGGTTCATACAAGCACCAGACGCCCCTCCTAGTTGTGCCCTAGAAATTCATTAGGGCTTTAAAAGAATTGTCAGTCTCTACGGAACAAATCGCGAGTGAAAACCTTGCCAGATACCTTGTTAAGGTCATCATTCCAGCGATTGGCAACGATGACGGTAGACCGTTCCGTGAACGAATTAAAATCGTGCGTTACTTCGCTGCCGAAGAAGTCAGTGGCATCTAGCGTCGGCTCGTAAATCAGTACGAGGATGCCGTTTGCCTTGAACTGCTTCATAACATCCTGAATCGCGGACTGGCGGAAGTTGTCAGAACCGGATTTCATGGTCAGGCGGTAGATACCGACAATCGGATCTTTCACATCTTTGATGCGATCCATCACTTCAGAAGCAACGAATTCCTTGCGGGTGCGGTTAGCATCCACAATCGCCTCGATTAGATTCTGTGGAACCTGATCGTAATTGGCGAGTAGCTGCTTGGTGTCCTTTGGCAGGCAGTAGCCGCCATATCCGAAGCTTGGATTGTTGTAACCGTCGCCGATGCGCGGATCAAGGCAAACGCCGTCAATGATTTCGCGAGTGCTCAGTCCGCGGCTTTCAGCATAAGTGTCAAGCTCATTGAAATAAGCCACACGCAACGCAAGATACGTGTTGGCAAACAGTTTGATGGCTTCGGCCTCGGTAGTGCCCACCACCAGTTCTGGAATGCCTGTACTGCCATCATGATTGACTCGAGAGCGTTCTTCGGGGGCTGCTCCCTGAGCCAGAAGATCCACAAAAGTACGTGCGGCCTCTACGGAACGTGCGTCATCCTGCGGAGCACCGACAACAATACGGCTGGGGTGCAAGTTGTCAAACAGAGCGTGACCTTCACGAAGGAATTCCGGAGAAAACAGAATATGATCATCGTTCAAACGGTCGCGTAGCTGCTGCGTGTATCCGACAGGAATCGTAGATTTAATAATGATCCACGCTTCCGGCGCATACTTTCGTACTGCGGAAATCGCAGCTTCGACGCTGGAAGTATCAAAATAATTCTTTTTCTCGTCATAGTTCGTAGGCGTTGCAATCACTGCGAAATCAGCATCGGAATATGCTTCTTCTGGGTCAACGGTTGCATGGAAGTCCAGAGGACGCTCGCCGGAGGTGTTCTTCTCCAGAAAATCAGTAATCACAGCATCCACAATCGGACTCTTACCGTTGTTTAGAAGCTCAACTTTCTCCGGAACAATGTCCAAAGCATGAACCTCATTATGCTGAGCAAGCAGCAAAGCGACAGAAAGACCTACATATCCAGTTCCTGCAACTGCAATTTTCATAGTTACCGGCTTTCGTTATTCTCGACAAACTAGCACTATTGTAGAAACTGGCGGTGATGAGGAACACGAATCTACTGAAGCTCTACGAAATTAGTGTCTTTAAGGTAATTCTTACCGGCACTCATATCGTATTGAATGAGTTTGTAATCATGGAGTAGTGTTTTAGCCTCTTCGGAAAGATCCTTCTTACTCATACGAGCCCCAGCAGCGTTGAGATATACCGGTTCTTCAGAGCTGCCTCCCGCTGCTGAAGGAACAGACATAGCAGATATGGCTTGATGCATTTCCGTCAGGAATGCCAGATAAGGGCTCACCTTTGCGTTGAGATGTGAAGCAAGTTGAGTGGAGAAATAGTTGGATGAGGTGTATGCGGAGGACGCGTCATCAAGTTTGGTTCCAGCAGCAGAAGACGCATTATTGGACCAAATGAAGTAATCGGTTTCGTGAAGACCAAGAATATTGTCTGAATCGGAGTAGGCAGTGCTATAGATGCCGGGTAAGTGGTCCCCGTAGAAAATAACAGTGATAGGACGATTGATGTCATTGAGCTGATTAAGGAAATCTAACGTTGATTGATCTGTGTAATTAAGACCCTTAGTGTAAGTCTCAATATTGAGTCGTTCATTCTCCTGAAGATTTTCGGAAGTATCAAGTTCTTTGAACTGATTATCTGTGTATAAATCCTCCTCATAAGGCATGTGATTCTGTATAGTCACAACCTGATAGAACTTGTTGGAGTCAGAGGACTGCACCTGTTTCAACACCTGGCTATAGAACGATTCATCGGAAGAATACCAAGCCGAATCTATAGGATGAAGATCTGTGAGCTTGGGTGTTCCGTCCGTGGCGTAGAATTTAGAGAATCCGAACTTCTTATAGTTGATATCGCGGAAATACATTCCACGGTTGTATGCGTGAAAGGCTACAGAAGAGTCCTCGCCATTCTTTTCATTCCATAGCTGATTGAGGGACTGATCCCACTTTTGTCCCGGAACTAATTGCTGATAGGCGATAGATAGGGTATCGCTGTAATTCGCCATGGAAAGACCCGTGAGAGCTTGATACTCGATGTTGGCAGTACCGCCACCATAGCCGGGGGAAAGCATAAGACCGGATGTTGTTTCGCGCTTGATCTGTCGAATATTTGGCATCGGATCTTCGGCGAAACTTACGCCCGGTACTCGTGTGGGATCCGAGAAGGTTTCCGAAAGCACCATGATTACGGTGTTATCAGTCAGATTGGTTGTTCTGGACTGATTGATGGAATCAGCCTCCTTGGAGTATTTCTTTGTAATCTTGGTCATGGTTTCTTCGGAATAATCTTCGGGCTTATCCATGATCTTGGTATGTGCAAGCTGGAGGAAATTGATGGCGGGACCATTGCTGGTAGCGTCAGCAATTGGATTCCAAGGCTGGGGGCGGTCGGAAAGATTGTGGGCAAATTTTGTAGCCCAGGAATCGTCTGCTCCGAGTCCCCACACGAAGGAAAATACGAGTGCAGTACTGAGAGCGGCTGCCAAAATGCGCGTAATCGTGCCGGCAAAATTTTTAACGCTGGCAAACGGGTGTAGCCAGTGGCAGGGGATGACTGCATTTCTGCCATCAAGGAATTGCATGACGATGCAGATGGCCACAAAGCAAATAACGCCAGCTACCGCACCGTCAACTAGAGCCTGACTGGAATTTGGAATAAAGGAAGTGAGTTCTCCCGCATTGCCTCCTGTGATGAAGTTCAAATCGGCGGGAATAACAGGTTCGTTGCGGGACTCGATCTTGATGTGATTGGCGACAGCAAATACTGTCATAACTGTGCCAAAGATGGCTGAAGCAACCCAGAAACGATTGAGAATCAGCACCAGAGTAAGGTAAATAACACCCAAAACTATGAAATTCAGTAATGCTTGGTATTGATGGTCAATCCAGATCTGGCTAACGAATTTTGTCGTGCGCCCAATAACACTTTGCAAAACTCTGGTCGTATCGTCAATTTCCGAGCCTTCAGGATATTCCGGCTCGCTGTACATGCCCCACTGAAGAAAAACGACCTCAAAAGCGGTGACTAATACGAGAACAATGGCGTAGAACGAGAATGAGAAGCGATGACGTTTCTTCCAGAGGCCATACGCCTTTTTGAAGAATTTGATGATGAGTTGAACGGCTTTGAAATTAATAAAAGTATGCCATGCGTTTTTTACTGCTGTGGCAGCGGTGTGGATGGCGTGACCGGTAACTTTGGTTGCTTTTACAGCCGTGTGCCCTGCGGTGGAAAGCGTTTTTGCCGTAGTATGTGCGGCTCGTTTGCAAACCGAGACGACCTGATTCAAAGGCTGCTCAGCGGGTTGATGGGGCTGGAGCTCAGAAGAAGCGATTTGTTCGTTATTGTCTATTTCGGCTTTACTGACGGATCCACTGGAAGCCATCTCCGGTAAACAGGGCAGGGTGCCAGCGCCTGAAATAAAGATGCTTGTGTTATCGGAGATGGCGTGAATTGCTGATTTCTGCGTATACAGTTTTGAACTATGGTGACCTGAAAGGGCGGATGGGGCGCAAGCGTTGCTGTCTTCGTCATTCGCAAGAGGGCGATATGTTCCACCCGCAATCGGCTGCTTAGTAAGTTTTACGTATGAAGGTGCACAAGCATGACGGTCAGGCGAAAAAATAGGCATCGTCGCATCCTTCAACAAGATAGCCCCTTATAATTAGGGGCTCTGTACAATTAAACCGGATACATTTTAGTGTTCAGCTGTGGACGAACGGGTATCTCGTAGATGTCTGAAAGGTAGCTGGAAGGTTAACTGTGCTACGTGGGGTATCTGCCTACAACGTAAGTGGGAAAGGGCAACAAAATGTATGCGAAATCTGAAGGGTCGTAGCGCAGGAATTGGTTGATTTGCAGACTGGGGGAGAGGCTCGATATGTGGATCTTTTTACTCAATTTGCTGCGAGCGACAGTCGACAGACGGATTTGGTGTTCAAGGTGGACGACTATATGCGCGCGCAAGTGTTGGATGCCACCAGCTGATAATGCGCCGAAAGCGTGGCTTGTATGGGGCGACGAGAAGGCGGGCGGCGGATTCGGTGCGTGGCTTGGCGCAGTTAGACCGTTGACGTGAGATGTAACGTGGTTGCCATGACAGACCATGAACGCACTATTCCGACTTCTGGACATATTGCTGCTGAACATGCCGTTCCAACTTGTGCTCGTATGAAGACCATTGCTGTTCCGGATTTTGAAGTGTTGTTTGCTGACTATAAGGGTTCCAAGCCTCAGGAAGACGAATTTGTGAAGTGCGTCGGACGGGAACGCTTATGACAGTTCGCCATGGCGATGTGACGCAGTCTGACAACTGAGATTCGGTAAGCGTCGCTTTTGAAGATGTCACGCTGCAAGCGAGTCGGCTTCACTGGAGGCGGAAGCGGGACCTGACTCATACTTGGCCTAGAGCCCGAATCTTGCCATGTAATCCAGAAGTTCTCTTCTGCCAGGACCTAAATTTAGGGTGCTCGTTTGAGTTCAATGGGTCTCTGCTTGAAAAGCCAATGATTATGCGGTCTTTACACCAAATCAAGGGTTGCGAAAGGCGCTCTCATACACCAAATCAAGGGTAACTGAGGTGCCGTTCATACACCAAATCAAGGTTTGGAGTGCGAAAAACCTGCTGAATCTGTCATAGATATCGCATCCGCCACGGGGGAAGCCGTGCAACCATTGAACTTTTCGGCTTGCGCGGGTTACGTGAATTAGTGATTCGAGACATCGCCCACGAGCGCTCCATGATGCAACCCTGCCGGTACCCTGAAATGGTGAGTAGTGAGATTTTCAAGCCGCGCAACATCATCGTGACCGGCGGATGTGGGTTTATCGGAGCCAATTTCGTGCGCTACGTGGCACACAACCATCCTGACGTGCGCATAACCGTGCTCGACAAGCTGACGTATGCCGGAAATCCGCAGAATATCGCCGGTCTTCCGCGATCGCAAGTCGAACTCGTGCAAGGCGATATCTGCGATGCTGCACTACTGGAACGTATCGTGCCCGGGCATGACGCGATCGTGCATTTCGCGGCCGAATCGCATAACGACAACTCCATCGCCAATCCTGAACCCTTCATCACAACGAATGTGGAGGGTACGTTCCACCTGCTTGAGGCGGCGCGCAAGCATGACGTGCGATTCCATCACATCAGCACCGACGAAGTGTACGGCGACCTTGCGCTCGACGATCCATGCAAATTCACCGAAAGCACGCCATATAAGCCGTCAAGTCCGTACAGCGCGTCAAAAGCGGCATCCGACCAGCTGGTGCGTGCCTGGGTTCGCACGTACGGGCTTCGCGCCACGATTTCCAACTGTTCCAACAATTACGGGCCGTACCAGCATGTGGAAAAATTCATTCCACGCCAGATCACTTCCATCATGGAGGGCGTGCGTCCGAAACTATATGGCACAGGCGAGAACGTGCGCGACTGGATCCATACGGAAGACCACTCTTCTGCGGTGTGGAAGATTCTTACACGCGGGCGGATCGGCGAAACATACCTGATCGGCGCGGATGGTGAAATGAGCAACATTGCCGTGATGCGTATGATCCTGCGGCTTATGGGATGTGCCGAAGATGCGTTCGACTGGGTGCGTGACCGCCCCGGGCATGATCGGCGTTACGCGATTGACTCCAGCAAGCTGCGTACCGAACTTGGATGGAAGCCTGTGCGCACCGATTTCGAAGCCGGTTTGCAAGCGACCATCGCTTGGTATGCTGCCAACCGCGCCTGGTGGGAGCCCGCCAAAGCCGCCACCGAAGCCCGCTACCGCGCCCAAGGCCAGTAAAGCGCGTCGGACGGGAACGTTTGTGACGGTGCGTCATGGTGGATGCGACGCAGCTTGGTAATTGGGTTCGGCAAGTGGCGATTGGGAAATAACGTGTTGCAAGTAGCTGACTTCGTCAGGAAATGCCTCCGGTCGGACTGTCGAATCTGCCATATATAAGCCAGATACGGTGCGAAAGCGCTTGTGCGGGGGTGAAGTCGTCCAAAACGTAACTTTGACCCCGTTAATAAGCTCTTTCGGGTTTTTGCGGAAGGGGGTATCGATTTGCGGTATGGGCGGTTATCGGGTTGTGAAAACGTTGCGAAAGTCATCTTTAACGAGGTCAAAGTTGTTTGAAAACGCAACTTGGCCCCGTTGAACGCAGGGGTGGCGGAGCTGGGGGCGGCGCCCTGTCGGCTCGTCTGGCTCGGACGGCTTACTTGGCGGACTCGAGTTTGAGTTCCTGGCTGGCGATCACCGACTTGGCGGCCGCGTCGAGTTCGTTGGTGATGTTGCGCAGGTTGTCGGCGTACGTGCGAATATCGTCTGTCGCCTTGGTGAAGTCGCTGGCATTGCCGTTCGCGGGGCATGTTGGCGCGTTTTCCACGGCTTCGGCCAGCGTGATCGCATCCTTCAGGGTTTCCAGCGTGGTGCCGTCGGCCACGTCGTCCACGGTGAGTTTTGCCGCATCTTCGGCTTCTTTCTGAGCCTCTTCGAAGTTTTGCTGATGCGTGGCGAGCGCCTTCGCGTTCAACGTGCAGGTGTCGCTGGCGGCTTGCGTCATTTCGCGCTTATTGGCGACTGCGATGATGGCAACGGCTGCGAGCGCGATGGCAACCACTGCTATCACGGCGACGATGGCGATGGTCTTGCGCTGTCTCGCATTGTTTTTCTGTGCTGTTGGTTGCATTGGGGTTCCTCTCTTCTCTGTGGCTTTCGTATTAAGCAAAACGTTGCGAGTATACAAAAACATTTCTGAGAAACGATTTACCACTGGAAATAATGTGGATTATTTTGCTATGAAAGGAATTTGTTTGTGGATGGGGGTGCTGGGCGCGTCAGGAGTGCGTGGCATTTATGCTGGAAGGAGAAACGTTTTAAGGGGTTTGAATGGCGTATCGTGCGACGTTGAAGGATGTGGCCGCTGCTGCGGGGGTGTCTGTGACGACGGTTTCGCTGGTGTTGAATAATCGGCCGGCTCGCGTGTCTGAGGAGAAGCGTAAGGCCATTGCCGACGCGGCGAAGAAGCTGAATTATGTGCCGAATCAGAGCGCGCGTAGCTTGGTGACCAAGCAGTCCCAGCTGGTTGCGCTGATCGTGCCTGATATTGAGAACCTGTTTTTCGCGGCGCTTGCCAAGTGTGTGGAGGATGAGTGCGCCGCGCAGGGGTATTCGCTGATTGTGGCCAATTCCGATGATTCGCGTGCTGCGGAGCATGAGTTGTTGCAGCGTCTTCCTGCCCGTGGGGTGGATGGGGTGATGTTGATCCCGGCGCGTGAGTCGTGTGTTGGGAGTGCTGTTGAGCAGCTGTGTGAGGATGTGGCGCTTGTGTCGTGCCCGGTGGTGCTGATCGACCGTTTGACGCAGTGCGGCTGGTGCGATGCCGTCGGTTTTGACAACTATCTTGGTGGTCGTTTGGCTGCCCAGTATCTGTTGGAAGGTGGTCATACTCGTATTGGCATTGTCACCGGCGATATTGCGGAGTCGAGTGCCGCGGAGCGTCGTCGTGGTTTTGTGGATGCCATCGAGCAGTCGGGGAAGCATTTTGATTCTTCGCTGTGTGTTGAGGGTGATTACCGTTTCGATAGCGGCTATCGTGCCGCGAATCAGATCATCGATGGCGGGGCGACGGCCGTGTTCTGCTGCAACGATGTGATGGCGCTTGGCTTCCGTCAGCGTATGGCGGAGCGTGGGTTGCATGTTACTGAGGATATGCAGGTGATTGGTTACGACAATATTCTCAAACGATTCGGTCTTGGTTGGCGTATGACCACCGTTGAGCAGAGCGTGACTGATTTGGCCGCCGCTTGTTGGGGTATGTTGCGTAAGCGGATTGATGTTGCGGTTCGTGCCAAGTCCGGTACGGAATCAGGGGATGCCCGTCCGTGGCTTTCCGATCCGCAGGTTGAAGTGCTTACGCCGAAACTGGTGCAGGCGGCCTGCGCGTAAACCGCCATTTTTAGATGCTGCAGACTGGTGCAAAACGGGTGGTGCAGATCAATCTCGGTATGTGGTGACGTAAGCATCTCCAATATGCTGTAATCGTTGGGAATACAGGCAACACGCCGTGTATAGGTGAAGAATTTGCGTTCTTGATAAAACGCTTTATCATAAATCTTGTCAACACAACACAATCGAGAATGCGCTCGATGTATAACTGACGATGCACCCGTATGGTGGCGGACCGTCGTCAGGCCGTCAAAGAGGAAAGGCACACACATGAAAAAGATGATTCTTGATCTTGATACCGGCGTTGATGACGCGCTTGCCATTTCGTATGCTCTGGGAAGCCCGGAGATTGAACTGATCGGCATCACCGGCACCTACGGCAACGTGCTCGTCGAGCAGGGTGTGCGCAACGCACTGGCCGTGACCGACCTGCTCGGCCACCCGGAAGTCAAGGTGTATCAGGGTTTGCCGCACTCCAGCACCACCGATCACTTCGAAGTACTGCCGATCTCCGCGTTCATCCACGGCGACAACGGCATCGGCGATGTGGAAATCCCCGATTCCAGCCGTTCCGTCGAAACCGAATCTGCGGTCGACTTCATCATCGACGCAGTGAAGACTTATGGCAAGGATCTCGTCTACGTGCCGACCGGCCCGATGACCAACATCGAAGCCGCACTGAAGAAAGCACCGGAAATCAAGGATGAAATCGGCCAGATCGTGCTTATGGGCGGCGCACTGACCGTACCCGGCAACTGCAACGCCTGCATGGAAGCCAACATTTCGCAGGATCCGGAAGCCGCCGACTACCTGTTCCGTTCCGGCGCTCCGACCACTATGATCGGTCTCGACGTAACCCTGCAGACCCTGCTCACCTACAAGGAAACCCAGCAGTGGCGCGACCTCGGCACCAAGGCCGGCAAGTTCCTGGCCGACATGACCGACTTCTACATCAAGGCTTACGAAACCACGTCCCCGCATCTGGGCGGCTGCGGCCTGCACGATCCGCTCGCCGTTGGCGTGGCAGTGGACCCGACCCTCGTCACCACCCTCGACATCAATATGAAGGTCGACGTGGAAGGCCCGACCCGCGGACGCACCATCGGCGACGAAACCCGCCTGAATGACCCGGCCAAGACCATGAAGGTTGCCGTCGGCGTCGACGTGCCGCGCTTCCTGAACGAATTCATGACCCGCATCTCCGGCCTCGCAGCCAAGGCTGAATAAGCGTAACCGGCCAAGCAATCGCGTATCGCATATCGCGCAATTCGAGAGAATCAAGGATTTTTATTATGTCTAACAACACAACCGCCGTGACCGGTACCGCATCCGCCGATCCGTTCGATGATCCGGTGACCAGCAACAAGATGGCCATCCGCGCCCTGATCCCGCTGCTGATCACCTTCGTGCTCGGCACCCTGTGCCTGCAGGGCTTCAACCTGGTGTTCCAGCAGGTCGGCGCCGACGTCGGCGCACCGAACCAGGCGTCCCTGATCACCGCATTTCCGAGCATCGTGCTCGGCATCGTGTGCTTCATCTACGGTTCCCTGGGCGATTTCGTCTCCCTGCGTAAGCTTGTGACCGTCGGTCTCGTGACGCTGTTCGTCGGCTCCATCTTCGGTTTCGTGGCAAACTACTTCTTCGCCGCAAACCTGTGGACCGTGATCATCGCACGCGTGCTGCAGACCGCAGGCGAACAGGTGGCAGGTTCCGCCTTCCTGGTGGTGGCCACCAAGTACCTGCGTAACGATTTGAAGGTCATCTTCTTCGGTCTGTTCACCGCCGCATACCAGCTTTCCGCATCCATCGGCGTGTTCGCAGCCGGCATGCTCAGCTCCATCGCATGGCAGTTCCTGTTCCTGATCCCGTCCGTCACCATCCTGTTCCTGCCGATCCTGCTCAAGACCCTGCCGTCCAAGAGCGGCAACGGCCAGAAGGTTGACGCATTCGGCTTCGTGATTTTCGGCTTCGCCACCGCATTCCTCACCCTGTTCTTCTCGTACATGGCATGGTGGATGCTCGTGGTCTCCCTGCTGCTGTTCGTGGCATTCGCCTTCTACATCAACAAGGCCTCCAACCCGTTCATCACCCCGGCGTTCTTCAAGAACACCCGCTGGCTGCGCGCCATCTGCCTGATTCTCGTGTTCTACTTCGTGAACTACGCACTGAGCCCGATCTTCAACGCCATCGGCACCAACATCTACGGCATGACCACCACCCAGGTCTCCCTGCACATTGTGTGGGCCTTCGTGGTCGCCGCCGTGGTGGGCACCTGCTCCGGCATGATCATCCGCAAGATCGGCATCAAGGCCGGCATCGTGACCGCAGGCACCCTCATGTTCCTCGGCTGGACCGGTGCGGCATTCTGCGTGAACTCCGGTTTCGTGGTGCTGACCCTGTGCGCATGTGTGTTCTACGCAGGCTGCGGCCTCATGTACTCCCCGGTGGTCTCCACCGTGCTGGGCACCATTGAAAAGGACGAATCCGGCCGTGGCGTCGGCATGAACGATCTGGCCATGAACGTTTCCCCGTCCATCGGCATCGCCATCATCGGCAGCCTGCTCGGCTCCAACGCCCTCGCAGGCGGCTCCATCACCGGCGCAACCGGCACTGCCGCCAACTATGCCAACCTGCTGCTGGTCGCCGCCGGTACCGCACTGCTTGGCCTGATCGTGTTCTTCGTCTTCAAGAAGAAGATCTACGAAGGCAACCATGCGCTGGAAACCGAGGAATCGGCAAAGTAATCGCACATTACATCCTCAATATAGTAAAAATGGGGATTTGCGATAATTGCGATTACTGAACAACACTATTTCGCAAATCTCCATTTTCATAAATCTTCTTTTGATGTAAGGAAGGTAAAGATGAGCGCGACTGAAGTTCTCTCCGCATTGGACCGCATCCACGGCACAGTGTCCGTAATCGGCTCGATGAACGCGGACTACACCGTCACCGCACAGCGTCTGCCAGGGCCGGGGGAGACCATCACCGGCGGTCCGCTGCAGCTGCTGCCGGGCGGAAAATCCGGCAACCAGGCGGCCGCCGCAGCGCGCATCGGCGCAACCGTGCAGATGTTCGGCGCGGTCGGCTCCGATTCCAACGCCGACTTCCTACTCGGCGCTCTGGGCGAGGCGGGCGTGAACACCACGCATGTTCGCCGCGTGCTCGGACCATCCGGCACAACCGTGATTACCGTGGACGCAACCGGCGAAAACACCATCGTGTACTCGCCGGGATCCAACGCGCAGGTCACCGTGGATTATGTGGAATCCGTGCGCGATGCGCTGGCACGGTCTTCCGTACTTGGCCTGTGCTTGGAAAGCCCGATCGAAACGGTGACGGCCGCCGCGCGCATGTGCCATGAAGCGGGCGTGAAAGTGCTGCTCAACGATTCGCCGTTCACCCCGTCGCTGCCGGCCGAACTGGTTGAAGCATCCGATATTCTGCTCGTCAACGAGCATGAGATGGTGCAGCTGCTCGGCATTAACGAGCCGGAAAACGACGATTGGGACGGTTTCGATTGGAATCATGCGCTGGAAGCAATGCGTGGATTCGGTTTCGAACAGGCGATCGTGACGCTCGGCGGCGATGGTTCCGTGGTATTGGATTCCACTTCGGCAACGCCGATCCAGCGCATTGCCCCCGTGCGTGTGAACGCGGTGGACACCACCGGCTGCGGCGACTCCTTCATGGGCACGGTGCTGGCCGGTCTTGCCTCGGGCATGGCGCTTTCCGAAGCGGCCGAGCTTGCCTCGTATGTTTCGGCATACGCCGCCACAGGGTATGGTGCGCAGGCCTCCTACGGCAATGCCGCGCAAATCCGCGAAGCATTCGCCAAATAACGGAAGCGAGGATGCCTATCGGACGCTAGCCAGATTTCTCTTTTCTCTCTTGATACGCGGGGTGCCGCATCCTACCGACGTAGGATGCGGCACCCCGTTTTTGGGAAGATCTGACATTAAAAAAACTCGCCGACCGGATGGGGGCGAGTTTTTGTTACGTTGAAAAGATTGCGCGAATCAGGCGTAGATATTGCGGGGACGCATGTCTTCGGGCAGGCCGTTGAGCAGCGTGGAAACGGATCCGGATTCGAACACGGAACGGATGCCGGCGGCCAACAGCGGAGCCACGGACAGCACGGTCATGTTCGGCAAGCGCTTCTCTTCCGGAACGGGCACGGTGTCGGTGAGCACGATTTCCTTGGCACCGCAATTCCTCAGGCGTTCCACGGCCGGGCCGGACAGCAGGCCATGCGTGGCGACCAGCGTCACGGACTTCGCACCAGCGTTGTTCAGTGTGCGCACGGCCTCGCAGATGGTGCCCGCGGTGTCGATCATGTCGTCGACCACCACGCAGTCGTGACCTTCGACCTCGCCGATAATGCCATGCGCTTCGGCATGGTTCGGGCGGGTGGTGTCACGGGTCTTGTGAATGAACGCGAGCGGCAGATTGCCCAGCTTCGCGGCCCACTGTTCGGAAACCTTGATGCGGCCGGCATCCGGAGACACGATGGTGGTGTTCTCAAGCGGCATGTTGTTGCGCACGTAGTCAAGCAGCACCGGAGTGGCGGTGAGATGGTCGACCGGTCCATCGAAGAAACCCTGCTCCTGGGCGGCATGCAGATCGACCGTCATAATACGGTCGGCGCCGGCTGCGCGGAACAGGTCGAAAATCAGTCGGGCGGTGATGGGCTCGCGGCCCTGATGCTTCTTATCCTGGCGCGAATAGCCAAGGAACGGCGCGACCACGGTAATGGAACGGGCGGAAGCGCGCTTCATGGCGTCAACCATAATGAGCTGCTCCATAATCCACTTGTTGATCGGCTCGGTGTGCGCCTGCATCACGAACGCATCGGCGCCACGCACCGGCTCGGTGTAACGCACATACATCTCGCCGTTGGCGAAATCGTAAGCTGTGGTCTCAAGTACGTCGATTCCCAGGTATTTCGCGGTTTCATGGGCCTGCTCAGGGTACGCACGACCCGTCACCAAAGCCAATTTCTTATCCGGGGTGCCTTCGAGAATCGCCGACATGCTTCGCCTTCCACAAATCTAGAGTCGCGTAAATACGGTACCAACCGTACAAAAATAGCCGTATTCAATATAACAATGCGGGTGCCCATGACGCGCCTGCACCACAGAACGTGCGCATGATGTTGCAGAACGTGCGCAATTGCCGCTCGTCCAGCAGAAGGGCTATGCTGAACAGGTTGTCTGAACTGTATCTTTATACCTTTCATATATAGATGCGTGAAGGCAGTACGCATACACACTCCTGCCATGGAAGGTCCATGGCCGATAGTCCGAAGGAGGTGGGTGATGTCTGCGCATAAGTACGAACTGATGTTCATTGCCGATCCTGAGCTGGATGAGCGCGGTCTGAAGAAGTTGACCGAGCAGTATCTGGAAACTGTCACCAAGGAAGGCGGTGCTGTCGAGAACATCGACATCTGGGGCCGTCGCAAGCTTGCCTACGAGATCGCTGGCAAGACCGAAGGCAATTACGTTGTGGTCAACTACTCCGCTGAGCCGGCCACCAGCGACGAACTCGATCGTCTGCTGAACCTGAACGAATCCGTCATCCGTACGAAGATTCTTCGCAAGTAAGTAATTCCAAGCTTTTCAAGCTGCAAAACAATAAGCTGCAAAGTAAGTAGGTAACGATGGCAGGCGAAACGATTATCACTGTGGTGGGTAACCTCACGGCTGATCCCGAAATCCGTACGGTTGGCAACGGCTCGTCCGTGGCCAGCTTCACCATTGCCTCCACTCCGCGCACCTGGAACCGTAATACGGGCCAGTTTGAAGATGGTCAGGCTTTGTTCATGCGCTGCTCCGCGTGGCGCGACATGGCCGAACATTGCGCGCAGAGCCTGAGCAAGGGCATGCGTGTGATCGCGCAGGGTCGTTTGCAGCAGCGTTCCTATCAGGCGAACGATGGTTCCCAGCGCACGGTTATTGAGCTTCAGGTCGATGAGATCGGTCCGTCCCTGCGCTATGCGACCGCCCAAGTCACCCGAACCTCCAGTGCCAACGGTGGTAATTTTGCCGGCAATCGTGGCGGCAATGCTTTCGCTGGCGGCAACGGCGGGTTCAACAACGGTGGCTTCGCCGGCAATGCCGGTGGATATCAGGGCGGTGCCGGGTATTCCGGTGGCGCTGGCTATCAGGGCGGGGCTGCCGCTCCAGCCAATGCCGCGCCCGCCGTGCAGCCTGCTCCGGCATCGGATCCGTGGGGCAATTCGGATAATTCCGGTTCCTCATCGTTCGGTTCCTTTGGCTCCTCCGAATTTGGTGGAAGCAGCGACGAACCGGAATTCTGATCCGACCCGGATCGCAGCTTAAAAGAAAAGCAATTTCCAGATTTTAAGGAGAACATCAAGATGTCACGCAAGAGGCCGCAGCCGCCGGTCAAGCCGTTTAAGAAGAAGCCGAATCCACTGAAGGCCGCTAAGGTCACCGAGATCGATTACAAGGACGTTGCCCTGCTGCGCAAGTTCATCTCCGATCGCGGCAAGATTCGTTCCCGTCGTATCACCGGTGTTTCCGTGCAGGAACAGCGCGAGCTCGCCAAGGCTATCAAGAACGCCCGCGAGATGGCTCTGCTGCCGTACGCCACTTCCGGTCGCTGATCTTAGAGAGGTTTGAAAAATGGCTGAAACTAAGGTTATTCTCACCAAGTCCGTCAATCACCTGGGGCACCCGGGCGACGTCGTGTCCGTCAAGGCCGGCTACGCTCGCAACTACCTGATTCCGCAGGGTCTGGGCTTCGCATGGTCCAAGAACGCTGCCGCCCAGATCGAGGCCATGAAGCGCGCTCGTCTGGCCAAGGCCGTTGCCACCCGCGAAGAGGCTGTTGCCGCCAAGGAACTCATCGAGGGTTCCGTCGTCGAAATCGCCGCCAAGGTCTCCGAGTCCGGCAAGCTGTTCGGTGGCATCTCCGCCGACAAGATCGCCATCGCGCTGTCTTCCAAGGCTGCCGTCAACCCGAAGAACATCACCGTGGATCCGATCAAGACCACCGGCGAGTTCGCTGCAACCGTCGCTCTGCACCCGGAAATCTCCGCTTCCTTCACCGTGAAGGTTGTCGCTGAGTGATTCGGCCCCATTCGCTATGGCTGCATTCATTGCGGTTACGGCGAATGACTTCAGACTGAGATACGTCTGAGCTTAAGCATGGAAAATCCCCCTGCACCAGCTGAAAACAGTTGTGCAGGGGGATTTTCATATTTGATCAGTTGTAGCCACCGTCATTAGTTGGTTTGTCGCAACTTGGGCACGTCATGGTCGTTACTTTCCTTCTCTCGTGCGGAAACGGTGCTTGGAAGCAACCTAAGCTCAATCCTTAAGTGGGTGTTGCGTGAAGCATGCTGATTCACTCAAGAAGAGCGATTTACCGTCAGTTTTCATGCATGGCTGTGCAAATGAATTAGCGGGAGCGTTTGGGGCAACTGGATTGCAAGGAACTGAATTTGTGAAGAAATTGTGATTTCCTGCCTTGATTGTGCTCTTTAGGTAGGAAATATGATGGTTGAATCGCGTTTTCTGCGATTTTCGTAATCTGTCGAAATCGTTGAAAAATAGCGGTTTTACAACCGCGACACGCCGAAAGTTGCATTCTTCTCGATTCTGAGTATATTTACTTCTCGTGCTCAGCGAGAACAAAACCTCGCAAGACCAACGCCCCTTTAGCTCAGTTGGTTAGAGCAGCTGACTCTTAATCAGCGTGTCCAGGGTTCGAATCCCTGAGGGGGCACAGATAAAGCCTTGGAGCTTCGGTTCCAAGGCTTTTTTGTTTTCCGATTTCTGTATGACTGTCCGGCAAGCCGACGGCCTGTCAAGCCTTTTTGTGCTCGACTTCCAGTGCGGGGAGTAGTGTTGGACGCTGTTGTCCGCCGAGAGCGGAATCGACATCAATCTGATTCTTATTGAGAAGAAGCAATAGAGGAAACAGCAGTGGAATACTCGACTTTTGTCAAACTTGCGGCCGAATTCTTCGGTACCGCCATTCTGATGATCTTCGGCAACGGCGCTGTCGCGAACGTTGAACTGAAGAACACCAAGGGCCACCATGCGGGCTGGCTGAACATCGCCATGGGCTACGGCTTCGGCGTGATGATCCCGGTGCTCATGTTCGGTGCCGTCTCCGGCGCGCACATCAACCCGGCCATGACCATCGCCCAGGCTGTGAACGGCCTGTTCGACTGGAGCCTCGTGCTGCCGTACATCATCGCCCAGCTGCTTGGTGCCGCCGCAGGTCAGCTCGTGGTGTACATCACCTACTACCCGCACTATAAGGACACCGAAAACGCCAACGCCATCCTCGGCACCTTCTGCACCACCGACGCCCACAACGACCGCATCAACTACTTCGTCAACGAGTTCTTCGGCACCCTCGTGCTCGTGTTCGGCGCCCTGTGCTGCCTGTCCATGCCGTGGGGCGAAGCGGACCACGCTGCCGCTTCCATCGTGGTCGGCTTCATTGTGTGGGGTCTCGTGACTTCCATGGGCGGCCCGACCGGTCCTGGCCTGAACCCGGCCCGTGATCTCATGCCGCGACTGCTGCACGCCATCCTGCCGATCCCGTCCAAGGGCTCCTCCCGCTGGGGCGAGGCTTGGATTCCGGTTGTCGCCCCGATTCTGGGCGCTATCGTGGGTGCGTTCGTGTTCAAGTTGTTCGCCTGATCGCATTCAATCATTCGTGACTTGTTTGCCTGACCGTCGCATAAGTTGCGTTTGATATATGAGAACTGTTGCATAAAGCCTGTTTTCCTCGGAAAATTTCCGGTACGGGGGAAGCGGGCTTTTTGCATGCCTACTGTTGGCTGGTAGTGTTGCCGCGGAAGAGATATGCTGCCACCTGCGTGACGGCAGGGTTATAAGGAGGCCGGATTGAAGCGAATTCGTACCATTCTGCGTGCGCTCGATCCGAAAGCGGCCGCCACCATGAGCCGCCGGGAACGGACGGAAGCGTTCCGCATCCGCAGAAGCGTCGTGGCTTGGATTCTTGCATTATGCGTCATCGTGTCATGTACGTCGTGCAGCGTGCATGCCGTGCTGGTCAACGCGGTACTGAACGGACATGCGAAAACGGCGCAGATCGGCAATTCCGGAACACATTCAGAAAAAACGGATCAATCCGCGAAATCCGAAAAGAAATCGCAACAATCAGAGAAGAAAACCTAGGAATCGTCGGAAACGAAAGACGCAAAGGCCTCAGCGGAGGAAACGGCGGAACCGCAGGAAGACGCCGTCACCAAAGCGCTTCGCGAGCAGTCGGCCGCGCTGATGGACGATCAGAAAAGCGAAATACTTGCGAAAGCGCAGCAAACGGCGCAAAACAGCGGATATGGCATGGTGCAATATCATTACTGTGTGGTCACCAATGGTGAAGTCGGATCAGTCGAAGATTTTTCGAATGCCGTGTTTCGTATTCTGAACAGCGAACATGGATGGGCGCGCAGGCGCGATTTTCGAACCTTCTACGGACGGCAATTGCGATTTCAATATCGTGCTCGCCCAAGCGTCGACCTTGCCGACGTTCTCGTCGGTATGTTCGGAGCAATACAGCTGCCGTGTGGGCAACAATGTGATTATCAACGACGATCGTTGGAATTCCGGCATGGACGTGTGGATGTCGGGAGGCGGCGACTTGGCGCGATATCGCACGATGGTGATCAATCATGAGGTCGGGCACCGGTTGGGGCATATCGACAATGAGATGACGTGCGCACGGGGGGGGCTGGCCAAGCGGCACCGCTTATGCAGGAGCAGTCCATATTTTTGGATGGCTGTGCGATCAACGAATATCCGCTTGATTCGGAATCATGGATTGGCTGAACGCGATTGCGGAATAGAGCTGCAGAATAAAACTGCAGAATAAAACTGCAGAATAAAACTGCAGAATAGGGCCTACAGTCCGAAATATGCGTTGAACTCGCCTTGATCGAGCGTGCGGTCTGACGTGTTGGCGCGAACGGCATCCCAACTGAATACGCCAAGCGCTTCGTCGGCGCTCATAGGCTGCGGTTTGGTGTGTTTCAGGTCTCCCTGCAATCCGAGCAGCCATGCGCAATAGCCGATGATCTGTTGCGCGGTGGCGCCGTGTGCCGTGAGTATGCCGAGATCGAGCGAGCGCTCGCGTTTGGCAAGGCGTTGGCCGGCTGCGTTGTCGATGAGGGGCAGATGCGCGTATGAGATGGTCACATCGTCAGGTTTATTGGAACCGTCGGCAGGATGGAAGGGCTGTGTCGGTTCGGAAGGCTTGAATCCCGCGTTGATAAGGGCTTTGCGAATGTAGATTTGCAAAGCGTTGGAGCGAAGCAGATCACGGCCGCGCACAATGTCGGTGATGCCCATGTCGAGGTCGTCCACGGTGACGGCCAGCTGGTAGGAGTAGATGCCGTCCGAGCGGCGCACGATGATGTCGCCGATGTCGTGGGCGAGGTTGTATTGCTGGGTGCCGAATACTTCGTCGTGGAAGGTGATGGTGGTGTCGGCGGTGGCGATGCGCATCGAGTGGCGGTCGTTGTTGGCGAGGCGTTGTTTCGCACGCTGCGGTTCGCTGGCGATGAGGCGTCGGCATGTTCCTGGGTACACGGTGAAACGATCGCCTTCCTGTGGTGCAGAGGCGGCGCGGATGTCGGCGCGCGAGCAGAAGCAGGGGTAGATGAGCGGTGTTGTCTCAGAGGTGGCTGCTTCGTTGCCTGCTGTAGTGCTGCAGGGCTTGGAATCGTTGGAACCAGTACTGATAATATCACTGATTTCGTCAAAGCTCAGCTTGCTGAGAAGCTCAAGCGCTTCCTGGTATAGGGCGTGTCGCGACGACTGGAATACCGGTTCGTCATCCCAACCGAGACCAAGCCATTCGAGATCGCGCATCATGGTTTCGGCGGCGCCGGGAACCACTCGTGGCTCGTCGATGTCTTCGATGCGCAGCCGTATGGAATCACCCGATTTGCGGGCGGAAAGCCATGCTCCGAGCATGGCGTAAACGTTGCCGATGTGCATGCGTCCTGATGGGGTTGGTGCGAATCGGCCGGTCATGGCTGCTCCTTTGGTGGGTTGACTGTGGCAGTACGCAACTGTACCCGTTGGGGTTTAGCTAGGTTTAGCGTAGGGCGATTCAGGTGGCGTGAGCCCCCATAGCCTTACGTTAAAGTGGTAGTATATGCCGTTCGGGTGCGTTCGTTTGTGATGGTAATCTACGAGCACGAGAATGGTATTCCGTTTTGTCGGATGAATGGGGTCGATATGACGAAAAGGCAGTTTAGTAACACGGAGGTCGAGTATCTTCGTGCGTTGCCGGCGGTTGAGTCGGTTACGGAAAATCGGATCACGTATTCGCGTGATTTTCAGATCAGTTGCATGCGCCGATATTTGGATGGCGAGCGGCCGAGCACGATTTTCACGTCGGCTGGGTTGAGCCCTGCGATTATCGGGCGCAAGCGTGTGGAACGTAATATCGCACGTTGGAAAGTGGATCTGGATATTATGGCGGCCGCAAGAAGCAATTCCACGACGGGCGCCTTGTCTTCCGACACCAGGGAACGATTGGTGACTGTGCAGTTGGGACAGATTCGATCGCTGACGTGTCAGGTGCTTGCGTTGAAGGAACGCGTTGATGCTTTGGAACGCAAATTAGACGAATCGCAAGGCTGAATTTGAGTTCGCTGAGAAAATTTTTTTTTTGAAGAAAAAGTTTTTTTTCGGCGCGTGTTTAGTAAATCTTGCATATAGTTGCTGTCGGACGGAGTCTTTGAAGTTCCCCCTTCTACTGCCGTCTGTTTTATTAGCCCGTACGGATATCGGTCGCTTTATCGCTTCACTTCAGACCGTCGTACGGGCTTCTTCTTACTCTGGTAGAGGTAGTTGGGATTGAACGCAAGAGGCTGAACATGACTGCATATATGGACCATAAGAATCTTGCCAATGAGGTGATCGACGGTGTGCGTGCCGTGCAGATCGCCGATGGCGTGCACCGTGTACTGGACCGCATCGCATCGGCGGAGCAGCATGCCGGGCGTGACGCAGGTTCCGTACGCCTGCTTGCCGCCACGAAAACGCGCGACGTGGGTGAGATCATGGCTGCGATCGACGCTGGCGTGCGTATGATCGGCGAGAATCGTCCGCAGGAAGTGATGGCGAAGGCCGAAGGATTGATGGCACGTTGCGGGGAGCGCGGATTCACGTTGGGCGTTGCCGACGATGCCGGCGCTTCCACTATTGCGGGTGAGCATATTCCGTTCCATCTGATCGGCCAGCTGCAAAGCAATAAGATCGGCAAAGTGCTGCCGGTCGTCAACACCATCGAATCGGTTGATTCCCTTGACTTGGCGGAGAAAATCTCGCGCAGGGCCGTGGCGCGCGGCATCACCGTGGGCGTGCTGCTGGAAGTCAACGAATCGGGTGAGGCGTCGAAATCCGGCTGCGATCCCTCGCATGCCATCCGCATCGCGCAAAAAATCGGTACATTGGACGGACTTGAATTGCAGGGGCTGATGACCATCGGCGCGCATGTCGACGACGAAACCGCCATCCGCAAGGGATTCGAGCACCTGCGCAAAACCCGCGACCATATTCTCGAATCCGGCGAGCCGGGCACGCAATCCTGCCGCGAACTGTCGATGGGCATGACCGGCGACATGGAACTTGCGGTTGCGGAAGGATCCACCATCGTGCGCGTCGGCACCGCGATTTTCGGCGAGCGTGCTTTTATCTGACGTTTTCTTCCTGTGACGGGCCTTCGCATGATGTGATGGCCCGTTTTTTTTTCGATGTTTTTGATTGTCGGGCGTTGCATGTCGATGATATGGACGATTCGACGATTGTTGCGGGTAGACTGGCAAGCATGAGAATCGCACGTTTTTCGCATAATGATGTACCGCAATACGCTTTCGTGCAGACCGACGAAAGCGACGGCAAGGACTATCTCGTAGCGCTTGAGGGGCACCCTCTGGCCGGTGCCGGCGTGAAGCCGACCGGCGAGCGTTTTCCGGTGGACGGCGACGGCATTCGCCTGCTTTCCCCGGTGATCCCGTCGAAGGTATACGGGCTGGCCAAGAATTACGAGGCACACGCGCAGTTCATGCACGAAGCCGGCCACTCCGACATCAAGCACGCCCCGGAAGACATGGTGATCTTCTCCAAGCCGAGCACGTCGGTGATCGGCCCGGACGATCCGATCGTGATCCCGTCGTACTCGAACGACATGAATTTCGAGCCGGAAGTGGCCGTGGTGATGGGGCGCATCGCCAAGAACGTGACGGTCGAACAGGCCATGGATTACGTGCTCGGCTTCACTTGCGTGAACGATGTGACATTGCGTGACCTGCAGGGACTTGACCCGATGTGGACGCGTGCGAAAGGCTTCGACACCTCCTGCCCGCTCGGCCCGTGGATCGTGACCCGCGACGATTTGGATTGGAAGGACGCGAAGATCTCCTTCACGCTGAACGGTGAGGATGTCGAGCTGGCTTCCGGCACCACGGCGAATCTGATTCACGGCATTCCCGAGCAGATCGCGGCGATTTCCAGCTTCACGACGCTGCTGCCGGGCGACGTGATTCTGACGGGCACGCCGAACGCTTCCGGCCATCTTGATCCGGGCGACGAGGCGATCGTGCACGTCGAAGGCATCGGCAGCCTGCGCAACGTGGTGGTGCGCGGCTGATTGCCGATTGCTGATTGACATATTGAAGATATGAAGGCCGTCACCTTTCGTGGGCGACGGCCTTTGTGCTGCGTTGTTCGCGATTTCCCGTTTAGTGAACAAAAGTTGAGTGTTGCAGGCTCAACTTTTGGGAATAGAATGGTGGTGAAGTCGGTTGAGCATATCAGACAACGACATATGCGTCGGCGCGGCCGTGCGAAAAACGGACGATCGGCGCGAACCATGGAGGATGATATGGAACAGAAGTTCACCACAATGGCGCAGGAAGCCATTTCCGACGCCGTACAGAACGCGTCGGCAGCAGGCAACGCGCAAGTCGAAACCCTGCACCTGCTTGACGCGCTGCTGCGCCAGGAAAACGGCGTGATCCGCGGTCTGATCGAAGCCGCGGGCGGCAACGCGCAGAACATCAGCGCCGCCGTGCACCAAGCGCAGGACGCGCTGCCAAGCGCCAGCGGATCGACCACCGCGCAACCGCAAGTCAGCAGGCAGCTATCCGCAGTACTTGCGCAAGCCGGCAAGGAAATGCAGCAGATGGGCGACGAATACGTATCCACCGAACATCTGCTCATCGCCATCGCGGCGGCAAAGCCGAATCAGAGCGCGCAAATCATGGAACAATACGGCGTGACCGCCGACGCGCTACGCAAAGCCGTGCCAACGATCCGAGGAGGCGCGAAAGTGACCAGTCCCGACGCCGAAGGCTCCTACAAAGCCCTCGAAAAGTATTCGACCGACCTGACGGCAGCCGCGAAAGAAGGCAAGCTCGACCCCGTGATCGGCCGCGATCAGGAAATCCGCCGAGTCATCCAGATCCTGAGCCGCCGCACCAAGAACAATCCGGTGCTGATCGGCGAGCCTGGCGTGGGCAAAACCGCCGTGGTGGAAGGCCTCGCGCAGCGTATCGTCGCCGGCGATGTGCCGACCACCCTGCAAAACAAGAAGCTCATCTCGCTTGATCTGGGCTCCATGGTGGCAGGTTCGAAATACCGTGGCGAGTTCGAGGAACGCCTGAAGAGCGTGCTGCAGGAAATCAAGAACGCAGACGGGCAGATCATCACGTTCATCGATGAGATCCATACCATCGTCGGCGCGGGCGCGGCCGAAGGATCCATGGACGCGGGCAACATGCTCAAACCCATGCTCGCGCGAGGCGAACTGCGTCTGATCGGTGCCACCACACTCGACGAATACCGTGAGAACATCGAAAAGGATCCGGCATTGGAACGCCGTTTCCAGCAGGTGTTCGTAGGAGAGCCGAGCGTGGAAGACACCATCGCCATCCTGCGTGGCATCGCACCGAAATACGAGGCCCACCACAAGGTGACCATCGGAGACGATGCGCTCGTGGCCGCGGCGACGCTGTCGAACCGGTATATTTCCGGCCGTCAGCTGCCGGACAAAGCCATCGATCTGGTTGACGAGGCCGCATCGCACCTGCGCATGGAACTCGACTCCTCGCCTGAGGAAATCGATGAACTGCAGCGTCAGGTCGACCGTCTCAAGATGGAAAAATCGTACCTGCTTGGCAATCCGAAAGACGATGCCGACGCGCAGAAAGCGGAAAACGAGCTTGATGAAAGCGCCAAGGAACGTCTCGACGACCTCAACAAGGAAATCGCCGACAAAAGCGAGAAACTCAACGGTCTGAAAGCACGCTGGGACGCCGAAAAGAACGGGCACAACCGCATCGGCGACCTGCGCAAGAAGCTCGACGAACTACGCACCCAAGCCGAACGGTATGAACGCGAAGGCGATCTGGCGAAATCCTCCGCCATCAACTATGGCGAAATTCCGGCCATCCAGAAGGAGATCGCGCAAGCCGAACAAAACGAGGCGGCGGCCAAGAACAGTGCGGCAGGCGGTGCTGACGGTGGCTTGGGTGGCGATATTCCGATGGTGCCGGACCGCGTTGACGCCGACTCCGTGGCCGAAATCGTGTCCGACTGGACGGGCATTCCCGTCGGACGCCTCATGCAAGGCGAAAACGAGAAGCTGCTGACCATGGAAGACTATCTCGGCAAACGTGTGATCGGCCAGAAGGAAGCCATTCAAGCGGTTTCCGATGCGGTACGTCGTTCGCGTGCGGGCATTTCCGACCCGAACCGCCCAACCGGCTCGTTCCTGTTCCTCGGCCCGACCGGCGTGGGCAAGACCGAGCTCGCCAAGGCGCTCGCCGACTTCCTGTTCGACGATGAAAAGGCCATGGTGCGCATTGACATGAGCGAGTACATGGAGAAGGCCTCCGTGTCTCGTCTGATCGGTGCTGCGCCGGGCTACATCGGCTATGAGGAGGGTGGCCAGCTGACTGAGGCCGTGCGTCGCCGCCCATATTCGGTGGTGCTGTTCGATGAGGTTGAAAAGGCCAATCCTGAAGTATTCGACGTGCTGTTGCAGGTGCTCGACGACGGCCGTTTGACCGACGGGCAGGGCAGGACCGTGGACTTCAAGAACACGATTCTGATCATGACCTCCAACCTTGGCTCGCAGTTCCTGGTGAACACCGAACTGGATGACGAAGCCAAGAAGAAGGCCGTGATGGACGCCGTGCATATGCAGTTCAAGCCGGAATTCATCAACCGCTTGGATGAACTGGTTATGTTCCACCCGCTTACGCGCGAAGAGCTCGGCGGCATCGTGGACATTCAGGTGGCGCAGGTTTCGGCCCGCTTGGCGGATCGCCGCATCAAGCTGGATGTTACCGATTCGGCGCGCGATTGGCTCGCCAACACCGGTTACGACCCGGCGTATGGCGCTCGCCCGCTGCGTCGTTTGGTACAAACCGAAGTCGGCGACCAGTTGGCGCGCATGCTGCTGGCCGGCGAAGTGCACGACGGCGACACCGTGCTTGTGGATCAGACCGGCGGCGACCATTTGGAGCTCTCCTCGTGGGCGCCGGGGCAGATTGACGACGATTTTTCGGCAGAGGCTAAGTGACGGTCGGAGTCATTCGGCTGATCGGTTTGGCCTGACTGACTGTTGATTGGCCGAGTCACGAAAACGGTCTAACCGTTGACGGTGGGCGGACTGCGCACATGCGGGTCCGCCCATTTTTCGTGCGATTGCGCGATTTTCTTTTGCGAAAACCGTTTTACCGTGACGGTTGGCGGTCGTATGCCTGCAAAACCAAGCCTGCGACCGTCAAAACCGTCGCACCGATCAACACGGCGATCGCAAGCTTCGGCTGAAGCCCGAAAATCAGCCACAAAGCGAACGTCCACACCGCGATGACCATCGTCACGGTCGCGGTAATCTGCGTTACCCGCGTGCGAATCTCATATGTGATGCTGGCCTGGATAAGCGTATCCATGCTTTGCTGTGTTTCTTGCGTTTCTTGAGATTGTATTTCTTGCTTTTCTTGCGATTGTGCGGTCGGAATATCGCTTTCCGATGCTTTCTTTGCCATGGGGCGTTGCGCGATCAGCGAAATCGCAAGCGATAGCACGGCGACCATGCTTGCGAAAGCGAAATACTGATTGCGTGACCCCGCGGGGAAAATCCATGACACCACGCACGCCAGCAGACTGTAGACGTACACGATGGTCATGGCGAGCGACAGCAGCGAATCCGCGTTGGGCGTGTGGCTTTTCAGGGCGGCGATACCGCGATTGTGCATCGGCGCGGCGCAGTAGAACATGACCGGCGTGGCGATGATGGCGTGCAGCCATGGATTGGTCAGCCAGTGGGGAAGTGTGATGCCGCCGAATGTCAGCATGGTTACGGTGAATGTGGGAGCGGTCAGTATGGTTGCGATGGCGAGACGCTTGGCGATGTCGCTTCGGTGTGCTGCGCCGGCTGCCTCGTCTGGATTTTCGGTGTGATTTTCGGTGTGATTCTTGGCGGGCTTGTCATCGGTGATGCGTTGGTGGGAGGGGGCTATGTCATCGTTTTCGCTTAGGAATAGCCTGAGGATGGCCCAAGTGGCCACGGCCGCCGCAACAATCGCCGCCACCGTCATAAACAAATCGAATCCCATGTGTTTCCGAACCCCCGGATTGCCTCTTGAATGCCTCTCGAATATTCAGCGTGCTCGCGTTGCCGCATGTTCGTGAGCATGCTTTCGGCTCCAAGCATAATGCAGCTGGGCATGGATGTCTTGCGAACTTTGATCTTCCAAGATGTCTTGGTCATGCTGTTATATAGAACATATGTTCGACAATCCTGTGTTTGTGGTGATTCTTCTGGTGGTTGTGGCCGTGCTTGGAGCCGCGGCCGGCTTTTTTGCGGGCCGTTCCAAAGGGCAGGAAATGGCCCGTGATGCGAAAACCGCTGATCTTAACGAGGCGAAAGCGCAGATCGAAGCTGATCGGCAGGAAATCAGTGAATTGTCCACGGCGGTGACCCAATACCGCACGCAGGCGGAAGGGTTGGCCCAACAGTTGACCTATCTCAAATCGCAGCTCGCGCAAGCCCAACGGGCCGAACAGGAACGAGTGGAGCGAGAGCGTGAGCGGGCCGCGGCCGAAGCGGAACGCAAGCAGGCCGAAAACGAGCGAAAACTGCAGGAACAAAGCAAGGTATTGTCTGCGCTAGCGCCCGTGCAGAAGAATCTTGACGCCCTGCAGCAGAAGGTTTCGCAAATCGAAGAAGGGCGCAAACGGGAGATGGGTGCGCTTGGCGAGCAGCTCAAGGGGCTTGGCGAGCAGCAGGCCCGTCTTGACCGCGAAACCAACGCCCTGTCGTCCGCGTTGCGCAACAACAAGGTGCGCGGCGCGTGGGGCGAGGCGCAGCTGAGGAACATCGTGGAATCCGCCGGGCTGCTGGAACATGTGGATTTTGACACCCAGGTGGTCGTCACCGATGCGGACGGTCGCACGCAGCGTCCGGATATGATCATCCACATGCCGGGCGGCAAAACCATTCCGATCGATGCGAAAGCGCCGTATGCCGACTACCAGAAGGCGTGCGAGATTCCCGATACCGCCACGCCCGAGGAGCTGACGCGAAAGTCGGAGCTGCTGCATGCGCATGCCAAGGCAGTGCGTGAACATGTGAAGACCTTGGGCGACAAGGCCTATTGGAACGCGTTCGCCGATGCCCCCGATTTTGTGATCGCCTTCATCCCCAACGAATCCCTGCTGCAGGCGGCTTTGGAAACTGACCCGACGCTGATGGACGACGCGTTTGCACGCAAGGTGGCTTTGACCTCGCCGATCACCCTATGGGCGGTGCTCAAATCCGTGGCATACGCGTGGCAGCAGCAAAGCCTGACCGATGACGCGAAAATGCTGTTCGACCTGTCCCGCGAATTGTATGAACGGTTCGCGGTGTTGGGCGATCGCGCCACCAAGCTGGGGTCCGCCATCACCAAAACGGTCGGTGCCTACAATGCGTTCGCCTCGTCACTGGAATCGCGCGTGCTCGTCACCGCACGCAAGCTGCAGCGCGTCGACCAGAGCAGAATCATCGAACCCGTAAACATGGTCGCGCCAGAAAAGGCCGACATCCGCGAACTCACCGCCCCTGAAACCAGTGAACAGTGATATCTGACTAAATACGTGTCGGCATAAGTAAGGTTTGACGAGTAGAAACGGTAGGCTGGGAGTATGATCGAAGAGAAGACTTTCCGTAAGACCAATCCGGTTGCTGTGCCTGCCGATGCTCCTGAGCATAGCGACATCGATTTCGCCATGCTTGAGCCGCGTGACCAGCTGAAGTCGCTGTTGCAGGCAGAGATGGCCGACAAGCCGTTCTCGGAGCTTTCCTCTGTATTGTTCGATCATCGTGGCGCTTCGATTGTCGGGCATATTCTGCTGGACGCGTTGGAAGAATCCGGCTATTCCGTGGATGATTTCGACGCCGTGGGCGCGTTGACCGCGGCCGCGGTTCCGCTGGTGTCCGCCATGATTCAGGCGGCCGCTTCGCGCGGTGAGAATCTCAACGGTTTTGTGATGGATTTCGTGTATCCGTCCATTAAGGGACCGTCGATCGCGGGTAAGCGCGTGGTGTTGCTGGATTCCTGGCTGTCTGAAAAGTCGTATGTACAGACGTCCTCTTTGGTTACCTTGCGCAATGGCAATGAGTTGAGCCTTGATTTCTCCGTGGTGAAGAACGAGGGCGCCGAGGTGCTTGCCATCGCTTCGCTGATCGGCGGCGTTGACATGACCGAGCCGACGATCAAGGTCATCAATCCGGTGGATGGGTCTGAATCCGAGCTGCCGTTCGTTGAAGTGTTCAAGGAATCGGAGCTTCACTAGGTATCCTGTTGACCAGCCATTGGCGATACGAGGTTCGTAAGGAGGAATCGCGTGCATCAGCCTCATCCCATTGATATTGCAGCGAAAGCGTCTGGCGAGCCGGTCTTTCGCGAGGTGGGTGTAGGGCCGTGGGCCGAAACACATCCGGGTGAGCCTCGTCCGGATGATCCGCAATCTGTAAATTATGATCGCCGATTCGACTCGTCTTTGCTTGACGAGGGCGATCGTCGCAACGTGCTTGACCAGTATCGCTACTGGGCGGTCGCGGCCATCAAAGCCGATCTTGACGCTCGCGGTCGCCATGATTTCGAAGTCGCCGTGGAAAACTGGACGCACGATTTCAACATCGGATCCATGGTGCGCACGGCGAACGCGTTCCAAGCGAAACGTGTGCATATCGTCGGACCGCACAAGTGGAATCGCAAGGGGTCGCTGATGACGGAGCTGTACCAGCACATCGAAAACCACCCTTCCATAACCGAACTTGTCGAATGCTGGAAGCTGCGCATTGCCGGAGAAATCGCGGCGGCGCAATCGCAGGCGGCCGCCATCGCATTTCGTATGCATGAAAGCGCGGGAAAAAATGTGGAAGCTGGAAACGATGCCGGCGTAAGCGATGCTTTGTTGGCTGAAGGCCGTGTTGCTGGATGCGCTCCATCTGGCATTTCGACGGATGCTTCGGATGCAAGCGGCGTTGGGAATGGATTCGAGCCTACCTGCATGGCGCAATTGGCTGCGATTGATCAGCGTATTGCCGAGTTGAAGGCGGCGCGGGTTATTGCGCTTGATATTATTCCGGGTGCGGTGCCGATGGAAACGTACCGTTTTCCGAAGCGTTGCCTCATGCTGTTTGGCGCGGAAGGCCCGGGATTGTCCGAAAAAGCGCTTGAGTTGGCCGACGATGTGGTTTACATCTCCCAGTTCGGTTCGGTGCGTTCCATCAATGCCGGAGCCGCGGCCGCCGTTTCCATGCACGCATGGATCTCCCAGCACGCCGCTCCCCAGCTCTAACCTCCATCTCCTATCGTCCAAAATCCTCCAGTGACTGGAAGAATCGGGACGATTGGAGTTCTGTCAGCGGGATGATTGTTCCAGTGGGTGGAGGTTTTGGGTCTCCTGTGGGGCGTCTGGCGGGGTGAGTCCTTCAGTGACTGGAGAGGTTGGGACTTTAGTACGGTGTTCTGCGGGAAGATTCCTCCACTTACTGGAGCAATCTTCCCGCTAACAAGCCTGTCAGAGTCCTGATTCTTCCAGTCGCTGGAGGAATCTTCCCTCTGAAAGCCTCACCAGAGACCCAAAACCTCCACCCACTGGAGCAATCTTTCCGCTGAGTGCCCTGCTAGAGTCTAGATTTCTCCACCCTCTGGAGGAATCTTCCCGGTGGCGAGCTTCTCAACGTTCCGATTCCTCCACTTACTGGAGGAATCTTCCCGCAGATGATTACCCTATGAAACGCAAGGAACCCCAGCACGCCGCAGTTTCGCAATCAGCGGTTTTTGCTGGACTGCATCGTCAAAAGTTAATCTGACAATTTCCGTAACTCCTGCGCGAAAAAGCGCTTGCTCGCGTTCTCGCTCGGCCTGAACGGTCTCCTGGATGCTCCTACGATCAGTCATTTTCGGATCAACGTATTTTGCTGTGCCGTCAAGTTCTCCGACAATAATACGTCCATCGGTTGTGCGCCATAAAAAATCGACCCTAAATTGTTTTCCCGTAAGCGAGTCGGCGAAGGAGACTTGCAATTGAGGAACCGCAAAACCGTTTTCAATCATGACTGCCCGAGCAAAAGATTCACCGCCATTTTCACTTCCTGCGTCGGTATATCTCAACAATTTGAAGATGCGCGAGCAATCGAGTGTCGTGCGTGCGCATTCCTGCAAGATCTGCTTTTCTTCGATTCCGTCTGCTGCTGCATCATCGAAAATCGGCAGGGAATAGATGAACTCTAACGTCCGTCCACAGTCCAATAAGGTACGAGGGGGATTAGTGACATGGATTCCGTTTGCGAGTACCGCATTTTCTCTGGGATATGGGCTGTAGATGATATTGAGTTTGTCGTGCGGCCGGTATGATCCGTGATTGGGCAATGTTATGGTCAGTCCTTGCCGGTGCAGGAATCGCGGGTGGTCGAATCCGTGGGCTGCGGCGGCTGTTATTCCTGCGAAAACCCAGTTGGGGTGGAGCCTGCTGAGGGTTCGGGCCGCGTGCAACGATTGTTCGGGCTCGTTCAGCTGATTCCAATATTCGGCACGGGCGAATAGCCCTGGGTATGGGCGCGCCAAATCTCCCGCGCGGTATCTGCGATATAGTCCCTTCTGGATGAGAGGGTCACTGCTGTGTGCGCATCGTTGCGCATTTTCTGTTTGATCGAGCAGCGCATCGATTTGAGGATATGCTTTCATGATTTGACGCTACCTTGTTGTGGCTCTGCTATGGAAGTGCGATCGGCAAATGTGGATAGAGGATGCTGTTTCGGGCGTGTCTGTGGATAACTTACGGGTTTTGTGGATAACTGGGTGGTTGTTTTGCAGATAAGTGCTTGTATCCGCTTGTTTTGTGTGAATTTTTGTTGTTTTCTTCTATTGGTTGGATATTTTTAAGTATTGGGATGCCGTTCAGAGTCCAGATTCCTCCATTGGGTGGAGGTATTGGGACTGTGGATGGCTGGCTTGCGGGAGAATTCTTCCATTGGGTGGAGGAATAGGGGCTCTGACGAAGCGCTAGTGGGAGAATTCATCCAGTGGCTGGAGGTTTTTAGACGGTTGTATTGCTTTTAGTGTCCGTTTTGTTCCAATGACTGGAGGATTTTGGCCTCTAGTGGGGCCTTCCGCGGGAGGATCCTTCCATCTTCTGGAGGAATCCGGACTCCAGCAGAGCGTTCAGCGGGAAGATTCTTCCAGCGGGTGGACGAATCGGGACGATGAGAGGCTGGTTTGGGCCCGGATTGTTCCAGTGAGTGGAGGTTTTGGGACTGTGGATGGAGGTTTTGGACTGTGGATGGCTTGTTGGCGGGAAGAATCCTCCAGTGTCTGGAGGGATTTGCCCGGTGAAACAGCGTTTGGCGTCCTTTTGTTCCAGTGGGTGGGGGATTTGGGACTCTGACAGAGCTGGGGTGTTGGTGCGGCGGGCTGTTGCGGTTAGCGTGTGGGGCTGCCGGGCGGCATGCAGTGTGGGGTTGCCGGGCGAGGCGAAATGGGCGGGCGCTCGTCACACAGACGCGTTAATGTTAGGGACATGCCTACTTTCACCAAAGAAGAAATCGTGCATCTGGGCGATTTGGCCCGAATTGCACTTACTGACGAGGAGATCACCCGTCTGCAGGGCGATCTGAACGTCATCGCAGAATCCATCAACAAGGTCCAGGAAGTCGCTACCGACGATGTGGAACCAACCGCGAACCCGATTCCGCTGGAAGCCTACCTGCGCCCGGATGTGCCGGAAACCCCGCTGACTCAGGAAGAGGCGACCGCAGGAGCCCCGGTTTCCGAGGCCGGCATGTTTGTTGCACCGCGCATTCTGGGGGAGGAGTGACATGAGCGAACTCGTCAAGCTTTCCGCCGCCGAGATGGCGGCTAAGATCAAGGCCAAGGAAGTCTCCAGCCGTGAACTGGTTGAAGCGCATCTCGAAGTCATCGAGGCCGCCGAGCCGAGCATCAAGGCTTTCCTGAAGGTGTCCGGCGATCAGGCTCTCGAACAGGCCGACGCCTTCGATGCCAAGTCCGATGAGGAAAAGGCACAGCTGCCGGAACTTGCCGGCGTGCCGATCGCCATCAAAGACATGATCGTCACCAAGGGCATCGAAACCACCGCAGCCTCCAAGATCCTCGAAGGCTGGGTGCCTCCGTACGACGCTACCGTCATCGAGAAGCTCAAGGCTGCAGGCATGCCGCTGCTGGGCAAGACCAACCTCGATGAGTTCGCTCAGGGTTCGTCCACCGAGCATTCCGCCTACCAGACCACACACAATCCGTGGGATACCGAACGTGTTCCGGGCGGTTCCGGCGGTGGTTCCGCAGCTGCAGTGGCAGCGTTCGAAGCCCCGCTCGCCCTGGGTACCGACACCGGTGGCTCCATCCGTCAGCCGGGCTCGCTGACCGGTACCGTCGGTGTCAAGCCGACCTACGGCGGTGTCTCTCGTTTCGGCGCAATCGCCATGGCTTCCTCGCTCGACCAGATCGGCCCATGCTCCCGTACTGTGCTCGACGCGGCCCTGCTGCAGGAAGTGATCGGAGGCCACGACAAGCGCGATTCCACGTCCATTCCGGAAGGTCCTCGCCCGATGGTGGCGGCCGCCCGCGAAGGCATGAAGCGTGATCTGAAGGGCCTCAAGGTCGGTCTGATCAAGGAGCTCGGCGGCGAAGGCTTCCAGCCGGGCGTTATGGCACGCTTCAACGAAGGTGTCAAGAAGCTTGAGGAGATGGGCGCTGAAGTCACTGAAGTGTCTCTGCCGCACCTGCCGTACTCCCTTGGCGCGTACTACATCATCATGCCGTCCGAGGTCAGCTCCAACCTGGCTCGTTACGATGGCATGCGTTACGGTCTGCGCGTCATGCCGCCGGCAGGCGTTCCGCAGACCGCCGCCAACATGATGGCCTACACTCGTGAAGCCGGTTTCGGCGACGAGGTCAAGCGTCGTATCATCCTTGGCACGTATGCCCTGTCCGCCGGTTATTACGATGCATGGTACGGTTCCGCACAGAAGGTGCGCACCCTGATCATCGACGATTTCAAGAAGGCTTTCGAGAAGGTCGACGTGCTTGTTGGCCCGACCAGCCCGGTCACCGCATTCAAGTTCGGTGAGAAGACCGAGGATCCGATGGCCATGTATGCCATCGATATCACCACCATTCCGGCCAACCTTGCAGGCGTTCCGGCCATGAGCATTCCTGCTGGTCTGAGCGACGACGGCTTGCCGGTTGGCTTCCAGTTCCTCGCTCCGCAGCAGCGTGACGAGGCCATGTACAAGCCTGCCGCGGCACTTGAGGCGGCTCTCGAGGAAGACTGGAACGGTCCGATCTGGCAGTCCCTGAAGACCCCGTGGCTCGACGGCTTGAACAAGTAGGAAGCATCGGAGGAAAGAAAACAAAATGGCTGAAAAGTTGATGAAGTACGCCGATGCCGTCAAGAAGTTCGATCCGGTCATCGGTCTGGAAACCCATGTTGAGCTGAGCACCACCACGAAGCTGTTCTGCCCGGCCGAAGTCTCGTTCGGTGGCGATCCGAACAGCCAGCTCACCCCTGTGAGCCTTGGTCTGCCGGGTTCTCTGCCGGTGGTCAACAAGACCGCCGTCGATTACGCCATCAAGCTGGGTCTTGCCCTGCATTGCGAAATTGCCGAGTGGAGCCAGTTCGCGCGTAAGAACTACTTCTACCCGGACATGCCGCGCGATTACCAGATCTCGCAGTATGACAAGCCGACCAACGGCAACGGCTATCTTGATGTGGAACTTGAAGACGGCACCGTGTTCCGTGTGCCGATCGAACGCGCCCACATCGAAGACGACGCAGGCAAGAACACCCACGTCGGTGGCGCTGACGGCCGTATCGAAGGCGCTGACCACTCCCTGGTCGACTACAACCGTGCAGGCGTTCCTCTGATCGAAATCGTGACCAAGCCGATCGTTGGCGCAGGCGATCGTGCTCCGGAAATCGCCGGTGCCTACATGCGCGCCATCCGCGACATCGTGCGTGCGCTTAATATTTCCCACGCTCGCATGGAGCAGGGCAACATGCGTGCCGACGTGAACGTGTCGCTGCGCAACAGCCCGTCCGATCCGTTCGGCACCCGTTCCGAAACCAAGAACGTGAACTCGTTCCGCGGTATTGAAAAGACCATTCAGTATGAGATTCGCCGTCAGGCGGCCATTCTGAGCGAAGGCGGCGAGATTCTGCAGGAAACCCGCCACTGGGATGAGGCTTCGCAGACCACCGCAGGCGGCCGCGTGAAGTCCGATGCCGACGATTACCGCTACTTCCCGGATCCGGATCTGGTGATGCTGCACATCACCAAGGAGCACATCGAAGAGATGAAGGCTCAGATGCCGGAAATGCCGCGCGAGCGCCGCAACCGCCTGAAGGGCGAGTGGGGCTTCAACGATTTGGAGATGCGTGACGTGCTCAACGCCGACGCTCTGGATCTGCTTGAGGAGACCGTCAAGGCTGGTGCCACCGCCGCAGGTGCCAAGAAGTGGTGGCTGGGCGAGCTGAGCCGTGAAGCCAACAACAAGGGCGTGAGCCTCGAAGAGCTACCGATCGCTCCGGCCGATGTGGCTGAGGTTGAGAAGCTGATCGCCGATGGCAAGCTCAACGACAAGCTGGCCAAGCAGACCGTCGCCGGTGTGCTTGCTGGCGAAGGCACTCCGGATGAGGTCGTCAAGAAGCATGGCTTCCAGGTCGTGTCTGATGACGGCGCTCTCGAAAAGGCCGTGAATGAGGCTCTCGCAGCCAATCCTGACATCGTTGAAAAGCTCAAGAGCGGCAATATGAAGCCGATGGGCGCCATCATTGGTGCCGTCATGCGTGCCACTCGCGGTCAGGCTGACGCAAAGGCCGTCACCAAGATCGTGATGAGCAAGATCAAGTAACGTTTACAACGATTGCTGACGATTACAGCCGATTGTTGAATCGCAGGAAAACGCACGTTCCAAAAAGCTTGGGACGTGCGTTTTCTTTTCGTTATTCCGGAAAAGGGATTTCAAAGAAAGAGAATGCATAATCGCGAAGCGCATTTTCTTACGATTGCCGACATGTCCTTCAACATCAGGTTATGCTGGTAGAGGAATATGTACAGCGATTGCCGCCGCGCGGATTCACAGCTGACATACAGTCGGGTACAATACCCTCGGTATGGGTGCGGCGACGGTCGTGCCTGCAATGATGTAGGGGACAGGAATAATGCCAGAACAAGTTGAGGCTGCGACACAGGAGCAGTTGGACCAGCAGTCGCGTGAATTGCCGGATCTCATCGTCATTCCGTCTATCAAGGGCGAGATGGTGCATCTGCGTCCGTCCGTGATCGAAGATCTTGAACGTATGGACGCCATTGGGGCGTACATCGGCGCTTCCGGAATCACCGGCAAGGATCGGGTTGCCGAGCGTGGCGCGGTGCATGCGTGGGTGCGTCGTTCCGTGGCATGGTCCCAAGGCGAAACGCCGACCGAATCCGGTGTGGGGGATCCGGAGTCGCGTCGCACGATCGCATGGTCCATCATCACCGAAGCCGACCATGATGGCGATGGCGAGATCGATGCCGCGAATTCCGACAATGTGATTGGCATGATTTTCCTGATCGATATTGACGGTTGGGCTCGTTCCGCGCGCATTCAGGTGGTGCTTGGCAAGGATTACCGCGGCCGTGGCTATTCGCGTGACATCATGCCGCGCGTGATGACGTACGGACTTGCGCCGGAACCGGCAGGCCTTGGCATGCATCGCATTTGGGTTGCCGTGCCCGAGCAGAACACGCGTTCCGTGTCCGTGTACCAGTCGTTGGGATTCGTGCCGTCCGGTCGTTCGCGCGACGCCTTGTGGAACGCTTCGCAGAACCGTTACCAGGATCTGATCGTTATGGACACGCTGGTTGACGAGTTCGACCCGATCCGTTCGCTTGACGCGTTCGGCATGCATGTGATCGAAGATAATCCGGGCGTCAAGGAAGCGTTGAGCGCGCGCGAGCATTCCATTGCCATCCGACTGAATGAGAAGAATGCTTCGAAGCATGATGCGGAAGGTACGGATGTCAACGATGCCGCGGCAGCTGCGCAATCCGTGCAGAAAGCTTCTTCCGATGGTGCTGGTGACGTGGCCGAGGCTGTGCGGAAGGACGCGGAAGGCGCGGAACCTGCGCGACAAAGCGAGCATGATGATCGCAAGTCCGTTACTGGCGATGCCGATGCCGAAAACAGCTGGCCGTACACGGCGGGCGAGCGTAAGACGTCGAAGGAAGCTTGGTGGCGCACGCTTGGTCGTGGTCGCAAGCGCGATACGGAAGGTAAGTGATGAGCGCCGAGGATCTCGATAACTACGAAACCGACGCGGAACTGGCTCTGTATAAGGAGTATCGCGACGTAATCAAGCTGTTTACGTATGTTGTTGAAACGGAACGTCGCTTTTATTTGGCGAATAAAGTCGATTTCAATGTGCGTTCCGCAGGCCAGGACGTGTATTTCGACGTGCGCCTGACTGATGCTTGGGTGTGGGACGTCTATCGTTCCAGTCGTTTCGTCAAGAACGTGCGTATCGTCACGTTCAAGGATGTCAATGTTGAGGAAGTGCAGAAAACCGATATTGACATTCCTGATTCCATCTAGTTGCGCAGTTGCCGGTCACGCGGTTGCCAGTTGTGCGGTTGCTGGTCGCGTAGTTGGATCGCGTAATGTGGTTGCGCGCTTTGGCCGCGCAGTCGGGTCGTGCATCGGCCGGTTTGATGATTGCGTTTTGCATGATGCGATAGCCGTATATCCGGCTGACTTGGCTTGATTTTGTAAGCATTCGCACAAGTTGCGGTGTTCGTTTCCCTACCCTCGGGTAGACTATCAGGGATTTTTGTTTTCATAAGGAGACCTCAAAGTGACGCAAAAGCAATCCGTGGTGATTATCGGCGGTGGCCCTGCAGGCCTGACTGCCGCTTGGGAGCTCGTCAAGGACGGTGGCTCCGAGAACTACGACGTGACTGTGTTGGAAGCGACCCGCGAATTCGGCGGCATCTCCCGCACCGTCAAGCATGATGGCAACCGTATGGATATTGGCGGCCATCGTTTCTTCTCGAAGGACGAACGCATCATGGATTGGTGGAAGGGGGTCCTGCCGCTGCAGGGCGCGCCAAGCTATGATGACAAGAAGCTCGGTCGCGAGCACGATATGGAACCGGGCGGACCGGATCCGGAAGTCGAAGACAAGGTGATGCTTAAGCGTCATCGCGTGTCTCGTATTTACTGGAACCGCCACTTCTTTGACTACCCGATTTCCCTGAGCGCCAACACGTTGAAGGCCATGGGTCCGAAGCTTACGCTTGTTGCCGGCTTCAGCTACCTGAAGTCCATGGTGCACAAGCTGCCGGAAGACAATCTGGAGAACTTCTACATCAATCGTTTCGGCCGCAAGCTGTATTCCATGTTCTTCGAGGGGTACACCGAGAAGCTGTGGGGTCGCCATCCGTCCCAGATTTCCGCCGATTGGGGTGCGCAGCGCGTCAAGGGCCTGAGCATTATGGGCGTGCTGAAGAACGCGTTCCAGAAGCTCCTGCCGAAGAAGCGCAGCAATGCTGAGGTTGAAACCTCGCTGATTGAGGAATTCTGGTATCCGAAGTATGGTCCGGGCCAGCTGTGGGAAACCGTCGAGGCCAACTGCGAGGCCGCGGGCGTGAAGGTCATCACCGACGCGAACGTGGTGGAGATTCGCCAGGCCGACGGCAAGATCGCATCCGTGGTATATGAGGATTCCGAAGGCAACCGCACCGAAATGGCCGCGGACGACTTCATCTCCTCCATGCCCGTCAAGGATCTCATCAACGCCGTGGACGCTTCCAGCCAGCCCGCGCCGAAGGACATGACCGAAATCGCCAACGGCCTGCCGTACCGCGACTTCGTGACCGTTGGTCTGCTCGTCAAGCACCTACGCCTGTCGAACACCACCGACATTCCCACCCTCGGCAACCCGCCGATCGTGCCTGATTGCTGGATTTACGTGCAGGATCCGGGCTACAAGGTCGGCCGTTTGCAGATCTTCAACAACTGGAGCCCGTACCTGGTCAAGGACGTTGACAACACCGTGTGGATCGGTCTTGAATACTTCTGCGAAGAAGGCGATTCCTTCTGGAACATGTCTGACGAGGAAGCGAAGAAGTTCGCCATCCAGGAGCTTACGCGCATGCAGATCATCAACGGTCCGCAAGACGTGATCGACTCCCATCGTGAGCGCGTGAAGAAGGCGTATCCAGCATATTTCGACACCTACGATCGCATGCCTGAGCTCGTGGAATACCTCGATTCCTTCGGCAATCTGTATTGCGTCGGCCGCAACGGCCAGCATCGTTACAACAACATGGATCATTCCATGGCCACCGCAATCGAGGCCGTCGGCAATATCAAGAACGGCAAGACGTCCAAGAAGAACGTATGGTCCGTCAATACCGACAAGAGCTATCACGAGGAAAAGTAGGTTCCGGCAAGACCTGCACCTGTTGCTGTAAAGCATGTGGTAAAGCGAAAGACCCGTCATGTGATCGCATGGCGGGTCTTTCGCATTGTGATTTGCGATTTGTCATTGACTTGAATGCTTGATTGGCATGAATACGTTGGCACGCCTACGTTGCGTTGGTCTGGATGACGTTGTATGGTTAGGAAAGTTCGAAAACCGTGATATTTCGCGGCGGACTTTCAGTGGCGGAAATTTCCGTATCTCTTTTTACAGCTGTTGCAGGCGTGTGCTTGCGGAAGCTAGGGGAAAGGCAAAAACCAGTGGCAACCAGCCCGAATCTTGAAGACATGAAACTGCCTGAGCTCAAGGAGCTCGCCAAGCAGATGGGCCTTCGCGGCACCTCCACCATGCGTAAGCCGGAACTTATCGCGACGCTTCAGGCCGCTCGTTCCGGCGGTGAAGCGCCTGCCGGTGTGACCGTGCGAGCTCCGAAGTCCGCTGCACCGGCCGCTCCGGTGGCTCCTGCTGAAGCCCAAACCGCAGACGCTGAGGTCGCGGCGAACACGGCTGAGGAATCCGGCAAGTCCAACGAGGCTGCCGAAAGCAAAGCCAACGAGGCTGAGCAGTCCGAAAAGCAGACGGCCAAAACCGTTAGGAAGACCCTTGCCGGACGTGCTGATAGCGCTGAGCGTGCGGAGCGCTCCGAACAGACGGAACGTGCCGAGCGCACCGAGCGTGCTGACCGTCGCAAGCAGGCTGAGGCTCCGACGAGCGAGGAGGCGGCCGATGTCATGGCCGCGGTGAACGCCCTGGACAGCATCGATGAGGCTCCGAAGCGCCGTCGCCGCCGTGATGCGGACGCTGCCACCGATCTGCTGGCCGAACTGGGATTGGACGATGCTTCGCCGAAGCAGGATGATCGTCGTCGCCATCGTAAGGATGATGCGTCCGACGTTGAGCCGCGCCGTCGCCGTCGTGCGGTGGAAGGGCCGAAGGATGAGGACGTTGTGCGCGATCTTGATGACATTCTCGCCACGTTGCCTTCGCAGGGCAGTGATGATGACGAACGTCGTGACGAGGCTGAAGACGGTGATTTCGCGCGTCGTGGTCGCGGTCGCGTCAGCGATAGGGGTGACCGCGTGGATCGTCGTGGCCGTCGCCTGCGTGGCCGTGACCGCGATTATGACGAGCTTGACGAGCGTCTTGGCCGTACCGGCGACCGTAACAATGATCGCAACGAGCGTAACGATCGCGTCGAGCGCAACGAGCGCACGGATCGCAATGTTGAACGCGAACAGCGTCACGAGGAGCCGAAAGAGGATCTCGTGCCTGTCGCGGGCATCGTCGACGTGCTCGATTCCTACGCTTTCGTGCGTACCTCCGGCTATTTGCCGGGTCCGAACGACGTGTACGTTTCCATGGGCCAGGTCAAGAAGTATGGGCTGCGCAAGGGTGATGCCGTGCACGGTTCCATCCGTACCCCGCGTGAGGGCGACCGCCGCAACCAGCGTCAGAAGTTCGTGCCGCTGCAGTCCATCGACTCCATCAACGGCATGACCGTGGAGGCCGCACAGAACCGTCCGCAGTTCAACAAGCTCACTCCGCTGTATCCGCAGGAGCGTCTGAAGCAGGAAACCGCGCCGAACAAGCTCACCGGCCGCCTCATCGACATCGTGGCGCCGATCGGCAAGGGCCAGCGTGGCCTGATCGTGTCTCCGCCGAAGGCCGGCAAGACCATCACCCTGCAGAACATCGCCAACGCGATCGCCACCAACAATCCGGAAGTCCACCTGATGGTCGTGCTCGTGGACGAACGTCCGGAAGAGGTCACCGATATGGAACGTACGGTGCAGGGCGAGGTCATTTCCTCCACCTTCGACCGTCCGGCCTCCGACCACACCACCGTCGCCGAACTCGCCATCGAACGCGCGAAGCGTCTCGTGGAGCTTGGCCAGGACGTGGTGGTGCTGCTTGATTCCATGACCCGTCTGGCCCGTGCCTACAACATCGCCGCTCCGGCTTCCGGCCGTATTCTTTCCGGTGGTGTGGATGCCCAGGCGCTGTACCCACCGAAGAAGTTCTTCGGTGCCGCTCGTAACATCGAAAACGGCGGCTCTCTGACCATCATCTCCTCCGCACTGGTGGAAACCGGCTCCAAGATGGACGAGGTGATTTTCGAGGAGTTCAAGGGCACCGGCAACATGGAGCTGCGCCTGAGCCGCGAACTGGCAGACAAGCGCCTGTTCCCGGCCATCGACGTGAACGCTTCCGGCACCCGTCGCGAGGAACTCATCACCGATCCGCAGGAGCTGCCGATCATCTACCGTCTGCGTCGTCTGCTTGGCGGTCTGGAGCCTGAGCAGGCTTACCAGACGCTTGTGCCGCGTCTGAAGAAGACCGCGACCAACCGTGATTTCATGGCGTCGCTGATCCAGCAGAGCGGCAATACCGCGAATAACGGCAACAGCTAATCGCAGGTAATCGCAATCTGCGGTTACGCATCCAAGGGTCGTATGACAATCGCCATGCGGCCCTTTTGTTTCGTTCGGCTGTCTTTCTGTTCGGCTGTCTTTCTGTTCGGCTGTTTTTCCGTTTTGCAGTTTTCAACTACTTTCGAATGCGTTTCGATTGTTTTTCGAAAGTTCCGCACGATTCGGCAATGTGGATGATCACGTTGTGGACATACGGTATGTAAAAATCGACGCACGAAAAAATACGAAATCGAAAGTAAAAAGACGAAAATAGTATTGCTATATAGGGGGTATATGAAAAAATAGGAGAAAAATGATTGAAAATCGAAATTCGTTGGAAATGTTACGAAAATGCAGTTGACGGATTGTGTGTTGGGGTGGGTATGGTAATGGACGGAAACGTGAGCTGCATAGGGGAGTCGGTCCTACCGGACTGATGCAGAATGCTTGTTGGAAAGGGGTATCTATGGCAGGCAATGGCAACGAACCCGACACCACGCATGCGAGCGTGGGCCAATTCGACGATATCGACGAGACCATTCTCAGCATGCTGGAGAAAGACGGCCGCGCTACGCTGTCTCAGCTTTCGGACGCTACGGGACTGTCGATTTCCGCGGTGCAATCGCGCGTGCAGAAACTGGAACGTCGTAATGTGATTCTCGGCTACAAGGCCGTTATCGACGATGAAAAGCGTGGCCTCGCCGTACGTGCCTACATTGCGGTCACGCCGATCGATTATTCCAAGGAAGCCGAGATTCCCGCCAAATTGCAGGATATCGAAGGCATCATGTCGTGCGATTCCGTGGCTGGGTCACCCAGCTACATGCTGACCGTGCGCGCAGCCTCGCCAAGCAAGCTTGAGGATCTGCTGAACGTCATCCACCAAACGGTGCCGGTGAGCACGGAAACCACGATTGTGCTGCAACGGTACTTCTCCAAGTGACATGCGCGCGGTAGTCTTGTACGCATGAGCGATAGCGAACATGACTGGCTTCGGCCAGAAGAAGAGCATGAAACCGAAACCGTCATCGATGCGGGCACCGCGCAAAGCAATCCCGAGGTTGCCGATGCCGTGGCGAAAATCGCTGCATTGCGCCAGTCGATCGACAATGTCGATACGGCCATCGTTTCCCTACTGGCGGAACGCTTCAAATACACGTCCCAAGTGGGTGTGCTGAAAGCCCGCGCGGGTTTCGCGCCGGCCGATTACAAGCGTGAGGATTACCAGATCGAACGGTTGCACCGCATTGCTGTCGATGCCGGGTTGGATCCCGACATCGCCGAAATGTATCGCGAATTCGTGGTGACCGAAGCCAAGCGCAGGCATAAGCGCATCGCCGAGAACGGCGTCGATCCGGGTGTGCTCGACGTATTCGCCTGACCTGTCTGTTTTCCGCGAAATCGTTTCTTGCCGGGGCATGCCGCGCGCTACATTGATTGCTTTGGAACGTTGTTTTGATTGCGATTGAGAGGCTCGGCATGCGTCGTTCTGTTGCGTTTCGTGCATCTTGTGCCCATCATGCCGATAGCACGCGTGGTGAGCGTGATATGCGTGTGGCGAGTGTCCATCTGCGGCACATGCTGGCTGCGTCCATTGCGGTAACGCTGGTTTCGGCGGCTCCCGTATGCGCGGTCGGGGTTTCGAATGTGGTTGATGCGGTGCGTCGGAACGGCGAGTACGTCTCGGCGGTGGCCTCGCACGATGTGATGAGCGCATATGAGTCCGTTGATGAGCCGGGCCGCTTGTATTTGACGAGTGACGCCGCTTCTGCAACTGATACGGACATGAATGCAGATGAGGGCGCGACGTCTTCGCAGCGCGTGCCGCAAGAGCGTGTGGAACTGCCGTGGGATATAACGGCGACCTTTACTTTGGACGGTCCGACCGTCAGCGCATCCAAGATTTCCGGTGCATCGGGCGTGGTCGGCATCCGCATCGATCTGAAATCGGAACGACCGGAGGAAACGGCTGATCTGACGCCGATCGTCGCGTTCACCATTCCCAACCGCGTCGGCAATGACGCGACCTCAGACGAAGGCGTGCTTGTGTCTGCCGGCAATTCGTCGACATTGGTCGCTGCGGTAGGCAAGCCGGGTGAGGATCTTACGATTCATACGTATGTGACTGCGAAAAACTTCACCATGAGTTCGCTGTCTGTCGCCGCTGTTGCCTGCGATTCCGAAAGAACTGGCTGCTATGGCAATCTCACCAGTTTGACCGATCGCGCATCCACATTGGTGGATGGTTTGACGAATGTCGGATCGCAACGCAACCATGAGCTCATCGCGCAGCTCGAACAACTGCGCGATCATGAAAAGGAGCTTGCCGAAACGACCATCGCCCAGCGTGAGCAGGAACATGAGCAGGCGTTCAACGGGTATATCGACGCGTACGTCGGCTCGTATACGACGCATCTTTCCGGATCGATTGGCGATACCACGCAACTTACCGCCATTCTCGGCACCGCGGCCGAATTGAACGGCGATACTGCGGTGGCGCAGTCCGTGGTCGATCTGGCCAACGCGGTCAACGATGTGAGCGCCGCATACCGACATACGGGTGCCGCCGACGCGGTGAACGAGGTGATTCGCACCATCGAACAGCGTGGCACATCCGGTTTGGTGGCGGAACTCAACAAGCGTGCGGGCGAGGAGCAGCAGCGTGGCGCCAAGGATTACAGTGCCGGCCAGTCGCAGCTTTCTTCGGCGATGATTCCGTATTCCATGGATTTCACCGACGCGTACACCGCTCGGCTTAAGGAATTGGGGGCTTCCGCAGGTTCGGCGCAAAACTTGGAATCTCAGGCGATTGCGGATGTGCGCAACAGCATTGACGGCAATGAGAAGTTGAAGTCGGCTTCAAGCAAGGTTGACGATGCGATGCAGACGTTGGCGGATGCGAGCGAGCACACGGGTCAGGCCAGTGCGTTCCACGAGATCGTGCTTCGTTTTGCGGATCAGCTTGATGCAGGTGATGATTCGACCAGTTCCGACGATACTGTCGATGGTTCGGAAGTTACGTTGAAGGGGTCTATGGGACTTGCCTCGGCTTCGGAGACGTCGCTTGCGGGCCGTGCCGAGCGGGCGCGTATCAAGGCCCAACGCAAAGAGGAACGCGCGCAGGCGGATGCGGCCAATCAGCAGAACGCTTCCGACGGTACTGCGGCCAGCTTGGTGGACGACAAGAACGCCATCAGCATGGATGATGTGATGAGCTACGCGGGCGGCCTGCGATCGTCATTTGGCGCGGCTGCCGATACCACGTCGAAGAACGTTGCGAAAGTCGGGGGAGTGGAATCAAAGAAATCCAGCGATGGCGATTCGGTAGATTCCGCATCTGAAAATACTGGAACAACAGGAAAAACCGCATCTTCCGAAATGTTGATGACAAGTGCGTTGCCGATTGCAGCATACGGCATTGCTGGTTCCGGAAATCGCACGTTGATTGTGCCTGATAATAGCGATTTGATTGACGAGACCGTTGAAATTGCGGCCGCTGCCGAAATATTGCAGCAGGCTTTGCAGAAGCTGTATCCGGATATGCCTGTGCAATCGCAGCCTGCTAAGGCCGCGCAATCTCAATATCTGCTTGCAGTTCCCGTTTTATAAAAATGTATAAACATAGGATCCAGATACACAAAGAGGGGGCCTTCCAATCGTGGAAGATCCCCTCTTAGGCTTTTTAGCCGGCTGAGCCGTTAAGCAGACAGTCCTGTGGACTGTCTGTAGGTGAAGTGAACGGCTTTGCCACGAAGGCTGCCGGTTTCACCTACAGTTGCCATTAGTTCTTCGGCTTTTTAGCCGGCGGCTCTCCAAGTTCGCTGTCGGCCACAATCACGTCGATGGCGGCTTCGGCATCAGCCTTGGCCTCCTTGACGGCTTCCTTGGCTGCTTCGGCGGTTTCCTTGACGGCCTTCAGTGCGGCGGCCGCTCCCATGAAGGAGATGCGTCCGACCACGCGACCGGCCTCGGCGATATCGCCCAATGCGCTTTCGATGGATTCGCGCGCTTCATCGGAAACGCCCAGCTGCACGGAAAGGATCGGGGTCTTCATCGAAACCTTGGCCTTCGACTTGATGCCACGCAGCGCGGCCAGAGCTTCACCGGCATGGGTGAGCAGCTCCGGGGAGACGGCTGCTGCGGCCGCATCGTACGTTTCAGCCTTCGGCCATGCGGCGTGGTGCACGGAGCCTTCGCCCTCATGCATCCAGCTCCACACTTCTTCGGTGGCGTACGGCAGGTACGGTGCCAGCAGGCGTGCGAAGGCATCCAAGCCCAGTCCCAGCGCGGTGCGAGCGGACTTCACGGCCTTCTCGCTCGGCACATGGCCGGTGGAGTCTGCGGTGCCGTATGCACGGTTCTTGACCAGCTCGATGTAATCGTCGCAGAACTGCCAGAAGTAGTTTTCGATGACTTCCAAAGCCTTGGAATGCTCGTAGTTGTTGAGGCTTTCGGTGGCTTCGCGCACTACGAGGGCCATCTTGGCCATGGCTGCGCGGTCCAGCGGCTCGGTCACGTCGGCAGGGTTCCAGCTTGCGGTTGCCGGAGCGCCCACATGGTGGTTCTCATCCTCACGGCCGATGGCCAGTGCGAACTTGGTGGCGTTGAGCAGCTTGATGGCCAAACGGCGTCCGATCTTCATCTGGCCTTCGTCGTAGGTGGCATCCAGGCCCAAACGTGCCGCAGCGGCCCAATAACGCACCGCGTCGGCGCCGAACTGCTTGATCGGCTTGTCTGGCACAACTACGTTGCCCTTGGACTTCGACATCTTCTTGTGATCCGGATCAAGAATCCATCCAGACAGGGTGGCATTGGCCCACGGCAGACACTTGTTCTCGAGATGCGCGCGATCCACGGTGGAGAACAGCCAGGTGCGGATGATGTCCTGACCCTGCGGACGCAGATCCATCGGGAAGGTGGCGTTGAAAATCGCCTGGTTCTCTTCGCCTGGCTCTTCCCAGCGGGTCACGATCTGCGGGGTGAGCGACGAGGTCGCCCACGTATCCATGATGTCAGGTTCGGCGGTGAAGCCACCGGGCACGTCGCGCTGGTCCTCGCTGTAGCCTTCCGGCACATCGTCGGTCGGATCGATCGGCAAGCGGTCCTCGCTCGGCACGATCGGATGATCGTAATCGGCGGTGCCATCTTCCTTCACCGGATACCACAGCGGGAACGGCACGCCGAAGAAGCGCTGACGGGAGATCAGCCAATCGCCATTCAGGCCGTTCACCCAGTTTTCGTAACGCACGCGCATGAAATCAGGATGGAAGTTCAGTTCGCGACCGCGTTCGATCAGTTCGGCGTTCAGCTTCTGATCGGTGCCGCCGTTCTTGAGGTACCACTGGCGGGAAGTGACGATTTCGAGCGGCTTGTCACCCTTCTCGTAGAAGTTCGTCATACGCTTGGTCGGAGTCGGTTCGCCGTCAAGATCGCCGGATTCGCGCAGTGCGTCGACGATGATCTTGCGTGCGGAGAATGTCGTCTTGCCGGCGGTTTCCTGGAAGATGCGCTTGCCTTCCTCGTCTTCGATCCAGTCCGGGGTGTCCATCACGATGCGTCCGTTGCGCTGGATGATGGAACGCAGCGGCAGGTTCAGATCACGCCACCACTCAACGTCGGTCACGTCACCGAACGTACAGCACATGGCGATACCTGCGCCCTTGTCCATTTCCGCGGCCTTGTGCGCCAGAATCGGCACCTTCACGTGGAACAGCGGGGAGTAGACGTACTGGCCGAAATACGGCTTGTAACGCTCGTCATCCGGGTGCGCGATCAGTGCGCCGCAGGCTGCCAGCAGTTCCGGACGGGTGGTTTCGATGTAGATCGGAGTGCCGTCTTCGAAGCGGAACGCCACCTTGTGGTAGAAGCCCGGATATTCGCGGGATTCCAGCTCGGCCTGGGCCACTGCGGTCTGGAAGGTCACATCCCACAGGCCCGGAGCGTCTTTCTGATACGCTTCGCCGCGGGCCAGATTGCGCAGGAACGCCTTCTGGGCCACGCGCTGCGGGTGCTCGCCGATGGTGTGGTAGGTCTGCGTCCAGTCGATGGACAGGCCGAGGGAACGCCACAGCGCCTCGAACTGCTTCTCATCCTGGGCGGTGAGTTTCTCGCACAGTTCGATGAAGTTCTTACGGGAGATCGGAACCTGATCCTTGGCGTCGATCTTCTTGCCATCGGTGCCTTCGAACGGCGGCACGAAATCAGGATCGTACTTGAGGGAGGTGTCCACACGCACGCCGTAATAGTTCTGCACACGGCGTTCGGTTGGCAGGCCGTTGTCATCCCAGCCCATCGGGTAGAACACGTCGTAGCCGTTCATGCGCTTGAATCGCGCGATCACATCGGTATGCGTGTACGAGAACACGTGGCCCACGTGCAGGTGGCCGGAAACGGTGGGCGGCGGGGTGTCGATGGAGTACACGGCCTTGCGGTCGCGGGTGCCCTGGAACTTGTAGACTTCGCTTTCGTCCCAGACTTCGCGCCACTTGTCTTCGAGACCGTCCACGCCGACCTTGTCGGGCAGCGGCGTGAGGTTCGCGTTGATGGTAGTATCTTGGCTTTCAGTCATAAACGCTAGTCTAGAAAGCGAATGTGACAACTTACGGAACTGCAGCCGAATGCCGAAATCGCAAGAAAATCAGCGCAACACACGGATTGTCCGCAGTGTTCGGCGATTGATTGACAATCGCGGGAAAATCACTGCAACTTCACTCTGCTCAACGGCAGCAGACGGTCGGTCAGATTTTTCGGATATCCCTGCAATTGGTCGCTTACCGCCATGAAATTCTTGCGCGTGTACAGCCAGTCGCTTGCCGCGTTTTCGCTGACGGCGCGTGCATACGTGCGCATGCGTGCCTGATAATCGTCATCATTGGTGGCCGCCATCGCGTCCGCATATGCCTGCTGCACATCGCCGTTCTCATAATGGAACACGCTCTGGCCGTCGGTGAATACGCTCGCATCGTTTTCGCCGCTCATGGTGGTGAGCGCGATATTGTAGGTGCCCGCGTTCATGCGTTCCGTGACTTGCGCCGCGGAATCGAGCACTTCCAGATTGACGCCGATATTGAGCTGTTCGATCGCCGATTTCACGGTGTTGCCGATCTGCTCATATTCCTTGGGCACCAGCAGATCGATATCGGCGATATAGTATGCGCCGAAATAGCTGCGCATCTGCTGGCCCTGCTCAAGATTGTAGGGGAACAGTTCGCTCAGATCCTCATACCCGTCTTCCAGCGGGCTTATCGGGCCTCCGAGCGGCGAATAGGCGTCCGGAGCGTCTTTGGCGATGGTCTGCGCGTCGATGGCGTATCTCGTCATTTTGCGGATCTGCTCGTCGGAGAACGGGCTTTCGGTGCCGTTATTGAAGGCGAGCATCACTTTGTCGAAGCTGATGCCGCTGTCGGAGTTGATGCCGCTTTGCTGGTTGAGCTCATCGGCGGCAGACGCGCTCAACGGCAATGCCATGCTGATTTTCTTGGCTTCCATGGCGCTGACCAGCGAATCTTCGGAAGCGTAGTAATACAGCGTTATTTGCGATGCGGCGGCTTTGGTGCCCCAATACGAGTCGTTGCGCTGCAGCACGATCTGTGTTTTCGACGAGGCTTCCACGGTGAACGGTCCCGATCCCACGGCTTTCTTGCCGTAATTCGCCGTGCTTTCCTCATCGTAAACAATGCCGGCACGCCCGCTCAACGCGCGCAGAAGGCACGGATTCGGCTGATTGAGGGTGATGACCACCGTTTTTTCGTCGGGATTGGTGATTTCCTTGAGACTACCAAGTTGGTCGGATCCCACGTAATTGTTGTTGATGACGTTTTGCAGCGACCAGACCACGTCGGACGAGTCGAGCTTGTGTCCGTTGGAGAAGGTCACGTTGCTGTTGAGCGTGAACGTGTAGGTCAGTCCGTCGTCGGAAATCTGCCATGATTTCGCGATTGACGGCTGCAGTTTGTTGGTTTCGCTGCGTGACACCAGGGTTTCGTACACGTTTTCGAGCAGCGCCTGCTCCAGCGTGGTGCCCTGTTCGGTGCGGATGTCGAGCGATTCCGGCGCGCTGCCCTGAATGCCGATGGCCACGGAGGAGTCGGAAACGAGCGTGGTGAAGGAGGTAATCGGATTTTTGCGGTTCGTCAGCGACCAGCCCAGCCAGGTCATGACGCTGAGCATGATGGCGACGCCGAAAAAGATCAGCCATCGCGTGATTTCGGCTTTCAGCTTGGCTTCCCGCCCGTTTTCTTCTTCCATGGTGTCTTCCATGGTGCTGAGTCTAGTTGGCACAGGCTACAGCGGGCATGCGCGTTACGCTGCGAATGCGCTCGGACAGGTGTCGTTAAGGGGGCAGTTGAGGCAGTCGGGCTTGCGCGCATGGCATATGGCACGACCATGCAATATCAGCCTGTGAGACAGGTCCGTCCACTCTTCGGGCGGGAAGCAGGCGGTGATCTCTCGTTCGATGGCTTTGGGGTCGGGGGAGCCGCTCGCCCAGTCCGAACGCCAGCGCAGCCGCCCGGTCACACGGATCACATGCGTGTCGACAGGGAATCCCGGCACGCCAAAAGCATTGCCAAGCACCACGTTCGCGGTTTTGCGCCCGACCCCGGGCAGACTTGTCAAAGCATCCATGGTTTGCGGCACCTCGCCGTCGAACCGTTCGCACAATGCGTAAGAAAGTCCGATGATGTTCTTTGCCTTCGTATGATGAAATCCGATGGAATGAATGATGCTTTCCACGTGTTCGGGATTGGCGCTCGCAAGTGCGGCCGGTCCCGGATATTCGCCGAATAATTCCGGTGTGACCATATTCACGCGTTTGTCGGTGGTTTGCGCGCTTAGCACGGTCGCCACCAGCAGCTCAAACGGGTTTGAAAAATTCAGCGCGCATTTCGGATGCGGAATCTCCTCGCACAATACGGCGTATTCCTGATGCATGCGTGACAGTCGCGCTTGTTTCGATTCCCGGGGCATGGCACCAGTCTACCGTCGCATGAATATGCAATCGCGCGTACGAAAGTGAGATAGCCGACAGTCAGATCGCAAGTATCGTGGCAATCGCAAGCATCGCAAATCGCAGGCAATGCTTGCAATGCGAATAGTGCGACAATCAGTTTTCGCTCGAAGCGTTGTGGGCTGCGGCGTCCTTGGCTGCCGCCTCGCCTTCCTCTTCTTCCGGAGGATCAAAACGATAGCCGACATTGCGCACGGTACCGATCACATGCTCGTATTCGCCGCCCAGCTTGGCGCGAAGACGACGGATATGCACGTCGACGGTGCGGGTGCCGCCGTAATAGTCATAGCCCCACACTTCCTGCAGCAGCTGCGCGCGGGTGAACACGCGTCCCGGATGCTGCACGAGGTACTTGAGAAGCTCGAACTCCTTGTATGCCAAGTCGATCGGATGCCCATGCAGACTTGCCGTATAGCCGTTGGTGTCCACCACCAGGTCGCCGGAGTGGATCATGCCGTCTTCGTTCTGCACGCCCGATTCTCCGGAACCGGAAACCGCATTGACCGGCGAGTTGCCGCGCTCGGATACCAAGCGAAGACGCCCCTCAACTTCGGCCGGGGAAGCGGACGCCACCACCACGTCGGCGATGCCCCACTGCGAATTGACCACGGTGAAGCCACCCTCGGTGAGGACGAGCACGATCGGCGTGGACAGTCCGGATGCATGAATCAGGCGGCACAATGTTTTCGCCGTGGCCAGATCATCTCGCGCATCCAGAAAAAGAATGGTGTTTTCCGGCATTTTCACCAGACTTGCCGCGTCCATTGGTAGCACGCGTACGCGGTGGGAAAGCAGCGCCAGAGAAGGAAGCACGGTAGCTGGGTCGCTAGCGAACGTCATAAGCGTCAGATCCGTCACGTTAGCTCCCTTTGTCTCTTGTACTGGTTTTGTATCGTTGCCGCGATTGTACTCTTGTTGTGTGTTGTCGGCGTTTCATTAATTTTATCTGAACTATGTGGACACTTGCGGCTACATTTAATGGTATCGCATACGTAATGACCACATTATGGAAAATCATGAAAAGGGGACGAAATGACCGCCTCTGAAAAAGTTGCCGTCAAGTCGGCTCAGAAAGCCTCGTTCGGCAAGGTGTTTGCCGTCCAAATCGCCGCATATGTGGTGCTGGTTGTGCTTGCTCTGATTCCCGGCATTTCCTATGGGAATGCGGAAGAGCCCGCAATCGTGTCGTTCACGGTTGTGGCTTCCGTGGCGATGATTGCGCTGCTTGCCGTGTTCAACCCGTTCCGCGATGGTGTTGCGGGGCATGCGATTTCCGTGATTGCGGGCTTGCTTTCCGTGGTGTGTGCCACGACGATGATGCTCGGACGTGCGATTTTCCCTGCCGGTTTGGGTGACGAAGACACGTTTTGGATGCAGGAAGGCTGGATCGCCGGCGTCGGCGGTCTGCTGATCCTGCTGATTGTGGTTTCGTTCGGGCGTCAGATGGCGCGTGAGAACCGTACGCATCTGATTCGTTCGCTGTCGCACAATGTTGTGGAAGGCGTTGCCATGATTGGCAGCGCGGGCTGGTGCTTCCTATCGACGCTGCTGCCGATTCGTTCCGGCGAAAACGCGGCTTCCACCGATTATGGCTCGACGACGGCGTGGGCTGTTGCGGTGATTGTGGCGTTGTTGCTGATTATCGCGCTTGACGCGTGTTCGTATTGGTGGAATCGTGATGCCGATCCCGATCCGCAATCCAAGAATCCGTGGATCGGCATTGCGCTGCTGCCGGTTATGATTTCCGGAATTGTGGTCGGTATCGCATCGTACGCGACCGTCATGTTCTAATAGTGTGATTCCTGCAATCGCGAGAAAACGCGAAAGCGCAGGAAAATAATCGCAAGTATTTGCGGTAAGCGGTAATGTAAAAGCCCATAATCATGTGCGATTACGGGCTTTTACTGTAAGTTTGTATATTTATCTGTATATCTGATTTGCGATTATTATGCGAGGAATCCGAGATGTTCCAGCAATACTTTCACGCCGATCAGAATAAGCACGACGCCACCTGCGATCTGTGCGGGCTTCTGCCAGCGCGAGCCGAACGCGCGACCGATATACAGACCGGCTGCGGAGAACAGGCCGGTGGTGATGCCGATGATGATCACTGAAATCCAAATGTTCAACGACATGAATGCGAAACTGACGCCGACGGCGAATGCGTCGATGCTGCAGGCCACGGCGAGCGGAAGCATGTGCTTCCAATCGAAATCAGCGGTTTTCTTGGCGTTCTCTTCATCCTCTTCGAATGCTTCACGCACCATGTTGCCGCCGATGAGGGCGAGCAGGCCGAAAATGATCCAATGGTCGACGGCGGTCACGTATTTGCTGAGCGTGGAGGCGGCGAAATAGCCGAGCAGTGGGAAAAGCGCCTGAAATCCGCCGAACCAGAGGGCGGTTTTGAACGCGTCGAGGCCGCGTAGTTTTTTGACGGTGAGACCTTTGCCGATGGAAACGGCGAATGTGTCCATCGATACGGAAACGGCAATAAGTAATGTTTGAATCAACATAGCTGGTATATAGGTTCATCCCGCCGGTTTCCCACGGGATGGGCCTCGACGGAGTCTCACGTCCGCCTACGCCTAGGGGTACCGACATAGAACTGCCGCGCCAGCCAGCGGGCTTTGAATTCTGCGAATACTGTTCGCATGCCGTGAATTACGTGTTCCACTATAGCGGCCCCGGCGAATATGCGCGTGCAGTATGAGTGTATCCCGTCTGCGGGCTGTTTCTTCCACTCGCTGGAGGAATCTGGACACTTGGAGGGTATGGTTTTGTCCGTTTTCCTCCAATCGGTGGAGGAATCTGCCCGCTGAGAAGTTGATTTGCGGGCATTTTCTTCCAGTGACTGGGGGAATTTGTCCGCTGGAAGCCGTGTTAGTGGGGTGATTGTTCCAGTGAGTGGAGGTTTTTGCCCGCTGAGGGGCTGGTTTGCGGGAGGATTCTTCCAGTGACTGGCGGAATCTGGACGTTGGAAGGTATGCAAAAGCCCGTTGACGTGTGCGAGTGCGTACGTCAACGGGCTTTCCTTGGATTGCTACCTAAAGCTATCTAGAAAGGCGTGGAAATCACTTCTCGGATTCTTCGAGGCGCTTGCGGGCGGCCACGATTTCTTCCTCGGCCTTGGCGGCACCGGTCCAGTAATCGCCCGGCAGCACTTCCTTGCCCGGCTCCAGAGCCTTGTACTGCTCGAAGAAGTGCTTGATTTCAGCCTTGTGGTACTCGGAAACGTCTTCGACATCCTTGATGTCGTCGAAACGTACGTCAGCCGGCACGCACAGCACCTTGTCATCTCCGCCAGCCTCGTCGACCATGTGGTACAGGCCAACGGCGCGGCATTCCACCACGCAGCCCGGGAACACGGAGTTCGGGATCATGACGAGTGCGTCGAGCGGATCGCCATCCTCGCCCAGAGTGCCGTCGATGTAGCCATAGTCATCCGGGTAACCCATGGAAGTGAACAGGGTGCGGTCCAGGAACACGCGGCCGGTCTCGTGGTCCACTTCGTACTTGTTCTTGGAGCCGCGCGGAATTTCCACCACGACGTTGAAGGTTTCTGCCATGTCATTTCTCCTTGAGATTGGGCAGTTTGCATTATCAGTAACCACAATACCGCTTTCCACCGAAGTGGAACCGGTATTGTGGTATGAATCGAAACGAATTTCTAGTCGAGCTGACCGAGATTAATCAGATCGATTGAGACTCAATCAGTCTTCGACTACGGTGAGCACGTGTGCCACGTCGGCCCAAGGGGCGAGCGAAACGTAGTTGTCGTAACCCCATTCGAAGTCGCGGCCGGTCAGCTCATCATGCACCTTGAGCGGCTTGTCGGTGGCGAAACCGAAGTCGCCAAGCTCGATGTGCACAATGGACTGGTGCGCGTTGTGTCCGTCGAGGTTCACGATCACGATCATCGTATCTGCCTTGCCGGTACCGGTCAGTTCGGCCGGAGTCTGACGCAGGAATGCGATCACGCCCGCGTCGTCGCTCGGCAGAATGTGCAGGTTGTGGTAGCTGCGGCAAGCCGGGTGAGTGTCACGGATCTTGTTGAGCGAGGTCAGCAGTTCGGCGATGCCGTACTTTTCGGTGCTGTCCCAATCGCGCACCTTGACTTCGTACTTCTCGTTGTCGATCTGCTCTTCGAAGCCCGGACGCTGCTTGTTTTCGATCAGCTCGTAGCCGTTGTAAATACCCCAGCTCGGGCTGCCCATAGCGGCGAGCACCGCACGCACCGCATGGCCGGCAATGCCGTTGTCGCGCACGTAGGCGGTGAGAATATCCGGAGTGGTGGGCCAGAACGTGTTGTGCTGGTAGAAGCCGCCATTGCCGTTGGTCTCTTCGAGGTACTCTTCGAGCTCTTCCTTGGTGTTACGCCACGGGAAGTAGCAGTGCGACTGCGTGAAGCCCACATAGCTCAGCGCGCGCATCATGCCCGGGCGGGTGAACGCCTCGGCAAGGAACAGCACTTCCGGATGCTTCTTCGTAACGGCGGCAATCACATCCTGCCAGAAACGCACCGGCTTGGTGTGAGGATTGTCAACGCGGAAGATCGTCACACCCGCCTTGACCCACAGATCCATAATGCGTTCGACTTCCTTTTCGATGCCTTCCATGTCGGCATTGAAGTCGATCGGGTAAATGTCCTGATACTTCTTCGGTGGATTCTCTGCGAATGCGATGGTGCCGTCCGGCTTGGTGCGGAACCAGTTCGGATGCGCCTTGACCCACGGATGGTCAGGCGAGCACTGCAAAGCGAAATCAAGCGCGATTTCCAAGCCCAGCTCGTGGGCGCGCTCGCAGAATGCTTTGAAATCGTCCATGGTGCCAAGCTGCGGGTCAACGGTGTCGTGGCCACCCAGTTCGGAGCCGATGCCGAACGGGGAGCCCGGATCGTTCGGGCCGGCTACCAGGGAATTGTTGCGTCCCTTGCGGTTGGTCACGCCAATCGGGAAGATCGGCGGCAAATACACAATGTTGAAGCCTTCGGCTGCGGCGCGTTCCAAGCCGGCGATCGACGTCTTGAGGTTGCCGGGAACGATCTTGCCGTCTTCACCGTAGTAGGCTCCTTCGGAACGTGGGAAGAACTGATACCAGGAGGCGAAGCTGGACTTCGGGCGTTCCACACGGAAACGCTGCGGATTCGACTCGGACAGGCCGTCGCGCAACGGGTTGGTTTCGTGCAGTTGCTCGATGTCGCTGCTCTGGACGGCGGCGAGACGCTGTTCGGCGCTCAGCGACTTGTTTTCCATGGTCTTGGCGGCGTCGCGCAGCACCTTCTTGTCGGCTGCGGAAAGCTTGGAATCCTTCGCGTCAGCCCAACGTGCGAGCAGCTGTGCGCCGGATTCCAGCGCATTCTCCACGTCGTCATTCACTTCAACCTTGATGGCGGCGTCGTGCAGCCAGGACTGGTAGGTGTCTTCCCAGCCTTCGACCACGATCTGCCATTCGCCCAGCTGACGCTTGACGGCGGCATAATCGGCATCCCACGGCTTCAGATCGCTGTGTTCGCCGATCTTGACCATGGCTTCCCAGCGGTCGAGGCCCGGATTGGTGCAGGTCATGGCGAAACGTTCAACCTCGCGGCCGCGTGCGTTACGCACGGACACGGTCGCTCCTGCCTTGGTGCGGCCTTCGATGAACACTTGGGCGGTGACGTTGAATGCTTCGCCGAGCTCCACGCGTGCCGGGAACAGGCCGTTCTCAACGTTCGGGGTGATGTCGAGCACGTTCACGCGGCCGAACTGTTCGGGGCTGGTGCGTTCGATGACGGGGGCTGGGGCTTCGCCGACCGTTTGCGGTGCGGCGGCCTTCGCTTTGGTGGTGCGCTTGCGAGCGGTGGATGCCGTGGACTTTTTGGCTGCGGCGGTGCGCTTGCTAGGCGTCTGAGACGTTGCCGATGCCGTTTTGGCGGCCGCGCTTTTGGCGGTCGTCTTCTTGACGGCTGGTTGCTTGGTTGCGGTGGTGCGCGGTTCCGCGCTCTTATCTTCTTCTGCCATACCGCCGATTATAGAGGAGAAAAGGTGGATTTGGGTGAACTATCTTCCGACCAGCGATTTCCACCCTTTGTGGATAACTTGTTTACCTACGATTGGTAAAACGTTTTTTGTGGATAAGTTACGTTTGCTGACAAGCGAAGTTGTCCACAAAAACGGCAAAAAGAACGTCCTCCGACCACAACCCTTGAAAAAGGCCATGTGGCAATCGCAAGTATGCAAGCCTGTTGAATTACGACAACAACGATGTGCATATCGAAAGGACGATGCGATGAATGCGATGAAACGACATACGCTTGCGATTCTGGCCGCGGTATTGGCGGCCTGCATCATAATCGTGGGAATGACCTGCCCGGCCGCGCTGGCCGCCGAACAGCTGCTGCGCGCGAACGGCAAGCATTACAACTATTTTCTCGATGGAAAACCGTATGTGATCGGGGTGAACGCGGAATCGAGATCGGGCAAATTCTATTATTGCCGGCAAATCGAAAGCATGACCGACTATAAGGTCACCGAAACCACCACCGTGGAAAATACGGAAGCGGCGCGGCGCCTCGCATGGCTGCTGTCCGAATATCAACATGACGGGGAACCGGTGCTCACGTATGCGGCGATCGGCGTGCTGGTGCACCGCAACTATGACGACCAAAAGGTGTGGGTCAGGCATGAGCAATACCTCTTCTCGGTGATGGACGGGCTGGAAAGCAAGGTCAACGAGCTTTGGGAGGAGGCCGCGAACAAGCTGCCGGTTTCTTCGAGGGTGACGCGTGATGATCGGCAGGGATTGCGGTCCGGAAGCCTGTTCGTGCAGTTGCTGGATTCGAGTGGACAGCCGATCGAGGGCGTATTCACGGCGACGATCGAAGGTCCGGCCGTGTTCGACGAGGACGACGAGCCCACGGCAGTCGGCTGGGCCGAACTGGAGGGAACCACCGTGTATTGGCATGCAACGGGTGCCGGCGAGGTCAATATCAAGGTCGGATACCAGTCCGTGGGATTGGATGAGGCCGTCACCGCGCAGAAAATGATGGTGCTGAACGATGTGGTGGAACGTGAGGATAGCCTGCTGACGTTCAATGTCGACAACCTTTATGCCCCCGAGCAGGAAATGCCGCAGACAGGAAGTCCGATGGGGCTGGTGTTGGGTTTGGCGGCTGCCGTGATGTGCTGCGGGGCGTTCATGCTGTATGCGGTACGGCGACGATGATATGCGGCGATGATGTCGTCTCGCGGAGGTGATGCTTCTCGATGAGAGTTGCGATATTTCAGCTGCAATATATTCCGCATGTGCGTGAGAATACGGCTATATCATGCTGAAAACGTTGAAATTAAGCCGCAGACGAACATATTTTTCTGCTGACGAACTCCCATTTTCACGTATCTACAATCATGGCGTCGTCGATACGAATGGAGGTTGCGATGACAGAAGAACATGCAGATGAAACGATGGTCGCGAGCATGCGTGCGGATGCCGAACGGCAGGGAGCCGATGATCGGAAGGTCACCGATGCGCCGCATTATCTGGCGCGGGTGCTGATGGCCAACGGCATACGAAACATGTATGGCGTGGTCGGCATTCCCGTCACCGATTTCGCGCGCATCGCGCAGGGCATGGGTATGCGATTCGTGGGCATGCGCCATGAGGAGGACGCTGTGAACGCGGCCGCGGCCGACGGATTCATCACCGGTCGGCCGGCTGTCACGTTGACGGTATCCGCTCCAGGATTCCTCAACGGTCTACCGGCACTGCTGGAAGCCACGGTGAACGGCTATCCGGTCATCATGATCGGCGGCTCCTCAACCCGCCATGTGGTCGACCTTGAGGAAGGCGAATACGAAGGCCTCGACCAGATGAACTACGCCAAGCAGTTCTGCAAGGCTTCGCTGCGCATCGACCGCATCGAAGATATTCCGCTCGCGGTGGCCCGTGCCATGCATATCGCCTCTTCAGGACGCCCAGGCGCGGTGTACATCGATTTCCCCGATGACACCGTGGCACAGACCCTGAGCCAAAGCGAAGCCGACCGCCTGATGTGGACGGCAACCGACCCGGCCCCCGCCATGGTGCCGGCACGCAAATCCATCGACGCGGCGCTCGCATTGCTGCGGCAGGCCGAACGTCCGCTCATGGTGATCGGCAAAGGCGCCGCAATCGCCCGCGCCGAAGAGGAAATCCGCGAATTCGTCAAGAAAACGGATATTCCATTCCAGCCAATGTCCATGGCCAAAGGCGTAGTGCCCGATACCGACCCACACAGCACGGCAAGCTGCCGTTCCATCGCGCTACGCAACGCCGACGTGGTATTGCTGGTCGGCGCGCGACTCAACTGGATGCTGTCGTTCGGCCAGGGCAAAACGTGGAACGAACATGTGAAATTCATCCAAATCGACATCAATCCGGAAGAAATCGAAAACACGCGCAGTATCGACGTACCAATCGTGGGGGATATTCGTTCCGCCATGACGCTGCTCAACGGATCTCTGGAAGAATACCCGTTCAAAGCTGACGAAACCTGGCTGAACATGCTGAAGGAAGCCAGCGCGAAAAACGTGGCGAAATTTGAAACCCGCGAACAATCCGATCAGCTGCCCATGAGCCATTTCAACGCCTTGGGAGCCATCAAAAAGGTGTACAACAAACACCATGAAGATCTCATTCTCACCAATGAGGGAGCCAATTCGCTCGATGATTGCCGCAACATCATCGACATGCTCGAACCGCGCCATCGTTTGGACTGCGGCACGTGGGGTGTGATGGGCTGCGGCACCGGCTATGCGATTGGCGCGGCGCTTTCCACTGGCAAGAAAGTGCTGTACATCGGCGGCGATTCCGCATTCGGCTTCGATGGTATGGAAGTGGAGGTGGCCTGCCGCTACCAGCTGCCCATCACCTTCGTGGTGCTCAACAACGGCGGTATCTACCGCGGCGACTTCGAAAACCTTGGAGCGGACGGTGATCCGTCGCCGCTGACGCTTACTTACAACGCGCATTACGAGAAGGTCCTCGAAGCGTTCGGGGGTAAAGGTTACTATGCCAGCACTCCGGAAGAAGTCGAACGCATGGTCGGCGAGGCGGTCGAATCAGGCAAGCCAAGCTTCGTGCATGTGCAGATCGCGCAGTATGCGGGCAAGGAATCCGGCAATATCGGAGCGTTGAATCCGAAGCCGGTGGTCGGAGCCCTCGTTGATTCCGAAGTCACCATGTACGACTACGCGACCGGCGCTCGCATGTAGCGCATCGGTTGTCGGTATGACATGTGGGCGTGCGAACGGTGGAATGCGTGCGCCCACTTTTTCTGCCTGAAAACCAATGATCCGATCAACGTATCTGCAATATCAGCAATCAAACAATATTGCAGAAGATTGCAGATAGAAAAAATATAAAGAAAGAACGACAGTGATAAACATACTTGTTGACGACATCGTGCCAATTATTGTCATTATGGCATTAGGGTATATTTGTGGAAAATTCAGTTATTTTGATGACGATCAGCGGCAGGGACTTAATAAACTTGTGTTGAATATCGCGCTTCCTGCGGCGTTATTTGTGTCCATCATCAAATCGACCCGTGCAATGCTTGCGAAAGACGCAACATTGACCGCCATCAGTTTCATCGGCGTCATCGTCATGTTTATGGTGAGCTATTATCTGTGCCGGTTGCTGTTCCACCGCAGCATTCAGGAGGCGGCCGTCTGTGCTCTGATCGCAGGATCTCCGACGATTGGTTTCCTTGGATTCGCTGTGCTTGATCCGATTTACGGCAACACCGTCAGCACGAATCTCGTCATAGCCATTATTTCCATCGTGGTCAACGTGGTGACCATTCCGATCGGCATGTATCTGATCAACCTCGGCCAGGCCAAAGACCGAGCGAAGTTTAGCGTGCAGGCCGAAAACGCGGTCAATGCAAAGGCCAATGCAAAAGGCGATATCACGCTTGACCCGGCGCGAGATGCCGCAACCGACAAAACCGCCGAACTTATGGTGCATGGCACGTCGAATACGGGAAAGAACCGCAACGGCAATCTGCAGGCGTTGCTCGACGCACTGAAGCAACCGATCTGCTGGGCGTCGTTATTGGCCATTTTCCTAGTGTTGGTGGGCATTCATGTGCCAAGCCAGGTGGCGCCGACCTTCGATCTGATCGCCAAAGCGAATTCCGGTGTGGCCGTGCTTTCCGCGGGCCTCGCGCTTTCCACGGTGAAATTCTCGCTCGGTTGGGAAACCATCTGGAACACGTTCTTCCGCCTGATTCTGACGCCTGCAGTGTTCCTTGGCGTGGCGCTGTTGTGTGGCATGGGCGGTGACATGAACAAGATTTCGATGCTGGTGATGGCGGTCGCGTTGCCGCCGGCGTTCTCAGGCATCATTATTTCCAGCCGTTACAACATTTATGTAAAAGAAGGCGCCTCGACCACGGCCGTCGCCACGGTGGCATTCGCGGCCACCTGTCTGCTGTGGATCTGGCTCGTCCCCTTCTGCGTGGGCTGATTCAGTATCCTCACTGTAGCTCACGAAGCGCATATAGTAACGGAACGTTGAAATTCCAACGTTCCGTTACTGCATGCGCTTTTTGTGACGGTAAACCGTAAGACGTAAGACATGTGGTTGTGTGCGGAAGTGCGGGGCGTGGACTGCAATGGATGTGACGCATAACAAATAAGGGCGAATCTTGTGATCCGCCCTTATTCGTGCGCCAGTGCGCGCTAACGTGCGTTACTTCAAATCAGCCTGCACGCCATCGTTGCCGCCGATCACACCGGAATCACGCAGCGAAGCGATCTGATCGTCGTCATATCCCAACGCATGCAGAATCTCACGGTTATGCTCGCCCAGCTTCGGCGCACGCTGGTAATCCGGCACGAAATTACTCATCGTAAACGGCATGCCGATCGTCTTGAAATCGCCGCGCGCATCCTGCTGGTCAATGGTCACAATCGTGCCATCCCCATTCAAATCAGGATCGTTCTCCAACTCATACCAATCCAACACCGGGCCGACCGGCACGCCCTTCGCACCCAATTCCTTGGTCAGCGTGTACTTGTCGAACTGCATGGTGTACGCCTCAACACGCTGGTACACCTCGGTTTTATGCTCGTCACGCGCATTGGCGGTATTGAAACGCGGGTCGGTCAGCCAATCCTCGAATCCCATCGCATGGCAGAAATTCTCGAAGCCCTTCTTGGACTGTTGAACCACTATATATACGTAAGCGTTCGGGTCATGCTCCCAGCCTTTCGCGCGGTAGCACCAGCCAAGCACCAAACCACCCTCCGCATTCGCTGCGCGCGGAATGGCTTTGCCTTGCTTGCCCCACTCATAATTCGGGTAGCAGTCATAGTAGGAAAGCTTGCCCAAACGGTCGAGAATCAACTGGTCGCGCAGCTTGACACGGCACAAGTTCAGCACCGCATTCTGCATCGACTGGTACACATAGCAACCCTCACCGGTATGCTCGCGCTGCAGCAGCGCCGAAAGAATGGCGATCAGCAGATGCATTCCGCTGTTGGAATCGCCCAATGCGGCGCCGGACTGCGTGGGCACATTGCGCTCGCCGTCATACCAGCCGGTGGTGGAAGCGGCACCGCCCGCGGACTGCGCGACCGGCTCGAACGCCTTGACATGCTCGAACCGGCTGCCCTTGTTGAAGCCCTTCAGCGACGCCATGATCAGACGCGGATTGATCGCATGTACGTCATTCCATCCGAAACCAAGCTTTTCCACGTCTCCCGGGCCGATATTCTCTACGAACACGTCGGCTTTCTTCAGGAGTTCGGCGAGGATTTTCTTGCCTTCCGGATCTCTCATGTTCAGCGTGATGGATTTCTTGTTGGCATTGAGCTGAAGGAAGTACAGGGAGTACGAGCCATCCACGTCGTTCATTTCATTACGTGTCGGATCTCCGCCCTGCACCTTCTCCACCTTGATGACGTCGGCGCCCATCCATGCGAGCATCTGCGTGCACGACGGGCCGGACTGCACCTGCGTCCAGTCAATCACGGTGATGCCTTTCAGCGGCGCGGTGTCCTGCGTTGCCTTTGTTGCCGTATCGTGCGTTGCGCTGTCTTGCATTGTGGTGTCCTGCGTCGCGTTGTGCGCGTTCGCTTGATTCATATAATGCATTGCCTTGTTCTCCTTATATCTGGTGATATGTGGTTGGCGAGGTCAACGTAGCGCGTGCAACCTTGGAGAACGTTGGATTTTCAGCCTTGAGCGGCAATCTTCGCTTTCGGCACATGCGATTGGCGGATCCGGCGCATTTTCTCCATACTTTCGGCACATGCGATTGATGAACTCGGCTGATATACCCGGTTTTTGTCGGATTTTGTCCAGATTTTGTCCGGAAATTGGTTTTGGTGAGATTTGACGGAAAACAAAAAAGCTAGGAATTGTTGCAATTCCTAGCTTTCATCAGTAGCGGGGCATGGATTTGAACCATGGACCTCTGGGTTATGAGACCACCCAAGGACGCCCAACAGTCCGGCCATGCCCCACCGTATTCGACCGTCGCCATCAACGGCGACGTTGTAACCCCCATTCTTCGCGCGGGCTTCAATAACCCTGTTCGGTGTCAAGTCGGGATTAGTCAGATCATCTAGCCCGACTTGCAGAATATCCGACACTTCTAGCATGTCGTCAAAAGTCCATTGATAGCCGTTCTTCAGCATCCTAGAGAACGATTGGGGCATCTTGCCGAGCGCTTCGGCTACTTCCTTCTTGGGTATATGCAAGACGGCAAGAATCATGTTTATGTTGTTTATCGCCACGTCGCACGAAGAAGTGCGCCTTGCCGGTGGCGTTGCTAGTGCTGTCGTCATAGCCTCATTCTAAGCACTTTCGTTTAACTTGGCAACACGCCGGTATTTCTATCCAGCTTGCCCAAACGGATACGTTTAGCTATAACTTAACGTATGAGTTTAGAGACAGACCTCGGCGTTAGTCCAAAACGGATTAGACTCCTCTTGCGCCGCCGCAAGGTGAAACAGCGCGAACTAGCCGAAGCAATCGGCATGGCGGAACAGACTCTTTCAAACAAAATGCACGGCCTTCGGACGTTCACCCTGAAAGACCTTGTATGCATTGCCGACCAACTAGATACGTCGGTGGACTACCTAACCGGCAGAATCGAGGAACCGCAAAATGTTCGGTAGACGACAGACGACGGCTATGGAATATAAGCCGGTGACGCGCGCGGCCGACCTGATCGCGGGCGACTTGGCAACCTATGACGACGGCCATTCGATTGTCACGGCCGTGGTTATCGCTATCACCGAGGATTGCCGCCCGGTGCTTCAGAAGGGCGAGTACGGCGTGAGGCGTGGGGCCGACGCCTTCGACCTGTTCATGCCGCGTGACGGCTGGACGTTCGTGGGCGCTTACCGCAAGGCCGATCATGCACTATGAGAAGTCGCTTCGGTGGAAGGGCGGTGACAATGAAGATCGTTAGAAGCGTGTTGGCCGCGCCTTTCGCCCTGTTGGCGTTTCTGTTCATGTTCCTTGCCTCATGTCTAGCCAAGGCGGCTATGGGTATCGCCGGCATCGGCGGTAAGGGGCCTATCACAATGAAGGTGCAGTTATGAGTTCCCGAGCTTAGGTGGCTAACAACCCGGAATATCCCGGAATTTTCGAGCTTCGGTCCGACAGTGGCGACATTTGCACAAGGCAAGTGTTCACACGGCCTCAGCTCGAACAGCTCAGGGCGTCAATCAACGACGCCTTGGCAAACGACGACGTGGCGCGCCGAAGACAGTAGGCGACCCCGATAACTGAATGTGCCGCAATCGGTGAACGACCCTAGGTAAGCCGTAGCACGCGAAAAAGGACCCTAGCGCGCCTTGCCCAGCGCGTTACAAACACGCCGCATGGGTGCGGTGGTTAAGACGGCGGCGGGGACGCCATGCGGGATTACTGAACGACTTGGGGCGCATTGTCAGGGCGCAACAGGGTGCAGCACCGTCATACGTGGCGGGCCTCTTGTCGTGACCTTGCGCGCGGTCTTCGGGCCGCTGACCTATGCGACGGCCGTGGCTCCGCTTTAAGAGCTTTTGCGATCGCGTGGTGAACCTTGCGGATAGCGGAACGGCGAAGCCTTGCGGCTTCGCCGCTTTCCTTTATCACGCGCTTAGGTTCCCCGCTCTAACCGCCCACCACTTTAAGAGACATGAAAAACCAACCTGACCACCTAGCAGACATCAACGAGACGAACGAAACGAGGTAACGAAATGGGTTATGCAGTCAGCTACAAACCGACCAAGACAAGGGCGCGACGACAGACCCCGGCGACCAAGGCTCAGCGTACCAAGGACATCAAGGCCGCTATCCGCTGGAACGTCGCCCGACTGGAACACGACACCGTGAGCAGCGACACCGTGAGCCGTTCCCTCGTTATCCAGTTGCTCCACCTGAACCAGATCGCACCGACCGCCGACCCGACCGGCGACCACGTTATGCAGCAGCTAATCAAGGACGGTATCGTACTCAGACCGTCCAAGCGCGCGGGCGTGCAAGTGTTCGGCCGAGAAGACCTGATTAACTCGCTCAAGGCATGGGTAGGTATGAAGTGAATCCACGAGCGAAGTTGACCACGGCACAGGCGGCGCGCTATCTCGGCGTCTCGCAAAGGCAGATGGAACGGATGAGGGGCGACGGCACCGGGCCGATATGGTTCAAGGCGGGCGACGCCATCAACAGCCCTTGCATGTATGAGGTTGGCGACCTCGACGTGTGGGTGCGCACGCAGAAGGCGAAGTGATTGTATGGGGCGACGGCAGACTATCGACCCGTTTGTGAGGGCCAAGGTCATAGAGACATGGGGAAATGATTGTTGGCTGCGTCTGCCCGGCTGCACGCGAGTGGGCACCGAAGACGACCACATAGTGCCGCACTCGCATGGCGGTATGGACACGGTGCCTAATATTCGTCGCGCCTGCAAGCACTGCAACGCATCCCGGCAAGATCGCGTATTGTACGGCTATGGCGCTCGGCTGCACATGATCGTAGTCCCGCCCGGCTCATGCGACCGCGAGGCCGTGGACTACATCGACGCGCACAAGAACGCGGGCGACCCCGTGGTCAGCTTCAGCGCCCTTGCCGCCGCTATGGGCCTCACCAGCCCCAGCCTTGCCGAGCGGCGCGCGGTGGCTATGGCGTGGTCGGGCGCTTACCGACAGTTCGCCATATCGTCGGAACCTATCGACGTGTGGTGTACGCGCACGACGCCCAGCAGCAAGCGGCACCCCCGCATGATGGATGAATGGATAGCGCTCGACTATGACGTACGGGTGATTGACCCCGGCTTCAGCATCGAGTGGGAGAGGGCGAAGGACGACGCTACCCGCAAGAGGGTGCGGCAGTGGTACGCGCTGCATCTATCGCAAGCCCTTGTGGACGCTCGGAAAGAAGAACGACGCGCGCAGCTCGTCGCCCTTGGCCTTCGCAGTGATCGCGCGCAATCTTCTTCGCGGCCGGAATGGTGACGCCGTTTTTTAAACAGCCGACGACGGAAAAGACCCCGCGCCCAGTTTTTCACTCTCTCGAACCGGACAAAAAAATCTAGAAAACGGCGGAATACCAACGAAAACAAGCAACAAGAAGAGGTGAACGAATGCAAATGACGCTAGAAGGATTCGAGGACTACTACGCCCCCAACGATGGCCTACAGGAACGCGCCACGAAGGAACTTATCGACAGTTTCATGGAAGGCCGTACCCTGAACCCCAGCGCCCGGTATATCTGCAAGACCATGATCAATATCGCGCGCAACTTCGACGCCCTGAACGCCAAGGGCCGCGACACGTCGCGCGTCATGGCGCAGCTTTTGGCATGGTATCAGGAACTAGAAACCAAGTTCCCGGCGCAAAAGGAAATCGACCCCGCCCTTGCCGGATTGCTGCAAGAGGCGAAGGCATGACGCCGGTACGCGGCGGCACCCCGCGCAACCCCGACCGGAAGACGGACGGCCCCATAGTCGCCAAGTTCGCGCGGTTGCTCGGCACGCCGCTATTGCCGTGGCAAAGAATGGTTGCCGACGTGGCGGGCGAAATCGACCCCGATACCGGCACCTACTACTATGACACGGTGATTCTTTCCACGCCGCGTCAGTGCGGAAAATCCACGCTTGTGGACGCGGTGGATACCCGTAATTCGCAGTGGGGGCCTGATCGCTTCATCTACTACTTGGCTCAGACCGGCAAGGATGCGGGCGACCACTTTAAAAAATACCTGAAGACCATACAGGCATCGCCCTTGTCGGCCATCACCACACGGCCGTACTTGGGCGCGGGCGACCTTCGCCAACCGTTCGCCAACGGCTCCGTTATCATGCCCAAGAGCGTGACGAAGGTGGCGGGCCACGGAGTACAGGGCGACAAGATCACTCTGGACGAAGCTTTTAGCCTCAGTGAGGAAACCGGTAATACCATCCTCGACGGCTTCATGCCCACGATGGCGACGCGCCTTAAGGCCACGGGCGTGCAGCCGCAACTTTGGATTACCAGCACCGAAGGCACGGCCGAATCGACGTTCTTCAACCGCCGTCTTGACGCTTGCCGCGCGGGCGAGCAATCCCGGCGCACATGTTGGTTCGACTTCGGCCTTCCGGCCGACGCCGACCCCGAAGACCTCGACGCCATCATGATCCATCATCCAGCGGCGGGGCTTTTGTGGGACAGATCGCAGCTAGTGGACTTCCGCGAGCAATTCAAGGGCAATCCGGCCGGTTGGGCGCGCGCCTTCGGCAACAGGCGCGACGAAGGCATAACCGACCGCGCCATAGATGAAGCGACGTGGGCGCAGACAGTCACCGCGCCCATAAGCCCCGCCGACCTGAACGATAGGCCGGTGGTTTTCGGTGCAGCCGTGGACGTAGATTCTACCCACACCAGCATCAGCGCCGGAATCTGCAACCCGGACGGCACCATCACCACGCAGCTGCTGAAGATACTGGACGGCACCGGCTACGCGCCCGAAGAGCTACGTCGTCTGTGCGCCATCTATGGCGCGCCGGTGGTGATCGACAACCGTGGAACCGCCGCCGACCTATCCGACCGCTTGCGCCATATGACCGACAGCGACGGCGACCCCGCGCTTGTGTTCGTGGACATGGAAGCGGCCGACTACCTCACCGTCGGGCAAAGCTACGTGAGCGGCCTGACCAACGGTGCGATATGGCACGCGGCCGACGCCGACCTTGACGCTAGCGCGGCCAACTCGGCGCGCAAGTGGGCGGGCGACGCATGGCGCGTGAGTCGCCGCGGCTCCACGGGCCTCACGTCGCCGCTGGAATCGTGCATGTTGGCCGCGTGGGGAGCGGCGCACAGGCCCGAAGAGGCCGGGCCGCTGCAGATCTTCTGACGGTACTTGGCGGTACTTGGCGGTACTTGGCGGTACTTGGCGGCACGACGGTAGACCGTTCCAGCGTCGTGCGCGCATAATCGGCCGCATGAACCTTTGGCAGCGTATGAAGATCGCGGGCCGCGTGCTGACGCGCGGTGCCGACGACGACATGCCGGACGGCATCAAGCCGCCCGCGCGTGCAAGCGTGTGCGACCCGCTGAGTTTGTCCACCGTGTTTCGCGGCGTCCAAGTGTTGCAGACCGCCATTACCGGTTTGCCCATTCATGAGATGCGCGGCGGCGTCAAGCTGGACACCGTGAGTTCCCTCGTGCTGCAACCTGACGTGAACAGATCGCGCCGGGACTTCTTGGCCGACATGGTGGCATCGATGGTCATTGACGGCAACGCTTTCGTCCGCCTTGTGCGCTTCGGCGGTGACATCGTGTCTTGCGAGGTGCTGCCGCCCGCCCTTGTCGTCGTGTCCGACGACGGCAGCGACCCCGCCGCGCCGAAGCTCCGTTATAGCTATCTCGGCAAGGACTACACCGCCAACGACATCGTGCATTGCAAGTTTCTGAACGTTCCCGGCCGTTTGCGTGGACTGGGGCCCCTATCGGCGGCGCGCGAGGAAGTTGAAGGCGCTCAGATGGCGCGCGACTACAAGGCCAAGTTCTACACGGATTCTTCCAACATCAAGGGTTATTTGCAGACGGAAGAGAAGGTGACGCCCGAGATCGCCAAGAACGCCAAAGAGGCGTGGAAGGCGACCGGCACAGCCGCCGACGTGAAGGTGCTCGGCTCGAAACTGAAGTATGTCCCTTTGGATATGAAGCCGGCAGACCTTCAGTTTCTCGAAACGCAGAAGTTCGACACGACTCAGATCGCGCGACTTCTCGGCATCCCGGCGTCAATCATGCTTGCCGCAGTTGACGGCTCGAACCTGACCTATTCCAACATCGAGCAATCGTGGATTGAATTTGCTGACTACACGTTAGCGGCCTACACGGGCGAAATCGAGGAACTGTTTAACCGCTTGTTGCCGCGCGGCCGTACCGCCGCGTTCGACTGGGACAGCAGCCGCCGCGCTGACATGTCCGACCGTTACGCCGCCTATGCTTCGGCGCTCGGCGCGGGATGGATGGACGTAAACGAGATCAGGGCGCGCGAGGCGCTGCCTCCCAAGATCGCAGCACCGCAACCGGAAGGGGTGAACAATGAAGCATGAAATCGGATTGAAGGGCGTATGCCTACGCGCCGCCGAAGACGGCGACGGCCGCACGCTGGAAGGCGTGGCCGTGCCGTTCGGTCAGGTGATTGATACGTGGAACGGTGCCGAGACGTTTGACAGTTCGTGTGTGTTCGACGGCGTGGACACGGCCAAGCTCTGCTACCAGCACGGCGAGCTTATCGGCCGCATCACCGACGCCGACAGCCGGGCGGACGGCTTGCACATCACGGCCCGCATCAGCGACACGCAGCTAGGCCGCGACGTCGTGGCCCTGTTGCGTGACGGCGCGCTGGACAGCCTCAGCGTCGGTTTCATTCCAGTGGAATCAGAAACCGACAAGGACGGTGTAACACACCGCAAGCGCGTGCGCCTGTTGGAAACGTCGGTGGTGTCGTGGCCCGCGTATGAGGCCGCGAAGATCACAGACCAACGCAGCGCCGACCCCCACGGAAACATGTCCAAAACCGGAAACGACAACGAAAGCGAGGAAACCCGTATGGACGCGGAACTTACCGAAACCCTTGAGGCCATCAAGGACGAACAACGCAGCATCAAGGCCGCTATCGCCAAGGGCGGCGCGAACACCGCGCCCAAGGTCATCGGCGGTGAATACCGTACAGCGGGCGCGTACCTTCAGGCCCTGAACCGTGGCGACGACGCGGCCGTGCAGCTCATGCACGAATGCCGCGACCTCATCACCACCGGCAATACCGGCAACACGACAACTTGGATTGTCGATGACCTCCGCCTCATCGAACAGCGCCGTAAGGTCATGGGCATCCTGACTCACGCCGCGCTGCCTGACAAGGGCATGACGATGGAATACACCGTGCTCGACACCGACACCACCACAGTCGGCAAGCAAACGGCCGAAGGCGCCAAGCTGCCGTTCGGCAAGCTGACCTTCGCCACAAAGTCCGTCAGCATCAACACGTATGGCGGCTATGGCAGCATCTCACGGCAGACCGTGGAACGCTCTCAGGTGCCCGCGCTCGACACCATGCTTCGCGGCCTCCGCAACGCCTACGCGAAGGCGACGGAAACCGCCGTGCGCGACTACTTGTACGCGACCATCGCCGCGCAGCGCGACGCGACCTCCAACGCCAACAAGATCGACGCGCCCGCCGCTCTTGCCGCTATGACCATCGACCAGTGGGCGGGCCTTATCATGGACGCCGCCGAACTCGCCGACGACCGTAACGTGTCCCTCACCCGATTGGGCGTGTCCAAGGACGTCATGGCCGCGCTCATCAAGCTCAAGGACAGCGGCTCACGTTTCTTCGACCTCAGCGGCGACGGCTCCGACACGCTCGGCGACTTCGACCTCACCGGCATCGCCGGCCGATTCCTCCGCGTCCCCGTCCAGCTCCTCCCAAGCGCCCCCACCGGCACGGCATGCTTCATCGACCCTGAAGCGGTAACGGTCTGGGAGAGCGGCGGCCCGACCCAGCTCAGCGACGGCGACCCCACCAATCTCACCGAGAATTACAGCATTTTTGGCTATCTTGCCGTGGCCGCGACGCTGCCCACGGGCCTGATCCCCGTCAAGTTCCCAAAAGTCTGACGCCCACGGGACTCAGTGCTACACCAGCCAGTCTAACCGTCACCGCGGGCGGAACCGCAAAAATCAAAACCACAATCACACCAGACACAGCGCCACAGACCGTGACCGCCACCACTGCCGGCACCGACCTTATCGACATCGAGGTGATCCAATGACCACCATCACCATCACCGGGAAACAACCGGGAAAAACCGACGTGACGATATCCAGCACCGTCAATCCAGCGGTAAAAACCGTCGTGCCCGTCACAGTGCTCTCCCGTAACCTGTTGTCTTATGGCCCCGCCGAGGGCAGCGGTTTGACCGCCACCGTTAACAGTGACGGGTCATTGCATGTCACCGGCACCGCCACCGGTCAATGGCGTGGCCTGTCGTGGACGTTCCCATGCCCGGTACATGGCACCGTGAAACTCAGCGGCACTAGTATCGCCGGTTTGAGCTTCAACATCAAGTGCCTCGACGCCAATGGGCAGCAACTGGGAGACCAAATGAACTTGGGTAACAGTGTCATGGCAATCCCTGCCGGCACCGTCAGCCTGTTCCTCAACGTCATCTCCACCGAGGCCACGCCCACCGCGAAGGACGGCGACCTCCGAATCCAGTTGGAATCCGGTACTACCGCGCACGATTGGATGCGACCCGACAACACGAGCATTAGGGGGGGGCTATGAGCTAGCGAACCTGTATCCGCGTGTCACCGGACTGCCTAAAACCTTGGGTGCCGACCCGGGGATCACGGTCACGGAACCGACACCGGGCACGTACCGTTTCAAAGGCTCCACCACGCACGCGGCCGCCTCATGGACTGACTTGCATAGCTCGGTGCATGTGGAGGCGGGAACGTACACGATGGACGCCACAGACTGGCCGCTGGGCAGCGACTCATGGCTGATTGGCGTACAGACCAAACTCATCCCCGATGACGGCAGCGGGCAGACAGACGAGTTCTCTCCCCGCAGCTACGGGCCGCGAACCTTGAAGGCCGGAACGCTGACCATCAACATTTTCATCAATACCACGGGCGAGGTCGATAAGACGTTCACTCCCTGCCTGTACAAAACCAACTAAGCCTCGCACTCTGCACCACCCATAGTAATCATCATGAAAGGAGTCACAGCCTTGATGGACTGGCAAAAATACGAAGCGTCGGTGCGCGACGAAATCGGCGTGCCCACAGGCGACGACGACCGCGTGCAGCGCGCGACCGTCGCCGCTATGGGCTACGTGGCCGGTGCGATAGGTGATTACACGGTGGCGGACACCGTGCGCGCCGACTGCATCACGTCTTGCGCTGCCGACTTGTACAACAGCCGAGACGCGCGCCTAGGCGTGATGAACGTAGGCGACGGCACGCTCGAACCCTATCGCATCAGCGCCGACCCGTTGCGCAGCGTATGGGCGAAGCTGAACGCGGCGGGTGTGCCGACAGGCTCAATGGTGATCGCATGAGTGGGTACGTGGAAACCGAGCGCGAAGCGCTCATAGAGACGCTTACCGACATGCTCGGCGGCCTCGCTTGCATCGTCACCATCGACGCACAGGACGCCCGACCATTGCCCGGCCGGATCGCGGTGCTTATCGACCCGCCCGAAATCACGTTCGAGGGATGGCAGTACATCACCCCCACATGGACCGTGAACCTGATCGCGGGCACAATGGCGACGCAGACGGCGGCGATGGACTTGCTCATAGACGCGGTGGAACGCCTACAGGCCCAACGGCTGAACATGAAGGACGCGAAGCCCAGCACGTTCAGCCTTGCCGGTGTCGGCAACCTTGCCGCCTACACCATCACCCTCAACCCACTGGAACTAACGGAAGGATAAACAATGGCAGCAGTACGAACGCTAGGCCCCGGCAGCCTCAAAATCGGCTCGTCCTCTTCGGCCCGCGACTTCTCGGCGGACGTCATCAACACGGCTCTTGAGCCGAGCACGGATACCGAGGACAACGACAATTTTCTTGACGGCCACACCGAGGGCGGCTCACAAACAGAAACGTGGGCGCTCACCGGCTCCATCAAGGAAGACTTTTCAATGGACGGCCTCCAAGTGTGGTGTCTGAACCACAGCGGCGAAACATTGCCGTTCGAGTGGGTGCCCAACACCAAGGGCACCGTGAAGCTCACCGGCAGCGTGGTTATCGCGTCCATCCAGTTCGGCGGTGACGTCAAGACGAAAAACAGCAATGACTTTTCGTTTGTCGCCTTGGACGTGACCGCGACCGACTACACGGCGTCCTGACCGTGGCGAGCACCTACGCGGCCGGTGGCAACGGCTCAATCCAGCTCAAGGGGGCTAGTGAATTGGCGCGCGGTCTGAAGAAGGCGGGCGCGGACATGAAGGACTTGCGCCAAGTCAACAAAGAGGCGGCGCAGATCGTAGTACCCGAAGCCAAGAACCTAGCCCCGAAGGGCAAGACCGGGAAACTAGCTGCGTCGGTGCGCGCCGGCGCCACGCAGAAGGCGGGCGTCGTGCGCGCCGGTTCCAAGCGCGTACCCTACGCGGGCGTCATTGATTACGGATGGCCCGGCCACAACATCAAGCCCACGCATTTCGCCAACCAAGCGGCAAAGAACACGGAACCGCAATGGACGCAACTCTACGCGGACGCCGTGCAGAAGATCATAAACCGAATCACAACAGGAGACATCAGCAAATGACCAGCAACGAGGACAAGACCCCGAACACCCGAATCAAGTACTTGGACGGCCACACCGACGAAGTTTGCGTGACCATGTGGCAGCGCTGTCAGGCCGAAACACACGGCAAGACGAAGGGATGGGGCAACCTCATGGAAGCCGCCGTGAAGTTCAACGCCTACAGCGCCTACGTGCGCTGCCGACAGATAGGCGTTACCACGCTGCCCTTCGAGCAGTGGGCCGACACCGTTGTTTCGGTGGAAGACATGAACAACGACCCCGTGGACACTGAACCCGCCGAGTCCTACAGCGGCGACGTGCTTCAGTCCATGTCAGGTGACGACGCGCCGGGTTTTTTGACCAATGGGACTCAGGCAGCTTCGGCGAACTGAGTTGTGTACTAGCGGCGCGCTTCGGCGGCACGCCGTGGGCATGGAGACGCGAACAGGTGCCGCAAGAAGCCGATTGGGGCACCTGTACGCAGCTCTTAAAGGACGAAGCCGAGGAAACGGAAAAGACAAGGCGTAAAGTGAGGTGATCGCATGAAATCGGCTATCTTGGCTATCCGCATCATCGGCGACGCCACACAGGCCGTGGCCGCGATAGACAAGGCCGAACGCGCTTCCATGAGCTTCAAGGACAAGGTAGGCAAGGCGTCGGTTGCTGCCGGTGCCGCGCTTGCCGCCATCGGCGCCGGTGCCGCGACGTGCGCGAAAAGCGCCGCCGACCTACAGCAGTCGGTGGGCGGCGTCGAAACCGTGTTCGGTGACAGCTCAAGCAAGATGCTGGAATGGTCGAACAACGCGGCTCAGGCCGTGGGCCTGTCCAAGAACGAGTACAACGAGTTCGCCACCTTGGTCGGCAGTCAGTTGCAGAACTTCGGTATGTCGGTGGAAGACTCGGCCACCAAGACCAACGACCTTATCGGCCTTGGCGCCGACCTGTCTTCGATGTTCGGCGGCACCACCGCCGACGCTGTTGACGCCCTGTCTTCGGCACTCAAGGGCGAAATGGACCCTATCGAGAAATACGGCATCAGTCTCAACGACGCCACGCTTCAGGCCCAAGCGGCGTCTATGGGCCTTGGCGACCTGTACAAGTCGGGCGACCGCAACGCGAAGATGCAAGCCACTCTAGCGGCCATCACCGCGCAGAGCGGCAAGGCCGTGGGCAACTTCGCGCGTGAGGCCGACACTGCACAGGGACAACAGCAGCGCATGGCCGCGTCGTTCGAGAACGCCAAAGCGGCCCTTGGCGAAGCCCTGTTGCCGGCCCTCACCGCCGCCGCTAGCAAATTGGCTGAGTTCGCCACATGGGTACAGGCTAACAGTTCGTGGCTCGTGCCGCTCGTGGGCGTGATCGCTGCAGTCGCCGCCATCATCGTCGTCCTGAACGCCGCCATGACCGCCTATAGCGTCGTGGCCGGTATCGTCGCCGTCGCGCAGGGTTCCGTGAATCTCGCTTTCCTTCCGGTCATTGCCGTTATCGTGGCCGTGATCGCGGTTATCGCGTTGTTGGTGATGAATTGGGACATCGTGAAGAAGGCGGGTGCCGCTGCCGCCCAGTGGATTAGCGACAAGTGGAACGCCTTCGTGTCATGGCTTTCCGGCATTGGCGCAAGCATCAAGCAGTGGGGTAGCGATACGTGGGACGGCATCAAGAACACCGCCAAGGGTGCCGTGGACGGCATCGCCAACTTCTTCGGCGGACTGAAGGACAAGGTGTTGGGCGTGTTCGACAGCATCATCGGCGGCATCAAGAAGGCGTTCAGCTGGGTATCCGACCTATGGGGCAAGATCACGGGCGCTAGCAGCGCGGCAAGCGGCTTGAGCGCGCAGAGCTACAGCGCGCAAGCCTACGTGCCGGTATCCGCCTACAGCATGGCGCGAACCATCACCCCTATGGCCGCACGCGGCCATAGGGTACCCCCGACGCTGACACGCGCCGTAATATCCACCGTCGCCAACCGTGCGGACGCTGCGCGGCCTGTCGCACAGACAATCAACATCAACGTGGACGCCCACGGCAACCTAGACAACGACAGCGTGGCGGGCGAAATCGTGACCAGCCTCAACCGGTGGGCGCGCGTGCGAGGAAGGGAATTGGCGTTATGAGCAGTTCAAGCCGTTTGCCTGAGACGTGCCGCGTCTATCTTGACTTGGCCCCGCTGCCGTTCCAGCCGGACGGCAGCGCGGACCTTGTGGCCCTGTCGCCGTTCACTATCGAGTGGGGCGTGGCGACCCCGTGGGCGGCCACCACGCCGAACGTGCTCAAGATCACGTTGCTGGACCAAGGCGACCGGTTCAGCAAGTCGGCCGACTTGCTCATGGGGCACCGTATCACCGTCACGCCCGACTGGGACAAGCCGGCGTACACCGCCCTGAACTACTGTCTTTTCGACGGATACGTGACCGACGTCAAGATATTGGACAACGACCACGGCAAGAACCGTTTGAGCGTGACCGCTTCGGACCGTCTCTATATCCTCAAGACCGATTGCCGCAAGGGTCCCAACAGCGGCACCAAGGACAAGGCGGCGAGGGGATGGCAATGGTGGATGCAAGGCACTTCCGACCCGACGCTTACGACGTGGCTCAGATTCGACGGCATCAATGCGTGGTGGTTCCCCTACAGCACGTTCCCCGCGCCGTTCCCCGCCGAAGATCGCAAAAGCTTCATCGACTGGGCCGAACGGCAGAAAACAAGGAAGGTCAACGGCAAGTATCAATTCGAGCTTGACCGAGTGTTGTTCATCTCGTATCAGAACGCGGACAGCGCGAAGATACCAAGCTTTGAGGCCGTCTATCTGCGGTGGACGCTAGACACGGTGTTGACCGGGCCGCGCGTGCGCGCCGGCGACGACAACACCGACATCACCATTGATAGCCGGTACCCGGACGCGGGCCGCGTCATCATCGACGCCGACCCGACCCTTAGCGCGGCAGACGACTATTACACGCAGCTTGAAGCCAAGTTCTATCATCGCGGCAGTTCCAGCAGCGGTTACAAGACGTATGAGTTTAATCAGGACGGCAGCAGCTTGGCGCAGATCGAACAGACCACGCGCAACGGTGAAAGCTGCCTCAGCATTGACGTGGGCTGGACGGCCTACGACGGCGACCCCGCCGAAAGCTACTTCAGCAACGTGGAAAAGACGCTTGCGATCAACGTCGTGCGCGAAAGCAACAGGCGTATCCGCTTGCCCGAAGTCACGTTCAGGGGCGACAAGCTGTCACAACTGTTCATGTACGCCCACGCGCGCGTCGTCACGTTCATCGGCTCCCGTTTCGAGCGGCGCGTGCCCGCCACACACGGCGCATGGGCGTACATCGGCGGAACCCTCACCTATGACGTGACCGGAAAGAAAAGCCACTGGACGCACAAGGTGAGATTGTTCCCGGCCGTGTCCACCGCGGCCGGCGCGCCGACATGCGCCGCCATGAAGGCATTGAAGAGCGCCGCGACGTTCGCGGATTGCAATTGGAAATTAGGCGCTTTGCGCTACGTGACCAAGACAGGAGATGAACCGGCATGACCGTAAGCACCACACCGAAGTTCCGTCTGCCATACCCGGAAGACAACGAGCCGATCAAAAATCTTCCCGACATCCTTCAGCAACAGGCCGAAGGCATCGAGGGTGTACTAGCCAAGTTCGACTATGGCGGCGGCGACCAAAACGGCCTCACCGCCCGCGTCGCGTCCCTTGAAACCCTGTTGGCCAACATCAAGGCCAACTACGTGGTTTTGTTCGACAACGACGCCAACGTGTTTCCAGGCGCAATTACCTTGAGTGAATCGGCCGCGAACTTTGAGAAACTGACCATCTGTTTCAAGTCCAACGACAACGTCTATTGCTCTATGGACGTGGCCCGTCCTAACGGCAAGGTGGTGGCGCTCACCACGTCGTTCTACAACGGGACCAACTACTTTTACGTGAAAAACCGTTGCTACAAGATCGACGGCAAGATCATTAACACGTGGCGGAGAGCTGCGGACGGCGACTATCAGACGGGCGAGGTGAACGCGGCGAACAGCAACGCGGCCCGCATGGCCGACCTCATCACCATCACGCAGGTGTTCGGCACCCGCAGAATGAGCCTCGTATGAGCGACGACGTGATTATCGCGCTAGTCGGCCTTATCAGTGCCATCGGCGGCGCTCTTGCGTCGAACCTGTACGCCGCCGCCAAAAACCGGCTTGAGGCATACCAGTTGGCGCAAGAGATGCAAGCCGACAATCAGCGTTTGTGGCAGTGGAACCGCGCCCTAGTGGACCACATCTATAAGGGCCTTGGCCCGCCGCCGCCCGGACCACCCGAAGACCTGTTCAAGCACGACGACTAACGAAAGGAGACACATGAATGGCGTCAAGTGGATAGGAAGCCCGAACCACTACAACGGCCGCTTGGGCTACAAGGTGACGCGCATCACCTTGCACATCATGGCCGGGTACTTGGCCGGCACCGATAGCGTGTTTCAGAACAGCGCGCGGCAAGCCTCAAGCACCTACGGCATCGGCGGCAACGGCGAGATACACCAGTACGTAGCCGAAACGGATGCACCGTGGACCGACAGCAACCATGCCAGCAACTGTCAGACCATCAGTATCGAGCATCAGGGCGGAATGGACTTCATACCCTGTACTCAGGCTTGCCATGACGCTTCGGCGCGACTGTGCGCGGACATCGCCCGCCGATACGGCTGGCCGAAACTCATTCACGGTGTGAACGTGTTTCTACACCGTGAGATACCCGGCTCAGACCACACCACATGCCCCGACCTCGCGCCGAACGGGCTGAACTACATCTACGTAATCAACAAGGCAAACGAAATACTGGAAGGAAACGACATGACCAGCGCCGGAGACGTTTGGAACTACGGACTTGGCGAGAACGCCACAAGCGGCAAGAACAACCTACCCGCATGGGTGAGGCTCAGTTGGGTACATCACGACACCGCCGCGCTCTACCGAATCCTCACCCGCACGGACGACGGCGGCACCAAGGACGGCAGCAAAGGCGACATCTACACGCGCGTGTGCTACATCGACAAGCGCGTGCGTGAGATGACCGCGACAATCACCGCTCAGGCGGCGGCGATTGAAGCGCTCTCCAAGGCGCTCGGCAGCAACCCCGCCGATGTCGCCAAAACCGTTGAAACCGCCGTGAAAGCAAAACTGGACGCGCTCGAAATCAACGTGACCGCGACCAGCAAGACCGAGAAGGAAGGCTAAACATGGATAACGAGGAACAGGTGGAAGGCGGCGACCCGCGCACGCCCGGTATCAGCGCCGCGACCATCGCGCGTTTCGTCGTGCTCTTGCTCGGCCTGACCAACGCCGCACTTGTCATGTTCGGCGTTGACACAATCCCCGTCGCGGACGACACAATCAATCAGCTAGTCGCCCTGTTGTGGAACGTCGGCGCGGCCATGTGGGCGTGGTGGAAGGACAACCCCATTACCCCGAAATCGCGCGCGAAGCACGCCAACTAGCGAGCCGGACGGCCCCCGCAAGAGATCGTGGGGGCCGTCTTGTCATATCACAAGCGCCACGTCGTCAAGCGCCGCCCGCAATCTGTCTTCGGGCATCGCAACATAGCGTTGCGTCGTCTCTACACTGTCATGGCCTAGCAGCTTGGACACTAGGAACAGATCGTTGGTGGCCCGGTACGTAGCCGTTGCGTACCGGTGGCGCAGACTATGAGGCGTCCAACCGTCGCCAAGAAGGCGGCTAAGGTGCTTGCCGATATAGGACGCTTCGGCGTGTCCCGACCATCGGCCTGGAAACACGTAGCCATCGGCGGCGGTGATCGTGTCGGCTAGTTCGTCAGAAATAGGCACTATCCGCTGCTTGTCGCCTTTGCCGCGCACTATCAGCGACCGGCCGACAAGATCGCGCATCACATCACGACTGTGTACGGCCGCTATTTCGGCCCTTCTTAGGCCCGCTTCGGCCGCCAACCTAATCATGGTGCGTTCCGCCGCGTTCGCACGCCCTAGCGCCGCTAGAATCACGCTATCCGGACAAGGGCGCGGGTGCGCGTGCGGACGTCGGACGCTTGGCAGCGCTTCGGCTGGATTAGCCGCCGCGCGTCCGGTGGTATGCAGCCACGAAAAGAAGCCGGTAACGGCATTGCGATAGCTCTTGCGCGTTTCCGGTTTCCACTCATGCCGGGCGAACCACGACACAAGCGCGCCGTCGCTCACATCAGCGGGCACGCCTTGAAGATCGCGTGCCATCTGCGACAGTTGGCACCGCCGCGTCGTTAGAGTGCCCTTGGACTGACCGCCCGCCTTCAGAACATCGAGATACTGGGTTATTTCTTCGCGCCACACCGGCGGCGCATTTATCTTCTTGGACATACGCCCACCATGCCCAAAACGCATCAAGCCGTCACGGTATAACGCCGTGACGGCTTGATATTGGTAGCGGGGACAAGATTTGAACTTGTGACCTCTGGGTTATGAGCCCAGCGAGCTACCGAGCTGCTCCACCCCGCGTCGGCT
>ENA-OPAA01000020-OPAA01000020.1-human-gut-metagenome-genome-assembly--contig:-NODE-20-length-114833-cov-24.344613_pt1 | contig 114833 bp, 114 predicted proteins | sample MGYA00241049_ERZ501414 | MGnify/ENA primary metagenome ERZ501414 (study PRJEB25962, sample SAMEA2042520) | human gut metagenome | biome: human gut; feature: human-associated habitat; material... | reverse complement strand
GATGATATAGTAGACATAAGACCGCAAGGCGTTTCGAGCGAAAATCTGGTAAATTTCAATTTAGCACTACTTAATAAATTGTAAATCAATTACATACAAGTGTCTAAATTTTAATCAGGAAACAAAACAGGAACAGAAACACAAATTAAAGCGATTCTCCGATTTTTTCTTTTCAATAGGTTTCTTTCCTTGCACTTGCTTATACTCGGAGTCATTTTTCAAGCAATTATACGCTGCACTCATTTTCCATTTAGAAGGATACGATTCGACTTTTGCATCGACAAACAGTTGCAGCCAAAAAAGAAAGAACGACATCGGTTGCTTCACCTTGCAAAGATAATGATTTTTACGAAGTCACAAACATACAGGCAGGCAAATATCCCCGCCTATATATAGTTTAATTTAGTTTAGCATATATATAGGCTAATGAACTAAACTAAATCCTCTTTCCTGAATATTCGTTCCATTCTCCCGTTCTAACCCGAACAGCGAAAAGAAAAACACCTCCACCCGTTTTTTCTCTTTTCGCTGCAATCCACCTTTTACAGCCCAACCCACTTTTGCAGGATCACCCGTTGTAGTCCGTTCCATATCCCTGCACATCGACTTCCGGGCTTCCTGATAAGAATTGTGCCGCAAAGGTAAATATCATGTCTTTCTTGTATGCAAGGTCGAGCCTGGCGGTTCACGATCAAATCTCCACACCCAGCTTCGCTGCGGTAGTATTTAATCGTGTAACCTTGCATAAAGAGCCATGACACTTTTCGAAGCGCCATAATTCAATCAAGCCCGAAAGTAGTTGATGCTACAAGAGGGAAATAAAAAATTAAAAATCAAAATTATGGCAAACTATGCAACAAACCTTTTCTTCGCAACTACGGAGAACCAACGAGACCTCAAAAGAATAGCAACATTCTTAGAAGAGAATTTCAACGATTGCAACTTCGATACGTACAAAGACGCTATCGACGGAGAATTCTATTCAAAGTGGACTTATCCCGAAAAAATAATCGACGAAATGATTGCCTCGCTGGAAGACAAGACCGAAGTCTATATCCGCATACTCACCCACGAGCTTTCCAGCGAATACGTGAGTTTCCGTATATTTTCAAAAGGTAAATGGGATATCAAATTATAATTACCATGTACGAAAACGAAGAGCAAAGCGACATCATCGGATTGTCTTGCACATTACTCACGCCCTACAAAGGCTATACGGAAGGAACTGTTATCGGAGATTACGGCATTCGTATCGTTGTTCAGCTTGACAACGGCAAAGAAGTCGTCGAATACCGGGACGAAGTAATAATCCATAATTAAAAAAACGATGGCACAGATCGCATTCAAATTTGTCAAATGGGACATCCCCGAACTGACCACATTGAAAGACAGCAAAGTTTACCGTTTAAGAGCGCACCTCAATAACGGCGGAAAACTGAACCGTGAAGAAAAAAACTGGATCACCCGCAACGTCTGGGAATGCAGCTATTTCAAGCGGGGAATCGCCTTTAGCGGTTATTACTTTGACTTTTCAGATATACTCAAACGCTATTTCGTCAAACAGCACGGGAGCATCCAAGAATATTACGCCATAGACAAAACCGCCTTGCGTACGATACTCTACGGTAGAATCGAAGATATTGTCGAACTGACCCACTAACAACAAACAACATGGGAAAATATCATTTTTATCAAGACAGCAAAGTAACAAGTTGGGAACGAGACACTTTCACGGTAGAAGCGAACAGCTACGAAGAAGCCGTTGCCATTGTCCGTTCATGGAAATGCGAAGACGTATCGGACATTGCAGACAGCCGCCTTTGCTATGAAGGCTGGCAGGCATTGCCCGACACCTCGGAGGCTCTATTGCCCGAAGAAAACGACGGGAATCCGACAGTCGAGATTTTCGACTATCAAGACAACGCCATTATCAACAATGCACCCGACAGGACGGAGCGTACCGCTCAAACAAGATAGTCAAACATCTAAAAAAGAACAATAGTATGAATGTAACAATCGAACACGTCTTTTGTCCCTATTGCGACGAAGTAACGGAACTCTATTTCCGGCTCATCAACACGATTCTCTTTTCAAGCGACGAGAGCGAATTGCGTTCCGGCATCGAACACCTCCAAAAATCAGCTCCGATCGACAGATATTTCACATGCGGCTACGGATCACATCATTTCTGGGTACACCAACGCCGCCCGAGCGATACAAGCCAAACCTTCAGACATCGGGTCATGATAGCCCGGTTCTGACGAGCGGGAAAAATGTACCGGACAGGCTGGAACGACACGCACCGTTTCAGCCTGTTCCCGGTTACGATTCAAAGCCGCCTCCGGTCGCCTCCTTCCTTTTATAGTTCCACCTCGGAGCCTTCCCTTTTCTCTTTTGGCTGCGCCATACCCTTTTCTAAAAAACGCCACTCGTCCAAAGCGACTCGCCGCTTTGCTGCTACGGCGGACTTCAGCCCGTTTCCCCTTTGCCTTTTCCCTTATCTCTCGACCGGAGCAGAGAATAGGCCCCCGATACGTCTGGCACGTCTTCATGCCGGCCTCCCTCTGTGTACCCTGCTGCGGTGAGGACGCTCGGTTCAGCGGACTGGCCATTTTTTCAGCTTCCACCCAAGCCGGATCTGGTTCACTCCCGATGTCGCCGTTCCCCGCGGACTTCCAGCCGAAACATCCTATCCGGTATCGGCGGACGGATAGACCCGTGTTCATCTCCAACCCGGTGCGCTTTGTTCCACCCCGCCTTTTCCCGAATCGCTTTTCGTTGAAGTCGCCATCATTTTCCGATGCAAAGTTAGTGTGCAGCCGGGAGCGGCCTGATGCCCTTGACCAATGGCGTATCGTACAAATCTTCCTTTATCGAGCCTCGCGGTTTGGAACAGAGTTCCCAAAATAAAGAGTATTTATACGCTATCCTTTGGTGCATCCCTTGAACAGCACCTACTTTTTATGCAGCGTAAAATTGATTTATTAACTTCAAAAACAATTCGCAATGAAAAAGATCGAGAACAATTTCACAGTAACCGGGTTCGTAGTAAAAGACGCAGAAATCCGTCAGTTCACCAACGCCAGTGTAGCACGTTTCGCTTTGGCAGTAAGCCGTCAGGAAAAGAACGGCGAGGAAACCAACCGCGTTTCCGCCTTTATGAATATGGAAGCCTGGCGCAAAAATGAAAACACCGGGTCATTCGACCAGTTGACCAAGAGCACCCTGCTCACCGTAGAGGGGTACTTCAAACCCGAAGAATGGGCCGACCGGGACGGCGTAAAGCACAACCGCATCGTGATGGTTGCCGTCAAGTTCTATCCGGCTATCGAGAAAGAAGAAGCTCCCGCAGAGCCGGCAAAACCCAAGCGAAAAGGCAGGAAGTGATTCCTATCTTCTCACGGACAAAGCGATCGAAAGGTCGCTTTTATTTTACTCGTTACTTCCGTAACGATCCGTACCTTTATAGATAGAGAGTCTATACCTTGCAATTGCCACCGCCGTCCATTGATTTTCTGGTGCAAAGTTAAGACGGTCGGGAATCTGCAAGGCGCGGCATTCGTTTGTAGTTAACAACCGTCAACTCACAAGCTCGTCAACACTTGTTCAACACAAACGAAATCGTCCGGGACTTTCCGCTTCCTCCTTGCATTATTCCTTCTTTCCGCCTTGTCGAACGCACATAAAATCTCCCGTCGGACGAGGTGAAACCTCCAAGACGAGGGAAAAGAAAGTAAAACATTAAAAAACAGAATTTATGGAACAGATTATTTGGTCAAATGAAAGCAGAATGGGCGCAACCCAAAGAGAAGACTACCAGGATTTCCAACGGGAAGCGTTGGACGACGAATCTTACCAGGTCAGCGACGAAGAGTGGGCCGACGAACTCGATATCTGGCTGAGAGACGAACGGTGCAACCTGAACAAAGAAATCGAAGGCGTCATTATCGTATTCGGAACCGTGGGCACGTGGCGGGGCACACGGCAAGGCTACCAGATCCTGGGCAGCAACATCGCCGAAATACTGAGTTCCGAATGCGACGAAGCGGTGTGGTACGGCGACAGCTACAACATACGCGGGCGAATGACGCACCACGACGGCACGAACCATGCCCTCTATCGTATCGCCAGAAACCGCGACGACGCGGAACGTATTGCCGGAATGATTTACAACTACGAAATCGACGAAAAAGGTTTCCGCCGCAGGACACGCTCCCTGTACCCCTATGTAGCCGACGTGTATGGTTGGAAACAACGCAAGGCGATCGGAGTCCGATAGCACAGACGCAAGTACCGCAGCATATCGTAACAGAGAACTGCGGACCTTCCCGCAGCCCTTCCCCTTTTACCCGCCCGCTATCCCTTTTCTATGAAATTCCCTATACTCCCTTATCCCTACCTATTCCGAAAGCCCGACTATTTTCTCTGCAAATTTCGATTGCCGCCTGTCGGTTCTGTCAAGGACCGCTTCGCTTGCTGTCGGAAAATCTTCCTCCCCGACACGTCGGCGAGCGTATTTCCCGCATCCTCCTTGTCCGCACCGGCCGTCAATCCCGGGAGCAGAAAAATAATCAACCTTCCGGTACAGATAGTATCAGAGGGAAAACAAAATAATCAATCTTAAAACCAAACATTATGACATTCAAAGAATTTATGCAAGAAAACGGTTACGAAGTACAAACAACCTTTTGGGAAGATTTCTCCATCGCCGACCGCTTCGGCCTGTCAGCCGTTCAGGATACCTTCAACCGTGCTTTCGAGGAGTGGAAAGAAAATTACAAGTATCTCACAGAGTTGATACTGGTACTTAACCACAAGATCGGGCAATACCACGAAAAACGGCCGGACTTTGCGAAGCTCTATTTCACCCTCTGGGAACAGGCCGCCCGGTATGCTGTAGAAACCCTGCAAGACGACGAGTTGCATTATTATTACAGTGTAACCGATTAAATACACTGAAAGCATAGAGAGAGCCGGCGGAAGTCGGCTATTCTTCCGTGCCGACCCCCTTTTTTACCCAACCCGTATTCCTTTTCTATGATTCCCCATACTCCCTTATTTCCTCCTATTTCGGAAGCCCGACTATTTTCTCTGCAAATTTCGATTGTCGCCTGTCGGTCCCGTCAAGGACCGCTTCGCTTGCTGTCGGAAAATCTTCCTCCCCGACACGTCGGCGAGCGTATTTCCCGCATCCTCCTTGCCCGCACCGGCCGTCAATCCCGGGAGCAGAAAAATAATCAACCTCCCGATACAGGATCGTATCAAAGGGAAAATAAATAATCAACGTAAAACAAAAACGAATATGAAAACAGAAAATCAAACAACCTCCAACAGAAGACTGACGCTCGAAGACCTTATCCAACGTGATTCACGATTCAGATACATGTTACTATCTCGTTTGCAGTCAGATTGCGAATACTACCTGAACTACGGAAACAGACACGCCAAATCCTTGTGGGCGGGTGATGAAGAAGCGCAAATCGAGTTCATGATAGGGCTTCACAACAGCTTCAAAGAAGACGAAAAACCGGAATGGCTGACGATGGAGCAGATTATGGAGTACCGTAAAGAGATGATAACGTCCAAAGAGTAATAAATCCAATCTGCACAGAGAAACATACTTCCTGTGCAGGTTTACAAAAACCGCGACTATCGTAAACGACAGCCGCGGCATTCACCTATCAAATGATTGCATGTACGCAATCCTAAGAAACAAATTGCCGGAGTCAATCCATTTACTTCGGCAGGGCACACCCATAAAATCCGGACCGGATTACCGACCCTCTTTTACCATATTCATAAACTCTTTAGCCGGTCTGAATGCCGGTACAGAGTGGGCAGGAATCTCAATGCTTGTGTTCTTGGAAATATTACGGGCAACCTTCCGCGCCCTTTGCTTGACAACGAAAGAGCCGAAGCCACGCAGGAACACATCGTTTCCCGCAGCCATCGAATCTTTTATATTTTCCATGAATGCTTCCACTATGGTCTGCACGGCAGTTCTATTTACTCCTGTCTGTTGTGCAATTTGTGCTACAATATCCGCTTTTGTCATACGATCATTTTGTTAAATAAATACCACTGCAAAGATAGCAATATATTCTATCCCGCCTATGACAACATCGAATTATCTATCACGTCGATAGTCGCTTTCTCCGAATCCCCCGAATATTCCTTTCAGGATCTTGCCGACCACATAGAATACCACGAATAAGATGATCAGTTCTCCCATATTCTTTTTCCAATTATAGGTTTATAATTCATATAAAAATACGAAAAATCAACGAGACTAAAAAATATACCATGTTAATAATCACTTATATAATACCGTTGGTATCATTCCCTCTCGCCTTGTTTCCGCTTGCCGCGCGATCCGCCGGAACGCCCCCTGTTGAGTTTCACCCCGTACTTGTTCAGTATGCGGAACACGGAACTTCGGCTGCTGAACCCGCTGGTTTCCCAGATGTCATCAATCGAGTGCCCGTTATTGTACATATCCACAATCGTCTTTTCGCGGTCGGTCTTGGATATGGATTTCGTCGTGTTCGTCGGTGCGCTGATGTTTTGCTGCAAGTGCATGATATGCGCGGACGACCTACGCAGAGCGGCCACCTCTTCAGGGAGTGCACCGAACATCTCCAGCACCTCGGCCACCGTCGTGTCCGGAAACAGTTCGCAACGGGAATCGATTCTGTCATGAATCGAGATGATACGCACCACCTTGATCCTGCACAACTCGATGAACGCCGCCAGCTCTCGCGACCCCCGCACGGCATTACTGAACTTGGAGACGACGACTTCATCGCCCCGCTCCAAACTTGCCATAAGCTGTTTCCACTGCGGCCGCAGTGTTTCGTGTTCGACCGCTTCCTCTATCACTTGTACACAACCGTATTGTTGCATCCACTTCCTGTCCGCGTCTAACGCCTCGTAGTGGTTCGCCAGAAAGATATAACCGACCTTTGCCATATCGCTATTCGTCATTGATGATAACAAGTGCAAATATAAGAGTTTTATTTCATACCCAATCATACTTTTCTCAAAAAAATCAATTCAGTTCGTTTTTTTCTCTTTTATTTCACTTGTTTTCATTGTAAATCATACTATTAGGTATGATGGTGAAATTTGCACAAAATACAATTACGGGCGATTGTTGTCTCGAAAATAATACATAGATTTGCGTGTTTTAATATAAAAACAAGATATGAAAATTACAAAATCATACCCTGATTTAATGACGCTTACCGTCAGACAAACTGCCGCTTCGGTTGCCGTATTCATGCTTACAGCGTGCAGCGGAGGAAACGGCAATCCACCCGCCGAAACCAAGAGCGACCCTACCGGAACATACCGGGAGTACCTGTCCGAAATACGCGGGCAGAAAGACCTGTCCGCCGAAAGCCTGACGCTGCAGCTCAAACAATGGCGGACCCTGAAAGATTCACTCTTCTCTTGTATCCGGCAAGACACAACCCGGTCTCCCCATTCCGATACCCGTGAAACATGCGGACAACTTCACGACTCTCTCCGCATGGAGTTTTCCCGTCTGGCTCTGTCCAGGCAACGCACTTACAAAGAGCTGCTGATCCTTAAAGAGCAACTCTCGCCCTATACCGAAGATAAGGAACTGTACCGTTCCGCCGAAACAATCCGGCCATACTTCATATCCTTGGATACCTATCCCGCCCGTCGGGGAGACAAACGGCAAATCCTCTCGGCATACCGGAGCTTCCTCTCCCAGACCCTGCATAGCGGCATACACGGCCGGGACGCTCTCGAACGCTTCATCCGACAGGAAGATGCCCTGTTCCGGGCCTTCCTCACCCGTCTGAACGATTACGACGATGTGAACGTCTCCGACATTACCCGCGATACAGAAAAATGCTGCTCCCAAGTGTTCCTTGCTGCCGAACGGAACGAGATCTCCTACCGGGAAGCCATGATTTACATGGCCATGCGTACCGACCGCCGGCTGATACAGAATGTACGCGCCTGTCTCGATAACATCCGGCAGCAGAAGATCAAAACTCCGGAACAGGCACGCGCCTACATCTGGATGCTCCTGCAGCCTTATGCCTCTCTGAACGGATTCTGCCTGACCTTGCTGTCTCCCCGGGAGAAAGAGACGCTTTACGCGATGGCAGCCGAAACACCCGACGCGTTCAGGACTCTGGGCAAACTCCTTCCGGCCGAAAACAACCGGCTGGACGAACTCCCCGGAATGCTGATGGAAATATTCATCCGCACGCTATAAACCGACAACCCAAACGATATGATTATGCTACGACACTTTCTGGACGACTTCATGTCCTTCGTCCCCCTGCAACTGCCGCAACTCATCGACGTAACGACGATGGAAGAACCGCAGTTCTACGGCAATTACGTACTGCTCACGTTTCCCCTGAGAGACCCTTACGATCTGGAAGAAGTAATGGACATGTTCGAGGACGACATGGAGTTGATCACCCTCTACCACCATATTCCCGTGCAGTCCGAGAAGTTCGGTCATAGCACCTGCGCCTATTCCAATCCTGCGTTCGGGCAGATGTTCAAGATGAACGCCCGGACGGATGATACCGGTCGGGTGAACACGATCTTCGTTACCATTTACGATTCCCTGGAACAGATGTACGGCGACCTCTGCCTTGACTTGAAACTCCACTCCGGAGGCGGGTGTTTCAAGTACAAAAAGAACAAAGACGACATACTGATAGATTTCCTGTGAGAAGCACGATATACAGACAAATGATCTATTGGATCAGCACGTACCGGACATGGATTGAAGTCGTCGATGCCAATCGCTACGAGCCCCATATCATTGCGAGAAGCAACCGTACCGACTACCTCGTTTCCCGTACGCTGGTACTACGGGCGTTCAAGTCTCGTGGCACCCACGGTGAAGGTACGACCTGGAATATCCCCGAACACGAGCTGGACAAAGCGTTGGCCACCTACCGCAGGCAAGACGGCACGTTCAAGCACCGTATTAAGAAAGCCGCCATGTACCTCACGGCCGAAGACGCCGAGGCCATTATCCGGCTGGCTACCTACGGCATTGTCCGGTTAAACCTCGTGCCGCAGCCCGTTCATACACCCTCAAAACCATACTACCTATGACCTGGATTATCCTCCAACTACTCTTCAGTACGGTACCATTCGTCGCCACGATCACACTGTACAAAAGCAAACGTCGCTTCATGGCAAGATTTTACGACGCCATGTCGCGAAACGTCAAGGTGCGCAAGCTCTACGTGCAGACCTGGCTTGTCCTGTTACTCCTATACCATTATATATACACGAACGGACACATCGGCGAGCCGGGTATCCTGCCGTCGACCATCGTGTGTGCCGCCATGTTCTCCTTCAGGCGGGTGGACAAATGGTTGCGCTATTTGCTCGACCGGCCGAGAGCCTTCGTCATTTTCTCGCTGGCCGCGTTGGCTATCGGTTTCGTGCCGCACCTGCACACCCTGTCCGTAACCGCAGCCTTTCTTCTTTTGGCTGCACTGTTCTATCCCTCCAGGCAGGTCATGACCGGACAGGAAGACATTGCCCGAATCATCGAATGGGTGGAGCACCCCGAAACATTTGCCGAATATTACCACGGTATCATTACGCCGGATTGCCATGATAAAGCGGATAGTGGCAATCCTGTACCATCCGCGCAATAACAACCATCAACAAAAGAACGAATATGAATAACAAGCAAGAAAAATCAGCCGTCATACTGGCAGGCACCGAGATGTTCGACTACCTCAAAGAGAAAGTCGGCGAACGGAAAACGAGAACGGAAGCCTATTGCGACCTGTTGGACAAAGCCCTGGCAGGTTTCGTCTCCCCGTTTTTAAGGAAACAAGACTGTGAACTGCGTCCCGGCCAGTGTCATGTAACCATATCCGACCTCGCCGCGGAATGGCACTGGCACAGGGCCACTGTCCGCTCCTTTTTAGACACGCTGGAATCGCTTGGCCAGTTGGAGAGAACCCGGCTAACGAAGAGCGTCATCATTACCATGTCCCTACAATCAGACCGATCACCGGAAGACGGCGATGTACAAAATCAGCCGGACCTTGCCACACGACTGCAGGAGGCATTGTCCGATTGGATAACCGACAATGCAAGTGCCGAAGAAACCGGCAAGGCGTGCGGACAGCTGGTTCACCGGGCATTGGCCGAAATCGGCTTACAGGATATTTACCCGCCCGATAGTATGCGCGTCGATCTCAGCATGTCCGCCAGGAACGATGACAAGCGCCTGGTGGATATTCGCACGACGGCACTGGAGAATATCGCCCTGGCAGCCATGCAGCGCATGCTGCGCAAATCAAGGTTCGATGACTGTTTGGATATCCTCGATTTCTTCCGTCTCGATCTGGGTGGAGACTGGGCGGCGTTCATCGAGACCTCAAAAGACATCGTGGAGCTGATTTTGAATCCCGAATCGACCATTGACATGGACGAAGAAGAATACCCGCTCAAATCGCTTCGCAAACCCTTTTTATCCCTTGTGGCAAGGGCGCAGGAAGCCGCAAATTAAACCGAGAGTCGGAAATCCAATGTATAACCTCGGACGAACCGCCCCGGTCCAGGTGCAGGCACCCTGCCATTTTTAGATGGCATCCGGGCTTGCCCGTCTGCCACCGAGTAAAGGGAGGGGTAGCCTAATACCCCTCTGCCTGACGTCAGCGGGAAGGGTGTCCAGACAAGCAGCAAGCTGGGACACGGGGAGATTGTCCAAAACAACATGAAAACAGGATGGCAAATGCAAAACAGGTGCTTGATGTGCAGGTGTCGAAAGGCGTAACCGTGGCACAGAGCAACGAACATACACGTCGTTGGACGGAAAAAGGCTGGGAGCACGCGATGAAAATAGGCAATTACGATCCCACGCGCGAACATCTGAACTTCGAGATCATGACCGGCGGTAAGGTCTGTCCGGTTGATAAAAACCGCGGCATTCCCGAACGGATAGCGGACATACTGAGCCGTCGCGGGATTAAAGACCCCAACGAGGGCTTGGCTGAACCGAAGTATCGCACGGTAGTCAATATCATCTTCGGCGGTTCGCGAGAACGGATGCAAGAACTCGCATTCGGAAAACAAAAGGTGGACTTCGAGAAAGGTGCGGACAATGCCCGCGTCGAACGAAAACGTGATATAGAACACTGGGCGAAAGACGTTTATTCATTCGTTTGTGGCAAATACGGTGAGCAGAACATTGCAGCGTTCGTTGTACATCTGGACGAGTTGAACCCGCACGTTCATTGCACGTTGTTGCCGATTAAAGACGACCGCTTTGCGTACAAGGAAATCTTTGCAGGTAAAGACAAATACGAGTTCAGTGCCAGGATGAAACAGCTACATACCGACTTTTTTGCCGAGGTCAATACCAAGTGGGGAATGTCGAGAGGAACGAGCGTCTCCGAAACGGGCGCACGGCACAGGACGACAGAAGAATACCGCCGTATGTTATCCGAAGAATGTACGACCATCGAGGAAAATATCAGTCGACATCAGAAAGTGTTGACTGAACTTCAATCGGACATCCGCCTGGCAGAACGCAGGGTTAAAGGTCTCACGACAATGGTCGAGAATCTTCAAAAAACAAAAGCCGAAAAAGAGGCGCAGTTATCGGTAGCGGAGCGTGATTTGGAAGCGCACAAGGGGGATACTGTACAGTTGACCGGCCAGATCCAAAAACTGGAGAAAGAACTGCATGAAATCGACGAGCGACTGGCAGACAAGCACGGGAAGTTGCAGGAGGCTGATCGACAGCTCTCCGGACTCAAAGAAGAGATGGATGCCATTCGTGAACGCACGGACGAACTCAAGGAGGAAGCCTATAAATATTCGCACGACGTACACTCCAAAGTGGACAGTTTACTCAAAGATGTATTGTTGGAAAATATGGTCAATGAATACCGGAGTACATCGGTACAGATGAACCCGTCCCAGCGGCAGATGTTCGATGATACGCTCATGCAATCCATCGCTGAACAGGGTGTCGAAGTCATGCACTGCGCCACACTGTTGTTCCTCGGCATGGTCGATGATGCCACCACGTTTGCCGAAGGACGCGGCGGCGGAGGGGGCGGAAGCGACCTGAAATGGGGACGGGACGAAGACGAGGATAACCGAGCGTGGGCACTCCGGTGCATGAAGAGAGCGAGCCGCATGATGCGCCCTGCCATCGGCAAAAAGTCCAAGCGTTAAACGGCAATCGTCCCAATAATAAATCAAAGTATAACAAGTAAAAATATCCAAGTATGACGAAACAAATCATCTTTATCTTCGCGCTACTTTGCTCGCTGCAAGTACAGGCGAATATCCAACTCTCTGGGAGAGACTCTGTACGGAACATTTCTCTGTATGACGACACGGAACTGCTCCGGCCGGTACAACCGACTCATCTCGACGGTGTGGTCATATCGGCCACCCGAAACGGCAACTGGTTTGTCAGCATTGCCGGTGGAACGACCGCTTTTCTGGGTACTCCACTGGGGTGTGAGGACCTTTTCGGGCGACTGAAACCGTCCTATAATTTTGCTCTCGGCAAATGGTTCACGCCCTCGGTCGGCGCTCGCGTAAACTATCAAGGATTGCAGTTCAAAGATTCCGAACTGTCCACACGAGACTATCATTACGTCCATGCGGATTTGTTCTGGAACATTCTCGGCGGCAAGTATGCAAGACAAGAGCAGGTTCGCTGGAGTCTCGTTCCTTTTGCTGGACTCGGCCTTTTGCACCACTCAACCAACGGGCACAATCCGTTCGCAATTTCCTATGGCGTGCAGGGACAATACCACATCTCCAAACGGGTTAGTGCCATCATGGAACTCTCCGGCATGACCACCTTTCAGAACTTCGATGGCTATGGCAAGGCGAACCATCTCGGCGATCACATGCTGTCGCTGACAGCCGGGTTCTCTTTCAATATCGGTAAGGTCGGTTGGAAACGGGCGGTGGACGCTACACCTTACATCCGGCAAAACAAGTGGCTGGTGAACTATGCCAACACCTTATCGGAAAAGAACAGACGCTATGCAGCCCGTCATGACAAAGACCGGCGGATATTGGCCGAGTTGAAGAAGATTCTGGAAATCGAAGGCTTGCTTGATACATACGGTTATCTTGTCAGCGATGATGACACCGACCGGCAAAGAGGTTATCCCACGAACAATTACAGCGGTTTGAACTCGCTTCGGGCACGCATGAAAAATCGGAAATGGAACGGGAAATCGCTCCTCGATCAAGTGAAAGATTCCGCCGACAACCATGCGCTTGCATCCGAAAATCAGGATTCCATTGTCGCAAAGAGCTGGAGTCTCGTGTATGCCGGAAAAGAATGTATCGGCGCTCCCGTTTACTTCTTTTTTAACCTCAATACGGCCACTCTTACCGATACCTCGCAAATGCTCAATCTCGATGAACTGGCTCGCGTAACGAAAAAATACGGTTTATCCGTAAAGGTTACGGGGGCGGCTGACAGTGCAACCGGCACATCCGACATCAACAACGTTTTGAGTACATCGAGAGCCGATTTTATCTACAAGGAACTGGAACGGCGCGGTATCCCGAACGAGCGGATCATCCGAACCGGCAGGGGCGGAATCGCCGACCATGTACCCGTGGAAGCCAACAGGCATACCAAAGTGGAATTGTTCTTTTTTGAATCTGCCAAAACACCGGAGTAGCGTTCTTGTAAACAATGATAGAAGAGTGTCGATTGAAAAATTGACGCTCTTCTTTTTTGCACCCTTGCAAGAGCTGTTCATCCTCTTTTTTCACAACGTTCCTGCAATAATACTCCAACACATCAGTATGAGGAACTCAAAAAAACTGGATGCAAGCCACGTACCCCAAAAGGGAAACAAGCCCAAGAGGAAATTAAAAATGTATTAGTTGCTGATATGTATAGTTTTAAGAAGTTAAATATTAGTCTTTATTTGCTACATATCATCACTTTTGGTAATTTTATAGCAGTTAACCAAGTTTTAATTAACCATAAGGTGATATGAAAACGAAAATATTGGTTGGAATTTTGTCATGTTCTCTTATGTTTTGTGCGAATAAGACACAAGCCCCACATGTTACAAGTGAATCAGACTCCATAAGTGAAGCTGTCTATTCTGTAGAAGATACTGTTGTTGACCAATCTGCCGGACTTCAAATCATTGAAGCCCTAAGTAAGACCTATGGAGATGATCCGAATGTTATAGGTGGTTTCATTGGTAGTCCGCGTTGTCCTTCTTTTTTAGAAGGCATGTTCTTCGATGGTTCTACATTGGTATTTCAGATAAGAGGCGACACAGCGTATGCAAGGCGAACGTTGGAATCCGCTGCCGGTAGCAAGGCTTTTCGACTGGAACAAGTCTCTGAAGGAAATTATTCACAGCAGCAACTTCTAAGCATCGTAGAAGAGTTGAATCAACGGTTTGACACACTGACAGACGAGAAGCTGAAAAGCAATATGTGTGGTTGGGGCGCGGGATTACGGAACGTTGAAGTCAGATTCATTCTTAACACTCCCGAAGCCCGGCAAGCCTTCCGGGAAAAGCTTATGGATTCTCCAGCCATTCGCTTTGAAGGACCGGAACAGCCGATAGTGAACGAACGGATAGGTACAACGGATACACTTGGCATTTCCCTGCATCCGGAATATTCTGTTTATTCCACTGATGCATCCACGGCATCTTTTGTCTTGCTGAATCAAGGGAATAGAAATATAATGTGCGGCGAACATTATTCCGTCACTTATGAAGATGAAAATGGCACTTGGCGTGAACTGCCCATCAATGGATTTGCCAATGACATAGGTTATATGGTGTCCCCCGGTGAACATAAATTATTTACGGCATATCTTTATCCTGAAGTTCACCCCAATAAATCGGGACGTTACCGCTTCTTCTACAGAATAATGTTAAATGCCGGCACAACATCGCGCCGCGATATACTGATGATGACCGAATTTCGTTTGACTGATGATAAACAAGAAGTGGAACGGGCAATTAAAATGAATATCCCTAAGGAGTCGGAGCCAGAAGGGTATGATATCAGATACGTTCCCGGTCAAGAAGAACCGGCAGACGGAAATGCAGTTTATCATGTAGTAGACAATATGCCTGAATTTCCCGGAGGCATGAGAGCACTGATAGACTTTATTGATAATAATATTCAATATCCAGTAGAAGCACGGAAGAAAGGGATGCAAGGAAGGGTTGCTGTTCAATTTATCGTGGATGAAGGCGGTTGCATAATAGAACCTAATATAGTGAGAAGTGTTGAGCCATCTTTGGATGAAGAGGCATTGCGTATCATAAAAATGCTTCCCAAATGGAAAGCCGGCACATTGCATGGGAAGGCCGTAAAGGTGAAATATACTGTTCCGGTAACTTTTAAACTTGATAACCAAATACCATGAACAGAACTTATATCATATCTATCCTGACCCTCTTTTTATTGTGCTGCTCACTTTCCTTAAAAGCCACAGGGCTTGCCTGCGATTTTATTTATATCAATGGGGAAAAATGGGCTTTAATGGAAAAACCTATATATGCAGATTCCGCACTGTATAATAGGCTGAATAATTTCCTGCCCGAAAAGCGTAGTATCAGTACCGCCAATTGGGATGGCTATACAGCTTTCTGGATAATTAAGGACCGACAGCTATACTTGCAAAAAATAGAAGTTGATGTGTACAATAAAGAAAAAAATGAAGAATACACAATAAATTTTAATACCGATGACTTAAAAAAAGTATTTGCTCCCTACTATGTTCCCAATGGTATTCATGCCAAATGGTTCAGTGGAGAAATCAGAGCCGGCAGAGGTAAAATAATCAGATATGTACATTCCGGTTTTGATAGGAATATGGAAGAGGAATGTGTCATAAAAATAAAAAAGGGAAAAGTTAAGCGGTATCATCAGTATCGAAATTATAAAAAGGCAGGAGTAAACTTGAAAGATGCAAATGCCGAGCTGACAAGCCGCTTTCCTTTTCACTTATTTCCAGAAATTAAAAACAGAAAAACCATTTTTTTTCTTAGCGATTTCAAAATGCATCCTGATGGGCATTTTATTGATTGTCACGTAATTGCTTATTTACATGACGAGACGAGAAAAATGATAGAAAAACAAAGACACCCCATCATAAGGGCTTTCAAAAGGACTATGAAAATCGTTTATCCATGGACTATATTTTATATCAACGGTAAATATACTATGGAATTTCAAAATTTCACCATACCTTTGATTGTCAGAAAAGGAAAAACATAAAAGTTGAATATACAGTTCTGGTAGTTCTCAAAATTAATAAATAGCAATTATGAAACATTTATTATTCGTATCATTAATACTGCTTTGTTCTTGCCATGCCGTTTCTTCTAAAAAGGGGCAGGAGAATGAAACGGATAGTATCCGTTTACAAAAAGAGCTGTGTGCTTTACAGCAGTATCTGGATAGTATTATTAAATCCGATACCATCCTGCAACAACGTTTCCATTGTTTTGGAGCCGGACTAACCAAAGATAAAGTATCCATTGACTTTCGGAAGATACCGGAAGATTCCTTTGAAATCTTCAAATCGGCATTCAGGAAAGATGTCTTCGACTCTCCATTATTGGAATTCGGAATAATATCGGATCGTATGACGGACCTCGAAATCGTTCCGGCAACAGACTACGGGAAACCGTTACAAACAAAATCTTTTGTGTTACAACCCGTTCCCCGTGATATTCCAACAGGAGAAGCCATCGGTCCCGATTCGCTCTCCATGAAGACCGAATATGACTATTACCCACTATCCACAACGGAAGTGAAAGTAGCTATTACCAATCACTCCCGTCATGAATATGATTGTGGAGAAGACTACAGCCTTGCTTATTACAATGAAAAACAAAAATCGTGGGAGACATTGCCGACCAATCCTATAGTCAACGATATTCTATGGATATTTCCACCGGAATACCCTACACACGAACAGGCAATCAAGCTCTATACTTCCGAAGTGCCTAATCGTGCAGGCAAATATCGTATCTACAAAGCATTCAACAGGGACACAAAAGTTGCTTATGCTGAGTTTGAGATGGTGGATGCAGCCGGAGCAAAACGGTTAAGAGAGAAAATGGATACCGCTTGGCAAACTAAAACAACAAGGATGAAATGAAAGTCAAAGTTATAATGGCAACAATCTTCATAGGTTCACTCTACGCCTGTGAGTCAAAGAACTCTCTGATGCGAAAAGAAGCGGATGCTTTCCTGATACGGATGGGGACGGAACTGCAATCCGGACAACGTGATGCTATCCTGGAAGCCATCGACGGAGACAACAAAAAGCTGGGACAGATAAGGAACGCACGAAACAGCCAACCCGTTTATCCCAAAAATGTAAAAGTAACACACCCCACCTCAAAAACTCGTTTGTACACCAATACTGAAACAGGTGCCGGGAACAAGCCGTTGCTGATATACTTGCACGGTGGGGGCTGGACTATCGGCAGTCTGAATAGTTGCGCAAGGTTTTGCGGTGAAGTCTGTTCCCAAGGAGGGGTAAGTGTGCTTGCGGTGGACTACCGTTTGGCTCCCGAACACCCATATCCTGCTCCGCTCGATGATTGCGAGGCAGCAATACGGCTTGCCTTGGAGAAAGCCGGAGAATGGGGATGCTCTGCCAAACGCGTCATCGTGGGCGGTGACAGTTCCGGTGGGAATCTTGCCATTGCTTCCACCTTGCGAATGGAGAAAGGCGATGTTTCGGGATTGCTGCTTTTCTATCCCGTGACGAAAGCGTGGGACGACGGTTCTCAATCGTGGTTGAAGTATGGCAAAGGTTTTGGTCTGGACGGTGATCTGATGGAGGCTTTCAATCGAAGCTACATTTTGCCCGAACAAGCCCGAAATGCGGAAGTCTCGCCTATGTGTGCCAAGGACGAGGTCCTGAAACGGCTTCCTCGTACCTTGCTAATCGCTGCCGGATGCGACATTCTCGCCGATCAGGGCAAAGAGTTCGTCAAGCGGATTACCGCACTGGGAGTAGATGCCGCACGGATTGAGTTTTCCAAGGCGGTACATCTGTTCATTACCGTCCCCGGACAGGATACCGCTTTCAAGGAGGCGGTAAAAGAAACGATAGCGTATCTGAATCGTGAATAAAATAAAAAAATCAAAAGCTACGGAAACAATGTTTTAGACATTGCATTTATCTTTGCGGTGTCAAATCGTAAATAATCACCAAGATGAATGAATTAATTGCAAAAATCAAGGAGGCATACACCGCATTCCAGACGGATGCAGACCTCCAGGCAGAGAAAGGCAACAAGGCTGCCGGAACACGTGCCCGCAAGGCGTCGCTTGAAGTTGAGAAACTGATGAAGGAGTTCCGTAAAGTCTCGTTGGAAAGCTCCAAAAAGTAACTTTCCACAATTTCAGACCAAAAGCGGTTGTGTTCAGTTTTTGAACACAACCGCTTTATGCGCAAAGTCCGGAGCTTGCGCGTAAGATTGAGGTTGTGCCGACCGTTTTATACCTGTCATGCCTTATGAGACAGGGACCGTACACCAGAAAGTCGAGCCTTTGCCCGGTTCGCTGTCCACGCCTATGGTGCCTCCCAGCCGTTCTATGATACTCCGGCAGATGGAGAGTCCCAGCCCCGTACCCTGTACAAAACTATTGAGCTTTACGAAACGTTCGAAGATGCGCGCCTGCTTTTCCTTGTCGATGCCTGTTCCCGTATCGGCCACATAAAAGCGCAGATACGTTTCATCCACCCGGTCATAACCGATGCGGATACTGCCTTGTTTTGTGAACTTGACGGCATTGTTGGCAAAATTGGCAAGCACCTGGTTCAGGCGGTTACGGTCACTCACCATCCGGCATACCGGCAAATGGCGTTCAAAGACTACCTCCACATCCGGGTTTGCCTTCAACCTTGTGGCATGTACCACATCGTTGCACAATTGGTTCACGTCCAGTTCATTTTTCATGAAATCAAAGATGCCCGCTTCTATTTTGGACAGGTCGAGGATGTCCGAGATGAGTTGCAGCAACAGTTCGTTGTTCTTTTCGATAATGGACAGGTACTCTTTTTTCTCTTCCGGAGTTTCCGCATTCTCCATCAGGCTGGAAAAGCCGACGATTGCATTAAGCGGCGTGCGTATTTCATGGCTCATGTTGGCCAGGAAAGCGGACTTCAAACGGTCTGATTCCTCCGCCTTCTCTTTGGCCTTGATCAGTTCGGCTTCCGTCTCCTTCAGTTCGGTGATGTCATAGTTCACGCCAATCAGTTCAATCTCTCCCTTTTCAGGCTTGAAGAGATTGACCACCACATTGGTGCGCACCCAGTTCCACTTGCCTTCCTCGCCTGTCCGCTCCACGCGCATTTCACCTTTGAAGCTGTCCGCTTCACCTGTATAGACTTTCCGGAGGAATTCGTGCATCCGGCGGCGGTCGTCAGGGTGCATCTTCGCATAAACTCCGGCCACATCGGACAAGCGGGCGTTCTCATTCTCCCCCATATTCTTGAACCATTGTTTGATGGCATATCCCTTGCCGTTCAGTATGTTCAGTTTGGCATAGCCTACCTTGGCATAGTCGGAAATCAACAGGAAGAAGTTTTCGAAATCGCTGATACGTTTCAGGCGGTCCATCCGTTCGGTGTTGTCAATGTTTATCAGGGCGTACCCGGAGAAGGCATTTTCACTGTCGTACACTTTGCTGGCCTTGGTATAGAGGTTTATCATGTTCTGCTTTTCAGAAGGATAATACCCTTTTACGGTATTGAATGTATAGTCCAGACGGAAGTCCACTGCATTTTCCCGGCGTATGCGTTCGGCAAGGACGGACGGCAGATTGGGATTCTCGAAAAGATTGATACCTATGACATCATCTTTGCTGCGGATGCCGAATATCTCCATGTTCTTGTTGTTGATATCCACCAGGCATCCGTCCCTGTCGTATATTTCCACACCGACCGGAATGTTGGCGAAGACATTTTTCAGCAGGCTTTCGCTGTGGTTCAGCGCGCGTTGCATTTCCATGTTTTTTGTGATGTCCAGGAAGAGCCCTACCAACTCGTCCGGTTCCGGCGAGTAGAGTACCATGTGGCAGCTCTTGCCGGTCCGGGAAAAGAATACGGATTCTTCCCGGTGGACGCCTTTTTCCAGCACTTCTTCCAAGCATTGCAGTTTGGAGTGTATGTCATCATAAAAATCTGAAATACATTTTCCGATGAAAGCCTTGCGCGGCAATCCTAATAAATTGACCATAAAGGTACCCAATAAACATAATACATCCCCTTTGGGTACTTTTGTGAGAACTGTTCATTCTTTTGTATCACAACATTTCTGCACGCTCCAACACATTGTCGTTCTCCAGCTTGCAGATTCTGTACTTTTACCGTATCTTGACAACCGGTTCCCGTTGGATTTGCCTGATACTTCTTCTTTATCGCGTAGTTTAATTACTTCAAATAAAAAAATACAGGTAAATGCGGAGCTATATTAACGACATTTTATTTATAGCCCATTTATATTTTCTCTATGTAGTATAATTTTCTTGTCGTATCGTTGGCAGTCCCTTATCGGTGAGATTTTCCCATGCAAAGGTACAGCGTTCGGATGGTCACCAAATACCGCTACACTAATAGCAAATGAATTTAATGGCAACTTTCCGCAAATTGGAGATGCCTTTTCAGGCCCCTCTGTTCGGTAAGGGCAGGTCCAACGAGGTGTCTTCTGCGCTTACTCCGTCCGTCGGGTTGGGTATTCCATGAAATTCTTCCGCTATTTGTTTGTCTTACCCGTCCTTTCTCTGCTGTGGATACCGGCATGAAAAATCAATCCCGACAAGAAGCCGCAAGGCTTAGAGTCGAGGGAAAAAGAAAAATAAGTTTAACATTAAAATGATACAAGCATGGTGAATTGGTGCACAACGGCGTATGTCATAGAAGGCGATGCGAAAGAGCTGGAAAGCCTTTACGAGGCGATGACGGAGATAAAAATGGGAAAAAATACGAATGTGGAAGACCCGTTCGGTACGGTTGGACTGCTTTGTCTGGTGAAGGACCTGAATGGTGACAGGAATAAAATGGATTGTCGGGGGTATTGGAAAAACCTCGAAATTAACGGAGATACACTGAAAGTTACAACACTGACAGCATGGAAACCCAGCAATAAAATATTGGATTTTATATGTGAAAAGTATCCCTCGTTTGACTACTACTATCGGGCGGAAGAACCGGGCAAGCTCATTTATGAAACCAACGACCGCAACGGCAAATACTTCCCGGAAAAATACCGCGTAGAGATTTTCACCCCTGAAGAGGTATTGCATACAAAGTATTTCACCAAACTTTCAGCCGTGTACGGGTGGTTTGAAGAACTGTCCGGACAACTCGTGAAATCCGAAGCAGAGTTCGAAGCACTTTTGGCACGATGGCGCGAAGAATGTACGTATGCCTATGGTTATATCGACGAATTCAAAATCGTTCCGTAACGTTTTCGATGAAACAACCACTTCCTTGCAACCATTATCGGTGCGAGGGAGTGGCATTTGCAAAATCCCTATTTATATAAGTTGGATAAAGCGTACAAAGGAATAATATCCACCTTTTCCAACTTGCCGAAATTCTCCAGCGATGTCCGTATGCCGTATGTCAGATGTTTCTCCTCCATGAACTGGTATATGCTTTTCATCGAACCCGTTGTACCCGCTTTCACCTCCAGGGGAACGACCCGCATATCCTTGACGAGAACATAATCTACTTCCGCCTGCGCCCCGCGTGCCAGATTTTGCCAGTAATACAGGTCATGCCGTTGTACAGGCGTGTTGTATTTCAGCAGCTCCAAGCCCGCCACCATTTCCGTAATGTGCCCTTTGTTCACCAGATCGGAGGCAGCCCCGACAAGTACCAGTTTGGACATCTCCGACGTACCTCCCGTATTTTCCAAGCCCAGCAGCCGCAATAGCAGCCCGCTGTCCAGGAAGATATATTTCACGAACTTTTCGTTGATCTCGGCTCCGAGCGGTAGTCCGTTGGCGGCAGTGTGGACGGCCGGCCTTATCAGACCGGCATCTTTCAGCAGTTCCAGCGCACCCTTTATCTTTTCGCTTCGATAATTTCCTTGCACGTTGCTGTACACGAATTTCCCGCCAATCTGCTGCGCCACGCTATGAAGCGTCTGTCGGAGTAACATAGGATCGGCTTTCTCCTCATACTTCGAGAAATCATCTTCATACGCCAGCATAATATCATCCTGCACTTGCTGGCATTTCAGGTAATCGCCCGTCTCCACCCAGTTATGGACGGATTCGGGCATGCCCCCGACCATCAGGTAATTGCGGAAACTTTCCACCAGTTTCCCGTGCAGGGCCTCGAACAAGGGTTCTGCAGGAGAAGCGTTCTGTTTCGCTTCGATCCAGCCTACGTGTCCCGTTGCGGCAAGGAACTCATCGAAAGACATCGGGTACATGAAGAGCGAGCGCACCCTGCCGACACCGAAAGAAGCCATCTTTTTTAAGGCGAATTCCAACAGCGATCCGGCCGCCACGACATGAAGCTCCGGATAATCTTCATAAAAAAACCAAAGGCTGTGTATCGCTTGGGTACAAGCCTGAATCTCGTCCAGAAACAAAAGCGTTTCGCCTGGCACGATAGGTATGCCGTAAAAGGCCGCAAGGCGCGAGGTAATCTCTTTCGGTTTCAGATTACCGGTGAACACCGAAATAATCTCTTGGTCCCGTTCGAAATTCACCTCTATGAAATACTTGAAAGTTTTCCCCAGCTGGCGGATAGCAGAGGATTTTCCCACCTGCCGCGCACCCCGAAGCAGCAAAGGCTTATGCACTCTCTCGTTTTTCCACTCCAGCAAGTAGCTGTCAATCGATCTCGGATAGTATATTTTCTCCATAACGTTCTCCATTTTTTTTTGCAAAGATAATACTTTTGTAAAAAGTCAGATGTATTTTATTGATATTTCCGCAAAAAGTCAGATATAAAATTCTTTATTCCTTGTAAAAAGTCAGAGATAGCCACTTTCGTTTATACCAGTTTCTAAAAGTATCCCGACAGCCCAAACCCTTATACAACCGCGTTTATTCTATCCCTTTTATTCTCTTCCGATACCTCTCTTCCCGGTTCATACCATCGGCACTCCCTTGTCGGTGAGATTTTCCCATGCAAAGGTACAGTGGCCGTCCGGATGCCAAATACCGCTGTGCTAATAGCAAATGGATTGAACGGCAGCCTTCCGCAAATCGGAGATTTGGGTATTCCGTGAAATTCCTCCGCTATTTATTTGTCTTACTCGTCCTTTTCTCACTGTGAATACCGGCATGAAAAATCAACCCCGCTAAGGAAGCCGAAAGACTTCGAATCGAGGGAAAAAATAAAATATTTAATAATTAAAGATTTACGATTATGCCGAACTGGTGTTTTACAACGTATGCTATCGAGGGCAACGCACAGGAAGTAGAGAAACTCTACGGGATTATGAAAGAGTTGGGAGAACGGAAAGAACCGTCCGTGGAAAACGGCTTCGGAACGACATGGTTAGGGTGTCTCGTTGATGCCCTGGGAGGTGATTGCAAAAAGATATGGTGTCGAGGAAATTGGGGAGAACTCCAAATGACGGATAACGTTTTGAGGTTTAATACGGTAACGGCATGGGCGCCCTGCTTTGCGACATTCGATTTTATATGCCGGAAATTTCCCTCGATCCACTGTTACTACCAAGCGGAAGAGCCGAACTTTGCCTATTACGGCACGAATGATAATGAAGGCAAATATTTCCCCGACCGGTATATCGTCAGGCTGTACACGCCCAAAGGAGAATATTACGATGCAACTTTCTCCGAATTGCCGAAACTATTGGAATGGCTCGAGGAAAAATGCGGACAATCACTGAAATCCAAAGAGGATGTTGCAAATATGCTCGAACAGTGGCACACCGACAGCGACGAAGCCTTTTGTTGGGTGGACGAGTACGAACTGGAAAGATAGCCATACAAATTCGGCGGACATCCGGATACTGGCTGAAATCAGACGTTCGCCGTTTCAATACAGAAAACAGGAATCATAAACTTTTAATCTCAAATAAAATGAATACAGACAGTCAAACCTATGAATATGACTTCGACGGTGAGAGAATCGTTATCACGGAGCAAGAAGTGCGGGAATTTTACTCCGAAACATACCGCTTGACGAAACAGGATATAAAAGGGTTCGCAGCCTTCTACACAGCGAAGTGCAAGTATTTCCGGACGGGAGAGTGCCGTCAGCTTACTCCAGCTCTTGTCCGCCAGCTACTCGATGAAGAACACTTGATGAAACCGGGAGAATCCGACAGCTTCAGGTTACAGCTGCATTTCTTATGGTTCGTTCGAATACGGAGAGAAAACGAACGGCTTTATCCTCCTTTCAAATATGCGTTGGAGGCTTTTTGCCTGGACAATATCCAATCCTTCAGCCGTCGCTACATCACGCTTGAAAAAGCGTTGCTCCATTGCCTGAACAGGTTCAACGAGAATGCGGCCATCCGTAACGATTACCGGTCGTTGGAAGAGTATTTTCAAAAACAGACCGATAGTCCGAGTAACGTATAGCCATACGCCTGATCAACGTCAAGCCTTCCAATCCTGCGGAAGTAGGATTCGAGAGGCTTGATTTCGTCTTACAGTTTTTAACCGGTTCCACTTTCGGTGTCGTGTCATCTTCCTTTTTTAAGCAACCGCCTTCTTACCGTTACACACTCCCTTTTATCTTTTCGATACCCTCATTCCCTTACCGCATCATCGGCCGTTCTTGTCGGTGGAATTTTCCCATGCAAAGGTACAGCGGCCGTCCGGATGCCAAATACCGCTGTGCTAATCAGCAGATAAATTGAATGGAAGCCTTCCGCAAATCGGAGATGTCCTTCCAGTCCCCCTTCTCCTTGCAAGACAGGTTCGCACAGATTTATCTCCCTCCTTACTTCGTCCGTCGGGTTGGGTATTCCATGAAATTTACCGGCCATTCATTTGTCTTATCCGTCCTTTTCCCACTGTCGATACCTGCATGAAAAATAACCCCGATAAGAAGCCGAAAGACTTCGATATCGGGGAAAAAGAAAAACAATGTTTAACAGCTAAATTTTAAATTATGCACAGCAAGATTTTTCAAATCACAAAGGTTCAGGTGGTAGACGAAGATTGTTTCCTCAATGAAAACACGCTTGAACAGGGAGACTCCAGCTATTACGACTATTGTTCGGAAATAGACGATGAAGAACGAGAAGAACATATCGCCTATCTCGTTGAGAATATCCTGCCCGAAGGGATGTTCGACCTTATCTCCGAAAACACCATGCGCTACAATGGCGGGGCGGAACAATGGAAAGAAACGTTTATTGCCGACGTTCGCAAGAAAGCGGAAGCTATCACGACCGACAACGTACTGGAATGGATTGGCCCGGTTTACCGGCTCGAACAAACGCTGAAAAACCCGTTGGACACAGGCTATATGTTCTATATGGACGAAGAGGGCGGGCAATCTTACGCCGAATTTTCCTACGCATTCATGCGCTACGTTTGCGAACTCGAAGTGGGCACGCTGCTCTATATCGGAGGAGTTATCGACTATCACTTCTGATAACAAGGCGGGAACAGACAGCCGTTCGTCTCGCACGACGGGCGGCCGTTTCCCGACCGCCATATTCCGAATGTTGGTTTGAAAAAAAACGAGGCTTCGGATAAACAAAAATAAAGGACGAACGTATAACGGCATTATTTGTTTTAAATTATATATTCGCGTAATTAAATGGTACTATTATGGAATGTTCATACGAGGTAGAAGTCGTTGCACATGTGGATTTTACCGATGAAGAGTTACCTTCATGGAAAAGTCCATGCAGGAACACTCGGACATGGCGATGTTTATCGAATACGGGACGTAGTTCTATGGAATAAAAAAATTACGGGAAACGAATGCCGGCATCCCCGCGGTTGACCTTCCGGCAGATACTGCTAATGCCCGTTCTTTGGAGAAGCAGCAGGGGAAATACGTCACGTCGCTCTTCGATAAGCTGAAGAATATTTTCTTCTCCATGCAGGCCAAGAGAGGGGAACTTAATTCCAAACTCAAACAGGAAACATTGGACTTCTCTTTATAATCATAGCAAATTTCGGGATAACCGACACACAGCCGCGAGGGGCAGCCTGAACAGTTCGTTCAGGCAGTTCCTCTTATTTTTTGTCCGCCAGATCTCTTTTGTAATTCATTTTTCACTTTCCTTTTTATCCGTCATCACATCCTGTTATAGCCTGGTGGTCTCCATCCGTTGCCCCGCCATGCGCCGCCGATTTGTTTTTGAGTGCAAATTTACGGTGGACGAACGTTGAGAAAGGAGCACTATCGTTACCTGAGATGAAATTTGACGAACACTTTCCCTTCGGTATTTCATAAAATTTCACCGTCCGGTTCCTTGCTCATAGTTCTTGCTTCCCCCGTTGGGTATCGCACATAAAAACAAATCCCTTTGGGCGAAGTCGAGAGGCTTCAAACAAAAGGGAAATAAAAAAAGAAACGATGAAAGCAATAGAACTGATTAAAACCGTAGCCGCTCGTCTGGGCTGGCAAGTGTACACCGAAAGCAAAGCGAGACTCGTGGAGTTCTGTTTTCAGCACTACACATCCGCAGGGCAAGACTTCAATTTCTGTGTCGAGATGAAAAAGAGTAATCCCGACAGCCTGCTCGACGAAATCGAACAGTATTACGAGAACTTTGACGTCGATTATGAAGCCTACTTGTGGATAGGCCAGGACGGACACGGCAAGAATGGTGCGCCCTACCATATCAAAGACATCGTATCCGATATGGAACAGGCGGAGACTATGATAAAGACATTGCACGAGACATTAAAAGCAGCATTACGATGAAGACCAAGACACTCTACAAACGGGATGCGGAGAAAACGCAGATCCGTCGCTTTTCCAACTTTCACAAGTCGGGCAGCATTTTCGGAATGAAGAAATTCTACTATGGGAAAGACGCACTGTTGGTACGGTGCGGCAGCCAGATTTACAACGTATCAAGCGAACCTGAATTGTATTACAATATAGCACATTAAGTTATGACAAGAAGTTACAAAAAAGATTTTCAGCATTGGAGAGCTGAACGGGAAACCGAAGGAATGGTATTTTACAACCGGCTTTCGGAAGTTATGGACACGGATAACGATTTATCCGTCGGTGATATGGTGATGTTCACAAACGATTTCGGCGTTACATTCGGCCCTCATGAAGTGTTGGCCTTTGAAAGACCCGAAAACCGGGACAGGTGTATCTATTTCGACCATGATGCCTATTGGTTTCCCGCCCGTCCTGGACAATTAAAGTGCGTGAAGGAGGAGTCGGCGGAATGACAGTTGAATGGCTTGTGGCAACATTGCCGCAGGCCGTTTCGATGTACGGTAATGCCGCCTTATTCCGACGGCAGGATTCGTATATACTACCGTTTGCGCTTACGCGAAAGAGGTTGGTAAGGCATAGCACGAAACAAAAGGGACCGCTCGAATGGAATGAAAAACCATTCGGCCTGCCCCTTTCTTTTCTTTCCCTCTTATCTCCGAAATGCGCTCCGTTCCGCCAGCTCGCACTGGTATTCCTCCATTTCGTTCAGCTTTTCGTTCGCCCCTTGCAGGTTGTCATCGAGCGTTGCGTTATGATCGTAAGGGAACCGGTGTTGTACGGCGAGACCGGCATTTGTAGCCGTCCCGACATCAAGCGTATCATCCTTCCGGTTATACTCTACATACAGCACGTCACCGTTCGACATCTCGAACGCCGGAACTCTCTGAGCCGTCAGGGCAGCGAATTGCTCCGCTGTCATATCCCTGGCCAGCTCTTTCACAACATCGCTTGCCCGGTCGCAGCCGTAGCGTTGGATATGTGTCCGCATTTCCTGTTCCGTGGATTTCAGCAATAGCTCGTAGGTGCCGCCCACGCTTCCGTTATACACCACCGCGAAGTCCTTATCTTCCGTCAGGAGATTGTCTCCCCGGTGCTGGGTGGGCGATAGCCGGGTGTATTGCTCGTCCACGCCGTTACCGTCGTAATACTCCTTGGCGAGTGCCAGTATTCCCTCGTAGTCGCCTTTGTCCAGGAGGGCGTCGAACTGCCGAATGTCATCGGTGGACTGGAGATATACCACTGAGGAATAGAATGTTTTCTCCCGCTTAGTGGCCTTGTTCTCCTGCTGCTCCTTGACGTTCTCTTCCAGTTCCAGCGCAATCTTATCCACTTTTTGCGTGATCAGCGAAGAAGCCTTCTTCACGTCCACGAGCGTCGTTTTTAAGAACTGCGGTGTCTCTTTCAGTTTCTTGATCCACCCTTTCAGATAGGGGCAGCTGTCTTCTTTCACATACTTGACCATGCCGTACCGTTGGGTGACCAGCGCACTGCCCATCTCGCCCACCAGTTCCTCACGGGCATACTCTTCCGAACCGAAAGCCGTCGGCTCGATACGGTCGAGTACGCCTTGTATCCCGGTGGAGTGAATCATCTCGTGAAAGAGCGTCCCGTAGAACGATTCTCCGGATTTGAACTGCCTCTTTTCCGGCACGATGATTTCGTTCTTCGTGATCGAGAAGTAGGCTTCGTTCTGGTGCATCGGCTTGATCGGACAAATCCAGAGGTTATCCCGTATCATCGCATCCACGGGGGCGAAGCTGAAATGTTCCCGATCCTCGATTCTTGGCCCGTCATTCTCCCGTTCCAGTTGTGCCCACAGCTCCGGGCGCACCTCCCGCAGGTTGGTCTGCGCCACGTTGAAGACCCTGAACACCTGCATTTTCGGATAGACGTTATACTTTTCCTTCTCGCTGTCAGGGAGTTTTTTGTAGTCGTCGAACTTGATTTTCTCCTTGGTCTCCTTATGGATACAGGTAAACGTCGTCAGCATTATCGGGAATGATTTCTCGCCGCGCAATACGGAGACACGGGGTTGTTCCTGTCCCTCCTTATCGGGCTTGTTCATCCGCTGCACGCAGTCGAACGTGCAGAAACGGGGGATCTTGTATCCCTCGTTCTCGCAGTGCAGCAGCAGTAGCAGGGCGTTCATGCCGTTATACTCGCGTCCGGCCAGGTTACGCGGCCAGCGCAGCGTGTTTTCCGTGAACCAAGGTTTGCTCCAGTCCTGACTGATGCTCTCTATCTTCTTGATGATCATTTCAGCGAAGAGTTCCAGCGCCTTATCCTCGCTGTTGGGCCCCTCCGTCTTATTTCTCTTGTACGATGCCATACCCGTCATTCATTGGAATTAGACGACTCCGCCACATACGGCGCAAGTTCTTCCACCCTGCAGGAGAGGTCCGGTTTCCCGTTGTGTACCGAAAGGGTCATTTCGCCTTTGGCCTCGATTCTCACGCCGTGCTGCAGCCACTCTTCGCGCTCCTTGCCGAAGCAGAAGAAACGTACCCACTGGTACTCGAATCCGTCATCGACTTTTTCCGCGCTGAATGCCGAGAACATCGTGTAGGGCTTATCCTTCTTGTCTTTGCGTTCCTCGATGTTTTGACCGACCTTGCCCCGGAAGTTCATCTCTCCCTGTACAGAATCGGCAGCTTCTGTTGCACCGATACTGTCCGCGAAGAGATTGAAGTAGAGCTTGTCGCCCCGTCGTTTCAGGTACATTGTACCCTTTACTTCCACGCGGGAGCCGTTCCGGTAGGCGGAAACCTCCTCCTGACCGTCATCTTTGCGTACACTGATTTCTATTTTCTCACCTTGTCCGTTCGAAACCGGAACCATTACCCGGAGCGGAAAAGCCATGAACGACTTTCCCTCCTTGTTCGTGCGTACCGACGCATCGTACCCGATGACGCCGCATACCGTTACATTACATTTAATCATTTGTTACTGTCTTTTAATGATACACAAGTTCATTCGACAAGTGAGGCTCTATTGATTGAAGTTGAACGATTAGGAAATCCCCTAATCAGGAGCGCGTATCCTGATGTAGATAAGCCACCCCGCGATCAGCAGTTGCACGCCCACGATCACGAGCGTGGCCACCCCGCCCAGCAACAGATAGCAAAGCAGGACGTGCAGGGCGAGGACGGATAACCCGAACAGACACTCGCACAGTCGTATCATCACGCTTTTTATCATATCCCGTGCATTCATCGTTTCAGGCTTTCCGATTGTCCCTGTTGCTCGGACATCCCTTGCTCGAAGTTGCGCGAGGCCGCTTCGGAGAGGATCACGGTGTTCAGCATACCGCCGACGCGCAACCGCTTGGCTTCGTCGGAGAGGGTGTTATTGTTCAGGGTGGCCGACAGGCGGCTCAGTTCGGCGGCGGTCAGCTCGCGCGACACGCGGAGACTGCCGTTATCCGCCTGCACGAGTGCTTTCCCGTTTTCTCCGATTACCAGCTCGCAGCTCTTCATTCCCGGCAATAGCGTCGTGAGGTCGATTCTCCTACGGTCCATCGCCTCCGATATCGCTGCATTCTGTTCTTCCTCGTTCCGGTTGTCAATCTGTACCGCCAGTAACATCAGCGAGGTAAAGGTGGTCATTGCCATCTCTACGACGGGATCGTTACATCCCGACAGTCCTACGCCGCTATCCTCCGAGGAGAGCAGTTTCTTCATCCAGTCGTCGGGCGAGAGAGGCTTGTCGGTTTTCATCTCGTCCGTGTTCCTGTATTTGGCCAGCAGGTCGTTCCCGTTATGTAGTGCCTGCTGTTTCAGGTTGCCCTTTTGGGCGATTTCAGCCAGGTAGGCCGCCGGATCGACCTCGCGTTTCGTCCCGTCCGGGTGGGTGTTCGTTACGCCGAAGTGCAGGTGTTCGCCGGTTGTCCGCGTTCCCGTGTTGCCCGATACGCCGAGTTTCTGTCCGGCCCGCACCGTATCCCCGACTTTCACCGACAGCTCGCCGAGGTGCATATAGGTACACTGTACCTTGCTGCCGTCCTTCCGCTCGTATTCCACGACCAGCGACCTGCCGCCCGCCGACTTGCCGTTTGTGTTCACCGATACGACCTTTCCGCCGTTTTCCGTCGCCAGTACCGCGTCGCCGCTGCATCGGATGTCGATACCCTTGTGCATCTGCTGTTTAGTGGGGTCCATCGGATCTTGCCGCGTACCGAACGGAGAGGTGATGAACAGGAACTCCTCCCGCTCGACGGGGAACGAATAACCTTCCGTCTCCTCCGTGTTTCCGGTTTCCCGGAGCGGATTGTTTTCCATCCCGAATTTCTTTCCCTGCGTTTCCATCTCCAGCATTACCTGCCGGTCGTATTCTTGCAGATCGTTCTGTTCGATGATCCGTTGCAGTGTTCCCGCGTAGTTGTTTCCCGTAGCGTACCCCGCTTGCGCGATACCCTGTGCCCAGCCCTTGTAGTCGTCGGGCGCCAAGGCGAAGCAGCGGGCATAGCGGCTGTTCTCTTTCAGGAAGCGGGAGTGATGTTCATACGAGTCGCCTACGCTGTGATAGCTGCAAAATTTCTCGTTCGGCTTATCATCCGAATACAGGCCGTATTTACCGCCTTCGGCGAGCCATTCGGGCGTAGCCTTGATACCGAAGTGGTTGTTCTCGTTCCGTGCCAGGCGGCTTTGCCCGTTACTGCTCTCCAGTATGCCCTGTGCCAGCGTTACCGATGCGGGAATGCCGTACCGGCGCATCTGCTCTTTGGCATACTCCGCGTATTGCTCTATATATTCTTGATTCTTGCTCATGACCGTACTCCTTATTATCTATGCATTCCCCTGTGTGTCTCCGTCTCGACTTCGTTCTGCTCGCGCGTCGCCGGTCTCTCTTGTTGTTCCCGCGCCACGTTATCGGAGATGACGATCCGTTCACCTGCCCGGACGAGCTTGGGCAGAAACGTATCGAGCTGATTGTACCGGAATTCGGCAGACACCGCAAAGCCTTTCTCCGGCTGGGTGTCCAGTGCAATCCCCAAGATTTCCGCCCCTCGCCGGGCGTCCTCGTTGTAGAGCCGGTAACTGTTATCTATGCGTACCAGATGTATCGCGTCGGGGTGCTTCTCTTTCATCCGGTCCCATTGTTCCCGTTGCGGAGACAGAGTTTCTCCGCTTTCCTCCCTCGTCTGTTGCTCCCTTGCCGCCTCTTCGCCCTGCCGCTGCACGTTCTCTTTCTCCTGTTTCTCCCCGGCGTGTTCCTCCTGCGTCTGTCCCTTACGCAGCACGTCGGCAAATAGTGTTGCCGCCAGGTTACGCTTGTACTCATCCCGGTCTTCGGCTATCCATATCCGTTGATACTGTTGCGGTGTTACGTTGCGGGCAGGCAGTTTCCGTCCGTCAATGGTTGCGACACACAGGATTCCATCCTTTTTGTTCTTGTTCTTGAAAACCGAAACACGCTGGATACGGTTCAGGTCTGTTTCCGGTGTTTCGCTACCGAACAGATCCACTTTCAGGTCAGGTTTGATTTCCGCCAATGCGTAATACTTGTGCACCAGTTCCATCCGCACCTTGCCGATGTTATCCATTGCCTGTTTCAGGGTGGAGAAGAAGCGGTTCACATCCTCCTTGTCGGGATAGATGCTGTACCCGCTTTTGTTTTCGGGTTTGATGTAGAGTGCCCAACGCTTTTTGTCGTCTTGAATCATCTCTACCTGGTCGAAGCCGATGTTGTTCGCCCGTTTCACTGCAGGGGCCACGTCCAGCGTGGAGATCACCTCCATCGTGCGGTTTTTCAGCCGGGCCAGTGCCACCTGTTTCTCGGCGAAATAGTTGTCATCGGGTCTGAATCCCAATGCCCCGTCGATATTGAAGAAGCGCACGTTTTCGATACCCTCTTTTTGCAACGCCTTCTCTATGCGGGCCTTATTGATTCCCGGTATCTCGTTGTCCACTTCTGTCGAAGCCCCGGCGGGCAATACCACGTCTGCCGATTTCGCCTGCCGGTCGATGACGAGTACGATACTCTTATCCTCCTTGTTTGGATGACGGCAGATTTCATCCGCCACGAAATAATGCCTGGGTAACTGTTCCCTCATGTCAGAGGTCTGCTGGCGGTTGCGCAGGGTGGCGTATTCGATTTTTTCGCCCCGTTCCGCCTTTCGGATCACTTCGAGGGCGTTGTTCACGTCGCTCTCCAGAGCGTCTATCAGGCAGGGATTCTCCTTGAGTTCCCGATTCCAGTATTCCACCGTTTTCAGGCTCTCCTCGGATAGCCGTGCCGGTAGCCCCAATTCCAGCATTTTGATTCCCGACGCCACCTCCACGATCAGCCGTTCCTGCCGTACCGCATCCTGCGAGGGGGCGATGCCGTTCTTCATCACCATGCCCTCACGTGCCAGGCGCTGTTGGTGTCCCGTAGCGCTCACGATCTGCCGTAGGGTTTCCTGTACATAGTCATGATAATGCTCGAAGTCCTTCTGGCGCGGCATATAGACCGCATCCCGGTCCGTCTCGTAGTGAGGCACGCCACTGCCGTCCGAGCGTACCGGCACGAGGTTCTCCCGCATTTTCAGCAGGAAGTCGTTGAAGCGGATATGCAGCCGTCGGTTGTCGGCCTCCGTATAACCTTTCTCCTCGGCGTTGCCGTCCTGTTTCAGCGCAGCTTCGTAGGCCTCCTTATCGACATACTCCAGGATCGTCTGGTCGATGTTGAAGAGCGTGCGTATCTCGCGGTTATGCACGCCCTTGTACAGTTTTTGCTCATCCTCGTACAGTTTCATGTAATCATTCCGGCTGATAATCAGTTCCGGATTGTTGCGATGCACATACTTGTTCCAGTTGTAATACAGGAATGGCACGCCCTGCTCATGTTCCCGGACCGCCGCACCCCGTGCTTTGGTCTCGCTGTACAGGGTGAACAGGTTCGTCTTACATCCGTTTTTGTCCGAGTGCAACGCCATGAACAGCGCATTGAACGGGCTGGCACTGACACCGTTCGGATAAATCCGGGGGAATCCCTTGCCTGCGGCGTTCAGCCAGTGTCCGCCCGCATTTCCGGCTTCACTCAAAGCCGTGGAGAGCAGAGCCACCTGTTTCTCTTCGGCACTCTTTTCGATTTGCGATTTCTCTTTCATCTCGTATCTGTTTTTCTTTGATTTGCGGAATTACTGAATACCCCGTGTCCGGACGATCGTCTCCTGTTGCCCGTCATCATAGTGCTGCGAAGCGATCCGGCGGAGCTGGTCGTTTTTGGCCAGCACGGCGTTTGCCAGCGTGTTCAGCGGCAAAGCTCCCGCATGGTAAGCGTCCGCTATCGGACGCGAGAGCTGGATTGTGCAGGGCACACGGTCTATCGTGGCGATCAGCGTGTTGCCTTGCAGCACGGGGTTCACGATACGCGGGTTGAGCGGTTCTTCCGGATAACGCTTGTATCGCACCTCCCCGCGACCGCTATCGTACCTGTTTCCCGGTGTCCCGTTCCGTCGCTCGGCTAATGCCTCGTGTCCGGCTTTATTCAGCAGGTTCGCCCCGCCCAGGCCGACCAGCAGCATTTTCAGCAGCGGGTTGCGGACGAACATCCCCGCCACGATACTCGCTATCGGTAGCAGGTTGTCTTTCAAGCCCAGCGATTGGGTCTTGCCCGTGAACATACCCAACAGGATATCGGGCAACATCGCCATGATATAACCGAGATTCCCCGTCACATCTCCCAGTCCGTCCAGTCCCAGCGAGCCGAGTAGCCCGTCCCAGCCGTTTCCGTTGTTCTGTGCCCCCTGCACCTGCATTTCCTGTACATTTGTCCCCGATACACCTGCACCTCCGCGTCTCTCGCCCTGAGTGGAGATACCGTCTCCCAATCCCTCCGTTTCCTCTTTCTTCTCCTTTTCCCTCTTTTCTGGATTCTCCCTTTTATCTTCCCTCTTTTCATGTTTCACCATCTCCTGCAGGTAGGCTTCCTCTTGTCCCGGAGCGATGAACAGCGGCACGTCCTTGTAGCGTTCCGTCCGTTCTTTCAGGGGAGCTATTCCCGACCACGGGAAATCCTCGACCTTCATGTTCATCCACTCCGTGAAATTGAAGTCGATCACGGGGATTTTCCGTTTCAGTTCTTCATTGGCTGCTGTCGTCAGTACGTTCTCCTTGGTAGGGATGGCTGCGGCCTTTTGGCGGAATCCCTCGAATACGTTGCGGTCGCTGCCGAACACGCCTTTGCTGATACTTTGTTCGACCGGATTCGTTTGAGGTTGTTCCGGTTCGAAACGCGAGGTGATGGCGGAGACGGCTGCATCCACTCCCACGAACTTCGCGAACGCCGCCCACGAACCCATGCCGCCCATCGTGATGGCATCTACCGACGCGCCCAGTACCCGTCCCGTGCCTGTCTCCAGTTTGTTCGGACGGTAGGCGGCTTCGCTCCGGGCTTCGATCTCCTCGGCCAACGGCGAGCGGTATAGCGTCTGCGACAGGCCCAGCAGGCTCGACTCGGCGGTTTTGCGGAGGATGTATTCGGCGGACGATTTGGGCATACGTTGCTCAACCAGCCGGTCGATCATCAGTTGTTCCACGCGGTAGTCCATGTACGCATAGGCGAGGTCGCCGCCCAGTCGTTCCGACAGCTCGTCGTAGCGTTCCCGTCCCACTTCCTGCACGACGGTGTCGCGCCACTGTCCGGCCATGTAGGCCAGGTCGTGCTGTATCTCCGGTGAACCGACAATCTCTTTCTTGCACATCTCGATATACTCCTCCGTCGTTTTCGAGTTCCATTCGCCCGTCAGTTTAAGGGTCTGATACGGGTCGCTGAAAGGTTGTGCCGAGGACGCCATCATACTGAGTACACCGCTCAGCGAGGTCGAGTATTCTCTCATCTCTTCCCCCTGTTTCTCGGAGAGGAAAGTCTGTGTCTTCGACATGACGGGCGTGAGATGGTAGCGGAAATAATCGCCGACAAGGCGCTCTATCTCCGCGAACCGTTCGCTTTGCTTAATTCCGTCCATACTGTATATTTATAGGTTTATCTGTTTCAATAGCTGTTCTTTCGTCTGTTCGATGGCATTGTGGTACACCTCCATCTGTTTGGGGTAGAACTCTTCGAGCCACGCGTCCTTTTCGATCCGGTCGTGGATAAAGCATATCGCCTGTTCCCGCTCAATCTCTATTGCGTTTTCTCCCTCTTCCCGGTTGTTGAACCATGCCTTGGTCCACCAGCGTACCCCCGCCCGGTCGGGATAGACCGAGACCACTCGGGGGATGTCGAAGCTCTGGATGTCGATGTCCAATTCTGCCAGCGGGTCGATCAGGCCACCGGCCGTTACGGCTTCGTCATAAAGTTTTTTTTTACGGCTTCGCCGAGGGTGGATAGATACACGTCATGCCGCAGGGCGAGGTAATTCAGGAAATCCGCGATCAGCAGGTTCTGCACCTTGCTGGCCAGCGGTATGGCCTTATGCCCCAGTCCGAGCGGGTTCTCCATGCTCGGCATACGCTCGTAGAAGTACTCCTTCATTGCGCCCATCGTGAAGATGTGGCGGAGCGACTGTTCCGTCCGTTCGGGGAGCGTGTAGGCTCCCCGCTGTAGATCCTCCATGTAGTGCGGCAGGAAGCGGATCATCAACTCTTCTATTTCTTTCTTATTCCGTTCATAGTCGGTCTTCACTTCCATCTCCGGGTCGGGAAACGCAGGCACGTCGTGTCCCCCGGCTTGCCGCACCGCCCGGATATTGCCGTAGAGCATGGTCAGGAACTCGATCGGATTCAGCTCCTCGTTCTTGAAGCGCACCCCGATATGCAACCTGTCTCCGCTCAACGCGACCGTCTGTCCGGCCTTGACGCGCTGCCCGAACTGGGCGAACACGTTCGACAAATGTCCATAGGTCATCTCGTACTGGTCGTAACGAATTGTCTGGCAGATACCGTGAACGGGATCGTTGCCGACTCCCGTCACGATACCGCTGGCCACGGCCGACAGCATGTAGCACCGTACATTGAAGTCGATGCCGTGATGAAAAAACTTTTCCCCTGTCTCCGGATGTGCCTGTTCCCCGTAGCCGAGCGACAGCTCCACGTCTTTCCCTTGTGGCTCGTCGAAAGGCATACAGTAGCCGCTCTCCGAGTGCAGGATCATTTCTTCCGTATATTTCATTTTTTCTTTGTCTTTTTCGTGATACTACCTTCTCATTCCGCCGCCTTGTGTCTGTTCCTCTTGGGGAACGGTGGGTGTTACCTGTGTCTTTGACAGACTCTCCGGAGACGTTGTCCGGAGGAGATTGGCATGGTTGCCTATCAACATCATGCCCAGAAACATACCGGCGATTTTACCCAGCCAGCCGAAGCGCCCGAAGATAAGGAATGCTGCGGCGATCAGCCCCGCAATGCTCAGTCCCGACACGTTACCCCGGCCGAGATTGCCGAAGAAGTTACCAAGCATATCAAGGAGGACGCCGTTAGAGGCTCCCCGCAGGAAATTCGACACCCCGTTCAGCTTCGAGTCGATACCGGCTACCGCCCCGTTCACCGCATTGACGGTTTCTCCGGCTTTCTCCTTCAGTTCCGCCACGTCTCCCGGTGTCCCCGCGATGGCGTTTGTTACGGACTCGCCGACGACGGCATCGCTCACGATTCGCGCCACGCTCTTGTCCGTGGTCAGTTTCTCCCAGCCCACGTAGCCGACTGCCGCACCTACGGTGGCAGTCTTGACGGCCTGCCCGGCGCCCCGCAAGGTCTGCGAGGGGTGCAGCACGGCATTCCCCGCGCTTCTCCCGGCCACAGCCGTAGCGTGTCCCGCGCCCTTCACGGCCCGGCCGCCGTATTTCAATACTGTACTCCAAAATCCCATATTTCTGTTTTTTTGTTAAGGTCTTATATTTCTCCCGATTTGTCGCCACCGCCGTTTGGCGGCTTCCACGATACCCGCCTTGTCCGTCGCCGGACGTGCGCCCTCGTCGATTTCCCGCCAGACATCGCCCATGGTGGTGTATTTCACCGCCTTGGTCAGCCGTTGCAGCTTCTTGTTCATCATTTTCAGCTTCGGACGGATACCGAAGACGATCTCCATGCGTTCCTGTTCCGTCATCTTGTTCTCCGACAGGCAGACCGTGCGGATGTCGTTCACGACTTCCACGCTGCTCATCATCAGCTCCCGGTAAATCCTGTTCCGCCGCGAGGAGAGCGCGACGGCCAGTGCGTTCGGGCTGTTCCGGGCCAGCTGTTTGCTGAAGTCACCCATATTGTCCGTTAGTTGCGATATTTCATGGTAAAAGCCGTACACCTGCGCCGCGTAGCAGACGATCGACCGGAAAGAGTTCAGGTAGTTGTTGAACTCCCGTTGCAGGTCGGTCGTAGCTTTCACTTCCTCTTTCGTCCATATATGCCCCGTGGTCTGCATCAGCATGACCTTCTCCTGGTTCTTCAGTTCTTTCTCCGCCTTGTTGGTGTAGAGGGCGATCATGCCCGCCAGCACGGGGTCGTTCTGTGCCTGTACCTCGGAGAACCCGAGACACAGCAGCAAGATTCCTATCCAAATCGTTCGTTCCATCATCGTTCGTTTATTCGTTTTTTTAGCGGACAAGAGCCGCCGCCCTACGCCAGTGCGACAGGGCCATGCGTGCCGCTTCACCGTTGTTGCGGTCGAGCATTCCGGCCGTTACGTTATGCCACACGTCATTCAGCGTGTAATATCGTATGCTCAGATAGAGCAGGTGCAACTTCCGGCTGAAAGTCGCGAGTCGGTCGTTCAGCGCCCACAGGGTCGTGCTGCGTTCTGCTCCCGTAAGCATGTTCTCGTTTCCTCCTTTGGCCACGGCGTCGTTCAGCAGCGTGAACACGGATACCAGTTCCGTCGCCGTCTCGATATAGAGGTTGTTCATGCTTATGCCGGCCACGATTCCTTGCGGGTTGTTCCGGATTGACTTGCCTAATTTTCCCAGTGTGAGGAAGATTCGCACGCCGTCATTGTACAGGTGCGTACAGGCTTTCAGCGACGAGGCATAGCCGCTCGCTGTTTTCAGGTAGCTGTTGTATTGCTTTTCCCATTGATGTATGCGGTTAAACTCGGCGGCAATACTGTTTTGCAGCAGGGCCGTCTTCGTTTGTCCCTTGATCTGTTTCTCTATCTGGCCGTTGATCAGCTCGTTACCTTCGGCCAGTGCCATCCACTCCAAGGGATTCGAGGCCGCGATCTGTGCCTCGACCCGTTGCGGCAATAGGCCGGTAAGGACGAGAATAGCCAGGCTAATGATTCGTGATTTCATAGATTCCCTTTTTTCGTTTATTCAGTTCCACTCGTTCCCGGATAAGCGCCACGATGTCGTTGCCGCGCCGGATACCGATCAGGTTGAGTCGTGGTGTGCTTCGGTCCATTGAGAGAATGCTTACCGTCTTCAGTCCGCAGAGCTGTTGCAGGAGGCTCTGGTGTTCCAGAAAGTCCACCACGCGGTACAGCTCCATGTAGTTGACCTTCCGCTGGAAGATACCATGTTCACTGATAATCTGTTCTTCCGTAATGCGGTAGCGTATTCTGTAGAGGTATATCAGGCGGTACGTCAGGATCGGCAAGAGCAAAAACGCGAACAGCACGGCTACCGGGGCGAGAGGCACATCCTCTATGCCCCCGTAAACCAGCGCGGCGGGACACAAGACGAGCAGGGGCAGTTCGTCGATGACGAATTGCATCCCCCGCGGTCGCAGGACGATACTCCAGCTATTTATGGTCTGCACTGTTCTCATCGGCGAAAGCGTGTTTGCTGTTCCTGTTCGGCGTTCTCCTCTCGTTCCTGCTTCTGATTGACGGATGCTTCCCGTTGCTGTACGGCCAAAAGTTGCGCATCCCAGCTCGTATGACGATATTCCGCCTCTTCACAGACAAAGGAGACATCGTGTTCCTTGTCAATACCAAGGAACTCCCGCAGTTTCTCCCGGTAGTCCAGGTAGCACTTTCCCGTGATGTCCGCCTGCCCCTTTATCTCTTCCGGGGTACACCGTTCGTCCCAGCGCATCGACATGAATTTGTCTTGTTCGGTATCGAACCGTATGTAGCTTTCTTGCACGCTCCTGGGCAACAATTCTAATTCTCCTTCGTCCAGATCGTGGCCGTCCCCTATGGAATCGAGGTATGGTTTCCTCTCCGGTGTTTCCTCGATGGCGGAATGTATCGTGCGGTATATTTCTTTTTGTAGCTCCCGTGCGAAATCCCACCCTTCCCGGCTGTTATCGAAACAGATATGCTGCGTGGCAGGGAGGGTCAGTTCAAGCACGCCCCGCGTCAGTTTTTCAGTAGGCTGGCCGCCTGTTGAGACGAAAACCGCCTTTTGCAACTCTTGGTGCTGCGCCTCATGAAGCTGGTAATAGGCCATTGCGTCGTAAGCGCTCCCGAACCAGTAGATATGTCTGGCTTCGGCAAGAGGCGTTCGGGCAGGGCTGGCAATCCACACCCCCTTGTTCGAATTGCCCTCCTCGAACTTATCTTGATAGCTGTCGCTATTGTCCATTTGTGTGCGATTCCGTTCCTCGAAGCCCACGACCCTTTCGTCGCCTTTAGGCAAGGTTAGCGGGAAAGCAAGGCTGGGATGGGTCGCACCGTCTGCCTCGCGTTTCGTTGCCAGACAGAAATGGCGGTGGAAAGCATACTGCGTACAAAGGTCGATACCTCGGATCTTGAAATAGGGATAGAACTTCTTTTGTACCTCCCGGTCTTGGAGGTCGAACTTGTGCAGGTCGTAGTCCGCGATGTCGAACGGTCGGATGTCCTGCTTGGACTGTACGATTAGTCCCTCGCGTTCCCCGACGGAGAGGTCCAGCAAGCGGTTGCACACGAGGTTCACCAGCCGGTTCGGGTCTATTCCCTCGTGGTATTCCGCAAATAGCGTCGGATGCTCCTTGATGAACGAAACGACGTTGTATTCCTTCTGCCCGGACGACTGGAGACAGCACTTTCCCTGCCGCGTTATGACAAACTTGTCGCCCCGGATGCGCCTTCCTTCGCTGTCCTTGCGGATGAATGAGGGGAGGCGCAGACCGAAACGCCGGTTTTGACAATAACCCGCGTCGAGCAGTATTTTTTGGATGTCGAGCCTTTGCATAAAATCGTCATGTGTCAGATTCTTGTCCTTCATTGTCTTATCTTTATTGTTTCATGTCGGGGGTATCGTATGCTCATCGGTGAAAGCGTGGTTGCTGTTCTCTCTCCTGCGATTGATCGAGGGCTTCTTTCAGTTTCAGCACGGCCAAAAGCTGATCGTTCCAGTCCTTGTGGGGAGGATTGGGTTGTTCCCGGATAAAGGAAGCGTCATGCGCCTTGTCGAGACCGAGAAACTCCCGTAGTCCTTCGCGGAACTGCCGGTAATGTCCGTTCATTACATCCACCTGATCCTGTATGTCGTCCGGGTGGCACAGACCACCCGAACGCATCGACAGGACTTCTTCCATTGCCGCCTCGTACTTACCGTAACTCGACAGCAAATCCTTGGGCAGCAGTTCGATTTCGCCGCCGTCCAGATTATCGCCGTCAGGCACGGTGTCAAGGTAAGGCTTCCGTTCGGGAGTCTCCTCGATGGTGGAGCGCACCGCACGGTACAGCTCCTTTTGCAGGTTCCTGGTAAACTCCTTTCCCGCCTGATCCGTGTCGAAACAGATATGCTGCCGGGCCGAGAGAGTAAGTGCAACCACCCCTTGCATCTGTTTCTCGGTAGGAGTACCGCCCGTCGAAACGAATATCGCCTTACGCAGTTCCTTGTCATTCGCCTGACGAAGCTGATAATAAGCCATCGCATCGTAGGCACTCTCGAACCAGTAGATATGTTTGGCTTCCGCAAGTGGAATTTTGGCAGGGCTGGCAATCCATAGCCCCCTGCTCGAATTGCTCCCCTCGGCCTTGCCCTTGTAGCTGCCGTTTCCGTCCATGCGGAGACGGCCCCGTTCCTCCAGGCCGACCACCTTTTCCATATCGTTGGGCAGGGTCAGCGGAAAGGCGAGATTCGTGTATCGCAAACCGTCTTCGCGGTGTTTCGTCGCCAGACAGAAGTTCCGGTGAAAGGCGTACTGCGTGTAGAGGTCTATCCCGCGATGCTTGAAGTAGGGATAGAATTTCTTCTGCGTTTCCCGGTCCTGTGGGTTGAACTTGTGGATGTCGTAGTCCGCCATATCGAACGGCTTCACGTCCCGTTTGGGGCGGATGATCCGCGTTTCCCGGTCGGCGATGGGGTGATTCAGCAACCGGTTACACACGAGGTTCACCAGTCGGTCGGGCGGCATCCCCGCGTGGTATTCCGCAAAGAAATGCGGATGCCCCTTGATAAAGGAGATGACGTTGAAGACCTCCTGCCTTTGAGCTGCGAAACAGCATTGCCCGCTCGGCATGACGATGAACTTGTCGCCGCGGATGCGGCGACCGTCGCTGTCCAGCCGGACATACGAGGGATAGCGCAGACCGTCGCGCTTGTTCAGGTGATACCCCGCGTCGATCAGCACGTCCTGGATATTCAGCCGTTGCAGGAAATCGTTATAGGTCAGTTCGTTGTTGCTCATAGTCTTATCTCCCCATACGCATATCGGTTATTTCCCGGTTCATTTCCGCCTCGAAGACACGGATAGCCACGTCCCTCGGCGTGTCCACGCCGGGTTTGTAGTACGGGCGCGGTGGCCCGCCGAAACGCTCTCCGTAGAACTCCGGGCAGTGGTGATGATGGCGCAGGTCGTGTGCGATTTCCGACGCCACCACCGTTCCGGCGGTCAGGGCGGCGAAGATCTTCACACCGAGACCTGTCTGGACCTCCGGGTGCGTTTTCATGTCCACCTCGCTGAAAATCTTCGAAAAGAGCTTCATACGGTGGTAATCATCGACCGCGAGGAACTTGTCGTAATCCTTTTGGCTGATCTCGTGGCTGATGACTTGTCCGTCGATCACGGCGGTCATCTTGTACATGCCTTCTGTCTGGGCTGGGTGTACGGCAATCTCGCCGACCTCGACTTCCCGTCCGTGTTTCTCTTCCCTGTACCAGCCTTTCTCCCCGTTGATGTAGGGCAGATCCCGCCCGTCTATCATCGCCCCGCAGTTTTGCGGGAATTCCGGCTGTATCGTCTCTCCGTATCTTCCCGATTCCCGCAGCCCGTTTTCCATGGGTTGGAGAATTTCCCGCTCCTGTTGTTGCCGCTCGGTCAGTTCCTGTTGCACTTCGGGGTGCAGGCCGATGCCGATACGCTCCTTGCTGTTGAGAGCCTCCATCGTAACCTTGTCGGCAAAGTCCGCCCCGATGATGCGGTTCAGCAGTTCCAGCCGTTTCTCGACGGGTTGCTCCTCGATGGACGAGCCGACCAGCGTTTTCACTTCCTCTTCCGTCAGGTCGTACACCATATCGGCCGCGACACGCTCCGACTGTACGGTGAGTGTCCGTGCCTGTGCATCGACCACGAGGCCGTGCGAGGCGAGACACTCCGCCCATTTCTCGTTGGAGAAATAGACCGGCGAGGCGATCAGTTCCTTGTACGGCAGTGCCGGTTCCTGGCTGCGCGGGCGGCTGATCATCGGGGTGATGACCGCTTGCAGGTTCCGCAAGACATCTGTTTGGGGTACGGACTGTACCTGTACGTCCGGCCTTCCTTTGTAGTAGAACCCATAGCCGCCCGATTGCAGTTCTCCGGGTTTCATGCGCCTGTCCGGCCGTTCGGGTACGATAGACGGCCCGGGAAAGAACAACTGCCCGCCAACCCGTCGCAGGTGGAAGCCCCACTGGTTACGGGGTGTCCAACCCAGAAAGGGAGGAGGCATCCCCAACCGCCCGACGCAGCCGTACTCGCCGATACCGATACGGTAGCCGTGCAGTCCCATGGCGACGCGGCCGTTGGCGTTGCGGGCGTGTACAAAATTCTTAGGCAGGTAGAAATCCGGTCCTATAATGCTCGTGAGCACGTTATAGGCTTTTTTGTTGGCCGTGTTCGTTCCCCAGTCGGTAAGCGCCAACATCTGCCGCTCGGTGATGGGATAGGTCAGCAGAGGCGAGTCGTGCCCCTGCACGATCAGCCGGTACCCCCCTCCGTCAAACGCCACATGGGCTTGCAGACCGTTACGCATCAGTATCTGCCGCATCTCGGGTTGCAAGTCCATCTGCCGGGGATTGGTAATCTTTCGTATCGCCATAGTTGATAATTAGGATGATAATTGGTTATGCATCTCCATTTGCCATAGCCGTTTCCAGCTGTTCGTTCTTGAAGTGAACGAACTCGGCGGCGGAGACGTTACTGATTTCGAGATCGTTCTCCCGGCAATAACGGGCGTACTCCTCCTGCCACTCGGCGGAGAAGTGGTTGATGTAGTCGAGCCAGCCGTATTCGCCGCGCTCCATTTTCTCGATAAGGACCTCTTCGGGATAATATTCCTGTTTCATAGTCATTCGGATTATTGTCGTTCGCATAAAGGTCGGTTACTTGTGGACAGCCGCCGCGCGGTTACGCTCGCCACTCTTCTTCTGTTCGTTCCACAGCTCCTCTGTGTAGTCGTCTTCGTGGACGTAGTCCAGGTTACCGTCGTCATCCATCACCCAGCAACCATAGCAACCAAACGTATATTTACCCCACTCGCGCTTGGTCTGCTCGCGCCATTGTTGCTCGTTGCCTGCGCAGAAGCGGATGCCGGTACGGGCATTCAGGTCGATACCCACCGTAATGGGGGCGTTGTCCACGACCAGCGTCATCGGGTCGCCGTGCTGCATACCGTTGATCTCCGCAGGACCGAGGTGCAGCTCCTCGGCCAACACTTGCAGGTTGCGCCCGATAATGGGTGTAGGGACGTACATCACCTGTTTCGTCCCTTCGTCCACCTGCACGAATGCTTTGCTCATCCGCCCGTCGGGCATCTCCACGTCCGCGATGATCGCTTTTCTGGCGAGCAACCGCTTCTGTTGCGCCTCGTCGTACTTTTCTATCGGTGAGGACTTCAAGGCGGGGTAGAAGACCACATCCGTTTGGCCGTTATCCATGCGGACAATGGCAAAGCGGGTGCGGCTCTCTATCTGCTCGCCGTTCTCGTCCGTTACACGGACAGGCAGCACGGGGGATGGACAGCCGTTGCAGATATCGTTCAGGACGTGCATCGGCAGGTCCTCGACCATTTCCTGGGTAAGCCCGAATCGTTCCAGCGTTGGATAAGGCAGCTCGTTCAATTCAAAAAGAACTTTTTTCATACTTTATTATCATATTACAAAATTATACCCAGCAAAGATAAAGTGATTTTGTTCAGATGAGTAAAAATGCTGTTATATAAACGATAATAATATACTATTTTTATATTTTGAGTATGATTTTCAAACGAATATCATACTTAAATACTAAAAATATCATATTTCAAGAAGAAAAGGATACGACTTTTTCCTGTCTTGTGGAGAGGATACTAACTTTGCTGCATGAAAAGGATTTTACTGATGGTCGTGTCGGGCATTTCACTCGCCACGACACCCCTCCGGGCACAGTTCCATACCGTCAACACGGTTCCCGGCCGGTACAAGATAGAAGTGGTTCGCACGGACGCGTCCGGTGCAGGAGCGACACTCCATGGTGCCGCTCCCGTGCAGGGTGCTACCCCGACGGGCGATAACCCGCCCGTCGCATCTCCCGACAATCAGAGAGAGAGGTGGATAGGCCGTTACCTGAGCGTGTGTTATCCGCTCCGCGATGTGAAGATAACATCTCCTTACGGCTATCGCCGCGACCCGTTCACCGGGAAAAGGAAGTTCCACAATGGTATCGACCTGCACGCGCGAGGCGATGAAGTGCTGGCTATGATGGAGGGAGTTGTCGTCAAGGTTGGGCAGGACAAAACTTCCGGCAAATATATTACTTTGCGCCACGGTAGCTATACCGTCAGTTATTGCCACCTCTCGCGGATCTTGGTCGCCAAGGGGGCAGTCATCTGTCCGCGCGATGTCGTCGGCATTACCGGTTCTACGGGGCGTAGTACGGGCGAGCACCTGCACATCACCTGCAAGATCGATGGCAAGAGCGTCGATCCCTTGCAGCTCTTCGAGTATGTCAGGACTACGCAGTTAGAATGTGTGGCCGCCTTGGTTCGGCTATAACGAATATATATCGGATATTCCCGCCAAACAGCAGACTACCAAGCGTGCTATTCCCGGCAAAAAATGGTTACGAGGTTATAGTCGCATGATAATGACTCGTACAGCGATCGTATCACCAGCGAAAACAAGTCCTTATGGGTGTACTGCAATATTCCGGAGCAAACCGTCGGAATTGCATGTACTTCAAAAAACATCTACAAAAAACATCAGTTGGATAAACGATTCACCCCATCCCCTGTTAAGCTAAATGAATTATTTCATCAGCAACGGAGTGTGATTATATCGCCGATTATCACGGATGTAAATCTCACCTTATCTCTCCGAAACGCCCAAGACTATCGTTCCGTTCGTCCCCTGATCTTTTTCCCTTTTATCCTCTTTCCTCCGGTTTTCTCCTCGTCAGGTAGCTGCCCCATGCGTATACCTTTATTAGGAACAGGTGAGGTATCGTGACCGTCTTGCCGTAAAAGATAGCCGCCACCACCTTCCCGCCGCACCGTTCGATCTCCTCCTTATAGTCGGCGGCGCTTTGCTCCGTCGTCAGCACGTCATCTATGATGATGATCTCTTTCCCTTTGATGTTCCCTGTGATGCGGTAATTCCGTTTGAGGATACGGTTCTCGCCGCCCTTTGCTTCGTGCAGGCTGTCTCGCGGTTCGAACACATCGACATCGTACAGCCCCGAGGTCAGTTCCGGGCGGTGGGTACCGATGTACCAGTTGAGACGCTTGAACCGTGCGAAATACTTGATGTCCGTGCTGCACGGCATGAACATGATATGATAAGGTTTCCCGTTTGCCTGCAGCGCGGCCATGCACGCCTTGAAGAACTCGATTCCGTGCCGGTCTCCCTCTTTGAACTCGTATATCGCGTGGCAGAATGCCCGTTGTTCCTCATTGAGCAGTGCACTGTACCGGGAGGGATAATAGTGCCCGTAAAACGTTACTCTCATGCCGTGTAATTTGAAGGGCCGAAGCGGTAGCCGGTCCTCGAAGAAGTCCGGATGGGCGAAACAGTACATCCGGCACGCCTCCTTGTGTCCCGCCAGTACGGCCAAGCGACAATAATGCTCCCGCTTTTCGGCGGTCTCGGCCGACCGTGCGGCGGCAAAAGCCGCCTCTCCGGTCTTTTCTCTCCAGAAATCAACGGCATACAGCAGTACGCCGATCACGACGACTGCGATCACCAGCCAGACCGTTACATCCATGGCCGAGCTGATTGAACGGAACGGCAAGAACTGTTCCTATATGTCCGATGAAAAACATATATCTTACGGGTAGCCTCGTTCACGAAGCATACCGATTCTCGCTGCCACCATTCAGTGGCGGATAACGATCTGCATTTATTTTTTCCTACTCTTCCTTTCATACTGACCGAACATGATACCGTTTAAGCGGTAAAGTTTTCACGGCAAAGATAAAAATTCCGTCTAACCCTTTTGAATTTCCGGTCGGATTTTACTCCGATAACTAATAGAATTTTCGATGATTCCCCGTTTTGTCCGGTCTGCCTCTCTCTTTTCGTCGGCGAATATAGGACAAAGTGCATGAACGCCAAGCCTCATTCCATTCGGATTTCGGAAAACAGACGGCTGCACGGTCGGTTTTCCGCTCCGGGCTTGTCTCATCATGCCGGTGTTTTATCCTCTTTTTGCCTTCAAAAGCTGGAAAGCAACCCTGCGAAGCAAAACGATAGCAGGGAAATAAAAAACAGAATGTTCAACTTGCTAAAAACAGAATCAGTATGAAAGAAGAAATCAGACAGGGCGACAAGGTGATATTGTCAAGCGAAGACCGGTTTACCATTCCCATGATTTTCAACAACCTGACCGGGAAGAACTTCTCGGGAGAAGTGTACGAGGGCTACCTCAAATACGTGGCCTTCGAGAGCATGGGCGTGAGGTCCGGCGAAATCTCGTACTACCGGGACGGGGTTCTCCACAAGACCGGCGAAATCCCGGAGGTATAGACCGGCATGAACCGATGAATCCGTATCGGGCAGCGGACCTGATACGGATTCTTATTCCGGTCTGCCGACGGCCTGCCCATTTATATACCCGTACCGGAACTCCCTTTCCTAAGTCCTTTCCATTTCCCTCTTTTAGCTGCCATTCCGATGATCCGCCGTGCGACTCGGGAGGAACTTATTTTTCCGCAAAGGTAATCGGCCGTTCCAATCCTGCCAAAATCGGCTGTCGTCGCGGGCGATCCGCAAAAATCTTCCTCTCCGCTGTCGAGCGTATTTTTCCGGCCCGATCTTGTCCGGTTGTCCCTGCCACCTTTCGGGGCAGAAAAATAATTCCCGCGGTCGCAAACCGGCCGAACAGAGGGAAAATAAAAAACAAGGTCAATTATGAATTATAACAAGCTGAAATCACTGGTGGCGAACGTGCAAGCCATACAGACTGCGGTCGAAGTCCGCACACAAGGCCGGAAAGCCACAGCCGACGAGAAAGAAATCCTATCCCGGTATTCCGGTTTCGGGGGAATCAAAGAAGTATTGAACATTGGGACGGACAAACCCGTACCCGAAGAATTCGCAGAACCCTTAACACGGTTACAAGAGACGCTGAGAACCTTTGCCGATAACGACGATAGCCGCTACCACGCGCTGACGGAGAGCATAAAAGCCTCGGTACTGACCGCTTTCTACACGCCGCCGTTCCTGATCGATGCGATAGCCCGGCAGATACACGACACGTTCACCGGAAACGGCCTGCAAATGCGCTCGTTCCTCGAACCCTCGGCGGGAATCGGCGGACTGCTCCCCGTAGCCATGCCCGGTGCGGAACGCTACGCCTTTGAAAAGGATTGCATGACAGGACTTATCCTCTCGCTCCTGCATGACGACACGACCACCCTCACGGCGGGCTTCGAGACCATTTCCGACTGCGGGCTGACACACGGTAGTTTCGATGTCATCGCCTCGAATGTCCCATTCGGTAACTTTCGCGTATTCGACGCCGAACTGTGGAAGAAAGGCGGTATCTACGAACAGGCCGCCAAGACCATACACAACTACTTTTTTGTCAAGGCCATAGAACTGCTCAACGAGGGCGGACTGTTGGCATTCATCACATCAAGAGGAATCGCTGACACCCCCGGCAACAAGTTCGTGCGCGAGTATCTCGTCAGCCACGCCCACCTCATAACCGCCCTGCGGTTGCCTGACACGCTGTTCATGCAAACCAGTGGTATCGAAGTCGGCAGCGACCTGCTGATCTTCCAGAAACACACGAACAAGGCGACGCTCTCACCGCGTGAACAAACCTTTCTGCAAGTCGCCAGAGAAAAAGCCGATGCGGCGGGGACACAGACGGAATACGCCAACAAGCTCTTCACGCTTCCCAAAACCACGCTCTCGACAGCCAGTCGTATCGTTACGAACCAGTACGGCAAGCAGGTACGCAAATACCAGTGGCTCGGCGACGAGAAATCCATGTCCCAATACCTCGCCGCGCTTCTCAAATACGACTTCGACCGCTATTTCCGAAAGAACCTTTTCGCCAATCCCGGACAGGACGAATCCCCCGTGCAGATGTCGCTTTTCGCCAGTCAGGATATCGGCATAACCCCGGTCAAGGGCAAACGTGCCTACACCGACGAGACAGAGGCATGGATGAAAGAAGGTGCGATGGTACTTTTCGAGGGACAGGTAGGTACGCTTCGGCTTCGCAAGTCGAGCCATTATACCGATGTAGCCGTCGATTTTCTCCCGCTGGACGACGGCAAGGTGAACACGGAACGGGCTGCCGATTATTTCCCGATCCGCAAGACCTACTTCGAGCTGTTCACCACGGAGCGCGAAGAACAGGAAGAACAGCCGGAGCTGCGGGAACGGCTGAATACCCTGTACGACGCTTTCGTTGCCAAGTGGGGACGATTCCACGAGAACGACAACAAGGAGTTTATTGCCCTCGACAGTCTCGGAATGGAAGTCCTCGCCATTGAAATGCAGGTCGGCAAGGACATCGTCAAGGCCGATATCATGCGCGAACCCGTCGCTTTCAAGAAGATAGACACCACCGTGAAACTGCCCTCGGTCGAGGCGTTGGCAAGCAGCCTCAATTTTTACGGCAAGGTCGATATGTCTTACATCGTGCAGACGACGGGACTGAGCCGCGAGGAAGTGCTGGACGCCCTCAAAGGCGATATATTCTACAATCTCGTTACCGGGGAATGGGAACACAAAGGCAAGTTTATCGCCGGGAACGTCATAGCCAAGCGCGAAGAGATCGCCTCGTATCTCCCCGAACTTACGGGTGAGGAAAGAGAGTGGACGGAGACCGCCCTGCAAGCATTGGCGGATTGTACCCCCGAACCCATACCTTACGAGGAACTCGACATCAACATGGGCGAGCGGTGGATCGACACGGCACTGTATGCCGACTTCGCCACCGAATTGTTCGGTACTGAGACCAGCGTGATGTATTTCGAGGTGAACGATACCTACCTGGTACGCCTGCAAGGCTATTCTCCGGTAGCTTACAACACCTATTCCGTGCGGAATTACAACGGTGAGGACTTGTTCGTGCACGCCCTGCAAGACACCGTACCCGAAATCACCAAAGAGATCTGCCGCAACGGTGACAGGGTGCGTGTCCCCGACGAGGAAGCCATACAGGAAGCCGCCGCCAAGATTCAGGAGATTCGGAATCACTTCAACGAATGGCTCGACAACCGCCCCGTCGAGGTGCGGGACGAACTTGTAAGGTCGTACAACGAGCGGTTCAACTGTTACGTCAGGCCACACTATGACGGCTCGGCGCAGACTTTTCCGGGGCTCTCTTTCGAGCAGTTCCCGTACAGCGACCTCTATCCCTCGCAGAAAGACGCCATTTGGATGATCAAGCAAGAGGACGGCGGTATCTGCTGGCACGATGTCGGCACGGGCAAGACGATGATCATGTGTGTGGCCGCCTACGAGATGAAACGCCTCGGACTGGTACAGAAACCCTTGATTATCGGCCTGAAAGCCAACGTGCACGAGATAGCCGACACATTCCGCAAGGCGTACCCCACGGCCAAGCTGCTCTATCCGGGCAAAGAGGACTTCACGCCCGCCAACCGCAAAGAGGTGTTTTCCAAGATCAAGAACAACAACTGGGACTGCATTATCCTGACACACGACCAGTTCGTCAAGATACCCCAGTCCGAAGAGACCGTCATGGAGATATTCGCCGAAGAACTTCGCGATGTGGAGCGCAGCCTCGAAGTGCTGGAAGAATCCACCATGCGCTACCGTAGCAGCAGTATGCAGAACGGACTGGAGAAACGGAAACAGAACCTTACCGCCAAGCTCGGCGAGTTGCAGATGAAGATCAACGGCCGCAAGGACGAAGTCGTGAACTTCCGCACCATGGGGATCGACCACATCTTTGTCGATGAGTGCCATATGTTCAAGAATCTCATGTTCCAGACGCGCCACACGCGGGTAGCCGGCATCGGCAACACCAAAGGCTCGCAACGCTCGATGAACCTGCTTTTCGCCATTCGCGACATACAGGGCCGCATGGGGCGCGATTTGGGAGCCACCTTTCTTTCCGGTACGGTGGTGGCGAATGCGCTTACCGAGTTGTACGTCATGTTCAAGTACCTGCGTCCGGGAGAACTCAAACGGCAGCGGATCAGCTGTTTCGACGCATGGGCAGCGATATTCACCAAGAAAACCGCCGACTATGAGCTGAACGTGGCGGGAGAGATCAAGCGCAAAGAACGCTTCCGCACCTACATCAAAGTGCCCGAACTGGCGATGTTCTTGAGGGAAATCACCGACTACCGTACTGCCGACATGATAAACCTCGACGTGCCGCAGAAGAACGTCCGTTTCCTGTCCCACGTCCCTACCATAGAGCAGGAGGAAATGATCGGCCGCCTCGTTTCCTTCGCCCACAGCGGGCAGTGGGAAGACCTCGGTCTCGACATACCGCAGCCCGACAACCTCGACAAGGCTAAAATGCTCATTGCTACCAATGTCGCCCGCAAAATGGCGCTCGATATGCGCCTGTTGGGCGACAAGTTCCACGACGACGCCGACAACAAGGCTTCCATTTGCGCGTGGACGATTTACGACTATTACCTGCGCTCGGACGCCAACCGGGGAACGCAATTTGTCTTCAGCGATCTTAGCACGTACAAGCCGAACCAGTGGAACATCTACACCGACATCAAGGAAAAACTGGTACGTCTCGGCATACCCGCCGACGAAATCCAGTTTATCCAGTGCGCCCAGAGCGAGAGAGCGAGGAAAAAACTCTTCGAGGACATGAACAGCGGACGGGTGCGTGTTCTTTTCGGCTCTACGTCCATGCTGGGTACGGGCGTAAACGCACAGCAGCGGGCCGTAGCCGTCCATCACCTTGAAATTCCCTGGCGCCCCGCCGATCTCGAACAACGCAACGGACGGGCCGTGCGAAAGGGAAACACCGTGAAGCTATGGGGCGGCAATGTGGTCGATATCATCGTTTACGGTACGGAAAAGACGCTCGACGCTTACAAATTCAATTTATTGAGGAACAAACAGATGTTCATTAACCAAATCAACAACGGCACGATCGCCGTGCGCCGCATCGACGAGGACGGCATGGACGAAGATAGCGGCATGAACTTCGCCGAGTTCGTGGCGATACTCTCCGGCAATACCGACCTGCTGAACAAGGCCAAGCTCGACAATAAGATCATGCAATTGGAGAAAGAACAGACCATTTTCAAGAAAGAGCGTGTCAGGGCGGAACGTAAGGTAGCCGCCAATCGTCAGGACATCGACAAGGCGCGGCTCGCGGTGGCGCAGATGAACCGGGATTTGACCTATATTGCCTCATGCGGGCAAGAGCCGATTACCCGGCTTTCGGGATTGCCACAAGCCACGGCGGAAGAGACCGGACGGGAGCTACATCGCATAGCGAGGACGTACCGCAGTGAACTTTCCAAGACCATAGGCAGCTACATGGGGCTAAACCTCTTGGTACATAGCGTGTACGACATGGTCGGGGTGTTCGACCGTAACACGTTCTTCGTCGAGGGAGTGAGCGGGTTGAAATACCGTTACGGCCTGTCGGGAGCGTTACCCTTGGGCTTTGCGGAATCCGCCCGATACCCGGAAAACACGCTGACACGCATTCCCTCGCTGATAGAAAAACAGCAGGAGCAAATCGAGAAACTCGAAAGCGAAATACCAACCTTGCAGGGTATCATTGGGCGTAAGTGGAGCAAGACCGACGAGCTGGCACGACTCAAACAGGAGTGCAAAATGTTGCAGCAAAGGATCGACGAGAGCCTGAAAGAGGCCGAACGCTCGCAATCCCCGCTCTCCGGACAAGAGAGCACGACGCAAGCCGCCTGACCGTAATTCATAGATTGAACCCGATCCCTTGCCGGGTTTTCGCAACTGGGCAAGGGATTTTCAGGTTCAATAGAAAAGTACATTGATTTGTTGTTATTCCTATACAGAAAGTATAATATTTCTCTACAGTCAGACCTACACAATAGTTTTCCTCATACATGCTGTAAATCAGTCCGCCGTTTCCTGATATTTTTCCCGAACAGGGGAGCAAGCGTTTGAATGGAACGGTTTGGGAATAACCCCGTTTCGGATGTTCTATCAACTCATAGAGGAGCTTTACAAGTTGTTTGGTTGGGTTTAGGCTTGAATGCTTCTACTTTGATACCGCTTTCGCCGCAGTTCGAGTAAACTCGACTTGATATCAAATTGGGCGGTAAAGGTACGGCTTTACTTCTATATCGCCAAAAAAAATCTGAAATTAGCCTACGTATCATGTGGCCTATCGAATTACAATATGAGATAGCGTTTACACAGATATTCTTCCTATTCATTCGTTTTGTTGATTTTCAAATACTTATCAAGCTATAAAGGTACACAATTTGATCGGCGATTCGTGGTTCTATTTAATAAAGTATCTCATTTATGCCAGACGAGTACAAAAGAACTTGAAATAGCATGTGCAGCAAACATAACGGTCGCTAAATCATTACCCCAAAATTGGGTAATTCACCTAAATTCCTATTGTAAGACGATAAGAAAAATTTCCGGAATAACTGAATCCCGGTTATTTTTATTTTCCCTCTTTTCATCACCGCCTGCGCCGTTCTTGTTTGGCTCGAATCGGCCCGTCCCGTTTATAAAACCCGGAAAACCGCCTTCCCCGTTTTATTTCTCCCTTCTCTTCTTTTCTATCTTCTATTTGTTTTCCTCTTTTCTAATCTCTCTTTTTTCCCTCTTATCCCCATCAGCAAAGCCACTCCTCCCTTTTATATTGTCATTGACCTTTACTTTTCCGGTAGCTTCCGCCTTCGCCGGTTTGGTTTTATCAGATGCAAAGGTCTGCCGTCGCGCTTGACACGTCGGCTTGAAGTGCATTTCTTGCAAATTCTTCCTCCGTGCCGGAGAGTAATTGGCAAGAAAAGCCTCCGTATGAAGCTGTACCGACGGCCGGGTACTGCATCCATAAAACCCCAAAGCGGTTCGGCAGAAAGGAACCGAAAGAAGGGAAAATAAAAAAATAAATGATTCAAGGTAATGGCAGAGCTAACCATTCTGCCGCAAATCAATTACAGTTATGTTATATGTTCACACTATCGGACGCATCGGCAAAGATTGCCAGGTAATCACGGGAGCACACGGCTCATTCATCGCTATGGATATAGCAGTAGAGGACTTTTCACACGGGAACAGCGTTACCACGTGGGTAAGGGTACGGAGCAAGAAGGAGAACCACATCCGTTTGTCCGAATACCTGACCAAAGGACGCCTGCTCCTCGTAGAGGGCACACTGTCGGCTTCCCTCTGGCAGGACAAGAACGGGAACAGCCAGATCCAGCTCTCCATCACGGCGGACGCGCTGGAGTTCATCAACACTGGCAAACGCGAAGGGGCGACCACGGAAGCGGAAGCTCCGGCAGAGGCGGCAGGCAACGTACCCGTACCTCCGGTAGATACCCCGCAGGACAATGCAGATGACCTGCCATTCTAACAGAAATCGTAGGACACTGTAAACCAGTCGATACTAAATGTAGTATGTACTAATCGTAGTAAAGTAGTGAGATTGTATATCTCCCGGAACGAAGGATAGTACATACTACGTTTAGTTGATTAGTATTTTAGTATAGTAGTAGATACTAATTTACTAAAATGTATGATTGTAGTAAAATAGTATTTACTAATTGTAGTATTTACGAAGAATAGTATTACCTTTGTAGCAGAAACAAAAGAACGGAATCATGACAAAAATAATTGCAGTAATGAACCACAAGGGTGGAGTCGGCAAGACGACCACCACCATCAACCTTGCTGCTGCGTTGCAGCAGAAGAAAAAGCGTGTGCTGGTGATCGACCTCGACGGCCAGGCCAACCTGACCGAATCTTTCGGTCTCTCCATCGAGGAAGAACAAACCGTGTACGGAGCGATGAAAGGCGAATATCCTTTGCCGTTGGTCGGGTTAAGCAACGGTCTTACGGTCGTTCCGTCCTGTCTCGACCTGTCAGCGGCCGAGTCCGAACTCATTAATGAGCCGGGGCGGGAACTGATACTGAAAGGACTGATCGCCAAGACGCTCGATACCCGCAAATTCGACTACGTGCTGATCGACTGCCCGCCCTCGCTGGGCCTGCTTACCTTGAACGCGCTTACCGCGGCGGATTACCTGATAATTCCCGTACAGGCGCAGTTCCTCGCCATGCGCGGTATGGCGAAAATCACGAATGTGATCGAGATTGTCAAGGAACGCCTGAACCCGAACCTGAACATCGGCGGCATTGTCATCACCCAGTTCGACAAGCGGAAGACGCTCAACAAAAGCGTTACGGAGATTATCAACGAGTCGTTCTGCGACAAGGTATTCAAGACACTCATCCGGGACAACGTGGCACTCGCCGAAGCCCCCATAAAGGGCCGGAATATTTTCGAGTATAACAAGAACTGTAACGGTGCCAAAGACTACATGGCGCTGGCGCAGGAGGTATTGAAATTAAAGTAAACAGATATGGGCAAGAGTAATACACTGAAAGAAGGTATGAAAAGCGGGCTGGACGGCCTGCTTTCGTCCACGAAACCAGCTCCGAGACAGGAAAAGCCGGTACCTGCCGCAAAGGAAAAAGAGCCGGCCGTACATTGCAATTTTGTCATCGACAAAAGCGTTCACACCCGGATGAAATTCCTGGCTATCGAAAAGAACATGTCCCTGCGAGACATCGTAAACGAAGCCATGAAGGAATATCTGGAGAAAAACGGGAAGTGAGGGCCTCCCTCGCTTCCCGCCTTTTTTATACCCGTAGCGTCTCCCTGCGCTACGACAGGCGTGCTCGCTACATATCGTCCATGGACAGCCCCTTGTAACAGACTTCATACCCCTTAAACTCTCCCGTGGCACGCAGGAAAACGGTCGCCTTGCTTTTCAAGGTCTCCAGGTTGATGTTTTCGGCCTTACGTTTCACCTCGAAAAACACCGCCTTATCGTCCAGTTCGTTCTCGGCTACGATATCTATCTCGTTTTCCCCCTTGCGGTCCCACCAGTTTCCCAGACGCGTGTACTCGTGCCGCTCGATCAGCACACGCTTGAAGTAGCGTTCCAGCATCAGGCCGCTGAATGTCTCGTAGTCGCGGTTGATAATCGTCTTCATGCTTTCGTAATTCTCGATTTCCAGCATGTAGTTGTACTTGTAGATAAAGCGGAACCAGAACGTGAAAAAGTTGTCCTCGATCATGTACAGCACGTTCTTGGTCGAACTCCGCTCGAACAGCGGTTGCTTCTTGGAGATGACCTCGTACTCTTTCTCCAGTTTGGTAAGGTAGCCGCCGATCTCCCGACCCACCACGTTCTCGATCTCCGAGCGGGATGTCTTTCCCCGTGCGATGGCCGAAAGTATCGAGAAATAGATCCCGTAATCCTTGCCGAATTCCTCGATCAGGATCGCCTTGCCCTCTCCCAGGAAAATAGAGTCCGCCTTGATGATTTGGTCGAGCATTTTCGCTTTGGTCGTCGCTTCCGCATCCACAAGTAGCTGTACGTACTTAGCCACGCCACCCGTGAAAGAATACAGCGCCAACAGATCTTCCGCCGTGTAGTCGGGGTTATACTCCGTGAGGACTTCCTTCAGCACAGTCGGGGTAAACGGGCGCACGGTCATGAAACGCGTCTGCCGGTTATACAACGGCTCTTTCTTGTCTTTGAATATCTTTGTCATCATGGAGTAGATCGAGCCGCAGACAATCAGGTTGATACGGGCTTTCGGGCTGTACAGGTCCCAGATTCGTTGCATATCACTGAACACCGACTTGTTTACGCGGAAAAACTCCTGGAACTCGTCGATAAAGAGCGTGATGGGGCGTTCCGCCGAGAGCTTCATCAGGTACTCGAACACGTCGGCGAAGTGTTCCGCCCGGCCCATGGTCGGCACGCCCAGCTTATTTTCTATTTCCAGCTGGTAATCCTCACACAAATCCCCCTCGGCCTTACGGGCGACGAAGAAATAGAGAAACGGTTCATCCTCGTAGGCCTGCCACACGAGTGCCGTTTTACCGATACGGCGGCGTCCCGTAACGACCGTAAACTGGGCGTTGTCCTTTGCCATCCCGCGAATCTCCCGCAGGGAGGCGATCTCTTCTGTTCTATCGAAAAATCTCATATCTCCAATCTTTTCTAATGATGTATTCCGAAACCCTTAGTTCCGAAACGTCTGTTTCCGAAACAGATGTTTCGGAACTGCAAAAATAATCAATATTTTTATAAAACAACCCTTTCCATCCGGATTTATTCGCCCCAATGCTATGAATCCGTTTTCTTTTCCTCTTATCACCCCGCAAACCGTTCCCCTTTTCAACCGTTGCCTCCCCATTCTATCTTTCTTTCTGTTTCCCTCTTTTCTAATCTCTCTTTTCTTCCTCTTATCTCCTTCGGCAAAGCCGTACCCCGCCTTTTATCGTCATCGACCTTTACTTTCCCGGTAGCTTCCGCCTTCACCGGTTTGGTTTTATCAGATGCAAAGGTCTGCCGTCGCGCTTGACACGTCGGTTTGAAGTGCATTTCTTGCAAATTCTTCCTCCGTACCGGAGAGTAATTGGCAAGAAAAACCTCCGTGTGAAGCTGTACCGACGGCCGGGTACCGCATCCATAAAACCCCAAAGCGGTTCGGCGGAAAGGAACCGAAAAAAGGGAAAATAAAAAAATTATAAACATACGAGAATATGGATAAAATCAGATTGGTAGTTTACAACGAATACGCATTGGGATATATCATGCCCGAACAACCTGACACAGTATGCACGCTATCGGACAGCGTGCTGCGAGGCGCACCCTTTCGGGTTATGGACGAACCCTATTTCATCAAAGATAGCGATACCGTCAGACGGGCAGGAAAGAAAGACTTCGACACCTTTCGGGTATCGTTCGAGGGGTACGACAATCCCGAAGAGTACGATTTCGACCCAACCCGGTAACAAGCGATACAACGGCGTTCCCCGAGAACCCTAAACAATAAATCAACAACAAATCATTAAAAAAAATTGAATTATGGAAACAAAAGACATGCAGACAGCAGCAGAGAGAAACAACGTATCGGTAGCATTGGCAAACATTCAGCCGAGCAGTTACAACCCACGCAAGCACTTCGACGAGCCGAGCCTTGCAGAACTGGCCGAGAGCATTCGGCAGCAAGGCGTGTTACAGCCTATCGGACTGCGCCCGACAGCCGACACCGACCGTTACGAGATTGTTTTCGGCGAACGCAGATACCGTGCTTCGCTTATGGCAGGGTTGGAAGAAATTCCCGCCGTTATCCTGAATATCTCCGATGAGATTGCCGCCGAAATGGCAATCACCGAGAACCTGCAGCGCAAAGACGTTACCCCTATGGAAGAGGCCAATGCCTACCAAAAACTCATCGAGAGCGGACGCCACGACGTGCAATCGCTGGCCGTTCAATTCGGCAAGAACGAGACCTATATCCGTACCCGGCTGAAATTCATCTCTCTAATTCCCGAAATCGCCGCTCTTTTGGAGACCGATGAGCTGACCGTCAGCGTGGCGAGTGAAATCTGCCGTTATGGCGAGGACATCCAGCACGAAGTGTACGACCGCCATTTGAAAGACGGAAACATATACAACAGTTGGCGAGGACTGAAAGCCTCCGAAGTCGCAAAGAACATCGAACGGGACTTCACCACCGACCTCGACCGCTATTCGTTCGACAAAACCCTCTGTCTCTCCTGTCCCCACAACACCAGTAACATGATGCTGTTCTGCGAGGGAAAATGCGGCAACTGCGCCAACCGGACTTGTCTTGCCGAAATGAACACCTCGTATCTCACCGAGAAAGCCGTTGAATTCATGGAGCAATACCCGACCGTATCATTGTGCCGTCAAGACTTCAACTACAACGGGGCAGTAGTAGAACGTCTGACCGCTATGGGGTACGAGGTGGAAAATCTCAAAGTCTATGCAACCGCATACCCGCAACAACCCGAGAAGCCCGGAAAAGAGGACTACGACACCACCGAGGAATACGAGCAGGCATACCAAGATTACGAGCAGGATTTCAGCGACTACATGGAGCAATGCAAGACAATCCACGCTCAAAACGCCACGGGAGAAGTTACGCTCTATCTTCGCATCGAACGCAACGATATTGTCCTTTGCTACTTGGCGAACACCGCCCTCAACACGAACGGGACGACCGAAAAATCACTTTCTCCGGTCGAGAAGTTGGAGAAACAGGACAAGCGCAACAAGGAAATCGCACTCGAAAAGACCGTAGCCGATACCAAGAAACAGATTTTGGAAGCCGACATCACCGAAACCAAGTTCGGGGCGGACGAAGACAAGATGATTTACTTCTTCCTGCTCGCATCGCTCCGCAAGGAACACTTCACCGCCGTGGGGTTGGAAGAAGAACATTCCCCTTATCTCACAGACAAGGATAAGATGAAGATTATCGACAACCTCTCTGCCAAAACCAAGGCCATTATCCGCAGGGACTTCCTGATTGCCAATTTCCGTGAGGCATACGGCAGCAACACCGTAGCGTCCCTTTTGCTGAATTTCGCCCAAAAGCACATGCCCGAGGAACTCGCCACCATTCAGAGCGGTTATAACGAAATCTACGAGAAACGCCACCAGCGTATCGAAGAAAAAAAGGCCGTCCTGCTCGTGCAGGAACAGAACAAGCAGGAAACCGGACAGGTCGAAGAACCGCAACCCGAAGAACAACCCCTCGCCGAAGAGGTGGCTGCCTGACCATAATTCAAGCAAGAGCAGGGCGGAGCAATCCGCTCTGCTTACCTTTGCGTTAGGCCGCTTCCCCTTATACTTTCCGGAATCTTCCATCTTCCGGCCGCCATCCCGTTGTATGCCGTTTCCTTTTCTACCTTCGCAAGTTCCACGCTTTTATCCATTCTTCTCCCTCTTATACCGGGCTTACTCCGATTCAGGATGAACCCGTCGGGGTTCGCTTTTTACCATGCAAAGGTATAGCCTTGGAAGAGCCGTCAAGTACCGCTACCGCTATTTGAACACAATTTTCCGGTCGCTTTCCCGATTTTCAATCGTTCATCTTTCGCATACGCTCAGACCGCTACGACAAAATTCTGCCCAAATTCCTTGTCCGTTTTTCCTTTAAGGCTATTTTTGACGCATATAAAAATCAAATCCCGACGGGAGAAGCCTGAAAGGTTTCGAGAAAAGGGAAAAATAATAAGATATTAAATCAATTAAATCAAAAAGTTATGGAAATTCAATTTGCAATCGTTCGGTCGGAAGAAGTAGAGTATTTATGCTACAAGGTAGATACAACGTATGTGGACACCTCCAATCCCATGGTAGCCTTTACCGTTGGTGAAGATAAATTTGAAATCGTAGAGCCGGACTTCTCCTTAGCGCAGAAAGAGTATGAATTTGAAGGAGAGCGGTACAACCTTGTGCCCAGATTTTATCCTAATGGCTGGTTGGCGCTCACGTTGGAGCGGGTGGAAGACAAAGATGAATACATTGTGCTGTCTGTCAATTTGGAAGAAATGGATGCGCTCGGATTGCCCGACCGGACATTCGTGGATGTCAACCATTATCCGGAAGCGATGGAGTTTCTGGTAGCTAACGGGTTGGCAACGGATTCCGGCTACAGACGCAGAAGCGGCTTTGTAGAATACCCGATGGCGATGTTGAGCTTGCCGTTACTGTATCAACACAACCCGCAGGAGTTTCAAGAAGCGAACATCGAGCCGTTCGAATAACGGCTCTCGAACTTACGGGTCGCCGATGATAAACAACAGATGCCGCACCGGATATTTCAGCCGGTGCGGTGTCATCGTATCGTTACCCGCCACTCCCTTTTCTATCCGCCTCCCGGATACCCCGCCGCCCGTACCTCTTCTATAGGCTATATCTTTCCCTTATATCCTTTCCCTTTTATAGCTGCGGTACGCCTCTATTTTCCCTTTTGCCTTTCCTTTTCGTCGCCGCATAGGTTTTATCGGGTGCGAATGTAGGCTGTCGCGCCCGTTCTCTCCGTTTTGAAGTGCATTTCTTGCAAATTCTTCCTCCGTACCGGAGCGTAATTGGCAAGAAAAAACGTCGTGAGGGGCTTTACCGACACCCTTTGGATGCACCATAAAACCCGAAGCGGCTCCGGTTACAAGGAAGCCAAGCAGAGGGAAGAAAAAATAAATCATTAAAAATCAAGACAATGAACGAGAATCTTCAAAACAGCAAAGAGTACAAACTCGCTAAGGATTGGGAAATGGCGGTAAACAGTTTCAGTTTCAACCCGCAACGCTTTGCAGCCGTAATCCCGACCATGCACCCGACACTCCAACAGAGCCTTTACAGGCTGATCAAAGAGTGCCTCAAAGTGATGGCGGACGACAGCCGCCGCTACGATGACCGCAACAGGGCGTCGCACGAGGAAGCCAAATGCCTCCTGCAATACCTCAAGGAACATGGACAAAACATACCGTTAAAATAAGGAGGAGGATATGAAAACGACAGAAATGAAATTCAACGGCAGAAGCTATACTTGCCGTATCGTGGAATCGAAGGAAGGAGAAGAGTTGCTGATTGGTTCGACCGTTTTGCTCGATGCCTTGCAGCCGGGCAGTTTCGAGGATGAAAACGAAGGCTTTGCCGGTAAGAAAGCCGAAAGGCTGTACGACGAGGTGTTCTTCTTCACCGACGCGAAAACCCTCACGTTGCCCGATAACGAACTGATCGAGGTACTGAAAGAGGACAACCCCGAATGGTTTGAGTAAATAACAATTTAAAAATCCTACAATCATGGAAAAAGAGTATGTCATGCAGGTCGCCGAGACCATTAGAGAACAGTTGGTAACACTAACTCCCGTAAGCGTATTGATGTCATGGGGTATTGAGAATTTCCTCGCTTCGGTATTCAAGAATATGCCGGCATTGAGGTTGCACGTCAACGGGCGGCTGTTTCAGGGGCATGTCCTGATCTGCCTGAACGGTTCGGACTATTACGAGGTCTATCTCCAAAGCGATACGGAGGTGAAGTGTATTCACAACGAGGTCTGTTTCGACGAGCTGGGCGAGCTGATCGACCGTCATATCGAGAGCGGTACGGACAAAGCCGAGTATGAAGATTTTTGCCGCCGACAAAGACTGAAATTATTCGGATGCAGGGTTTGACAACTCCCATCCGGTAGAGAATGCGGTCCCGAGACACGGGGCGGCGTTCTCTGTTTTTCGGATGGAGAGGACCTGTTGTATGACTAAAAACGCATGCGTCTGCCGAAAACGACAGACGCATGTTCACAGACATATCCCGCCGCCTATTTATCACAAACCGGGGCGGGCTTCACTTTTTTACATTTGACTCTTGTTTCGTATATAATAGTTTATTGTTATGAACGGGAATCGCTCCGTTTACTTTTTTACCTTCACCTCATAGAGGCCGCCCCAGCAGTACCGCGACATGCTGTTCGGACGGACGGCTGCAGAGGACCCCGGGTAACGGGAGATCGTTTCGCTCCCTTTTTTCTTTTCCCTCTTTTCCCTTTCAGGAATGGCCCGGATGCTCCGCAGTTCAGAGAGATTCTACGGGCTCGTCCTTCTTTTTGTTTCTGGAGGACAATTCCCGTGCATCCGTGATGTGGCTGTATTTCTTCAGGGCGTTGTTCTTCATCTCCGTCTCCTCCTTGGTCAGGGAGAATCCCATGTACTTGCAAGTATGATCGTTGCGCAGGATGCAGACGCACATCCGCTTGTAGGTCGGTATCTCCTTGAACTCTGCGATGTCGATGTCGTCGAGGTAATCCATCCTGACGGGTTTCTTCTCCGTCTTGTAGTTGGTCTCTTCTCCCACTTCTATCGGGATATTCCGGTCTCTCAGCTTTTGTATCACCCCCTCACTGAGACACCCGCCCCGTTCTTTCCAGAACTTGATGCTGGTGTGTAGCTTGGCCAGATACCTTTTCCGGGTACGTTCCGGTAGGGTCGAGAGGAGAAACTCCATGAAGGATTTCCATGTGTGACCCTCCGGCAGGCGAATATGCTGCCGCCCCATAGCCTGCGTGCTGCCGTAGATACCCGAGAAGTTCACGCCGTTCACCCGGCCGATCATCCGCCCCCAGGTGTCGGGGTCGATGACCTTGTACAGGGCGAGGCTGTCGATTGCTTCGCTGATGAACGGGCTGGCCACCCGTTGGCGGTCCAGGCTGACCCCCGCCTGATAGTAGAGGTCGTACAGGTGGTTGTAGTCCCAGTGGAATTTCCCGTTGGCTACCCATATATCCGTCGTTTTCCAGTCGAATAAAGGATAAAGGTTATAGATGTCCTCGTCGATCCTCGTGCTCCATTTGTAGTCTTTGTACGGCTCTTGGGTGCCCCGGTAAATGGTCCGCCAGCGGTTGTAGCTCTCCTGCGTCCGTATGCCGACAAGGCAGCAGGTGCGTTTGGCTTGCTCTCTCTCGTGCAGCCAGCGGGCAAACTCCGTCTGGAAGTCGTAGTCCCACATCCGAGTGTTGTAAAAGGGAAAATCCTGCAAAGTCATTGCATTCTCCGGCAGGGGACGTACCCATGCCTCCCGCTTGCTCTCGTCCCACGGTCGCCAATAGCTCTCGTACATCGAGGTGCAGGTCGTCACCCGGAAGGGTACGCACACCCGGTACACGTCGAGGATGTCCCGGTTTTCCTTGAACGTGCGTTCGACGTACTCCATGGTCATCTTGTACTGGATTTCGTAATCCATGTGGAACACGCCGATTCGGGTTTTCAACCCGTGCTTCCGGATATACTCGATGCACAGGTTCAGCAGTACCCCACTGTCCTTGCCTCCGGAGAAGGAGACATAAATGTTATCGAACTCGCTGAATATAACTCCCAGCCTTTTTTGTATCAGGTCGTACACGTTGGCCCGTTGTGTTGCAGCCATAATGATGTATCTTCTTTTTGCTCGCAAAAATACAAATTTCAGGTCGTTCGGTAAAACATACGGGGTGAAAATACAGTATGGACGGGATGTGCTCCAGTTGTTCGGAAAGTCGCTTGTATCGGTCATCGGTCAGTACAGGCAGCGGGGATTTGGTATAAGAAGGGAAAACTCCTCGTGAATGGAATGATTGGGGTAGGACAGAAAGAACCAAGGACACCTGTTACGTGTCCCTACTGTCATATGGGAATCAGATGGAAAATTCCGTCTTCGTTACCGACTCAAGTGAAATTTGACGATGTTCTCGGTGACGGGTTCGTAGTTCAGCTTTTCGAATTTGGCGGGTAGGTCTTTCCGTACCCCCAACACACCTCCGTCGCCGACACCCGTCGGAGCAATTTCAGATAGAGAACCGTTATCAGTCCCGTTTCGAGGAATGCATTGTAGCTCTCCATATTATCGCCCACAACGATTTTCTCGATGCCTTTCAATTCCCGGAAAATCCGTTGCTTGTGCGTTGTAACAAATACAGAACTCATGCTGATTTTTAATGCTAAAATAATTAAGTTATAAAGTTGTTTTTTCACAAGAAAGCTCTCATGCTCACACTCGCACAGAATAGATTCAAAAAAACAAAAATCAAAAAGGATACTTTATAGGTAAAGTTTCCCTTTTGATTTTTATATACACTAATCCACTGAAATAGCCTGTTAAGAGTAAAAGCCATTTATGACCGTTATCCATTACAAGCCGTCACTGTTCCTACGACGATTGCCGGTCAGTTACCGGTTTGCCGCTTCTGCCTCCTTGATCATTTGTTCGCTGGCATACATGAAGACTTCAACCCGGCGGTTCTGTTCTGCCGTCTCGGCTTCATTGTATTGGGAGAATCCAAGCCCTTTCACCTCCTTGAACTGGGCCGCGCCCACTCCGCATTGCTGCAAATATTGCTGTACGGCCAAAGCCCTGTTGGTAGAGACTTTCTGGTTGGCTTCCATGGTACCCACCTTGTCCGTGTGTCCGAATACCGCAATGTCGATCGTAGGATCTTCTTTCAGCACATTAGCGAATTCTGCCAGTGCAGTCTTTGATTTGGCACTTAATGCGGAGGAATTGAAGCCGAACAGAATGCCGGAATCGAAAGTAACTTTGACGGCGGCCAGACCGTTGGTATCGGTTACCTTTTCCACTTCCGCACCCTCGATTTTTGCAGCCTCGGCTGCTTTCTTGTCCATTTTATGTCCGATAGCCACTCCTACACCCGTACCGACGGCGGCACCGACCGCAGCACCGATAGCGGCGCCTTTTCCTTTACCGGCGATTCCGCCGATAACAGCACCCAAAGTTGCACCGGAACCTCCTCCGATCAGGGCTCCTTTACCTTTATTGTTCATCGTGCCGCATCCGGCAAACAACATACATACAATCAGCAAAAAAGCTGTAATTCTCATTCCTTTCATTATTCTATGTTTTTTGATTGTTAAAAAAATCTTTTGATAAGCGAGCGCTCGGTCGGTTCTTTTCTCCTGGCGGTACAGGAGAGAGATAACCTATGCAGGATTATTCCCGATGTATCAGAAGTACACATTCGGGATCAGGTAAACATAAGTCGTTTCCGGGACGTCCTTTTATTGTACAAATTCAAAATCCACCTTCTCTTCGCATGCCAACCAGCCGATGGCCGTCGCAAGGACGCTGTCCGTCAGTTGGAGATAGCTGTCAGATGGTGCAAAATTGGATATAAAATCTGAATACAACAATGTTCATGGAAGGATATTCTTTTATTTTTATCAAAATTTAACATTATGCAATCCGGCTGTATTTTCCGGCGGCTATCCTCTTTCTCTTAAACACATACCTCATTCTATTTTTCTTTTTCCCTCTTCTTCTTTTGACAAGAATACATTCGGCGCAAACCTTAAAAATCCCAAACCGAACTGAAAGAACCTTTCCATTTTATAGACGTATGACGCGAATATGCCGTACCTTTGCAGAAGAATTTGTGAAAAGTGGGACTGTTTCTGGATAGACGTCTCTTTAAAATCTGTAACAACCGCGTAAAAGCAAGTAGATTATGACTATAGAAGCAACACAAGCCAACTTCGACGGGCTGATTCGTACCTCCGGGGTCGTGATGATCGACTTCGGTGCCGAGTGGTGTGCCCCTTGCCGGGCGATAGTACCGGTACTTAGCGAGTTGGCCGAGAAGTATCGGGGGCAGGTAACCTTGGCCACCTGCGATGTAGAAGAGAACAATGACATTACCGTGAAGTACTCGATCTGCAATATCCCGACCATTCTTTTCTTCAAGAATGGGGAGCTGGCAGACCAACAGGTCGGGACAATCGCCAGGGAGGTGATAGAGCGGAAGCTGACGGCCCTGCTTTAACGCCCTTGTCCCGGTTAAGAGTCGGTTTAAATTTTGTTCGGGTCAGATTTGCTTATTGGAAAAATGAACCGGGCTCATAAGAAAAGACCTGTCCGAAAAAACTTCTCCGGGCGGGTCTTCATTTTTTCGGGGCCGTCCCGAACTTTTGCAAACACGTTTACAAAAGCTGAAAGGGGCGTACATACTCGCTGGCGTGCAGGTAGATGACGACACGGAACGCAGGGTAGTACCTTGAAACCGTCCCGTACCCGGCACGGTTCCTGTTGTCGTGCGGGTGCAGGCTGTACGGTTCGCGTATCATCCCATGTTCCGATAGAGATCATTGTAACAAACGTGAAAAGAACCCGTTTCCATGAACAAAATGCGAGCATTTCATGTATAAGGATACATGGATAAGAAAAACTTCACGCTGAAGCAGAAGTATGCGGCACCGGAAAACGGCAACAGACGATGCCCGCCTGGACCGGCGATCTTTCCTTCTTCGGATTATAAACTTAAAAAACAAAGTAGGAAAGATGAAAAATGTACCCATCGAATTACACCAAACAAGCATCAAGCCGATGCTCAATCTCCGTAAGACATCTTCGGATGGACGTTATACACTTATTATCCAGTTGCTCCGGGAACGCAAGCGCGGGGTGGTTTTCACCCCGTACCGCCTGTTGCCCGAAGAGTTCAATCCTCAAAGACAGCGGGCCGTAGCCCTTACCCGCCGTAAGGAACACCGGGAACGGGTCAAAGAAATCAATACGTTCCTTGACAAGCAGGTGGAAGAACTTCTGCGCATCATCCGGGAACTTGAACGCGAAAACAGGCCTTTTTCGGCGCGAGACATTGCACAGGCCTACCGTCAGCGGTACGACAACCGTTATGTACGTACTTTTTTCCTGGCGCAGATTGAGGAACTGCAACGTGAAGGCTCGCAAGGTACGGCTGCCAATTACCATTCCACGCTGGTGGCTTTCGAGAAATTCTCCGGCACACGCCGCATCCATTTCGACCAGGTGGATGAAAACCTGCTGATGGACTTCGAACGGTTCTTGCGGCAGATCCCCCTTCAGCACAATACTGTCACATTTTATATGAGTAACTTCCGTGCGATATATAACAAAGCCCAGAAGAGAGGCTATGTGAACCGTAGCGAGTCACCCTTTGATGCCGTACCCATGCACATCGAGAAAACGCGCAAACTGGCAGTGAGCGCCGATGTGATCCGTAAGGTGGCGCAGGCAAAATTCCCTGATTCAGAGAAGCTGACTGCGGCCCGGGATATGTTCATGTTCAGTTTTTACACACGCGGCATGTCATTCGTGGATATGGCCTATCTTCGGCAAGAGGATATCCATGACGGAGTAATCTATTACCGACGCCGCAAGACCGGGCAGATTTATATGGTAAAGGTTGTACCGGAAGTACAGGAGATTCTCGACCGCTACCGGGAACAATGCTCGCCCTGGGCGCTGCCCGTGATGCTTGATTTCGATGGAGAGCGCAGATTTCTTCGGCCGCTGGTGTACGAGGGTTCCACGCCCGAAGAGCGGCGGCAGTTCGACGAACAGGTTTACCAACGCTACAAATATAATTTATCGCATTACCTGCGTTTCTACCGGGATATGAGCCGTCGGCTCAATCTGCCCGTGAAACTTTCGTTCAACGTGGCGAGGCACAGCTGGGCCAGTCTGGCACGCAATGAGGGAGTTCCCGTATCGGTCATCAGCGTGGGGCTGGGTCATACTTCGGAGAAGACCACCCAAATCTATCTGGACGAACTGGATAACAAAAAAGTGGACGAGGCCAACGAAACGGTCATACGATTGCTGCGCGGCGGCCGGAAAAGGAGAAGAGGGAAAAATACAGAATTGGAGTAGTTTTTTCAAAAAAGAATGTATTTAATCTTTTTACCTCTTATTTGATTGAATAACAGTAGTTTACATCTATGCGAGCCGGATAAAATGCTTCACCCGTTTGAAGTCGTGTCTGACAGGTGAAACATACCTTAATAATATATAGTGATACAGGTAATTACATCGTTTACCTTCCAAAATGCAGATGAAACGGCACTGTTCTCCACTATTCAGAGAATCCCCGGAACGGGAAACAGTATGAGGAAATTATGGCTGAAAATAGGAAATACTGCTTGCCGGGATAACTTTCTCCGCGGGTGAAACAAAATGCGCCGCATGGAACAACAGGACACGATGATGCTCATCGTGGTTGAAACGGGGCCAAGGTTGGCATTTTTTTATCTTTCTCTGGCGGTTACATATCCATATATATCATATTCTGTGCGTTTTACAATAAATTTTGGCTGTCTTTTATTTCTGAAAAAGAAAAAAGAATTATATTTGCCGTTCCAAGACAAGGGTATATAATACCCCTTCGAAAAGAATAGAGAGTGTAAATACATTCTTTTTTGAAAAGAACCTGAGCCGCAAGGCTGGGATTTTCGCACTCTATTCGGGGGTAGTTCAAGCATGTACCCGATGGTTGAATGGACGGGGCGGAACGCTGGTTTCCGCGCCCTGATAGAATAAACTGACGCGACAGGAAGATGAACGGACATAACAGTCGGACGGACGGGAGGTAGCTCCACACAAACCACGATTCGACGGGCCGGTAAGGAAGCCGGTTCGGTAGTGTGTCGCCAGAGTCGCATCTCTCCCCGGTTTCGGGGTTCCGGATGTGGCTTTTTTTTCGCCCTGTCGCTGACGGATAGACGGAAAATAGAACAGTAATTGATTGACAACCCGGTTAAGGATGAAAACCGATTTGAAATATTGGAGAGATAAGTTGATCCGCCTGCCGCTCGCGGTGGGAATGCTTCTGGTCAGTGGGGTGAGCGCCGCAGTGAGCTTGCCCGTGTATCTTATCGAGTGTGCGGTTGGCCGCGGCAGGTATGTGAAAAAGCCATGAACGGAGACCGGACGATGCGTGTTACGGCCCGGCTCTGCGCCGGACGCACCCGCTTTGTACCGAAGCGGGCGGCGAGAGCCGTGTGCCGGAGGGCGTATGCTTTCCGGCTTGCCGTGGCCTGTCTCTGCGGCCTGTTGGCGGCCTGCACGGCCGACGACCGGGTGGAGCGGCAGCTCGACCGTGCCGAGCAGTTCGCTTTTTCGGCTCCCGACAGTGCCCGCGTCTTGTTGGAGGCGATCGGCGGCGATGTCGTGTGGCACCGCCGCACCAAGGCACGCTACGCCCTGCTCTGTACCGAGGTGCTGTACAACAGCGGCCGTCCGCTTCCCGGCGACTCGCTGATCCGCTACGCCTGGGAGTATTACAAGGACCGCTCGCCGGAATCCCGCGAACGGTACAAGACGCTTTACTATCTGGGCTGTGCCGAGCTGCAGGAGAACGACCGTCAGGGGGCCCTGCGGCATTTCCTCGAAGTCGAGGAAATCCTGCACCATACCCCCGAGGCGCGCTACATGGGCTTCCTCTACCTGCATATCGGCAATATCCATTACGACGAGTCGGACTTCCGCCAGGCGGACTACTATTTCGGGGAGTCCCTCCGTTGTTTCCGTCAGGTCGGAGACCGCTCCGGCGAGGTCAGGGCGCTCTGCCGCCGGGGAGCGGTGGCCAACAAGCTGATGCAGATCGGCAGTGCCATCCGCCACTACACCGAGGCGTTCGACTTGGCCGATGACCTGCCCGACGAGACGCTCGTCCACGAGTGCCTGAAAAGTCTTGTCCCGCTCTACTTCATCATCGACAAGGACGTGCCGCCCGCGCTGATGCAGCGCATCGAGGCCTTCGCCTACCGGGGCGGCGACCACATGCTGCTCGACGTCCAGCTGCTGCGCCACCGCCCGGACAGTGCCCGCTACTACCTCCGGCGCATGAAGGGGCAGATCGACGGGGTGCAGGACCATATCGCCTACCACCACGCGGGCTACTGGGTCGAGGTGTTCTCGAACGACACCCGCGCGGCCACGCATCACCTTCGGCGTTACCTCTTCCTGCGCGATTCCCTCGCGCAGTACAACTTCCGCACCTCGGCCGGGGAGATCCGGCAAGACTATCTCCAGGAACAGCTCCGCTTTGCCGAGTACAAGATGCACAACCGCACCTGGTGGTTCGTCGTAGCCATCCTGACCTTCCTGCTCCTGGCCGTCTCGGTTTACTACCACCAGCGGCGGAAGCTCCGGATGCAGCAGATGCGCAACGACAGCTACCTGCAATCCGCCAAGGAGGCGCAGGAGGCCTACCGGACGCTCTACGAGCGGACCAACAGGGAACAGGCCCACCCGAAGGACCTGACCACCGCCCATTTCCGTGTCCTCGAACGGATCGGCCGCACCTACTACGAGCAGGACAACTCCGCCAAGCAGAAAGAGGCCATCTACCAGGAGGTCAAGCGTATCATCGACGACATCTCGGCCGACACCGCCATCCGGCAGGAGCTGGAGCAGATTGTCGACGGTTCCCGCCACAACGCCATGCGGCGGCTCAGGAGCGCCTATCCCTCGATGAAGGAGTCCGACCTGCGTCTGCTCTGTTACGTCTTCTGCGGTTTTTCCTCGCAGATCATCAGTCTCTTCATGCACGAGACGGTCGAGAATGTCTATGCCCGCAAGTCGCGGCTCAAATCGCGCATCAAAGCCTCCGATTCGCCCGACAGGGACTTCTTTTTACAGCTTTTCAGGTAAGTGTTAGGCCCATGTTAGAAAATTCCGTTCTATATCACCGTAACTGCCTGATATTCACCCCCCCCTGCAAGGTGAGTGTTAGATTTTTAGGCCCGTCGTGCAAAGGCCGTTTCCCGGAATCGGCGTACCTTTGCTCCGCTTTGGGGGAGTGGTGTGTCCGCTTGGGTGCGTCCCTCCGATGAAAACAACAGCGTAAGAAAGGAAAACGTAATAAACGAAATAATGAAAAGGATAGTTTTTCTACTGTTTTTGCTGGCCGGCGTCTTCGGTACGTCGAAAGCCCAGACGGTCGGTATCAAGACCAACCTGCTCTACGACGCCACCGCTACCATCAACCTGGGCGCGGAGGTCGGTCTCGCACCCAAATGGTCGCTCGACGTGTCGGCCGATTACAATGCGTGGGACTTCTCCAAGGGCCGCAAGTGGCGCCACCTGATGGTGCAGCCCGAGGCCCGCTACTGGTTCTGCGAGCGTTTCAACGGCCATTTCATCGGCCTGCACGCCCACTGGATGAAGTTCAACATCGGCAACGTGAAAATGCCCTTCGGCCTGTGGAAGAACACCCGCGACAACCGTTTCGAGGGCGACCTCTACGGGGCGGGCTTCACCTACGGCTACCAGTGGCTGCTCGGCAGGCACTGGAATCTCGAGGCCGCCGTGGGAGTCGGCTATGCGCGGGTCATCTACGACCGCTACACCTGCAAGAGCTGCGGGCGCAAGCTCTCTTCGGGCAAGGACAACTACTTCGGCCCCACCAAGGCCGCGCTCAGCCTGGTCTATCTGTTTTAATCATCCCTTTAATCAACGATGGAATTTATTATGAAGACAATCAACTATAGAAATATCGGGTCCGTGCTGGCCGCGTTGTTCCTCTTGCCGGGATACGCGCAGGCGCAGGATACGCTCCGCCTGGCGGACGGGAAAATTCGGGTGGAGAATTTGCAGGTGAACAAGGGGAACGACAGTATGGAGGTCAGGATAACGCTAAACCTCGACAGTCTGGCGGTGCCATCCAACCGCTTTATGAAGTTCACCCCCGTGCTGGTCAGCGGGGACGACGCGGCCGTGCTGGACCCTATCGTGATTGCCGGACGCCGGCAGCATATCATGTACCGCCGTGTGCGTGAGAAGGAGGCCCGCCGCGACGGGGCAAACCCCGTCGTGATCCGTCGCGAGAACCGCAAGGCGCAGTCGGTGCGCTACCGGGCGAGCGTTCCCTACGCGGCGTGGATGGCAACCTCCGAGCTCCACATGGCCGAGGACCTCTGCGGCTGCGGGGGCAGTCCCCTGGCGCAGAGCCGCACGCACCTGACGGATTGCGATTTCGACCGCTCCGTTTACGAGGTGCGGCCCCTTATGGCCTACGTCGCTCCGGCGGCGGAGGCGGTCAAGCACCGCGAGGAGTCGGGCAGCGCTTTCCTCGATTTCCCGGTCAATAAGACCGTCATTCACCCCGACTACCGGGGCAATGCCGACGAGCTGGCGAAGATCCGCCGGACGATCGACCTGGTACGGAACGACACCAATACCCGTATTACCCGCATCACCATTCACGGCTACGCCTCCCCCGAGGGTACGTGGCAGAATAACGCCCGGCTGGCGCAAGGCCGTGCCGAGGCGCTCAAAGAGTACGTGCGCCGCCTCTACCATTTCGACGGGGTGCGGTTCGACGTCCAGTCCACGCCCGAGGACTGGGACGGCCTGCGCCGTTTCGTTGCCGGGAGCGACATGGAGTGCAAGGAGAGCCTGCTCGCCATCATCGACAGCGACCTGGAACCCGACGCCCGCAACTGGAAGTTGCAGACCGTGGACGGCAAGCGTCCCTACGATTTCCTGCTGGCTAACGTTTACCCGAAGCTGCGCCACTCCGATTACACGGTGGAATACACCGTGCGGGCGTTCAATGTCGAGGAAGCCAAGCAGCTGTTGAAGACGCGCCCGCAACTGCTGAGCCTGAACGAGATGTTCCTCATTGCCCAGACCTATGAGCCGGGCAGCGCGGAGTTCAACGAGGTTTTCGACATCGCCGTGCGGATGTTCCCCGACGACCCGACGGCCAACCTGAACGCGGCGAACGCGGCCGTCTCCGAGGGAGCCTTGCAGCGGGCGGAGACCTATCTGTCCAAGGCCGGAGACACGCCGGAGGCGGTACACGCGCGGGGCGTGCTGCTGCTCTTGCAGGGCGAGTACGCCGGGGCGGAGACACTCTTGCAGCAGGCCCGGCAGAGGGGCGTGCGCGAGGCGGAAGCCAACCTCGAACAGCTCCGCTTGAAGCGCGAGAACGTCCGCAAACTCTCGGCATATTAAGTAATGAAAAAGCAAGGGGGCTTTTTTACCCCCCCCGTTTTATATATTTTTAACTTTTTAATTAGTTTTTATGGAAATCAAAAAGATGATTTGCGCAGGAGCCATCCTGCTTTCATTCATGGCTTGCAGCCAGGATGATGTAATGACCGATCCCCAGGGGGGGAACGCCAGCGGGGAGGGGGCATACATGAGCCTTGCCATCTCCATGCCGAACGGAACGCCGGGGACAAGGGCGATTGACGAAGGAACCGACAAAGAGGAGGGAACTATCGCAGAACAGACGATCAGCAAGCTGTTGGTTCTCGTTTACAAATCTGACGCGCAGGCTACTGATGCTCCTGAAGTTGCCAAAGAATTTCTCGGTACTCAACTGACCCCGACCAAACCGAACGATCCTGCTAATTCGGATAAGACAACAGTCTATGAAGTACCGGCTTTTGAGGTTTCAAAAGGAGAAAAGAAAGTGGTGGTGATTGCCAATCCCAGCAGTAGTTTTTCTGGGACTTCTACATTGCAGTCCATGCGTACAGCCATAACTATGACAGAAGAGGATGTAAACAACATTTCCTCGTCTTATAGTGAAGGGGGAGCCACGGGATTCCTCATGACCAACGCCAATTTCGATGTCAATCAAAACCAGTCAGGCGCCGTGATTACTATTACCCCGACTGAGAATGGGAAGTTCTATGACGACGGATCGGTGTATGTAAAGGTTGAAGGTACGAAAACCAACCCCACTTCGGTGAGAATCGCTGTGGAACGTGTCGTAGCTAAGATTCTGGATGAAACATCAGATTATACGAAAACGGTAACCGGTACTTCCGATAAGGTAGTCTTTCAAACCGTTGCGCTTATTAACGGCAATAAACAATTCTTCCCGATCAAGAATATCCGGCAGAGCAGCGAAAGCACCACTGGTACGAACGACTATGTGGTAGACCCGAATTTCGACAACAACGAAAAGACAATGACGTTTGCCGATCATTTCTATGCATACGACTGGTCCACCCCTGGATTCGAGAGTAGATTCAAAACTCTTTCCACAACGGATACTGAACGTCCCGTATTCTACACGCTGGAAAATACAATGATCCAGAATCAGCAGATGAATGCCTACACGACAGGTCTGTATTACCAGGCGACTTATTATAAGGACGGAGAAACTTCAGGCGAAGCTCCGAACCTCTATAAATATGCCGGTGTGCTGTATACTTTCTCTGAGCTTCAGACAGCCGCATCCAGCCTGAGTTTGAATTTGGGTTCACTGACCGATGAAAGCGCGGCCGCTGAATTCAAGAAGATACTTGTTACCAAGTACGAGAATGGCGTCTGCTACTATCCCTACTGGATTCGCCATGTGGACAACGGCGATCCGACTTCAATGGGTATCATGGAATTCGCTGTTGTCCGTAACAACGTTTACAAAATGACGATTAACAGCGTGAAAGGTATCGGTACCCCAGATCCGAAAGACCCAGATCCGGATACTCCGGACGAAATGACGGATGCAATGTTACAAGTTCAGGTGAAAGTCCTGCCTTGGACCATTCGTAACAACCAAATTGACTTCTAATTGAAACTTTAAGTTTTTTGTTTGAATAAATAAAGTGCAGATGAACATACCGGTACAGAAAGGGCTCCCCATCCCGTTGTTGGACAACGGGTCGTGCGGTTCTCCATGCGGGAGAACAGGCACGGGCCTTTCTATGCTGCCGGTTATGTGGTGTGGAGTGGTGATGGAGGGTGCGGGAGTACCCTCCATCATGCGCACCGATACCCCGCGTTTGGTTTCCGCCTGCCCGCCGGAAGTCGCCGGTGGCGGCAGTACGCCTTTACAGGCTCGCTGCATACCGGGAACAACCCGCAACCCGGGAAACGCCGTGCCGACACGTGTCCGCCGGAATTTCCCCCTGTCCGGACGGGCTTGTCCGGGATTTTTCCCCTTCGATGGGGACCATACAAAAGAAACCGCCGGTACCGGCCGCGCGAGCAGTCTCCCTGCCGGCTTTCTTTTCTTGATTTTGACACCGATATACCGCCGGGAAGCATTTCCCGGGCGGTACGATATACACGCCACGGCTCCCGTTCCCGTCAGGGCCGGACACAGCCGGGCACTCGTTGAACGAACGTATCAGGAATTTTGAGAACGATGAAACATATATTACTGAATCTATTGCGCGTGTTGCCCGTACTCCTCCTGCTGGGAGCCTGCGACACCATTACCGAGGAGATGGAGCCTTGTAAGAATTACGTGAGCTTCCGTTACGACCGGAACATGAAGTTTGTCGACGCCTTCCCCGTGGAAGTCCGCCGCGTGAACCTGTACGTGTTCGACGCTGACGACCGTCTCGTCGCCACACTCTCGGACGAACGCGAGGCGTTCGGCGACGGCTACCGCATGGAGCTCCCCCTGCCGGCGGGAGACTACCGCCTGATAGCCTGGGCGGGGCTCTACGACCGTTCTTACGAGTTCGCCCCGAACCTCACCCTGGGTGTCTCCACCCCCGAAGACCTGCGCGTGAAGATGCGCCGCGGTGCGGACAACGTGCAAGACAACGAGCTGGACGCCCTCTGGCATGGGGAAATCCCCTTCACCGTTACGGACGGTGAGAGCCGCACGGTAACGCTTCCGCTCACCAAGGACACCAACAAGTTCCGCATCGTCGTGCAGGGGGCCGAGATGGCGCTGGACAAGGACGACCTCGATTTCACCATCACCGACGACAACGGCTACCTCGATTCCGACAACACCCTCCTGCCGGACGAGGCGATCACCTACCGCCCCTATTACCGGGCCAACGCCGAGCTCTCCGACAGCGGCGACGGGCAGGTCAGCGCGGTGGTGGCCGAGATGAACACCCTCCGCCTGATCGACGGCAAGAAACCCCGCCTGCGCGTTACGCACAGGAACGGCAAGGAGCTGGTGAACATCGACCTGATTACCTACCTGCTGCTCACCAAGATGGAGGGGCACGACATGCCCCCGCAGGAGTATCTCGACCGTCAGGACGAGTACGCCCTGATCTTCTTCCTCAACCGCGACGCGCTGGGCAACTACCTGCTGATGTACGTCAAGGTGAACGGGTGGACCATCCGCCCGCAGGAGGGCGAGTTTGGCTTTTGAACCGTTTAATTTACGATACACACAGAGAGATAACGCATGAAGAAATACCTACATATATTGGGCGGCCTGTTGGCGACACTGATTCTCGCGTCCTGCGCGCGGCAGGAGGAGTTCCTTCCGGAACCCTCGCCGGACAAGCAAGGCGGCGGGGTCTATGTCCGGCTCCACCTGCGCATGGCACGGGGCCCGCTCACCCGTGCCGGCGGTGCAGACACCGATGGCGAGACGCCCGGAACGGACGACGAAAACAAGATTCACAACTTTTACCTGTTCGTCTTCGACGAGAACGACCCCCGACCGGTATGGACCGGCGAGATCACGGGTATCCAGAACGGCGGTACGGCGACTCACCGTATCGACAACGTGTACCTGAACCGCACCTACCGCCTCTACGGTATCGCCAACCTGACCCCGTCGCAGTTCAACGCCATCATCGCTTCCGGCAACCCCTTGACATACGTGCTGGGGGACAAAAGTTCTTCAGCCCATTATACGGAAGTCATCGACGCGCTGGCTCCCGGCAGCCACGGGGAGGCGAACCAGGCCACGCAAGGCGTCATGATGTCCTCTGAGGGAGAGGATCTGACAATCACCGACACGGACCGCGGCACGGAAGCAAATCCCCTGAAAGTCGATATTGAGTTGAAACGTGTCGTAGCCAAAGTACACGTATTGGCTACCATCGACGCCCCCAATACTTCGAATGATCCAAATCAGAAATACCAGTTCCTGCGCACCTACAAGGAGGACGGTGGCAGCAACTCTACTACGGGCATGGGCTATATCCGCCTGGACCGCATACGTTACCTCATGAATGGCACGAACCGTACCACCTATCCCTTTGCCCGGTTCACGGAGACTTCGGGCGGCAAAAGCTATTCCGATCCCAACATGGAGATGAACGTGTACAATTGGAACGACAGCGAGAACGACTTCGACATCGCTCGTGTCAACCGGGATTTCGTTTACTACAACCAACATTCGTTGGCGCAGTTCGATCCTGAGCAGATCTTGAACAACACCCAGACGGGATTCCGCTTTCACACTCTCGAGTCGTGGGACGAAAGTCGCTACACCGCCACCGTGAGCAATACCGCCTCCGGCAACCGCTACACGCACGGGCTTTATACGACGGAGAACCTTTTCACCTTACCGGAGGAGGGTTCCGACCTCAAAACCAAGCTCGACAACTATGCCGAGACTACCGGCAATCCGCTCCCCATGGTCAGCAGCGTCGGTGTGGCCGCCCGTCTGGCCCCCCGGCTCGTCATCACGACGGCCGACTTCTATAGTAATATAGAAAAGGATTACGAGGCCTATCAAAAGGATGGATCAGTGGACGGCAAGCTCTACACCCCCGACGACTGGAAACGTTGGAATGAAATCAAGAATCGCTACACATGGAACACGTCCCACGAGTGGAAGCAGCTCGCCGCTAATAATGATGAAAAATTCTGTCAGGTCGATTTCGGCACGGTGGCAACCGGTCAAACCGACGTGTCGGACTACCAGAAAGAACAGGATATCCGCACAATGCTGACCCTCTCACTGAAACTATCCAAGCATTACAGCGAGAGCGGTTACAACATCACCCTCTACCCGGCGGGAAGTTTCTTTGTCTATTACGACAAGGATAATAGCAAGTATTATTACATGACCTCCGCCGTGGCAGTCTCGGAGACCTTGAGTGGCGTGCGTTCCCAAATCCTGCCCCATGTCGGCGGCTGGGGATACTACTATACCTATATCGACCCCGCTACCGATGACAGGGACCCGCACGCCTACGCACGCTCGCAGGTCTATCGCAATTATTACTACCTGCTGACGATACGCACCATATTAACACCGGGAAGTACGGTAACCTCCAACGACTATATCCGGGTAAACACCGAGCGTCTGGAGTGGCAGTACACCGGAAAAGGCACCATAGACTTAGAATAGAACAATGGAAAGAGCAAAAAATATCAGAATAGACCGTATGGGAACCGGGCCGTGCCGCCCGTTCCTGTTGCTGGCAGCCTGCACGCTGGTGCTCTCGCTGACGGGTTGTTCCCACGAGGTGGAAGACACGCCCCGTTACTCCGGCGAGTCCATACGACTCAACATGCTGGCCGGCAGCACCCGCGAGACCGGGATCGAGAGCAACGCCCTCAACTGGGGACCGACCCTCTTCTTCTTCAACGAAGACCAATACAATCAGGCTGCCCCCACGGACAACACCGCCGCAACCCAGAGCCTGACAAGCACGGATTGCACCTATCTGCTCAGCGCCCCCGAAGACGTGGACACGTACAGCTCCGCACTGTACGATACCGGAAAGAAATATCTTGCTGACGGCTCTTTCTTGTACGCCGCCGGTTACGCACCCACCGGGATGTTGATTCCTAAGAACGGGAACGATCACGCCACCCTCCGTGTCGATTACGGGGAGTATGACTTCCTGGCAGGCAGTATCGACTTCCTGGGCTGCGATGCCGATCCCGCTTACCGAGGTTCGTATGACCACCCTTTCGGCCAGCCGACGAACGTCTTGAAGTTCCGCCACCTGACCTCCAAGATAACGTTCTATGCCTATCGTTCGAAAGAGATGGAGAACAAACAGTATGTCCGCAACGTGATGATTACGGGTTTGAAAATGCGATATCAGGATACGGACGCAGACGAATTCTTCAAACTGCATACGCCCACGGAGTTTACATGGTCCGCACCGGAGAAAACGTCCGACGGCGATGAAGCCGGGCAAAAGCACTGGGGATACAAGATAACCGGTTCAGAAACAAATCCCAATACTTCTTGGATAGAGTCAGGAAAGACCGACGGGCTGTTGGTGGGCGAAGAACGTGCCACGATACTCAGTTCCATTTATGCGTGTGATCCCGACAACCATACCGTCGAAACTGGCGACCAACTTGTTTTACAGATGACCGTGTCAGCGGAGCTGTCTCCCGATCCCGCTTTTCCGGAAGAAATCAGCGAGTATAAAACTTGGAAAAACATGCAGGTAAAGATCAAGGAATTTAAGAACAACAAGGAGACGGATATTCCGGTCAGAAACTTCCTTCCCGGACATGAATACAAGGTGTACCTGCAATTCAAGCCTACGGGAGTCTTTCTCCAGGGCGTGGGTCTCCCTTGGATCGAGGAAGGTCCTCACTACGTGCCGATCACTCCGGTTTCCAAGTGAGCATTCCGGCGCGAACCGATGATGATATGAACAGAAAAGAATGAAATATATGAATATCAACAGATTGCAAAGAAATACCCTCCTTTTACTGACCGTTCCGCTGCTCTGCGCGGGACTGGGGAGTTGTCAGAGAGAGGAGTTCGTCGGTATGGAAGACCGCGAGGCGTTGGTCAGGGAGGGCAAGTACCTTTCTGCAGCCCGTGCTGCCGAGCTGGGCGATCCCGACCCCTCGGCCGGAGCCGTCGGGAGCAATTTCGCCGAGGGCACCCCGTACCGTATGGTAGTGGTCAGCGGGAATCAGGACGATATGGACGACACGGATCAGCGTGCAGACCACATACGCATGAATCAGGTGGTTAAGGAAGCCCGAAGCGGCAGCATACCTTATATCGACTTCGGGGAGGACGCCGCCCAATACCTGAGCTTCGCCCCGACAACTGGCGAAACCACGGGCCGCAAAGCATTGGACTTTTACGGCTTTACCTACGGCACGCCGGAAAATGCAGAGTCAGGTTACCTGCAACTGGAAGGTGAATCCGATAATAATTATACGACACTCTACCGCGAGGAAACCGTAACCGAAGCTGGCTTAAACGACCTCCTCTACGGCCGACTGTTAAACCAACGGGCAGCGACCGTCGGTTCGTCGGCCCAAATACCGTTCCGGCACGCCTTTTCCCAGTTGCGTTTCCAGGCGTTGCAGACGGAGGGACATGACGGAGGAGCCACGGGACAAGGCTGGCATGACATTCAGATTACCGGCATTACCGTAACGGGCACCTACCGGACCGGAAAAGTCTTCTTGTCCGATGGAAAGGTGCAGGTAAGTTCGCAGTATGAAACAGGCGCGGGATTACCCCTGACACTGGACGGAGACGGCGCAAAAGCCGACCGGGTAGGTATCGTTTCCAAAGATTACGGTATCATGACAATCTTGCCCTCTGCGGCCGGCAGCCTGCGTGAGAACCCCAAGGGGGAAAATGTAACGGAACAAGGCTATAAGCTGGGCCTGCAAGTTACCATCGAGGGTGATCAGACGGGCGTGAAAACCTACTGTGGTGAAAGTGCCACACAAATAGGAGAAACCGACCGCTACACGGGCACCATAACGATCCCGGAAATCAACAACAACCTGACGAATAATTCCGAAGTGTCCGGAACCGCTCCGCTCTTCTTGAAAGCGGGATATTCCTACCTGCTACGCCTTAGTTTCATGGACGACCGGTTCCTGATTACCGTCGTTCAGCAGGTCGCCGAATGGATACCCGGCGAGAACCAATTTGACAGCGACAACGATGGCACCGGAGACTCCCAAATACAGCAAATCGGCCAACCGATCTATTTCGACGGCAAGCTATGGCTCGACCGTAACCTCGGGGCGGACGACTACGACGCGGAAAACGGCGATTTCGAACACACGGTAGGCTATTTCTACCAGCAGTTCCGCAATATCCCGTACTGGCCCTACCGCCCCAAAGACTATAATAACGAAACCGGACGCCCGCTTCCGGACGACAAGCGAAACCAATCGTTGAATGAATATAACGCATACAATAGTACTTCGTTCAAGGTCTATCCGATGGTATCGTATGGCTTGCTAAACAATACCAAAGTATTCGAAATGAATACTACTGGTTGGTATAATACAACTAACCAAGACCGTCCGAATAGCTCTCCGGCTTACAGCAAGTATGCCATCTCGGATATTCCCGAAGAGGAGCTGGTGGCGCAATGGAGTGATAAAAATCAAACATACACGTTCGCTTTCGCCCGCCATTACTTCCAGATGGAGTGGAGCAAGGTGGAGAACCAACCGGTGCCGCAAGGCTACCGGATTCCCACTGCGGAAGAGTTTCGGTCGATCTTCCCCTCCACGCCTTTGGCGGGGAATTATGCGTTTATCGGAGGTGGGAATTGTACTACCCCCTCTTCTTGGGGGCCTCAGTTATATGGAAATACAAATGCGTTTCTTGATGACGAATTCCAAACGATACGTATCTGCGTGCCCTATTATTCGCCGGACAAGGAAGCAGACAACGGTAAGGAGGCTGCGTGGAATCATTGGAAGAAGATAGAAGACCCGCTTCCCGAGGTGGAACAAGGGTGTTGGCCTAAAGATTCGTATTATAAATATACAGATAACAACACTGCTTCTGGCATGGGACCTGGACATGAAACAAATCGTAGTGCAGAACCGGAGGGAGACCCCGCACCGGGTTACTGCTCTGTGTACGTCATCAGCCGGGAAGAAGGCAGCAAGCATAGTCTCAAAGAAACGAATCCCAATTATCAAGCCGGAACTATCAAGGATGGACAGCAGGATATGTTGCAACTGCGAGAGTGGGGCACGATTTACGGTATCAAGAAAGTCGGTACCTCCGAGGCGTACCGGATGCGCTGGACGGTGCTATGCAAGTGGGAAAAAACAGCTAACGACGCCACTTTGCACAAAGGGGTATTACACCCGTTGTTTTACGTGCAGATCGACCGTTACCGCTGTTCGGCTTCGGATAATTTGACGAGAGCGAACTACAAAAATTATCAATGGGACAATCCTGTGGCTACGACCTATTTCCCCATTTCCGGTTTGGTGGAAGGTGGCAAACAGTCAGATAACAATTTCGGTAATTTTTATAACTGTGGCAGCGAGTGTATGTACGCCACGTCCGATAACTGTACTCCTAACGTTTCTGATACAGAGCTAAACGGTATTGTCGTGCGCATGAAAGGCTCGGCCAAGAACTTGCGCAACACCTACATCTCCGTAGTCAATGGCGAACGCCGTACTTACGGTATGCAGCTCCGCCTGATACAGGATTGATAACAGACTATAATAACAGCATGAATATATGAACAGAACGAATCTTATACCGGGCCGTCCCCTCCGTAGCCTTGCCTCCTTGCTCTTGCTGGCGGTGATGGCCGGCTGCAGCCACGAGCAGTTCGAGGCCGAGGACCTTCCCACGGGAAAGTTCCGGGTGGAAGTTTCCCTCTCGGGCGTGGCTGGCGGGATTTCCCCCTGGCGGACCTCGGGGAGCAGCGCAACGCCGCCTTCCCCGCTCGCGCAGGACTACCGGCCCTCCGCCGCCCCGGCACCCGTGCCAGACCACTGGAGCAGAGCCATCACCCGTGCGGGAGAGGGTACAACGCTACCCTACGAAAGACCGTGGACAGACTACGAGCAGCACGATTTGTCAGACCAAACGTCGTCTTTTTACAACGGGAACAAAACACATCCCCTTCCCAAAGGCGAAACCCTGCGCCTGATCGCCTGCAACAAGCAGGATGGAACCATCATCGAGCAGAAAACCTACGTCGTGGGCGAAGACGACAACCTCTATCCCTGTACGGTAAACCCGGACGGCAGCCTGAAAGACAGGGGAAGCACTCCGCTCTACCTGACGGCAGGCGATTACTTCTTCTACGCCCTGTCGCCCGCGCGGGAGTTGGATGGAGACAACGAAATCGGCTTGCTGGTGGACAACGGCGAATACCTGCTCTCCAACGACTGGCGATACAAGCAAACCGTGCCCACCGAACTGACGGAATCGGATTTCCCAACGGATAACAAAGTGATCCGCCTCACCCTGCGTCCCGTCATCAACCAGACGGCACGGCTGAAATTCTCGCTATACACCGACGACCAGGACCTGCACAACCTGCAGCCTTCCGATGCGGGACTCTCCGTCTCCGGCCTGCAAGTGCCCTACAAAGACGGTATTACAGCCAAGGACCAGTGCAACTGGACCGTGGGCGACACCCTGCGCATGGCCTACGGGCACAAGGACGCCGAAGACATCGCCTTTGCCTATACCCGCGAGACGATCAACGTCCCGACCGTTGGCGGTAGCAAGGAAGAGAAAGAGGCGCTGGTCATCACCACCGCCATTCTCCCCACCGACGCGACCTCCCAGCCGCTGGTCGTCATGTTCCGGGGGAAACTCAACGGTATTCCCTCCACGTACAGCATGATGCTCAACGAGAAGACCTTCCGCGCCGGACACTCCTACAACTACGTGGGTAAGGTCAGGATGAAGGGCGGCGTGGCGGCCATCGAATGGCAGGTCGTTACCTGGGATTCGGATATCTATATCGGAACCGGGAACGGCGACGCCGGAACAGGCGGCATTCAGTGCCCGGACACAGAACAATAACATCGAACGAAAGCAACTTTGAAAATATGAAGATAAAAGGTTTAGCGATAGCCATGGTATGGGCGTTGGGATTGACCGCCTGTACCGACGATTGCCCGGAGGACAACGGCCGCCTCGCCACGGTGCGCGTAACCGTGTCTGCCGGAGCCATGCAGGGTGTCGGGGTCGGCACACGTGCCGTTACACAGTTGGGACCGGAAATGGAGAACACCATCAAGACCCTCCATATCTTCCAGTTCGACGGCGAAGGACAACACCGCAAGGACGAGTTGAACGACTACCATTTCAAACAGTTACAGAACGAGCAGATGGCGCCCGACGGCGTACTGGTGGCCGACATTACCGACATCGCCTTACATCCGATGCCCAAGACGACTATCGTGTTCGTGGCCAATGTCGAGCAGCAGCTGGTGGACCGGTTCTATCAGGAGTGCGCCGACAAGACCGGAAGCACATACGGCAACATCACCCTGGAGCAGTTCAAGCAGTGGTACGTGAAACTCCCGTACCGGAAGGATTACAAGAACGACTACGGACCGCATGAAGTGAACCGCGACCAGATCGACAAAGAGGGCCTGCTCACGGCCATCTACATGTGCGGCTACTACGAGGGTGAGCTGAAAGCCGGACATACCCTGAACATCTCGCTGGGAAGAATCCCCGCCTTGCTCGACATCACCTTCAATATCAAGAACGATATTACAGAGAGTATCGGGTGCCACCTGACGAACATCAACGACGTCTCCTACATCTTCCCGCACGACGAGGAATATTCCGTGGGGCAGAACGAACGCTTCCATATCCACCACCCGAAACAAGAGGGTCAGACTGGGCCTGTCATCGAGCAAGGAGCAGTTTACCACTGCTACTACTATTTCGGCGGACACACGACCGAAAAACGGGAGGAAGCCACCCAGCTGAAAATATACTACGGCAAAGCCTATGACAGATTCCATGTGGATGGAGGAGATACGGAAGGCCGGCACGACCATCCCAGTGCCACCCTGATTATCAGCAATCAGGAGCAGGCCGAGACCAACCGGTGGGGACTGAACCGCAACACGATATACCGCATCACGGTCAACGTCCATACGGGACAGGCACCGGCGCGCGCACGTGCGCTCCCCGACGCTGCCGGTACGCCATCGGGAAGCAGGTCGTTCACACGCACCTGCCCGGACGGCTCGCAAGTCATAGACTTGTATCTGAGTGAGGACGGACAAAAGCCATAGCCTGCGGCTGGCTTCTTTGCGGCTGGTTGGGTAAGTGTTCGGGGAACTCCCCGGACACTTACGCTTTTTATAGGGGGCGGAGACACTCCGCCCGGTACGACGTTTTCCCGGCCGGTACGGAAACGGCTCGGTCAGGAAAAACGGCTTATTTCCACACGAAATGCGCTTTACCTGCGGCAAGCTCGAAGTGGCATTTGACAATCCCGAGATCTACTTTCCGGAAGAATCCGATACCTGCCTTGGCAGACACCTCGTTGCCGGACACCGAGAAGGTGAACTTCTGCTGGTTCATTGCCGTCGGGGCAAGCAGGGCGGCGCGTATTCCTTTCAGGAACCACTCCGGGGCGCTGTCTCCCGCTACCTTCATCACCTCTTCCGGCTTCTTGGATTTCCGTGCCACACCCGGGGACGTGCCGTACCCCACGGCGATTACCGCGCACAGCTTTTCTCCCGCCTTCACCTCAAAGGCCGTCTTCACCTTGCTGTAGGTCAGACCCACCCAGCAGGTGTTCAGGCCCAGCGTCTGCGCCTTAAGCACGATCTTCTCCCCGTAATACCCGCATTTCTCGTCCAGTTCCGCAGATTTCCGGCCTACCAGCACGATATAGTTGCTTACCCCCGAGAATTTCCCGTAGTGGGCCATACGCCCCCCGAAAGCCTCCGGCTCGTCGGTTACCAGCTGGATGGACAGCCCGCTCTCTTTGTTACAGCTCCCGATAAACGCCTCCAGAGCCTCTGCCGTCTCCGGCTCGATCCTCCGGCTTTCATACGACCGCACGGAATGACGCTTCTCTATCGCTTCCAATAATTCCATAATCAATAGCAATTTAAATTCGAAAAACTACTTTTCAGGACACTTCACCGCTTATTTACTCAGATGAAGCCGGATGATGTTGTCGCAAACCGGTTCGCAGCTCAATTTCCCGAACCGGATGAACAAGTCGTCATGCTGCGGGCCCAAGATTCCACCGTCGCCGACCACCATAGGCGCGACATTCAGGTAAACGTCCGTTACCAGGTCCTCTTCGAGAAAGGCCTTGTAGATTTCCACGCCTCCCGCCACGATGATCTCCTGAATGCCTTTTGCTTCCAGGTACTGGATAGCCTCCCGGGGAGAGGCGACGACCGTATGCCCCTCCTGTACGGAATGGTGCTTGGACAGCACCACCATCTCCTTGCCTTCGAGGGGACCTTTCAGCATATCGGCAAAAAGGCTGTACGTGGTATATCCCAAGACAAGATTACCGGCCGCCATGCCTTTCTGTACGAAGAAACCCAACACATTTTGAGGAACCTGATGGTTCGGATTGGTCGCCAGCAGAACCCGTCCGTTGGCCGACACCGTTGCGATCAATGTTACTTTCATTATCAATATGTATTTTAGATTGAAAAAAAATCTCCTTTACCATGCTTTGGTTCGGCAAAGATACTGTATTTTTGCTATACCGAATATAGCAATATACTTTTGTATAGTAATATACACGAGTATAGTCATGACCGATTGACGAACTAAAAACGATGACAATGGCAGAAGATTTTAATGGATGTCCCTTTTCGAACGTCGTAGCCCTGAACGATACCCTGACAATCCTGTCGGGCAAGTGGAAACTCAATATCATCAGGGTCTTGTTTTTCAGCAACTACCGCTTCAACGAGCTGCAAAAGAAAATCCCGCACATCACACCCCGTATGCTCTCCAAGGAACTGAAGGAGCTCGAATTGAACAGCGTCGTCAAGCGGACCGTGCATAGCGGCACGCCGGTAACCGTGGAGTACGAACTGACGCCGTCGGGAAGGCGGTTGAAGACCTTGGTCGCAGAGATGGTCAAATGGGGAATCGCCCACCGCGAGTATGTCATAGACAGTAATTTCAATTCCTGACCGGGTTTCGTTGCCTCCCGGGAGGCAACGGCAAGAGCCGTATCCTCGCTGCCAACAGCGTTCGATACGGCTCTCTCGCTGTCCGGTGCTGCTTCCTCGCTTACGGATTATCTCCCCGAGCCGCCGCCCGTATCGGCTTACGGCAAAAGCGGTGAGCAGGTGTACCTTGACGCACCATCGTTTCCCTCCCGGTTCGGTGCGTACTTACCTTCTCCCTCTTTTCGGAGGGGGCCTTTCAGTCCGGCCGCACCCTCTCTCGCGCCTTGCCGGCAGGCTATTTCGCCCCCCGTTTGTTCTGCACGTCCTTGATCATCTCCTTGACGTCCTGGCCCACCTGCACGAAGTTCTTATACAGGATGCGTTCCCGTTCGTCCCTCGACCGGAACGTGTAGAACTTCGGCAGCGGCACATACCCGGCTTCCTCGTTTTTTATCTCCTTCATGTCGAAGTCCGTCTTGCAGAAGAACTTCGAGGTCTTGAACTCCTCCGCCTCCTGGATGTTCATCGAGCCGTTCATTCCGGTCTTCGTCTGCACGAAGTCCCGCGCCGTCTGCCCGCAGATCCACCCCGTGGACATATCCGATATTTTCGAGGCGGGCACAAGGCTGTCCATGTTCTCGTTCAGGTTGATCGAGGTCCTGTCCCGGTCTATCGTTACCCCTTTTTTCAGCTGTACCACCTTCCCGAAGATGTCGTTCGACAACCATTCCAGCGTCTCTTTCGAGCGGGCCGAGCCGCTCACCACGTTCCCCACGGTCGTGATGATCTTTTCCATGCCGACCTTGCCGTAGTCCGCCTCCAGCTGCGGCAGCTCCTGGAATCCCAGCGTTACCGATACCTTGTTGCTTCTCGCCGTGCCGATCAGGCGGTCTATCTTGTGGAAGTAGAGCGTCGGCAGCTCATCTACGATGATGCTTACCGGGATGTTTTTCCCCTGTCCCGTGTTCACCCGCGTTACCAGACGGTTCAGGATCAGTGCGTTCAGTGCCCCGATAATGCTCTCCATCTCCGGGTCGTTGGCGATCAGCAGGTAGCTCGGGTTCTGCGGGTCGCTCACCTTCAGGTCGAAGTCGTCGCCGTCCTTGTGGAATACCCAGTAGCTCTCCTTCGTCGCCAGGCGCGAGGTATAGACGCGCAGCGTACCTATCATGCCTTCCAATTGCTCCATCGCCCTGTTTTTCAACGCCGTTTGAAACGGGCCGAGCAGCGGTGCCACCTCGTTGTCCGTCTCCAGCACCTCGAAGATGGTCTGGTAACTCTCGTTCAGGAACGACAGGATATGCGGCATGTCCGAGTATTTCCCCAGCCAGTAGGCCGGTTCCACGATGGTGCCGCCCTCGCGGTCGCGCACCACGCCCGTCGGTTTCCAAAATTTTGTTTCCGGGTCCTGCCGCTTCTCCGCGTACAGCAGGTTCCCGTTGGCGTCGTAAGGTTCCCGCTCGTAGTTCACGAAGAAGTAGATACAGGCCGCGAGGAAGTTCACCGCCGACGTCTGGAAGAACTGGTCGCTGCCGCCGCCTCCCTCTTTCTTGCCTTTCTGCAGGCTTTCCAACAGCGTCTCCGCCGTTTCGCTCGCCGCCGCGAGGTTGTTGATGTACTTCGCCTGTATCGGGTTCACCCTCCGGCTGTACTCCACGTCCACGAAGTTGATGATGTTGAACTTGCACCCCTTGGGCACTTTCCCCAACTTCTGGTTCTTCCGGTAGTGGTAGTAGAGCTTCGTGGCCAGTGTCGGGAATTTGTAATCATATACAACCATCGAGAACCCCTTGGCCGAGTGCTGCCGTATAAACGGTTCAATCAGCGAAAATGTCTTACCCGAGCCCGGAGTTCCGACCACCCAAGTACCTCTAAAACAGTTAGTTATATTAACGAAACCTTTTCTGAATTTTCCCTTATAATAATACCGCATCGGGATATTTACGCTGTATTTGTTCTCTATCAGCTCCTCGCATTGTTCAAAACTTTCATTTTCAAGATTAAAGCGGTCCTTCAGCAGTCCCTCTTTCAGGAACTTGGAGATGTTGTCCAGCGCGACATGCACCAGTACCACCCCCGCGAGGGAGGCCGCCATATAGAGGAGGATATTCAGCGGCAGCGTGTACAGCCGCGTCTCCGTCGGGTGGTTGAACAGCCACACCGACAGGCCGAGTAGGCACAGCCCGCCCGTGAGCGGGTACAGCACCTGCCGGCGGGCGTCGAACTCCAGGTGCTTTTTGCTCCGCGTACCCAGGCACGTGATGCAGATCAGCAGCACCGTCGCCACCTTGCTGTACACCAGATGGCCGTCGTTGTAGATCATCCACCGCTTGATACGCCCGTGCAGGTCGGCCAGTATGCCGCCCCAGTGGTCCAGCATGGCCGGGTCGATGGCATACTCGAAGAACTCCATCAGCACGGAGACATACACCACCGCGCGGAATATCTTGTAGAACCCTTGTAATTCCTTGCTTTCTTCCATGAATCAGTCCATTGTGGGTTCCTATTTCCGGCGATACCAGTGATTGCCTACCCGGACAACGTCCATGCCGAACCATACGCCGTTCTCGTTCAGCCTGTTTTTTATCTTTTCAACGGTTACCGGGCCGACACCCCATATCTCCATGAGGTACGGCTCGTCCAGATGAATCAGATCCCCGATATACAATATCCCGTGAGCTTCAAGAAGCCTTCGGATGGACGGCGTAATCCCCAGGCTGAAAACCGCCTCCGAGAGGTAATGCACCTCTTCTGCCGGCATATTGTTCAGGGCTATCTCAAGTCCCTCTCTGATTTTTTTGAGAGAGTCGATGTATCTCCCCATATCCCGGATGCTCTGCTCGCTGCATGATATTTCGTCGCGCAGCCGGGTGGATTTCTGTACGAGTTCGGCATTGCCCCGCTTCAGTTCGTCGTTGATGTCCGTCATCGCCCGGTTGTCCGCTTCCAGCTCGTTCCGTTGGTACTCCAATTCTTCTACAAGCTCCTGCAGGCTGGCGGCACGATCTTTCAGGATGGATTCCTTTCTGTGATCGGCAGCCATTTCCTCGAAGAGGTAGCCGAACCGTTTAACCAGAAAACCGATATCTTCTTTATCCGAAGCGACGGAATCGGCAATCCTTTCTATTTTCCGTCGGCAGGATTTACCTCTCGCACATTTGTACATCAGGACAAGTGCCGTTATCATCAGCACCAGTCCGACAAGCATGATTATGTCTATCGTTTCCATATAGTTTTATCCTTTCATTCGTTCAGGGTTATGATGGGGCGCACCCGGTGCGCCTGTGTTTTGGGAGTCTCCTGCATGGCCCCGCTGCCGAGCGAGTAGAGCCATGCCTTCAGCGTCTCCTGGTTCTTCACCTCCGTCGAGGTCCAGTACCAGCAGTCGTCGTCTGCCTGCGGCAGCGGGTCGCCGCCGCATTTCCGTATCATCGGGTTCACCGCCTCCCGCATGGCGTACAGCAGGCGCATCTGTGCCGCCGAGGGCACGTAGGCGCTCTGCCCGTACCGCCACAGGTCGAAGACCGCTTCCGCCATGGGCGAGGCCGTCTCCCGCGTGTCGTACAGGGCGAACGTGTTCGCGTTCCCGTCGTGTGCCGCTATGTCGGCCGATGTCCCTTGTGCGATACCGAGGCTGTCGGCGAACGCTTGCGGCGCTACCTCCCAGAGGTAAACCGCATATCCGTTTCCTTCCGCGCCCTCGCGCCGCTGGGTGTCGAAGACGATGGCTATCGCCCGCTTCCCCGACTGTTCATATTCCCCGTAGGGCAATGCCGTTCCGTCCTCGCATAGGATATGCCCGGGCCTTACCGCCGTGTCGGGCACGTCGATATGCGCGTCGCAGGCGGCCAGCAGCACCGCCGCCACCGCCAGGATGATCTGTTCCGTCTTTCGTCTCATCATTTTTTCTCCTTTCCTTATTTTACCGGTAGTTTCACACCCAGCACGATACCCGTCCTGAACAGGTCCTTGCCCTTTATCATCACGTCGCTCTTCACCTGCCAGTACAGCATCCATCCCGAGCGCATCACGTAGTTATGCTCGTAGCCCAGGTGCAGTCCCGCCACGAATTTCCTCGTGTCGCTGCCCGCCGAGGCCCCGATACGCAGGTTCCCGAAGTGGTTGCGTCCCCGGGCGACGCACGGCTTGTACGCCGCGCCGAAGCCGTAGCTGCGGTAGTTCCGCCAGAACGAGTCCGGGCAGACGTGTCCGCACGAGGCGCATTCCGCCCATTTCAGGTAGCCATTGGCGAAGAACTCCCACGCGTGGCGGTAGTTCCCCTCGTGTTCGTAGGCGATGGTCAGGTCCATGCCGTTCTCGTACAGCAGCCCCGCGCCGAGCGAGAGGCGTCCGCTGTTGCGTTGTGCGCTGGCGTTCAGGGTCATGCCCATGCAGGCCAGCAGTAGGAGTAGGCTCTTTCTCATCGTCATTCCTCCTCCAGTAAGGTTCTATCGAACGAATCGGCCGACAGCACGTCCTCGTAGTCGATGTGTAGGCTGATGTTCCGTCCGCTGATCTGTTTCTCCGTCATCTCTACCGTCAGTATCTTGTCATTGGGGAAGGTCATCTTCCTGAGGACGATCACGTTGCGGTAACCGTTCCTGAACGTCTTTCCCGGTTCCAGCACCAGGGCGGGCGTCAGCTCGATGGTCTGCGCGTTGGTCGCCTTGTTCAGCTTCTTGTCCGCGAGCTTCACCCGTATCTCGTCGATGTCGAACCGGATATGCGTCCTGTTCTCGATCGAGAAGTCGATGAAGAAATACTCCCCGACGGAGTAGATGTTGTTCAGGCGCATCACCATGCGGTGCGCCTTCGTCGCCACGTTTCGGAACTTCGCCGGCGAGTTCCAGATGCGCCGGGCGAAGCGGCACATCTCCGCTGTGGACATCGAGACCGCCGGGTTGTTGTAGGCGTCCCGTTCCCGCCATTCTATTTCCTTGTCCGTTACCGCCTCCCGCATCCGGGTGGTGTATATCAGGGCGTACTGCGTGCGGTAACGTTCCGTTACGATCGTTACGATGGCCAGTATCTCGCCGTCCTCGTGTCCCGCCTCTTTGGGTTTCAGGCGGACGATGTTGTCGATGGGCTGGTCGCCCGCGATGCGGTCGGTGGAGATGTCCACGAATCGGATCGGTTCCGACGCCGTGATGACCGTCGTTACCTGTTCGTTTACCGTCAGGCGTTCCATCTCCTCGTAGGTCCGCTGTGCGCTCGCGTTCCGGGCGGAGAACAGCCCCGCCGTCAGCAAAAGCGCCGTCATAATACTTTTCAAATTCCTGTTCATTGTCGTTAATACTTGGGTTATATACCGTTATTACTTATTTCTCCTGCGCACGCTCGTTGCCTTGCGCCCGCTTCCTCGTAGCTCATTGATCGTTTGTAACTCGTTGCTTGTTGATCGCTCGTAGCTCGTTACCCGTTTGTAGCTCATTGCTTGTTGGTCGCTTGTAGCTCATTGATCGTTGCCCGCTCGTAGCTCGTCTATCGCTCCCTGATTCTGTTTTTTTCTCGCCCTCTCATTCCCACATCCTCTCTCTTCCCCTCATTTCCTCCCTCTCCCTTATTTCATTTCTTTCCCTCTTTTCCTTATCCTCCCTCTTTTCCCCCTTATCCTCCTCGCGGAACGGGCAGGACGGGCAAGCCCCCGCGTCTCCGTCCTTTTCGTTTTGCGGCGGCTTCTCTTCCTTTCCCTCTTTTCGTCTCAGTTCCAGTTCCTCCGCTATCCGTCGTTCCGCTATTTCGCAGTATGCCTGTTCGATCTCGAACCCGACGTAATGCCGTCCCGTGCGTATCGCCGCCACGGCCGTCGTTCCCGAGCCCATGCAGTTATCCAGCACGAGGTCTCCCTCGTCCGTGTACGTCCTTATCAGGTATTCGATCAGCTGTACCGGCTTTTGCGTCGGGTGGTAAAAGCACCCCGTCTTGTACTCCTTGGGTATGCTGATGACCGACGTCGGATATTTCCAGTCCGAGATGTGCGAGGGCGTGGGCTTCATCGCCCCGTAGCAGCGGTTCGTCGCTCTTTTGAACATGCCGCGGGGGTGGTTCCGGTTCCCCGGCTGGTAGCTCATCTGGGGGTGATACACCGGGAGTTTTTGGTAGAATACGATGATGTCCTCGTGCTGCCGCAGTGGCATACGGTTGGCGTTCAGGTGTCCGCTTACCCGGTCTTTCCGCCAGACGAGGTTATATTTCCACAAGTCGCGTTGCGACAGCACCAGCTCGGCGGTGAACAATCCCTGCCCGAACAGGATGATGGGGCTGTCCGGCTTCGTGGTTCTCCGGTACTGTTCCCACAGGGGACCGAACGGAATCCGCCGGTCCCATCCGGCCGCCTTGTTCTTGCGGTTCAGCACCCCGTAGGGCAGGTCAGCGATTACGGCGTCCACGCTGCCGTCCGCCATCCGGCTCATGCCTTCCAGGCAGTCCATCTGATAGATAATGTCCTTTTCCGTCATAGCGCAGCCTATTGTTACTTCTCCCGGCCGTTCACCAGATAGACGAACGTCCCGTATTTCAGTTTTACCTTGTTCTTCTTGATCGCCTTGCCGATGGCGTTGCTCGTCTTCTGGTAGGCGTTCGTTACCGCCTGCATACCCCATTGCGAGAAGCTGTTGCCGTAGCTGCCGGTGTTCATGTTCAGGTTGCCCGTTACCGCGCCGCTTGCCACGTCCTTTCCCGTCTCCCGGAACTGGCTGTTCGGCACGTACAGTCCTTCCAGTCCGTCCGTGTCGTACAGCGACAAGCTGACCTTCACCAGCTCGTCATCTACCAGTATGCTGCTGATGTTCCCTTTCACCCGTCCGGAGGAGAACCCGCTCATGATGGCGTACAGGTAGGTGCCTTGCTTCACCACCCGCCGGTCGATCTCCACGTCGTCCAGCAGGCGGAGCCGCACGCGCGAGCCGTCCACCGCCTTGATCTCCTCGTCGATAATCGCCTTGACGAGCTTCGGCTCCTGCACGTTCGTGGCCAGCGTGTTGAAGTAGTCCGAGGCGGTCTTCACCTTCCGTACCACCTCGCTCGGCGGTTCGTTTTCCGCCGGGGCTTTCACCGAGCGGCTATCCTCGTCTATCTTTCCCTTTATCCGCACCCCCGGTGGCTCCGGCGACTCCGCTCCGGCGCTGTCCGTTTCCGCCGGTGGCGTCGTTCCGTTTTGTCCTCTCAGCCTCGCTTCGGCGAGGGCTTTTTCCAGCTCCGCGAGGGCTTCCTGCTCTCGCGTTCTGGCCTCGGCAATTTGCGTGGCCGCATCCTTCTCCTGCCGTTGTTCGTCCAGCAGGGCGATGTCGTCCTGCGTGTATTGCGATTCATACGCTTCCTTGTTGTCTTCGGGTTCATCTCGTTCAATGTTATCTACCGCGGAGTAGTCCTGTATCTTACCCCATGCCTTGGCCATGTTCTCGTACTTGCTGCCGATGCCGTCGCCTCCCTTGATCTGTGCGTCCGGCAGCTCCGGGTTCAGGAACTCGGTCGTCTGCAGCGTCTTGTCCTGTATCTCGGCCGTCTCGGTATGGAACAGGTCGAAAATGAAGTACGACGCGCCGAGAAGGGGGAAATAAAGGATGGCCGGAAGCATATACTTCGGTTGCCTGAAATTGATTTTCTCTAATATCTTCATTGTTTTTCTAATTGATTTGTACATACTTGCCTTCAAGGGCGCAACCCTTCACCACCTCCGCGTTCTCCGCGCCGAAAGCGACCAGGATACTGCCGCAACCGGGCGAATCGCCGCGGACACCGTCCGGACGGTAGAACCTGATCCGGTGGCGCAGGAACTTCATGCCCGTCGCTTTCCGGAAGATGACATCCTGGAACATCTTCGAGTCGCAACGGTTGAACAACAGCGCTATGCCGTTGCCATGCTCCGCCAGACGTCCCACGAACAGCTCGATCAGCGGACGCGAATAGGGCGGGTTGAGCCATACGCGGCCTTTCCATGGCAGGGACAGGCCGTCCATGTGCTTGTCATACATCACCTCGGCCGTCCGCCATAACGGGCGGACGGGGGCGCAGGGGTCCAGGTCGAACTTCCCCAGCGCGTCCAGCACCTCCTTGGGCGTGTACCACTCGTCGGAGGGCCGGTCGCTCTTTTCAAATCGTGTGTTCATAATGCTATCGGATAATGCGTTTACACGATCGCCTTACGGTTCCCCTGTTGCCACCTGCCCGGTGTCGCTCTCCCGCACGAGGGGCGCGGCGAGGCTTTTGTGCCGGGCCCGGAGGAGGGAGTCCTGCATCTCCGTCGCCGTGCGCCGTGCCGGCTGATGACGGTACACGACCGTGATACGGTAGATGTTCCAGGCCAGCCCGCAGGCCACGAAGCCGAAGACGATGACCAGGAACAGCTCCCGGTGCATGTTGGCGAAGCCCTGCACCTTGGCCGCCGCCCGGTCGATGCGGGTGGCGCGGGCGAACCGGCGTCCTGCCTTCACTTCCCGTTCGTAGCGTTCCTTGTATTGCGGATCTTCCTTGTCCGGCATTTTCTCGCCGAAGAGCATTCTTCGGAATCCTTTGATGTTCATGGCTTTTATCGTTAATAGATGGTTTTCGTTTTCTGTTCGGTATCCTTGTTCAGCAGCGTGCGCCAGTTGGTGATGAGCAGCCCGTGCGGGTTGTTGTCCGTGCGCGGCACGCGTTTCAGCTGTCCCGCCGTTACCAGCTCGCGCATCAGGATGTTGCTCCTCCGCTCGATGCGCTGCCGCCCGTAGTAGGTGAACTCCATCTTCTCCTTGTCGAACTTGATGCTGTCGCAAAAAATGGAGAACACCGAGCTCGTGCCCAGGATGTTCGAGTAGAATCCTTTCTCCTTCAGGGTGTTGTACTGTGCCAGCCCCGTCTCGTCCACCAGGTACATCGCCTTGGCTATCGTGTAGCGGATGTACTTGTCGTCGGGGGCGAGGGTGAAGAAGTAGTGGTGGAACATCTCGACGTGGCTTTTCACTTCCACGTCGAGCGTCTCTTCCATGGTGGTCCGGTTTACCAGTATCGGCACGTTCCCGTCCAGCACGTACACCTTCTTCTGGGCGTCCGCCACCATCGTGCGGGCTGTCCAGATACTCGATACGCTGATGATGACGCACCCCGCCAGAAACGCCGTGCAGACGATACCCACCAGCTTGATTTTGTTTTCTAAATTCTTTATGACCATTGTATTTCAGTGATTAAAGTTTGTTTCCCGTTTATCTCATCATCGTGCCGATAGCCCCCGTCGCCGTCATCTTGGCCTGCTGGGCCACGCCCTCGCCGAAATTTCGGGTACTGAAGGCCGTGTCGCCCTCCGGTATCATCCATGCCGCGAGGTCGGGCACGAGGTTCAGGCATTTCAGCGCCACGATCGAGGCCGCCATTAGGTAGCCCGCCGAGAAGAAAGAGTTCTGCAGGTAGGCCGCCATCGTCTGCTCGCTCGCCGTGATCGCCGTCAGGTTCTCCACCTGGATGCACAAGACGATGTCAAAAAGTAGCAGCACATAAAATCCCACGAAGTAGAGCATGGCCCCGTAGAAATGCACCGTCAGGTAGCGTGTCAGCCACTTCGCCCATGCGCCTTCCCATTTCGGCAACAGCGAGAACGCCCACTGTATCGGCCCGAAAATGGTCAACATGCCCAAAAGGATCTGCTGGCAGTATATCGTAGCCCACCATCCGATTCGGAACACGATCAGGGCGATCAGCATGATAATCTTGTCGATCCCCACGATGACGCCCGCCGTCAGCGACGTGAACCACAGCTTCGCCGCATCCTTCTCCATGTTCGTTACCTCGTCCACGCCGGTCTGCTCCATCGTCGCCTCTATCAGGTTCGGGTCGGACGTGCCCGTATGCGCCACGTCCGCCTGTGCCTGCAGGCTCGCGTACATCGTGTCCCGCACGTGTATCAGCTGTTGCACCTCCTCGAACTTGTCCGAGATTTGCGACGCCTCGGCCTCGTACAGGTCGTGCGTGTACGACCCGATACAGTTCGGGATGTAGGAGAGAAAGTCCAGGAAGCACCAGCTGCTGTTGCTGCCCGCCATGCCCGTGTCGGCCGGTGGGTACCACCAGCACAGGATGATCGACACCGCCAGCGGCCTGAAGAGTTTCATCACGTCCAGCGGCTCGTGCTTCACCATCATCTTGTACGCCATGCCCGCCGCCATCACGATGGCGAAGAGCGCGGCCAGTGCCATGCACATCTGCAGTATCCACCAGAACGGCCCCTGCGAACCCGTGAAAGTCGCGTCCGTCAGGAACTCGTTCGTCTGAAAAATCACGTCGTCGATCTCCTCTTCGAGAATATTGATCCCGAAATCCGAAAGAATGTTTCCGTCTGCCATATTGCTCCGTTTTTTTTATTTCCCTCTATTCACCGTCTCGTCTCCCTCTCCGTTACCGCCGCCCGTCCCGCCGTCCGGTTGCGAGCCGCGCACCGTCCGGTGCAGTTCGCTCCACCGCTCCATGGCGTTACGGACGATGCTGCCCTTGTTCAGCGTCCGGTTGTCCGTCGCGCTCAGCAGCCGCCCCGTTACCGTGGCGTTCTGCCGCCGGGCGAGGTAGCCCACCAGCAGTTCGTTCTGCCGCGCCACGTCCTCGTAGATCCGCAGGTACTCTCTCTTCCGCTGTGCGTTGGGCAGGAAGGCGTCTCGGGTAGCGTCGATGGCGCACGCGTAGACGTTGTAGTATTCCGTCCACCGTTCCCGTTCTTCCGGCGTACCCCCGGCCGGTAGGATACGGTCGATGTTGCGCTTGAAGCGTTCCATCTGTCCGTTCACCTTGTCGCGTTCGGCGAGCCAGGCCAGGTCCGCCTGCCGGTCGGCCATGTTCAGCGCCTCGATCTTCGCCCGCTGCACCAGTGCCGAGTCGATGGCTTCCGATTCCCCCACCTGGTTGTAGAGGTGGACGCCCGCCAGCGTGCGGAACGACAGTTTGTTCTTTCCCGCCGCCGACTTCTTGTATTGGTTGTGCAGCAGCGTGTAGTACAGCTCGGGCGACAGCGCGCCCGCCCCGGTCTCCATCACCGTTACCTGGTTCTGTTTCGGCGAGTCGTGGTTGTAGGTCATGTACTGCGCCTTTCCCGCCGTCGTGGCAAGGATGCCGACCGTCATGACCAAGAGTCTTCTGTTCATTGTTACTTCCGTTGTTTATTGGTTCATTACTTTTTTCCTATGTTTGATGCGCCTCTGTCGGCTGAATCGCTTCGGTTTACAGCCGTCGGTGTCGCATCGTTATACTTTTTCCGGGGAGGGGCTTTCTTCCGAAGCCATGCGCTCCTTTTTCCCGGTTCGAATCATCTTATCTTACAACCGCCATCCGCTCATATTCCGACTTCATTTCTCACCCTTTCCGCTCCCTGCGCGAAGCACCGCCCGTCCTTTTCGATGCAGATACATTTCCGGTTCGTATGGATGCAGGCTATCGCGGTACTCATACTTCCCGAGGCAAAATCCAGTACCGTATCTCCCTCCCGGGTGTATGTCCTTATCAGGTATTGCAACAGGGCGACAGGCTTTTGATTGACATGAATCGTTTTACCTTCCGATTCCGCCGTCTTGAAGTATTGCACGCTCCGTGGGTATCTCGTTCCCTTATTCTCATGCCTGAATGTCGGATTCGGCACGTCGTTCACTCCCGTCCAGTTGCTCCCTCTCTTCGTGCGGTTCCCGTAAGGTTCGCCTTCCTCCATGATCGGATAATAAGGAGCCGGACCGCTGCAAAAGACACTGATTAGCTCATGCGCTTTCAGGGGTTGTTTTCGGGCCAGAAGAAAATTGCTCGCTTTGGACTTTTCCCAGACCCAGTCATATTTGAATTCGTCCAAATTGCCGCAGCGCAGCAGGCTGCTGAATGGTTCGCTGCCGAACAAAGCCGCAGGCGCATGTTCCTTCCTTACCCTTCTGATCGCCCTCCACATTTCCGGGAAGGGGATGACCCTGTCCCAGTGCGAAATCGTAGTCCCGAATGGGGGATCACACAGAACCAGGTCAATGCTCGATTCCGGGAGGAGAGGCATTACTTCGAGGCAGTCGGCCTTGTACAACGTAATGCCTTTCGCTAAGACGACCTTTTCCATTGCATCTCTGATTTTCAATTGTGAATATCTCTTTACCCCTTGGCTATAAGCCGGATAGACTTATTCCTGCCAAGTTCTTTTCTCTCTCTCTTTTCTTTTCCCCGAACCTTCCGAGGGCGGAGACGCACCTCCTGTGCGTTACGATCTTCCCGGTTCCTTCCGGTACCCCGGAAATCAATCCCGAACGTATGGCATTATTTACCTCCTTTCCCTTTTGTCGTTAATAATCCAGCCGTCCCGCCCCGCGCCACCGCCCGAAGGCGTCGTCGAGGATCTCCCGCTTCGTGCGTTCCCGGTAAATCTTCGCTTTCCAGTAGCCGATACGTACCTGTATGTACCGCCACGTCTCGATGTACGCCCGGTTCAGGTGCCGCTCGATACCGTCCAGCGACCGGTTGATGGCTTCCAGTACCATCAGCAGGTCCGGGGTCGAGCAGGCCGCCGCCCCCGTGGCATACAGCACGAGGTCGCTGACCGACTGGTACAGGTGTTCCCCCTCCTGGGCGATGGCCCGTATGGCCTTTTCGTTGACGGTCAGTATCAGCGCGTCGGACGGCTCGATGCGTCCCCGTTTCACTATCTTCTCGTTGAAGGCCTCCAGCAGTTTCCTGTAGTCCCCGATACGGTCGCTGACCGCCGAGTACGTGTCCTTCACGTTCAGGGCCGTGCGTAGCGACTGGTACATCACGTCGATGACGTCGAACGCCCGGGTATATCGGTCCAGGTCGATGTTCAGTTCCTTGTATTCCGTCACCTCTTTGCGGCTGTACTCGTGCAGCAGCTTGTTGCTGTATTCCAGCGTGCTGCGGGCCAGCAACAGGCTGCGTTGCTTCTTGTGGTCGTTGATGTACGCTTCCACCGACACGATGTCGAACGTCCACTGTGCCCGGGCCACACCGGGCAGCAGCGCGAGCAGCAGGGCGGTCGTCAGCAAAACCCGTTTCATGGTCGCACCCCCTTTCCGCCGTTCCGCAGGTTCCGCGCGTTTCCTACCCATCGGTCGTGGCACTCCTCCACAAGTGTGAGCCGCCGTCCCTCGTCCTCGTTCAGGCCGGGCAGGACGCCCTTTATCACGTCGAGAATGCTCCGCTTGTAGTGCATCATCTTTTCCAGCGACACCAGGTCGGCATAGATTCTCGTGATCCGCGAATCGACCTCCCGGGCGATTTCGAGCCGGTCGCTCGACCACAGCAGGTGGTACGTCTCGCCGCCCGATGCCTCTTCCGTCGGGGCGGAGCGGGCGTACTCCGTCGTGATCTTGCACGACGGGTATTCCCGTGCGATCTCCGCGATGCGGTCGTTCACCGTTTTCGTCTTCTCCGCGTCCGTCTGGTCCGGGTCGAGTGTCAGCACGTCGGCGACGTGCGTGTCCGAATATTCCGACGTCAGCTCCCAGCTGATCTGCACGATGGCCCGGTGAATCTTGATACCGAGGAAATATTTCGGCTTCCGCGCGATCGAAAGCGTCGCCCGGAAGGTGATGATCCCGTTGATGTTCGGCATGGTCGCCTTACGGACGAACGTGTAGCCGTTCCACGCCTCGCCGTCCTGCCACGAGAGGCTGTAAGCCGCCTTGCAGTCCTGCATGATGGCCGGCAGGCGGTAGTAGTCGTCTGTCGGCACGCTGTTGTCGCCCGCCGCTTCCGCCTTTGCCTGCGTGTATTCCTCCTGTTTCTTCCGCCACTCCGCCAGTTCTCCCTTCAGCTCGTCTATCCGCGTCTTGTTGGCGTTGTATTGCTGCCGGTAGGTGGCCGCATCCTCCACGCTCGCCTCGGCTATTTTTTTCAGCAGGGCGGCGTTCTCGCTTTCCAGCGTCCCGATCTGCGATTCGAGGAAGGCGATTTTATCGCCCGCCTCCCGCAACAGGCCGTCCAGTTCCGACAGGTCCAGCTCGTTCTCCGCCACCGAGGTCTGCATGGCGCACTCCTTCGTGTGTCCGTCGGGCGAGCCCCCGCATTTCTGACATTTATACTGCGTCGTTCCCTGCCCCAGGCTGACGCCGTCCGAGCAGGTTACGCTGATCGTTACGCTCTCGCACCCTTTCAGCTTGGCGGCGTTCGTCGCCTGGTAGTAGTTCCGCGGCCCGGAAGCGATATAATAGGTATAGCCCTCCTCGTTGTCGTTGAACTCCGAGAGGCGGGCATTCAGTTGTGCTCGGAAGGTGTTCAGGTCCATCGAGTACGAGTCGAACACCTCCTCGTAGAGGATCTCCTCCCGGTTCCAGCTCTGGCTCACATGAATCTCGTAGGCGTATGCCTTCTTTACCTGCTTGCCACCCCGGCTGATGATGTAGCCGTTCATCCAGTAGTCGATGGTGTAGGTATAGCCGTCGTTCCGGTTGTTCATCTCCTGCACCCGGCTTCGCGACCACCCCGCGTACCGTTCCGAGTTGGCGAGCGCCTGCTCGCGTTGCGAGGCGTTGGGGTAGAATCCCGGGTCGCTTGTCTCGAAGCGGGTCCACGTCCCGCCGTTCAGGACGCTGTTATCGTCCGTCGGCGGATAATAGTCGCACAGGGCGACACGTCCCTGGTCTCGCCGCGCGATGTACCACCGTTGCGTGTAGTACGTCCCGGTCGCTTCGTCCATGTAGTCCGTTATCCAGGACGAAAGGTTATAGTTCCCCACGTCGAACAGCCCCGCCACGTTCTCTGGCCCGCCTATCTGGGCGAGCAGCAGGTCTCCGACGCCGCGTTCCGCTTCCTCGAAGAGCGCGCCGTAGTGGTCGTACAGGGTGATGATCTCGCCGACCTTGCCGTTCATCAGCTCGTGGAACACGCTTTGCGGATACAGGGCGTCGCCGAGGTTTCCGATCCCCGCCGTGGCGAGCCCGACGCCCATGTCGTAGAAGTGTTCCACGTCCTGTTTCAGGTTCTCCAGTGTGAAGTTGTTCGGCGTCTTGGCCAGGTTGTCCAGCGTCCGCTGCCAGTCGATACCTCCCAGTTCCGACAGTCTCAGCAGCGGGGCGATCTCCCGGTTGATTTCGAGGAAAGCGATGTCCGAGAACGTCAGCGTGCTGTTCGTTACCACGCTCTCGAATTGCATACAGAGCGATTTCGTGTCGTCGCAGACCTTCATCAGGTAGCTGCCCCAGTGAATCGCCGTCTGCGGGGATTGCAACATCAGCTTCGCCACGTTCCATATCTTCGGCATGATCTTCTCCGCCACCATGCGGTAGATGCGGCGGTAATAATAGTTCTCCGTGCTGCTGCACCAGATACCCAGGTCGGACATCGCCTTATGTTCCAGGAACTTCGAGGCGAAAATTCCCGCCGCGGCCACCTCCGCGCTCGTGTAGTGTTTCAGGATGTCATCGACCTGCTCGCGGTAGTAGCTCTCGGCCACGTACCCCGTACCGAATGCGGTAGCCATTGCCGCCACGGTGCGCGTGTCGTAGTTCACGCTGTAATACTGGGCGTGAACCTGCTGCGAGACAGCGAGCAGCAGAGCTGTGATAGCGAGTATCAGTCGTTTCATCGTTTCTTCCTTTGCAGTTAAAAATCTCTTTTGTCATCTTCCGGACGCGGTTGTGGTTCAGGCATTCCCCGCAGGGCCCGTATCAGTCGGTCCGCCCGTTCCACCGCTTCGTGGGCTGTGAGTCCACCGCGGGCGAACAGTTCCTGGGCCGTCTCGTACCTCCGTTGTTCCCACAGGGCCGCGTCCCGATCTTCTTGGACGGGAGGCAGTGCGGCGGCTTCCGTTTCCTTCCGGTAACTTTCGGCATACGCATCCAGCTCGTCCCCGGTCATGCCCGGTTGCAGTCCGTACTGGCGCAGCACCACCTCGATCTTCCGGAGGCTCTTGTTTCCCAGCTCTTTTATTTCCCCCAACATCCGTTTGCTCTGCAGGCACAAGTCCCGCACGGAGGCGATTCCCGCATCGCGGCACGCCCGTTGGATGCGGGAGTCGAAAGGGTGGCCGAAGTCCAGCTTCCCTACGCTTTGTCCGATGTCGATTTTTCCCATTATCTATTGATTTACAATGTTGCTATTGATGTCCATTTTGATGTCTCTATTGATGTCAATATTGATATTGCCATTGATTGAAAAACTTCCGTTTCCCGTTTCCTCGTTTCCAGCCCTCACAGTCTTACCGTTTCCCCGTTTAGCATTTCTCCCAATATTTTTCCTTTCCCTCTTCTCGAACTCCTGCCGCCCGGCTTCCCGTTTCTCGGTTCTCGTCCAGATTCCTTTCCTTCTTTTCCGACCCCCGACAGCTCAGTTCCCCGTTTCCAGCCTTCACAGTCTCATCGTCCCACCGCTTAGCATTCCCCCGAGATATTTCCTTTCCCTCTTCTCGAAGTCATACTTCCCGTCTCACCGTCTCCCCGAAAAATCCTTTTCCCTGTGCTCGAAGTACCACCGTTCGGTCTCCGTCGCACTTTCCACGGCCAGGCTACAGAAAATCTCATGTATGGCGAAAGCCTCATAGAATGCCCTTTTCACCCGGGTATTCCGGGAGCAGAACCACCTCACGTAGAAGGGTTGGTTCAGGTAAGCCTCCCGCGCGGTCTGATAGCGTTGCCACCCCAGGTCGTTCATCCGGTTTCCGTCGAACGGTCCGCCGTGCAGTCTCCTTTGCAGATTCTCTCTGAACGACTCCTCGGGGAAGACAGGCTTTTCTTCCGCCGGAATCTCTTCGGCCGTTTCCCTCCATGCTTCCCCCGGTATCTCCTCCGGCCTTTCGCTACTCGCTTTCGCCTCCGTCTTCGGCTTTTCTTTGAATAGCTTGCGGCACAACCGGTAGAAACTCTTCCCACCGGAACTTTCGTTGATATATTCATCCTGGTACGCATCCAGCTCCTCGTCGGACATGCCCATCCGGAGCGCATACTTCCCCATCAGCCGTTCGATGATCGCCAGTCCCTCCGGTGTCATGCCGTCCAGCAGGAGCGCTTCCTCCCGTGTCAGCATACAGAACTCGCGCAGGGAAAGCCTGACGTTTTCAAGATCCTTGATGATCGACAGCGGCTGTTTCTCGATGATATTCCCGAACAGCATGGTGTTCAGCCCCAGGTCGAGAGGCAGACAGATAGCTACTTTTTTTCTTTCCATTATTTTATCAGGTTGGGTTAGTTAAGTTCAATACACGTCCCGCTGCGTTCACCTTTTGGGCGAAAGGCAGCGCTTTTCCGATACCGCTGGCGTTCCAGTCCCGGCAGTAAGCCTCGATGGCCTCCTGGTGGCTGCACCCCAGCTCTTTCTTGTACAGTTTCAGGGCCTCTTTCTCCGCCCGTTCGGTGGTATAGGTCATGTAGCACTCGCGCGGTTCCTCCACGCCGTACACCCCGCTGGTCGATCCGCGGCGGATGAAGACCTCCCGAAAGAAGCTGCGCCCCTCCTTGTTTTCGAGGCGGTTCACCGTGAATATCTTCTTACAGTCCACGTCCGTCAGTCCGAGAATCGACTTGATGCTGTCGAACCGCTCGCGGAACTTGCTCTGGTCGAGCAGCATCACCACGTCCGAATTGTTGATGATCGCCTCCTTCACGATTTCCGAGCCGATGATGTCCTGCATCTCCTGCGTTACCACGCCGACCGAAGCCCAAAACTTACGTGCCGTCTTGTACATGAACTTGATGTACTCTGCCATCAGCGGGCTGGCGATCGCCTTCCACGCTTCCTCGATGACCAGGACCTTGCGGTTCTTTTTAATGCGCATTTTCTGGAGGAAAACATCCATGATAATCAGCGTAACCAGCGGAAAAAGCAGCGGGTCATCTTTGATACTGTCGATTTCGAAGACCACGAACGTCTCGTCGAACAGCGAGCTGTCCATGTTCTCGTTCAGCGTCTTCTCGTGGTTGCCTCCCCGGTAGAAGTCCTTCATCATGTAGCGGAAGGTCGAGAGGTCGATCCCCGTGATACGGTTCTCGTCGCAGATGTCCGGAATCCGCTGCACGGAATACTCGTAGAACGAGTTGAACGACAGTTCCTCCACCTTCAGCTCCTTCCGTTTGCTTTCCATCTCGTCGATGATACGCTCGATACGCCCGGCGCGTTCCCGTTCGCCCTCCTGCCGTTTCTCGCTGCTGTTGCGGTCGTCGATAACGAGGCCTTTGCGCAGGTCCTCGCGTTGCTGGGGCGTGAAGCCGTCGAAGCCGTTGAAGTAAGCGTCGTAATACTCCGTGATGACCTGTTCGATCAGGCGGTCTTCTGTTTTCGAGACCGTCCCCTGCGACCCTTTCCAGATCAGCAGCACCAGGTTCTTCAGGAAGCCTGTTTTCTCCACATTGAGCTCTTCACGGTGGATGCGGAACGGGTTCATCGTGATCGGCCGTTCCTCCGTGTAGCTGATATACTTTCCGCCCAGGTACTCGCATAGTCCCTCGTAACTGTTTCCCGTGTCCACCATCACCACGTCCGTGCCCTGCTCATGGAGCTGACGCACCACGCTGTTCATGTGGAACGACTTTCCGCTCCCCGAAGGTCCCAAACAAAAGAAATTCGAGTTGTCCGTCAGTTTGTTCTTTCCCTCTTTTCCCGTGATGTCGATCGCCACCGGCACGCCCTGGCGGTCGGTGTAGTAAATCTTCAGCGGTGTCTCCTCGCTGTGCTGCACCCGCTCTTTGTACATCAGGCACATTGCCGCGTCGCCCAGTGTCAGGAACCGGTCATACTCCTCGCTCATGCCGTAGCAGTTACCCGGGAACGAGTTCACGAACAGCTCCAGCTGGTTGTACGCCCGCTTGCTGATATGGATACCCATGCGCCCGAAAGCGTTCTCCAGGTGGTTCGTGCATTTTTGCAGGTCCGTTCCCGCCGCCACGGCCACCGTCAGGTTGAAGTGGCAGTACACGAGCTGCTTGCTCTCTCGGGCTATCACGTCCTGCACCCGCTTGATGTCCTCTACGGCCATCTGGTTGCTCGGGTTCGGTATGCTCGCGTGCCGGTTCTTCTTCTTGTCCAGCAAAGCCAGTTCCCGCTTCTGCCCGGGCAGGAAGATCACCTGGTTGTAAACGACCGTCTCCGCATTCGGAATGCCGTCCACCACCGACACGAGGTCCACCGGCATCTCGGTGTTGTTCACCTCTATATTCGTGTAGGGCCGTATCAGCGAGGGCAGTGCCGCGCAGTCCACGTCCACGAGGCTGTACACCTTGCAGTGCTTGTCGCCCATCGAGACCGTCTCCTCGTCCGCCTTGAAGTTCGTCATCGAGACGATCCGGTCCTTGAAGTTCATCGCGAAGTAGCGGTCCACGTACTCGCTCGCTTCCCCCTTGTTCAGGAATCTCGCCTGCACGCCGCCGTCGCGCAGCTGGTCGTGTACCTTGCGGATCTTCACCAGGAAGTCCCGCCATTTCTTGTGGTCGAAAGAGAACAGGCGGCTTTTCTTCGCCTCCTGCGTGATGGTCAGGTAGCAAAGGCTGTCCGTGTAGGGCCGCCCCTCGAAGTAGCGGAAGTAGGCCGAGGAGAGGAACTCCTTCCCGTCGGCCGTCTCCTCCCGGAACCGTTTCCGCACGAAGATGTCCTGCTTGTGCAGGGCATACCCTTCGCCCAGAGTCAGTGCCAGGGCGGAGAACAGGTGCGTGAACTCGTAGTAGCTGTCTATGTCGGCAGAGTACTTCTGCACCGGGTTCTCCAGTCTTAGGATGGCGGAATATTCCCCCGTCTTCGTGTACAGCACGCCCACGCCCTCCGTGTCCTCTACCGAGAAGTAGATGTCCCGGAAGATCCGTTTGCGCTTGCCGCCCGTGCCGAACGCGCAGACCGACACGGCCATGCCGATACCCGCGGCGATAAAGAACAGTATGATGTATAGGGTCATTTCGATATACGTTCAAATTAAAAAAATAAGGGCAGGTCCGCCTTGTTTCAAGACGAACCCACCCGCGTTCAACAATCAATATAGCCACACATGTTCGTGATGGTTTCCTTTCGTTTCATAGCTTCCGCGAGTGGGCATAGACGTACACGCCGCGGTCGATCTTCTTGCTGTGCAGCCCCTTCCGCTGTTTGAGGATGATCACCCCGATACCCGTCGCCAGGATTGCGGTCAGGGCAACCAGCCCCGCCACGAATCCCAGCAGGCAGTAGGCGATGATAAATCCCACGATGGCTCCGCCCGCCGCACCCGCCGCCCAATAGATATAGCGGCCTTGCAGGCCCATCAGTTCCAAAGGCCGTTGCAGGCCCTTGAACAACGGGTAGTCCGGGTAACGTTCGTCATTGCCTTTCATCGCGCGGAAGATTTAAGCGGTAATACCGAAAAACAGCGGTAGAGCCTGAGCCGCGGCGATCAGGAAGATACAGGCGCCTACCACCATCATGATCTTCTTCTTCACGTCCTGCTCCTCGTTGTTCATCGCGATATACACCGAGATGGCACCCACGATCGCCACCACGCCGGCTATGGCGTAGCACAACTTGACCACGATGGGTACGTACTTGGCGATCTCCTCGGCCACGCTCGACAGGGCGTTCGTTCCGGCGGTATAGTCGCCGGCGGTGTTTTGTGCCATCACCACCGTACACGACAGCAGCATGAAGGCGAACAGTTGCATCTTTTTCCAAGAGGGCATCCTCTTGACCAGTCCTTTTACTTTCTGAAACATTCTCATTACATTTTTACAGGTGAATACTTATTTTTTTCCTCGAATCACAATCAGTTATCATCCGATCCCGCCCGTCCGTAACCGTCCGGTGGTCCCGCGCTCCCCGGCGCCTATATCCGGTAGCCGAAAAAGGCCGGGAATACGATGGAGGCCCCGATAATAAACAGGCACGCGCCCACCAGCGACAGGATCGACTTGACGATGTCCTGCTCCCCGGTGTTCCATTTGATGTAGATCTGGAGCGCGGACACGACGACAAAAACCGAGGCGACGGCGTAGCAGATGTACAGCACGTACAGCATGTTCGTCACCACGAAATCGTGCATCGTCGCCAGCGCGTCCGCGCCCCACGAGTAGTTCACACCACCGCTTTTGGCAAAGGCCGCGTAGGGTATCGAGCAACACAGTGCGCATACTATTTTCTTCGTTTTCGACATCTTACAACTTATTTTTCACCGGCTTCCACTCCATGTCGGGGCGGTTCTCCATGCGTCCCCGGCCGATTATCGACTTGTACATCTCTTCCGCCGTGCGGGCGTCCGACAGGTAGGGTACGGTCTCTTCCATGCGTTCCTCCGCTTTGGCTTTCATCCGTTCGAAGCGCTCCCGTGCGGCGGCCTCTTCCTGCTCCTTGTTCTCCGCCTCTGTTTCGGGCGAGGTCGTCGGTTGTATTTCCGTCTCGTATTTCTCGCCTCCGACGCTGAATCCCGTCTCGTTTTCCGTTACATCTACACTCTTTTCCTGTTCTTCCGGCCCTCCGAGGTCAAAGACCTCTTCCTCCGTCTTTCCGGAGTTTTTCTTGCCGTACAGGTCTTGCACGATGATGACGGCGTAGTAGATGACATACGCGACCGTAAGCACAATGGCGAAAACGAAGTATGATTTCATATTCTTATTGTATGATTTTGAATTATTATTCCAGTATGATTTTGCAAAGAAATACCTTCTGACCGATATGCGGAAATTATTGAGCGCAAAACAGCTCTTTTCTTAATAAGATTTATGAAAAGCCCGATAATCATACTCTAAAATCATACTATAATACAATTTCGATAGTGAAAAACATCGGAAAAAAGGGCTGTAAAACCTGTGTGAAGCAATCAATGGAAAGGTATGCGGGAACAGTTGATAGAAAAACGATACAGAGAACTATGTAGAACCCGACCGGAAAACAGCAGAATATAAAAAAGCAACAGAGAAAACGATAAAGAATACCGTGCGAAAACGGCAGAATTAAGCAGCTGTAATAGCTGTACAAAAAGCCATCAACAGAAAGTCCGCAGAAACAGTTGATAAAAGAACGATACAGAGAACTATGTAGAACCCGACCAGAAAGCAGCAGAATATAAAAGGCAACAGAGAAAGTGATAAAGAATACCGTGCGAAAGCGGCAGAATAAAGCAACTGTAAAAGCTGTGCAAAAAGCAATCAATAAAAAGGTATGTAGGACCAGTTGATAGAAGAGCCGATACAGAAAACTATGTAGAAAACGCTCGGAAAACAGCAGTATATAAAAAAAGGTAACGGGGAAAGCGATAAAGAATACCGTGCGAAAGCGGCAGAATAAAGCAACTGTAAAAGCTGTGCAAAACAATCAACAGAAAGGTATGCAGAAGCAGTTGATAGAAGAACGACACAGGGAACTGTGTAGAAAACGACCGGAAGATTGCAGAATAAAAAAAGGCAACGGGGAAAGCGATAAGGAGTACCGTGCGAAAACGGCAGAATAAAGCGACTGTAAAAGCCGTGCAAAAAGCAATCAATAGAAAAGGCAGCAAGAATAGTCAAGAGAAAGCCAGTCGGGAAAGCAAACTCTGGCGCAGGGATGTAAATGTAAACCGTGTCATACGGGGGCGTAAATACAAACTGTCTCATGTATCTCCGCTTCCCCTCAAACTCATCGCTCGGGCAACGCCCGGCGGCAAAGGATGGCCCACCCGTCCCGGCGAGCATAAAACCATAGCCTCCCGAAGCACGAAAAAAGCCCTCCTCTTAGGAGAGCTTTCCGTCATGGGCGTACATCGAGCGCGTCAGCGCTTCCTGTCCCGCAGGTAGTCGTTCAAATCCTTGTAGTCGGCATAGCGGCCGGCCTCGCTGCGCACCCGCTCGCCGTACATGCCGGCGATGGTCTCGGTGGTTTTCTCCCCGGCGAGGTCGTTGTCGAGATAACAGTGTATATGCGCGTACCCCTGCAACTGCGCCAGCGCCTTCTTCAGGTTGTTCACCGAGTTCATCACGAGGTAGTCGCAAGGGGCTTCGACGCAAATCGCGCCGTCGCCCGCCTGTCTTAGCGTCAGGTAAGAGAGGAAATCCATGAATCCCTCGAATACGCAAACTCGGCATTGCACCTCGCCGTGCGTGTGCCGGACGAGGGAGATGTCCTTACTTAGGATACAACCTTTATAATAAGGATTCCTCACCTCGTAACCGCCGCTCGCGTTACCGAAAGCCAGGGCGAAATACCGCCGGCCTCGCAGCTCGTAATGTACCTCCCGGCAGAACATCCGCCCGATGTCCGCATCTATCCGGCGGGTATGCAGGTACGACAGCAGCGCGTAATGCCGCAGCGGCACGACGACCACGTCCTTCATCTCGGCCTCTACCGGCCGGGGCGGGACGGTCGGCACACGGATTCTCGGCAGCGACTCTATCCCCGCGTGCCGGCTGATACACGCCAGCACCTCGCTCACGCTGTCCGTCCCGTAGAGGTGCTTGCCGAGTTCCACCAGGTCGCCCCCGGTCGCCTCGGCGAAATCGTACCATTCATTGAGCCGGTCATTCACCTTGAACGACGGGGTACGTTCCTCCCTGAACGGCGAGAGGTACCAGTATTGCTCCGATTTTACAAACTGCGGACGGTGGCCGAGCTGTGCCAGAAAGTCCACGATGCGCACCTGTTTTGCTTCTGTTATGGTCATGTCGGTTTCTTTTCACTTGTTTGACGAAAACGGTTTAGTTTAGTTTTCCCCCTATATATATCCATATTAAAGTAAACTGAAATATATAGGCCCGCGCCCGCGCTCATTCCTCGTCGAAAAGGATCGCTTCGGCGGGAGTCATGTCGTAATAGAAGAGCTTGTCCCGCTTGATGATCAGTTTCAGGTTGTCGGTCAGGTATTGCAGCAGCTTGACCATGATACTCCGCCCGCGCTTGAAGCCGATCGCCTCGTAGGCCGGCATCAGCGCCTGCAGCGTGTTGTCGAATCCCCGGATAGGCTTGTCCCCGAACGCGGCGGAGAGGGCCTCCCGGTGCTGCTCGATAGTCAGGTCCATGTAGCTCGTCCGTTGCTTCGGCTTCGGCGTGTCGCTGCACACGTAGTTGTCCGCGATGACGGGCAGCCCGCTCTCATCGACCGTGAAGACGAAAGGCTTGAACTCCTTTTCCCGGATATGCAGCGCGTGTACCTCGCTGCAGGCGGGGTTCTCGCTGTGCCGACTGATTACCAGTACCGTCTCCGCCTTGTTGCTCATCTCCGTGCCGATATGTCCGCGCACGTTATTGTCCCCCTTGTTCAGGTGCAACACGCAATGGATGTGCAGGTCGTATATCGACGACCACTCCATCATCTTGTTGATGACCTCCACCGACTCGCTCGTGCTGTTGATGTCCAGCATCAGGTCGCGTATGCCGTCGATGATTACCAGGCCGTACCCCTTCTTTTGGGCCAGGGCATAGTCGATCACCTCGATACGGGTCGCCGGGGAATACTCCCGGAGGCAGATAAAGTCCAGGTTCTCGCTGTCCACCGTGGTCGGCAACCCCGCCAGTCTCAGGATGCGTTCCAGCACCGTGTGGCAGTGGAAACGGCTCTGCTCCGTGTCCACGTACAGAATCCGGCGTTTCCCCTCCGGCAGGTGTGCCTTGTAGTTCAATACCTGTTTTCCCGCCAGCGAGGCGGCCACGATGGCCGACACGTTGAATGTCTTCTTCGACTTCGCCTTACCCGTCGAAGCGCTGAAATTGCCCAGCGTGGCGATTGTCGAGTTGTCGATCCAGATAATCTGCGGCGGCGTCTCGTAGGTATCCGTGGCCCGTATCTGCGAGGAACTGAGAATATCGGACAGGCGGTTCTCTTCCGGCGTCGCCCCTTTGCCGCGATCAGTTTTTCTTTCGTTTTCCATAGCGTCTCTGGTTAAAGAATGGTTGGGTAGTGGATTTCTCGGCGGCCATACGCGCGACATCATCCACGGTAGGCTCGCAGTTCTGCAGGAGCCACTGGTCCAGTTCGTCCTTCGAGAAGTAAATCATCTTGCCCCTCGGCTTGTAGTGTGGTATCTCCTTGCCCGACGTGAGCTTGTACAACATACTCTCCGAAACCCCGATGTACATGCAGGCCTCCTGAAACGTAAACACCTTCTTGGTCGTGTAGATCGTATTCTCCAGCAACGCCACACGCTCCAAAAGATTTTCCACCGGCTCCAGCTTTTTCAGGACCGATTCGATGGCGGAGAGCCGTTCGCTCATCCGCTCCATAAAAGTCATTCTGTTTTGCATATAATTTTTCGTTTGAAATTTGACAATAGAGATATATCTCCGTTATCCAGCGCTGACGGAGAACAAAATTACGGTATGCAAACCGGAGATCGTGAAAAGGCAGCGTGAGACTAAGCACGTATCACGGCAACTCTCACGCTTTTACCTTTCATATACTTGGCTTCTTGGCACTTTCTGTCATTCCTTCAACAGCCCGATAGCCCGCCTTATGCTGTAGGCTACCGCCGTCTTGTTGTTCCTGACGGCGGACAGTGCCGACGAGAGGCTCGATGCCGTTACGAATTTCGTGCCGTCCTTCGTGCGCAGGAAACGTCCCCGGTCCAGTACCGATTGCCAGCGGGGTTGGATAAGCGAGTTTTCCAGGAGCGCGTCGAACAGGATCACCACATGACGGATGTTGTTTACCCGGATAGAGAACCCCTCCCGGCAGGCAAATAACGCTTCGAGATCCTCGACACGAAGTGTGGAAACGTGAAACAGATGATAAGCATTGGCGCAAGACACAATACCTATCATCTGTTCACGGGAAAAATTACAGCCAAAAGAAAGAGGAGGAGCATTCACCGGCTCATCGGTGAGTGGCGTGCCGATTGTCGGAGGAGCGCCCGACGTGTCGTACATCCGTTTCAGCGCCATGCACTCCTCAAACGAAAGCACCTCCGAGGCGAAGAGGTGCTTGACAAACTGGGCGTAGTCGGTCAGCAGTCCTTTGATGATGTGGATGTTCATCTCGTGGCAGTTCCTGCATACCGCACTGTCGCAACCGATATAGCGGTGGCTGTTTACGAAATCATCCACGTAACGGTGGTACTGCTTGCCGCCCGTTACGACATCATGTAAATAGAGGTTCTTTGCTTCGGTGAGCAATGCGAAAAGCTCTTCCGCGACATCCTGTTCCGTAGCGAAGTGGTCCGGATGTAATCTCTCTCCAAAAAGAGAGAGGGCCATTTTCAGGTCTTTTCATTTTTTTGATGATAGTTTTTATGGGTTTATAATAATCACGCGGAACGTTATCCCAATCACGCAAGATGTCAGGATAACGCTCCAAAAATGCGTCTGCAAAGTTAGCATGATTCCCATTTTCTACTGTCAATCAATCGAACAAACCGTTAACTAAATTAACCGCCTCGTCCTTTTTCCGGTTGACGATCTTGGCGTACACCTGCGTCATTTTTACATCGGCATGGCCGAGCAGCTTGGAGGTCGTGTACAGGTCCGCGCCGAGGGTCAGCATCATGGTCGCGAAGGTATGGCGGCTCGTGTGGAAGGTGAACCGCTTGCTGATTCCGGCGGCCTTCGCCCAGTCTTTCAGCAGCACGTTGACATAGGTCTGACTCGGCAAGTCGAATACCGGATCACCCGACGTCTTGTCGCCTCGCTCCGGCATCCACTTCAACGCCTCGGGGGAGAGGGGTAGGTAAACCGGGTCTTTGGTCTTCTGCATGGACACCGCCAGCCGATACTGTCCCCGGTCCATAAACACGTCCCTCCATTTCAGCCCGATGACATCGCTGATCCGGAGGCCGCAGAAGCAGGAGAACAGGTAGGCGTTCTTCACCTCCTCGTGTTTCATCGGCGTCGCGATCAGCGCCCGTACCTCTTCGATGGTCATATACGACCGTTTGCTTTCCGGCAAACGGATCTTGTCCGATTTTTCGATTTTCGTAAAAGGGTTTACTTTGATGATCTCCGCCCGGACGGCAGAGTTCAGAGCCCCGTCCAGTACCCGGTAGTAGCACTTGAGGGTATAGTTCGAAACACGCTTCCCCTTGGGACGGTATTCCGTCAGCAGGTAGTCGATATATCCCTGGCAAAACGTCTTGTCGATTTGGTCCATCGTCGTGCGTTCCCCGGCAAACGTTTTCAGGATGCCGATAGCCACCTTGATCTGTGGCCCGTCCTTCTTGCCGCGTTTCGCCTGATTCTCCTTGTAGGTGTTCATCCAGTCCAGGAGAAAGACTTTCTCCCTGTTCTCGATACCCGCCTCGCTACTGGTCAGTTCGATGATGCGTTTCGACTTGATGGCGTTGGCCGCGTCCATCGTCACCTGGTTCTGCTTACGGGCATTGTTATTCGTCTCCGGGATGATATACATCTTGAGATACTCATACGTCCGCTTGCCGTTGCGATATATATCCAGGTACAAACTCTTGCTTCCGTCACTCAGGTCCTTCATCCGGAGAGTAATCGGTTCTTTCACCTTTTTGGGTTTTCTTACTCGTGCCATAGGAATCTTTTTACTCGTTGTTTCTGGTCACAAAGATAGGAATAAAAATCGAAACCAAGAAACAAACGAGAAACAAAAATGCACCAAATAAGAACAAAACTACTGCAAACAATGAAAACAACAGAAACAAACAATCATGTTATAAACCACTGAAATAAAGCATATTTGCTTGCATTTGTTTATATTTCCTTTTCATTCAAAACGTATATATTGGAAATCTGGTAAATTGAAACTACGGAGACGATTGCGTGATGCTTATGCTATGCTTA
>ENA-OPAA01000014-OPAA01000014.1-human-gut-metagenome-genome-assembly--contig:-NODE-14-length-130361-cov-5.745530_pt1 | contig 130361 bp, 174 predicted proteins | sample MGYA00241049_ERZ501414 | MGnify/ENA primary metagenome ERZ501414 (study PRJEB25962, sample SAMEA2042520) | human gut metagenome | biome: human gut; feature: human-associated habitat; material: faeces... | reverse complement strand
TGGCGAACTTGTAGGTGGTGGATTCCAGCGGGGTGCCGTAGAGGGAGTAGTCCATATTCTCCGCTTTCTTCCACTCGTTGCACTTGTCGTTCATGTGCTGCATGATTTCAAGAGCGAACGGTTTTGCTTCAGAATCGGTGTGGCTCTTGCCGGTCATATACTTCACGCACTCATACAGACCAGCATAGCCCAGGCTGATGGTGGAGTAGCCGCCAAAGAGCAACTTGTCAATCTTCTCGCCCTTCTTTAGGCGAGCCAGTGCTCCATACTGCCAATGAATAGGACTCATGTCAGAAACAGTTCCGAGTAAACGCTTATGTCGAATCTGAAGTGCTCGATGGCACAATTCAAGACGCTCATCAAAAATATTCCAGAACTTATCTTTGTCTTTTCCAGAGCTACAAGCCACGTCTACCAGATTGATAGTAACCACACCCTGATTGAAGCGACCATAATATTTCTGACCCTTTACCCAATTCTTTGCGTTAGCCACATTCTCAGTAGTTCGGTCAGGCGTTAGGAATGATCTACACCCCATGCTGACCCACACGCCGCCCTTGAGTTCCTTCATAACTTTTGCAGAAATATAATCGGGAACCATACGCTTTGCAGTACACTTAGCAGCCAGCTCCGTCAGGTAATAGTATTTAGAATCAGGATAAATATTATCCTCATCGAGAACGTAAATCAGCTTCGGAAACGCAGGAGTAATCCACGCTCCGGTTTCATTTTTAACGCCTTGAATACGCTGTTTTAACATTTCTTCAATGATAACAGCCAAGTCATCACGAGTCTGTCCTTCAGGAACTTCATCCAGATACATGAATACGGTAATGAAAGGTGCCTGACCGTTGGTAGTCATCAGCGTAATTACCTGATACTGGATGGTCTGGACGCCGCGAGCGATTTCTTTATGTAAACGTTCTTCAACAATGCGATTGATAGTTTCCTTTGCTGGCATCTTGTCAATCTCATTGTTTTGGACCATATCGTAGAACTCATGATGGACTTCTTTCTCAATTTTCTTACGAGAAACATCTACGAACGGAGCCAGATGAGATAAGGTAATGCTCTGACCACCGTATTGGTTAGAAGCCACCTGAGCAACGATCTGTGTAGCGATATTGCAGGCGGTGGAGAAACTGTGCGGTCGGTCAATTCCAGTACCAGAGATTACAGTACCGTTCTGCAGCATATCCTCAAGGTTTACTAGATCACAATTATGCATATGTTGAACAAAATAATCTGCATCATGTACATGAATGATACCAGCCTTATGAGCATCCAGAATATCCTTTGGAAGCAACAGTCGCTCTGTCAATTCTTTGGATACCTCGCCAGCCATATAATCGCGCTGGACGCTGTTTACAGTGGGGTTCTTATTACTATTCTCCTGATTGATTGCATCGTTCCGAATATCGATGATATCCAAAATGCTCGCATTAGTCTTTTCCTTTTCTCGGATTTCCTGACGATATTTACGCCACTGACTATACGCTTCTGCTACATCTGAAAAAGGACTATTTTTCAGACTGTCAACCACGATATCCTGAATCTGCTCAACCGATAGGATATCTGGCATATCAGCAATATAATCAGCAATTGCGTTGGATACACGAGCGTCAATACCACCAGGCGTACAGGTCATCGCCTTCTCAATCGCATTTACAATCTTACTTTTATCAAAAGGAACTTTCGTTCCATCGCGTTTAATCACATATTCCATGCAATCACTCCTTAATCTTCCAACCAACGATTTTCTGCCACATAGAAAGCTCCAACCGCAACTACCATCAATACGACCCAGAATACCCAAAACCAAATCACTCGTGTACCAGCTGCAGAAATCATATAATCTCGTGCTTCTTCGATGTTTTTATCCTTAATGAATTGTGCATTATGTATACTTTCGTCGCTCAAATTTGCAAACAACGTACCATCATAATGAACTTCTTTGACATAAAACTCGAATTTCACATGAGGACTGACTTGTACAGTTGTCAGGTACTTGCTTGATGGCATTTTGATGTCACCATACTTGAATTCTTTGCCAAGAAACGTAATATTCTTAGAATTGTGTTCTTCTGAACTGTAATAATCCCAAGTCCAGTACGTTTCGACTCTTGTTTTTGTATGGCCCTTGCTATCCGTAGTAGTTACAGTTCGTGTATGCATCGTATAATGCTTTTCTTCGCAATAGATGTACATCCACTGTCCGTCGATACGTGAATCACTTACGGTATCTACTGCTTCTAGTGCGCCTTGGCAAAAGGCGTTGCCTACGTTAGTTCTTATTCCATAATCGAACATATTTTCGGACTCAATCGAAATTGCTGTATTATATTCTTTCTTCTGCTCAAGCGAATCTCTGGTGATATTTCCAGCGATAACGCTACCAAGTATCAGCATGATGAACACAATACCAACACTGACGATCAACTCACGATAAGTAATTTCGGCATTACCGATTTCCAAAAAGGTTGCCGACTGCCGGTGCTGCCTCATTCCCCTCATAGGACAGATACTCATAATTCTGAACCTCATATCCAGTCAGACCCAGCAGAAAGGAGTTCGGAAACTTACGAACGCTCTGCTTATATTCCTTCACGACACGATTGTAATCGCCACGATAGTTTGCAATCAAATTTTCAGTGACGGATAGCTCATTCATAAGCTCCTTATAGTTGTCGCTAGACTTCAGTTCAGGATATGCTTCCGCAATAGCTGCAATCTGAGTCGTAATCTCTTGAGCGGTCTGGCCGGAAGTGCCACGAGCATTCACAACATCCATCAGGGTCTGATACTCATGTTGGTCATAAGCCTTGACGGTTTCAACCAGATTTGGAATCAGATCAGCTCTGCGCTTCTCCTGAATCTCAATGCCAGACTTAGCTTCCTGAATCTGTTCTTCATAAGAGATGGCCGTGTTCTTAGGCCCCTGCACCATAAAGGTCATGCCAAGAATGGAAATCAACACGACACAAATAACGATAATAGGTAACTTCCAGTTGTATCTCATTTATGTAAACCTCTTAAAACTTGACATCATCGGCATAGACTTTAGAGTTCAGCATCGAATGGTCAACCTTATTAACTCCTTTGTTATTTGGAGACATAGTATCATTATGAGCGCTCGGAACCACAGCAGTTTCAATACTGCACGTCGGCTCTGCCTTTGCCAGTTTTTCTTTAAATGAATCATCAGGACGATAAACCAAATCATGGCAGACACCGCCGAGATTTGGATCATAAAAATAATCGTTAATGTCCTTCTTTGGCATCGTAGTCAGCTTATCATTAGCCTCATTAGGAATCTTCTTTAGCGTATCTACGACACTTTCAGCAACCTTCTGCTGTTCCTCTAAAAGCCGGATTTTATAATCCAAATACCAACGTGCCTTCGTTAAATCTTGAAGCTGAGAATTGCCATCTTTGTGACCTGCCCGGCTCAGATACTTACCAACATTCCAAAGATAAGCATCTTTGTCCAGCTTCCACTCTCGCAGCACTTTAATGGCTTCGTAGGGATTGTCTGCGCCGCCGTAATAAGACGGGTGCTCGACGTTCTTTTTAATTTCGTCAAGTGTTTGCATCAATAACCTCCTTGTTCTTTTCAATAGGCTTATAAACATCTGCCAGCTTCGGGTGACGGCCACAGCAACCACGACCCTCTGGGCAGAACGGATACTTCGGATTAGCCTCACAGGAAGGAACCATCCAGTTTGCTACTTCAGGACAAACCTGTGCAACTTCCTTCTTCATTTCTGTAAACATCTCGCGGATTTCTTTTTGAGCCCTGGAACAAAGTCGAAGATGGCTCATCTCAATCAAAGCACGAGCGTTCATCGTAATGTAAAACTCTGTACAGCAAGCATTTGGCAGAACTGCACGGGCGTCTTCGTTTTTGGCGTTGTGATACTTCTTGAGAATCTGATAATCGGTATCAATGTCCGACATCATATTATCGAAAACATCAGCATCTTCACCGGTAAACGGATTCACATACTTGAATCCATCCTCGCTGCAATAACGCTGGCTGCGGCAGCTCATGCTAATATGTCGATGACGACTAATCTGTGCCAGAAGTGCTCGGCTTACATCTTTGACGTAGAACGTAAAATTGATGTGCTCAAGCACAGAATAGTGACCGCTTGCCTTACATCCCTTTGCAATCTTATAATCGTCAGTCATTGAAGAATCGTAACAAATACTCGCAGCTTCCTCCACAATATCTAAAGGATTCTTATCACTTGTAGGAACAACTCGCTGTGTGTACGCGATCAAATCAACTGTCATTTAATTCTCCTTAATATTCGTCCTGCCAGTTTTCAGGAATGTCGTTCTCACCAATTACGATGCAATTTTTAGGTGCGACATTTAAAGTGTACTTTCCATCTTGAACTTTAATCATTACGTTCATAATGGAGACAACTTTATGAATGCTCCAAAGAACTCCGCGACCTTTTCGAGTTCTAGCTCTAAGAACTGTGTCGCCAATATGAATTTCTCTATTAAGAATATCGGTTACCATTTAATCCTCCTTTATTTTAGAAGTGCAAACTTAAACCAATCTTGGAAGTTGGATACTGAAATCCCATATTTGATAAGACAAGACAGAAGCCACAGCGTAATCATGATTCCGACCGCAATAAGATAATCCTTGAAAATCTTAACGAAAGCGATCCACATCTTAATCGTATCTTTCACTTACCTCACCTCTTTATCCCATTCATCTCTGCGTTTTAAAGCAACAAGATAATTATGTTCAGTTGTTACAACACAATCTTTTGCGTAGTGATAAAGAAGCTCGCCACGTTCATCAATCGGATACCATCGTTCAAAATAAATACGGTAATCGCTCCAATACTCATCCCATTCAATTTTCGCAACTTTTACAACAGAAACAAATACGATGTATTTACATTCAGAAGCTTGCTCTGCAATTAGTACATAATCACCAACACCAAACGAATTTCCGTACTTATCAACTACCAATTACCTCACCTCTTTCAATCAATTCATCAACAGTAACCTCTCCACAGAGAACCTGTTTAAGCTGCTCATCTGACAACTGATATGTAATCGGTTCTCCACACTCAGTAGGATATCGAGCCAAGGTTCTGTAATATTCTGCAAGGGCTCGTTCCTTACGACCCTGCTCACGATGGTCAATACCAATCATATCGCCCCACCTCCTTCCTCAAGTTTTTCGCTCTTGCCAGTTACGACATATACATCATCTTCGAGATCTTCTTTTGGAATCACAACTACGATGCCTAGTTCTTTTTCAAATGGCATACCATCCATCATAATAATGTAATATTCATCCAAATCTGCGAACACTTCGTATGCGTTACCCTTTTTAAGTTGAACAAAAGTATCTATTGTAGCAACATAACTGTAATAGTCCGTTCTGAAGTACATCCTCATTAGGGCTCCTTGTAGGGTTCCATATCACCCTTCCAAATCTGAAAATAAGGATGTGCGTCAATGCCGTAAACCTGACCCTTCATACCGGTACTGGTAATCTTGTAAGGCTTTCCATCCTCAAGGCTATTGATAAAGTCCTGATACTGAGGGCTCATCTTAAAGAAGTCCTTCTTGCCTTGAATCCTCTTTACCTTAATAGTAACCTCATCACCAATCTTTGGCTCCCACTCTTCAACCGGCATTCCAGCCAGAAAGTCGGGACCACCGGCCTTCTTGATTCGCCGGGCGAGGATTCGTGCCTTACGCTGCTCTCTGCGCCGGTCTTCTCGATTCATTGAATTACTCATATTCTGTTCCTTTCAGCTTATCAAAGTAGGGATCGCCGTCTCGCTTTTCTAATAAGTTGAGCTCCCCGGCGGAGCCTACAGAATACAAACGAAAATTTTTAAAAATCTCAGCACCTTTAATAGTGGCTAGAGATGTGATTATGTACAATATATTGTGTTCTTCTGTGCCATCCGTAAGTTGAACTTCAAGTCGTTCTTTCTTTGGGATAGCTAGTTTTTTAAAATCATTCATTTTGGCATTATGTATGCTTTCTCATTTTTTCGATAGCAATCAAAAATATGTGCGACAACATCGTAGCATCTACTCTCAGAGTTATAACTACCAAGGATAATTCCACGCTCACCCATGCCCTGCCTTGCATAAACATTAAGGCTTGCAGTATCAATGATTGCCATACGGTCAAGATTTATAATTTCTCCGTCTTGCGTTAAAAGTAGCATTTTATCGTCCTTTTCTCAAAAATATACAACGTACCATCGTTATATATTTCAGCCGTAACTTACTTCGTTCTTATCGTTTCGGAATCGCACAAAGGTCGGGAATTGCAGAGATTCAGCACCAGTTTTCTTATCACAGCTGACCTCTTTATATTTACACTCCACAATCTTTCCGATGTATTCATCAGGATTTGCCCATACAGTAGCTCTCGTAGCATCATCAAAACCAGAGCCGACACGAAGCTCGTTGCCCTTGTAGTCAACAACAATAGCGCCCATCGTACCAGCCAGACGGTTCTGACCTTCCTCAATCGCGGTGATTCGCAGGTCAACAGTGTAAAAACGCTTAATCTTGAGACAACCATTGTGACGAGTCCGGCGGTAAGGGACGTCAGTGTTCAACATAAGACCTTCCCAATCATGTTCGACAGCATAATCAAGCCACTTCGGGATCACACTCTGGTCAGTACCTTCATATACCATTGGAACAATTTCGATGTTTTCAAGGTTCTTGCGAGTAATCTCTGCGCGAAGACAATTTAACCATTCACGGCGCGTCCGATACGGAACCGCGCATTTCCCACGGTCGAACTCTACAACAGGAATCACATCAAAAATCACAAATTTGATTTCAGTCTTGTCCTTGTTGTCAGAATTAAGTAGGCCAGTTCCGAAACGAAACGCCTCTCCGTCCGACATTCCTTCGGGATTCTTGTAGATAAGTTCTCCGTCAAATACCAAAGAATCTCGCCTCGTCGCATCGCCATCATACAAAGAGAGCAGGTCATTCTTAATATGGTCAAGGCCTTCAAATTTCTGTGCCTGACGAGAGATGAGCTCGCCTTTATACATGGTGCCCCTATTTCCATTCATCTTCTGGCTTAAACTGAACCAAATACCATCCTTCAGCTTAACCTTGTCAATTGGATATCCCTGCTGAACCTCCCAGACAGGAATAATTTCTTCGCCGTACACCTTATTGATGGTAGCTGCCTCGACTCCGATCGGTAGGTTCTTAGTGAACAGCCGCTTCAAAAATTCTTCGTGTTCAGGATTTTTATGTAAATAATTCTGGATTGTTGCGATTGATGTATCAGATCCGGTATTGTGACCAGCACCCATAATATAAAGGTATCCGCAGCTGAGATACTGAATATCGATATCAGGCTTTGCCGTTACCTTCTTGTTGATCTTTGCATCAGACAGGCCAGTCACAATCGCCGGGTCAAGTAGGAATTTGAAGAATGCTATTAGCTCGTCAGCTTCATCTCCAAAATCCTTACGTGCATCCAACAAAATGCGGGTCTTTTCCGTCTTCTTCTTTGCTTTCTGCAATGCCTTAACCATCGCATCAAGCTTACTTATGAGCTCTTTATCTGTCATAAAGCCTCCTTGCGTATCCTGTGTTATATAGTTATAGCTAATAAAGAAAGGCTTGTCATTACGAGCAAGCCATTTCTTTCCCGTATCCTGTATTATATAGTTAAAGAGAGAATTTTAAGCCTCCGGTGTGGAGACTTTTTATAACTATATTATACAGGATGCGTACATAATTGTCAATGCTTTTCTGCAAATTCTTTCCGTAAAAATTCCTTCAAGAACGTCCGCTTATATGGAACTCTCGAAGTCTTTACAGCCCGATCAAGAGCATGAGTTTCGGCACAAATCACACAATATTTCTTTGCACGAGTGATGGCCGTATAGAGCCATTCTCTCGTCAGCATCAGGTACGCAGAGTTGTCCATGCCAACAATCACATACGGAGCCTCACTGCCCTGCAACTTATGACAACTCAAAGCATAAGCAAGTTCAAGTGTTGCCCAGATGTTATTCCCACCAAAGTAATGTGGAATAAAGATTGTTCCCCACTGATCAAAATCAACCAGGATAAAGCTACTCTCAATCTTTCGGATAATGCCACGGTTTCCGTTAAACACCGGACACTTCTCTTCTTTTTTCTTTGTCTTGAGATTGTATGTATGAAGCTCATAGTTATTCTTGTTGATAATGACTTGATCGCCCTCACGCAGAGTATACACCCTATCCTTGCCATCACCATAGATTGTGACCTTTGCTTCTGCTTGACCACGACTCGGATTCACAATTTCCTGAATAGCATTATTGACTTCATAAGTGCAGATACTGCCACGCAGCTTCTGTGGAAGTACAATCTGAATCTTCGCACTATCATTCCCTACCTTATTATATAAGGTACGGTACTGATTGATGATGTGGTTGAATGACTCACTTGCGTCTTTATAGATATCAAGCTCCAAATCACGAAGCTCACCACGAATCTCACTACCAGCCCAGCCATAAGGCACCAATTGCGTAGCGTTACGAACCTTAATGCTCTCCGTGATAATTGCAGACTTAGCTGCCTGACGATGGATCTTAGTCAAACGAGCAACAGGAACGACCTTAGATGCAAGCATATCCTTGAAGATGTTACACATACCGATACTCTCAAGCTGGCCGTCATCACCAATCATGATGAATCGCTTGCCGGTCTCGATTGCCTGAATCAAGTCATAAAATAACTGAGCTCCAACCATAGAGGTCTCATCCAGAATGATAATGTCCTCATCCAGAGGATTGTCCTTATCGTGAACAAACCCACCGTTCTCGATGTCATATCCAAGAAGACGGTGAATAGTCTTACCGTCCTGACCAGTAATCTCCTGCATACGAGCAGCGGCACGACCAGAAAGTGCAGTCTGAGCAAAAGACTTACCACGAAGAACCTTTAGAACACCAGCGACAACGGTACTTTTGCCAGTTCCGCCGTAGCCTGTTAAGATACAGACGTTGCTAGAGCATACCTTTTTAATAGCATCTCTCTGCTCTTCAGTGTACTCGATACCAAGTTCATCCTCGGCCTCATTGATTGCTGCATCCATATTTCGACCAATCGGATCAACAGGTGCATCCGCCAGTCGCTTGATTTCCTTTGCGATTTCATCTTCAAGATTCCACACTCTAGTTAAAGCAAATTCCTGACGGTCATCACTCCACCAAAGCGTTTCACGGACATCATGCAGATGGAAAAGTGCCCTTTTGATTACTTCTTGGTCTCCCTCATCCAATTCAAGTTCCTTGATGCAGCTATTGATTGTCTGGTTTGCCGGGATGATAGAGTTGCCTTCCTCTGCGCGGGCTGCGAGAAAGTGCATGACGTAAGCTTCAATTCTAAATTGTGAATTATGTTTCAAGCCCATATTCAGAGCCAGAGCGTCAGCTTTTTTCCATCCGATTCCATATACATCATCGATCAGGACGTAAGGATTCTCTTCAATCTTTCTCACTAAAGTGTCTGCACCATGATACTGACGAACAAGCTTTTCAATAGCACTGGGGGTCAAACCGTACTCAATCAGTTTCGTGTACGCTTCACTGTTATCAATGTTGTTTTCAAAAGAGTCAATAATCTTTTGTGCTCGACCTTCCGTAATACCGCTAACAGTGCAAAGAGACTTGATGTCACCATTCTTGATGATTTCATACGGATTCTTGAATGCTTCATAAAGCATCTCAAACTGATGGTCAGTCAAGATAAAACGGAGAAAGCTTTTTTGTTCTTCCGGGTCAGTAATCTCTTGAAACTCATTCATGTAGATGATTTTATACTGATCACCAAACTTTTCATGGTGAACATATTCACCACAGAACGAATAAGTTTTATTCATATCGAGGCTAGGAACGTTGCCCTTTAACCGAAGGTCACTGTATCGACTCATAACAGGATTTCCCTGCTTGACTTTTACCACCTCGGCAGAGAAAGTGGCGAAGCCGCCGGGCTCCACCTCCCTCCCATCTTTCGGATAAAAGACTCGTTTTATCCTGATGTAGCAACGGATCATATTTTCATTAAATTTTTTATCTGCCACTTTACAACCCTCTTATTATGCACCTAATCTAAATTCTGTCAGTCCTCCGCACACTCTGCAATAAAACCATTTTGTGGTACGCTCGCATTGTTCTGCATAATCGAACTTCCATTTCTGAACTTTTCTCACGACGCAACAATTCGTACAATATATCTTGATTACAGTTTTGTCTTTGTAATGATTCCCAATTTCAAACTCAGGAAATTCACAAAGAACCTCTCCGTCAGTAGTAAATAATACACCTTTCATTACGCAATCTCTCTATCATGCAACCACTGCTTGTAAGGCTTCATCTTCTCAACAATGTACGAATTTTCTTTTCTCTTGCAAAGGATTGCAAGATCGCTGCCCTTTGAAATCAGACTTGAATATCGTGCATACTGAGATGCCCAACAAATCATTTCAACAATACCACATGTCGTGTAAACATGTAAGTATGCAAACTGGTTACCACGTTTATCCTTCTTTTTTTGGATGTCTACGATGACACAAATAGCAGTTGCCTCACCGCCATCCTCTACAGTATCAAGACCAGCATCAATATAGGTACAAGCATCCTTAATGGGATTGCTAGTCAAGAACATTGAAAGAGTTTCAAATTCCCACATGTGCTCGTCTTGCATATACTTTTCAGCAAACGCCTGCATAAAGGAATTCCGCTTTTTGTCTTTTTCTTTCTTTCGATTCCATGTGTCCGCTTCCCAGCGCTCCCTTCTTACCTTATTATATAAGGCGAGTCTGGTAGGTTTATCTTTAATAGAATCTGTGTCAATTCCGTATTCGTCTTTGAGAATAGAGATCTTGGGGAGAGATGCCATTTCGTGGAAACTCTTCTCTTTATACTCGTTCTCAAAAACCATATTCGCAAAAGTGATTAAGATTTTTCTCTTGTCCTTTGTTGGAATGGCTCCCGCCTTAATCAACTTGACAACGTTTGAAGTGCCAATCTTGCCACCGTTTGCTCTCTGAACAAAGTCTGCCAATCCAGAATATGGACGATCTGCAATCACTCCTGATGCGACACTCTCGCCCATTCCCTTAATAGCTTTCAAGCCAAACAGAATTGTGTGCTTTTCCGCATCGGCCTTAAATTCCATATCAGACTTGTTAACACTTGGAGGAAGGACCCGAATATGTAAACGGTCACATTCATTGATAAACACACCCATTTTGCCAGAATCATCTTCTTTAGTAATCATACACGCAGCCATGAAATACTCAGTATAATGAGTCTTCAGGTATGCTGTCAGGTAAGAAAGAAGCCCATAAGCAACTGCGTGACCCCGGTTGAAGGAATAAGAAGCCTGTTTCAAGATCAATGCCCACATCTCAGAAATCTGATAATCGTTCCATCCTTTCTTGTGAAGACCATCTCTAAACTGGACCTCCAAGGATGCCATAACATCTTTCTTTTTCTTACCAATGGCACGACGAGCATTGTCAACCTCAGTTTCAGGGAATCCTGCATAACGAAATACTGCCAGAGCCTGTTCCTGATAAAGAAGAATGTACTGAGTCTTGGCAAAAAGCTGTTTGATGTCAGGATGAAGTAGTTTGATAGTCTCTGGATGAAGCTTATTGGAACAATACGTCGGGAAGCTGTCCTTAGTGCCAGGGCGGTTTGCTGCATTCACAACAATGATATCCTCGGCGTTGTCACATTTTGCTTCAACACACATCTTTCGAGCTTCAGCAGACTCCATCTGAAAAATACCAATTGTGTGTCCAGACTTATAAACTGCGTCGTAGACCGCCTTATCGTTTAGGTCGAGATGGTTGATGTCAACATCCTTCCAAGTTAGACCGGCCATCTTTAATGTGTCATCAATCGTGTCCAAATTTTCAAGACCAAGAAAATCCATCTTGACCAATGATAAGTCGTCCATTGCATTGTGCATTTCAAGCTGACACATCTGATTTCCTTCTCTATCCATACAGAGAGGACAATATTCAATGACAGGCTTAGGCGTAATCAAAGTTCCTGCAGCATGGCGACCCATACTTTTCGGTAAACCTTCAAGCCGCATAACGTACTTAAACCATAGAGGGAACTTATCATACACATTAGAAAGCTGCTCGCTCTTTCCAAGAATGTCCTTCAATAGAACTTCCTTCTCAACTTCTTCTCCGAGATCATCCAATGTTTTCACGGTCGGAATCAACTTAGCAACTTCATTTCGCAATTCATACGGAATCTGCATATAATATGGGCTTTCTGGATCTTCGTTCAGTACCTTTCCAATATCCTTAATGGCAACCTTGGTAGACAGAGAATTAAAAGTTGCGATTGGTGCTACACTCTCTTTTCCAAAAAGCTCTTCTGCAATAGAAACAAGTTCTTTGCGACGACGACGGCTAATATCAAAGTCGAACCATAATACCCTCGGTTTCCCGATATTTATTAGGGGTGTAGACTATATCTTTACCTTTGTATAAAGGTAGATGGCACTTCGATTGGTGATAAACTCCAACCTACACGGCGCTACCCGTTAGTCGTTTGACCTTCTTTGTCACTCGGACAAAGCTTGGCACAGGATTACCATATCATAAATGACTTAGGCTTTCCCTGTTAGCACGTCCATTAGATGTTATTTCCTACATCTCCAAAAGTCAGACGCACACCGTTTTTTCTTACGTTCACACATCTAATAATCTGCAACATCACTGCGGCAGACGACTATTTCGTACATTCTTTAGCTCTAAATATCTTTCATATTTTCTATCAAGATAAATAGATGCATTCTCGTACAATAAATTTAAAACAGATAATGCCTTATAATATCCACCAAAAACAATCTCGTGATTATTTACATTATGTTTGGAAGCGTCCTTTAATTTTGTATGCATTCCAAGCTCATCTTGTATAGCTTCCAAAAATTCTTTTGTCCCAAGAAATGAAACATCATACGGGTCTTTTGCGGCAGTCCTTTTCTTCCCAGTTTTCTTTATTGAACTGTCTCCATCAAAATAACCTCGAATAAAATGCACAATTAAATCTTTTGGAACAATATCATATGACGGAAAAGTCAAAATTAGACTTTTATTTCTCAAGACACCTTTAGAAATAAGATTATCTACAAAGTGTTGATTTAAAAATGTAATCCTTGAAAATCCCGTACCATAAGTAGAAGTATAATAATGTATTGGATGAGTCGAATCTAAAGAATTTTTAAACTTTTCCAGATGAGCTTCATCTACACTAGACAACGCCATTCCAAATGCATCATGTATCTTTCCCGGAATCGCATTTGCGATATAGCCATCCGCATAAATGAAGCCTAACCAATATGCTTTTTCTTCTGTATCAATACAATCAAAAAAATTCTCGTTGAAACTATATTTTAACGATTTCTCATGATTGTCTCTTGATAGCCCTTTTTCTTTAATAAGAGTTGCAATTCTTGATATACCGTACATATTCTCTGTAATTTTGTTTATGGTTGCTATCGAATTTCCTTCTCGATAGAGATTAAGGATTTCGTTTATCTTATCTTCAGACTCAAAATTTTTATAGCAATATCTCATGTGCCAGCTCCTTTCTATTCTGGCATTATCTGTTTTAAATTTTAGTTAATCAGCTAATGATTTACGACCCTTATTTGCAAAACGAGAGAAGTCAAGATCCCAACGAACAGAATCAATCTGCGTAACGTTTAGCATAAATAGACATAGACAGTTTGCACCAGAACCACGAGAATAGCCACGAGGTATACCTCGTTCATCGGCCACCTTACAAAGCATATACAGCATGATGAAATAGTCGATGTAGTCAACATATTCCAAAACGTCAAGCTCCATCTCAATTCTGTCCCGCCGGGTTTGCTGTTCTTCTTTACTCATCCATCCGAATTTTTCATCGAAAGTAGAATAAACAAGGTAGCGTAGATAATCCAGATGCGAATCAAATTTACCTTCAATTTTCACTTCTGGCATCTGGTTTGGCTGACCAAGACCAATATCAATATCGTCAACCATATCTGCAATCTTCACAGACATTGAGCAACCTTCTCGGATGAAGTCTTCATCAAACTGCTTTGAAAGTGTTCTCAGCACATCGTCTTCGGTCTGAAGATAGCAGTCAACATAACTTTCTCCAACTTCTCGTCCTTCTCCAATTTCTACAAAAACAGAATGTGCATCAACATCCTCTTTGGAAAGCATATGAGCATCCGTTGTGATGGTATACGGAAGTGTGTACTTTTTGACAAAAGCTGCAATTTTCGCATTAGCCTCAGCTTGGTCTGGCGTATCGTGAGACTGAACTTCCATGAACACGTCATCGAAAATCCATTTTAGTTTATTCCATAACTGCCATGCCTCAGTTTCGTTGCCATCAACAAGTAATCTACTCATTCGACCAACTTGACAGGCCGTAAGACAGATGATACCTTTACCCCACTCGTTCTGTTCAATGATGTTTAAAGAAGTTCGAGGCTTTTTATACATGCCATCAATGCAAGCATTTGAAACAACCTTGAACAGATTTTTCAAACCGGTCTCGTTTTTTGCCAGCAGAACAAGATGATAACGAGGTTGTTTATAGTCTTTCGTATCAGCTTTTTCGCTCTGATTATCTACTTCGTAGACCTCACAGCCGATGATTGGCTTAATGCCTGCTTCCTTGCAAGCCTTAACTTGGTCAACAAAAGAGTGCATCTTGCCATGGTCCGTAACAGCAATAGCCTTCTGACCATTCTCTTTGGCAAAGTCTACAAGTTCCTTGACGGTAAGAATAGAGTCAAGTAACGAACCCTGCGCTGTATGTACATGAAGATTTACAAAATTATCTAACATCTATTCTCCTTTCACCATTAAAACTGGTCGCGTTCCTTCAGACGCTTAATCCAGCGTTTGCGCTTCTCGTTAGCAATCTCATTCGCTTTCGATGTAAACGCCAAGATGCAATCCTCGTCATCATCATAGTATGCGTAGATACAGTTCAGCACATCCCCGAATTCTTCTACGAGGTTTTCATAAGCCTCGTTAATGCTTACAGGCGTTGGGTTCTTCATGTCGATTGCACGATAAAACTTTATCGCAGCTTTCGACAGTTCCGAACCTTCCTCTCCCATCTGAATGAGTATTTCCTTGCCATCAATATAATCAAGCACTCGTAAATTTTTATCTTTAACCATCACTCTTCACCTTATCTCCAAACTTAATAATGTCATCAAAAAGCATCACATAGTCGTCAGTGTATTTGTTGCCATGGAAATGGCCGAAGTACCAGAATGGTTTACAATCGTTAGGATAGCATTCGTATATATTATCAAAGAATATTTCAGTTGACTGGTCTACTGTGCTTTGATCAATACCACCGATAAACAATTCAGTTGGAATGAACCGGAATGGACAGGTATGCGTGAGCATAACATCAATGTCATCGATTTGAGGGTCATGTGTAATATTCCAGATCTTTTTTTTAATCTTCTCATTCGGCTGTTCGTCCGGCCACCAATTATATCCCCACTCTAGCCGATAATACTTGTCCACAGAATATGCTCCGCCGCAAACGAGACAGTTTAATACTTCCCTATCAGCAAGAATTTGATAGACTTCGCCATCAATAGCAAAATACTGGTTTGGATACTGCGGGTCATACCACACTCTTCCGCAAATATCTCCACTGATTTCCTTTGTTTTGTAACCATCCTTACGAGACGGGCGGCGCTCGTGGTTGCCATGAATACAAAACAGATTCACAGGAATATCTGCCGCAATCGTCTTAATGCTCCATTCGCGATGGTCATCCTTGCCGTAGTAGTTCAAACCGACATCGCCAAGGCAGACAATCCAGTCATTCTTTTCAAGATTGTGTTTATGGCAAAACTTTTCCAATTCTAAAAATCGATTAAAATCACCATGAATATCACCTGTAATGTAAACCATCCGTCACCTCATTCAAAATCAAGAACGATCATATCTCCCATTCCTTCGTAGAAAACATGATCTATCTTGAATTTTTCACTAACCGTTCCGTGGTCAGTTTCGATACAAATCTCCCAATCTGGATGTTGCTCTGCAAATTTATCAAGGATATGAGTCAGCTCATCCGGTTCAATAACATTCAATAACATGCGTGTCATCATTTAGAACCTGATTAAATGCAGTTCCTTCTCGAAGCAACTCTAAATTCGACATAGCGTGTGCGAGTGATTGGTATGCGCCATCCAAAATATTCAGCGACAAATCGTAATTATTCGCATTAGCCATTATCAATCAACTCTCCATTCTTTACAACCTTAGCCTTATCATCCCAATACTCATCGGCACCAATTTTGCGAGGAGTAGTGCCGAAATGTTCCTTCCACTCCGGCAAGCTATCATTGATGGCATCAAACTGAAGACCCCAATCAAAGCAAGCCTCCATTGCATCATACAGCAGCTTTCCTTCCCGGCAAGTCCAGAGAATCAGACCCGCACCGTGCTTCTGCTCCTGAATCGCCTGATAAATCACATTCCAGTTCGGTTCACCAATATCAGGATAATTATTCTCACAGAGAGTGCCATCAAAATCGATGGCGATAGCACGTTTCCAATTTCCCATATCATACCACCTCAAAATCAACAATCTGTGCTTGCGGAGTCACTTTGTTTCCGTACTGGTTTAAAGATAACCGGCATACAGCATTGATGTATTTTTCTTCCTGACCCCCATAAAAGTCATTGTTAATCCAGCCAATCATCCGGCCATTATCTGCAAAGCACACAAAATCAATGCCTTTTTCTTCATCAGAATATTTCCACATATTACCGTTCTTGCCCATCGGAGCACATCCACTATGAATCAGCGGAATGTTTTTAATGTAGAAGTACGGCTCTGAGATTCCCTGTGCCCAGATTTTATGCATTTCGTACATGGTCTTCGGCAATGCAACGGTCAATCTGCTGTAGTCAAAATCAAAATCAACTACGATTGCCTTACTCATAGTGACATCTTTGAGCAGTTCGTCACAATCCGCAATAGCCTTTGGTACGTTTTTTTTCTTGATTTTTACGCCAGCGGCATTATCGTGACCAAGAACCGACTCAAAATCTCCGGTGCTCATCAAAAACTCCTTTAAACTTTCAATCGGAGAACCGTCAGGATTTCTCATTGAGCCACCGTAACAATCCGGTTCATCAGCGAAGGTACGAAGCAGTACGCACGGTTTTGCATACATTTCAGCCAACTTGATTGCCACAACGCCAGTCAGAGTGTTATCAAGAATGCCAGTAGAGTTGCAGAAGAGAATCTTATTCTGGTCTGCACCATGCTTTTCAATCATCTCCTGCAACTCTGCAACAGCCTTATCCTTAGTCTTGTTCTGCTGATACTTGCAAGAAGAACACTCACGAGCTACATGCTGCGCCAGAGTCTCATCAATCGTGACACCGGCATTCTTGCCACGAGTCGGAGTATACTGGAACGTCTGTTCCTCACCGACCATTGCACGAAACATCCGCTTCTTTTGCTCAGATGAGCCAACACGAATCAGTGCGTTCATCATCGGAACGATGTAGAACTGAATATCATTGATGGTCGGGTCACCTTTAATGTTGAAACTGTTCGCCTCAATCAACGCACAAATCATCGGATTTACAATTCGTGCTAGACCTTTCGTGCAAAGGCGCTTTGTCTCATGCGAGTGCATATCCATGACATCACCGATATTTCCGACTGCTACAAGATCAAGATACCGGTCTGCAACATCAGTCCAATTATCTTCATCAACAGCCTGAAGGAACTTATACACAACGCCAGCACCAGACAATTCCTTATTAGGATATGTACCATTCTGGTTATTGACGATTACTGCGTAAGGATTCTCTCTATCGCAGATGTGGTGGTCAAGAATCAGAATATCGATACCCTTATCACGAAGTTCCTTACACTGTTCAACATCGTTGCTGCCAGCATCAGGAATAATCAGCAAGGTAGTTTCAGGTGGGACCTCAATTTCTTTAGAGAGTCCATGTTCCTTGCCACTATGATGCAGAACATTGATTTTTCCAAAATAACCAATTGCTTTCAAATACTGAAACATCATCGAAGCACTTGTAAAACCATCCACATCACAGTCCACAAGGATAGAGATGGTAGACTTTTTCCAAAGGTGTTTATTCAACATCATGACGGCATACTCGATATTGTCCAGCATCCACGGAGAATTTAAGCAAGAATCATCCAGATTCATGTAGGTCTTATAATCCTCAACTCCTCTATTCTCCATAATCGTTCCGATCGGGTCTGATAGGTCGTTCCTACTTCCCTTCCATAGCTTTACATTCATTTAATTCTCCTAACGCAGTTCTCAATCAATGCCTTAAATTTTTCAGGATTGTCAGTTGGGGCTTCTTTTTCATCCAGAATCCCTTTATCATCTACTACAGCATACACACTTACGCCATCGACAAATCGATTGGCGAGAACCATAAGCTCACTAAGCTGAACGTCTTTATCAAAGACAAAACAAATATCAACGCAAAGACGTGTCAAAATTTCAATTTGATTCTGTGAAACCTTCTTGCCGCCAGTCGCCACACAGTTACAGACATCCATGTTCCACATCTGCATGACAGACTTTTCAGCCTCACCAACATATACCAGACCTTCATTCTTGATATACGGCTCTGTCTTAAACAAACCATACAGAATACGGTTTCTGGCACACGGCTCAAGATACAGATACTTTAATTCACCTTCAGGCGGCTTACCAAAATATCTTCCCTTTACACCAACCAGAGTACCAATTTCATCTCTGATTGGAATCGTGATTCTATTTGTCAGTTCATCAAAGCCAATCTCGAATTCCTGCTGCGTCTCATAAGATATCCCATCGTCAGCAAAAATCTGGTTCACATAAGGTTTATAATAACCGAGGATAGCTTCGGAGATGGGGACTATCGGACGGTCATCCTCGTGTTCTTCACCTTCATTTTGCATGGCAATGAGCTCTTTTAAAATCAACATACTTTTAGGAAGGTCTTCCTCAAAGTTGTGATAATAGTCAAGCCCAACCCATTCGCAGATTTGTTTAATAGCTTTTGGGAAAGACAGTTCCAGAAAGAACTGGACGACAGAAATCAAATCATAACTGGTCTTTCCATTGGCAATATCTCGTGTGTAATCTACCGCAGTAAGATTTTCATTCTCGTAAATGCAGAGTGCCGTTCTATTGTCGCCATCTGGATTTGCACACTGGTAATAACCAGTCTTGTGACTGATATGATGACACCCAAGTTCCTCCAGAATCGGCTCAATCTGTTTTTCTTCAAGAATGTAATTTTTCAGATCTGCGATATTTACCATTGTAGTTCCTTACTTTCTGGTGCAGACACCGACCTCTTTCCAGACATTCTGGTTCAAATTCACTTCAAACATGATTTTCTTTTTCTCACCAAAACGGTTTTTATCGATGTTTCCAACGTAATACCGCTTATCTGGATTTAGCCGATGGGCACAGTCACCGCCCCACTCAGGGTCATGAGATATATATTGATACTTCACGAACTTATCTTTTGGAATCTCCTTAAACAGAACCATTGTCCAAGCAACATGCTTAATCATTTTTGACTCAGCAATGTTGTTTGAATTTAGTTCATCAGGAAGATACTCATGGGCATTTTCAGCCAACTGGATACTACCGTAGATAAAGATCTTTAGATTTTTCGCAATTTCTTCAAGCTCGGTGGCCGTGACCTTGAACGCTGCCCATTCACCAATAGATGCAATGTCGTTCTTTAGAGTATCGTAGAACACATACTTAACTCCCTGAGTGAGAGCTGCCTTCTGGATTTCAAATCGCAGAGACTTATCACTATAATCAGCAGAAACATCCTTTGCGATAATCAAGCCTTGTGATTCGCTCTCAATCCACTGGCAAACATCAAGCACATTGCGATACTCTTCGCTTTCCTCGTAGACACGGGCGGTAAACTCATCAATGCTTTCTATGTATTCTCCATCTTCGTTTTGCTTTCGGAAGATGAAGTTTCCTTTTGCATCCCGATACATTCCAAGGGTGATTTCTCGCTCATCCTTGTGGAAGCGATGACCATGCAACTCTTGAAACTCAGGATTATTGATGACGGTGACCAGTAAGCAATACCGGACTGACTCAAGATCCATCTCATTCAGCAGCAAAAGAGCTTTTTGCTTTTGAACCAATGTGACGTATGCAACAATCGCCATCATGTATCTAGTCTTACCAGCGTTAGATGGCATACCATTGAACATCACAGTGCCCAGCTTCAATCCTCGGAACAAATCGTTCATGATGGGGTACTGGAACGGCAAACCCATATCGGGAACGCTCAGACGTTCATTGACCATTGGCAGCAGACCATTATTCAAAATCTCAGCATCATCGTTTGTAATGATAACCGTATTGATCTTGTCGGCCTTGCCACGAATCAATTTGTAAATGTCCTGAGCATCAAACATTTCAAACTGTCGATGCTTCAAGATTCCTTCAATATTAAATCCGTTTCTCTGGTACTCACGAAGTAGCGAATATTTCTTCAAGATATTAAAGTATCCCTTGATGTCATCGTCATTCGCAAGGCTCATGTAGTATTCAATGGTTGACCAGCCCTTCAGCCGCTTATATTGTGACAATCTGGACTCGTCTTCAGCCATAAACGTTAAAACAGACGTTTTATTAAATTCTTGAGTCCGAGTTTCGTAAATAATCAACGCTGCATCGTAGAAAAATTTTGTGGCTTCATCGGCAAAATCGTACTTGCTCTTGACATAATGCCCATACTCGACCAAATAGTCAGGATGCTTGTAAATTGCGCCAACAAATAGAATTTCGTTCGGGATATTTGAAATGAGTTCCACTCATCCACCTCCCTCTATATTTTTTAATATTGAATTTTGTTGTTTGGGTACAGTTCATTAAACATATCAAAAACTTTTCTCAGTCCAAGACCTTCTTTGCTTGGCACCCAGATTTTCTTCGGGTTCCAATTCTTCCATACGCCATCATACTCTGGTGCAGTTGCATCATACTTTGGATTGTCTACCCATTGACCACCGCTCATACTATACTCGTACTTCTTTGGGTCAAGTTCGGCAAGTGTCAGGAATCTATTATCGTTCTTGTTGTGAGCTCCAAATCCACAAAACGTGCATCCGGTACGATCACACCCAGTACAGCACAATGGCGCATCCGGCTTATCACTCGTAGGAACAATATCGCCATAGACATCCGCAATTTGAATTCCTGACTGTTTGATGAAAGTGAGCACGTCCTGCTCGGTCCAAAAACTCATAGGCTGACTTGTTGGAGACTTGCTATCAAAAGCATTACACCCATGTCGAATCCAAGCTTGCTTACGAATACGACTTTCATCAGTCAACGTTCCAATAATAGGTTTACGCTTGGTTGCCCTTGCGTACTTCTTCATCGGACCTTTTTTCATAACTGAACAGCAGTAATGAGAAATCGCAAACGGTAACTCTTCCGCTGCTGGAAGCCATTTCTCCTTATTGAACATAGACTTCTCACCAAAAACAGAAGTGTTGCAAAGACAATTTCGTCTCCAATCCTTCCATTCAGTATTATGTACTGTGTCGCTAAAGACACCTCCCGGAGATGTAACCTCTTCTACGTTGCGTTTCCTTAAACCCAGAAGTTCTGGTCTTTTCCTGAGAGTTGTTCTTACTCTCTCTCTCTCTCTCTCTCTCTCTCTCATGGTGGCTGCGCCGCTATTTCTGATTCGTCTAGCGTAGTAAATCGCTTCTGCCACTTCTTTAGAGATAAGAGGATAACCATATGTAGAGACCACATCACTAAATCCCATCTTGGGATAAACAAAAACCGCATCTGCGTCTCGTGCAAATTTCTGGATTGACGAGTATTCCAAACCAGTATTACTAAACACGAGCGGAACATCTGGGAATAACTGCTTTGTCAGATAAGCAAGGACAGTAGAATCTTTACCGCCAGAGAAACTAACGTACACACCACCATCATAGTGTATATACCATTCTTGGATGCGATTTTGAGTGATTTGAATCTTTCGCTCAAGAGGAAGGGACTGAAGCTCCTTCAATCTCTGAGCATCATGAACTGTATTATCCATTTACCAACCTCTTTTATATCTCATCGAGAATTGCACTTATATCAATTTCATTCTCGTTTTTACTCTGTTTCGGTGCTGTTTTCATCCGTTTCAGTACCGTTTCAGTCAGATTTTCCTTCGTTTTGTCTTCGCTTTCACTGCGAATCGAAGCCAGTCTTTCTTTTCGTTCGAGATAGCTAGGATATTGAGATAACAAAACAGCCAAGTCGTAATTCCATCGCTGGCTCATATCACAACCCTTTGCTTCTTTTTCGGAAATTATCTTATCTAGTCGGGGTTTCGCTAGAATCCACATATCGTAGAGTTCTAGCGGAGGAATCGAACCTCTATATTTGTAATAATTACCGGAAATCAACTGCGTAAGTTTCGAGTAAAAGCTACCCGGAACAACCGCCGGGGCGTATGTATCTCGAATATGGTCGAAAAGAATCTTTTTCTCTTCCTGTTTGATATGAGCAAGCTCACGATTGTGGTCTTGTTCTCTCTTTTTGGAAAGAAGATCATCGACCTTTTTGTCCGTAGCGTCATTCACTTTGTCAAAAAATGCCCTTAGCAGGTCATCTGTCCAAGGGCGTTTTTGATTTTTCTTTTTTTCTACAAAACAATCCTTATGGTAAAAACCAGTCTTGTCATAGAAAAAAGTGCTACGGTCTCGCTCGATGAAAATGTTCTTCCCGCAAATCTTGCATTTACGGGTTAGTTCCATTAAGCCAGTTCCTTCTCCATAATTGCAGCGACCTTATTCAGTTCCTCGATATCAGTCATAGAACGGAACGCGGTAGACAGGCCAGCCGCCTTAACAGCCTTCTGTGCTGCGCTCTTCTTCACAGGAGAAGCGGAAGCGATCAGGTCATTCAGCTTTGCCTTAATGTCATCCAGAGAAGGCTCTTTATTGTCGGAACTCTTATCTGCCGGAACATCATCCGGCTCATCGTTTTCGATACCAAGGTCACGCATACTCAGCTTAACCTCAGTTTTAACAGCATCGTTCAGGCCGTTCTTGATGACGTTCTCCCGATTCTTTGCGCTACTAGAGATAATATCCTGATACTCAAGCAGAGTCAGATCCTCAACGACCTCACCGCCCTTATGCATACCGGTACGATCCTTATCGAAGAAAGCGAGCTGCTGACCATCCTGAAAATACAGGCGGAACTCAGTATCAACGTTGTACTCCTGACCAGCAAACCCATCAGGAATCTTTCGACCAGTAGGCTCACTTACGATAGAACCATTCACAACCTTAGTATGCTTCTCGTCCTTCTCTCGGCAAACAACAATATAGTTCACACCAGATGCATTCAGATCCAAAATCAGAGACTGACCCTTGAAGTTCAGGGTATTGAAATCCTTGAGCTCCATGCCAGCACCTTCAATCTTAACTGCCTTTTCATCACCGGTCAGACCCTGAGATGCGGCCTTAACCTTGGCACGCTTCTGCGAGAAGGCGGTGAGGCCCTGGGTGGCTGTCATCTTGAGAATAGATGCGGAGTCAACAACCAGAGCGTCGGCACGGAACGGCTTGCCATCTGCGTCCAGATAAACATCACCATTCTCATCCTCAATATCATCATCGTTGGTAACCATTTTGATATAATCCTGAACTTCTGCCAGAGACTGGGTATAAACAATCAGCAGATTGTCAGGATTCACACCATTGGCTTCCAGTTCCTCAGTATAGTTATCAATAGAACCATTCTCGGTATCCAGATACAGAACACGGAACGGCTTGCCGTCTGCATTCTTCAGATAACACAACTGCATTGCAGTACGAGACTTACCAGTTCCCTGCTCACCATAAATCAGCATATGAAGCTTCTTACGAACAGCAGATGCCTTACGAATCATAGCCATATATGTAAATTCCTCTCTAAATCTTTTCTTTTATTGGTATCCTGTATTACTTAGCTAAAGGCTGAAATAAATTAGCCCCAGTCCTCCTCCTCATTTGCAGGAGTTACAGTAGACTTATTAGAACCACCCCACCAAGAAGTGTCGTTCTCAGCAGCCTTGCCATCAAAGTCCTTTTTTGCCTGAGCGTTGGCAGCAATCTTTGCCCGTGCCTCAGAGATATTATCCTCGGTATAGGTGGACTCTGCATCCTTATCGCCGGGATTCGGATCAAAGGAATCAGGATTAACACCCTCGATATACAGCTTGCGAATTGCCGGAGTGCCCTGACGCTTCATCTTATTAGGACCACCCCAGATGTTCTCGGTCTCAACTTCCTCAACCTTCTGCTGATTAACGATAGGGCCAAAACACTCGAAGCTAGTATAAGGCTTCAGGCGCTTACGAATAGAATCAGCCAGAACCTTATTCTGAGTGTTTGCCTTATAGTCAATGAAGAATTCTGCGTCCTCAATGGTGTTGTAGTTCACGATCTTGGCATCGACAATTACTTCATCGCCCTCATCGCTCTTGCGGCAACCAGTGTACACAACGGTCTGAGTAAACAGAGCCAGCTCCTCAAATCCCTCTGCATCGAAGTCAATCTCCTTGGAACTCAGAGACACCTGAGTAGGAACGAAGCGAATCTGGTGCTTACCATTGTAAGTGCTGTACTCGATGTTACCACGGACATACACGTTATCACCATCATGCAGGTTCTCGGAAATCTCCTTGGCTGCATCGAAGTCGGTCAGAGTCTTGTTGTCGTTGATGACCTTACCAGACTCATTCGTCTTCTTGGTAACACCGACCTTAACACCAATCATGTCATAGCCTTCCGGTGCAACATAGGTCAGACGATCCTTCCAAGCGACTTCCTTCTTATCCTTCTCGATGCCCTTGTCCTTATCGGCACGGCGGAAGAAGTAGACCTTATCACGAGGCATACCAGCCAGATCAATATAGAAGGTGTTCTCGTTGGAGGTCTGAACACCAAAACTCAGAACACGGCGCATAGCACCGCTCTTAGTCTCCTTCTCGTTATAGAAGTTGCTACGCTGAGTGCCAGTGACCTTACCAGCCATCTCAAAAGAACCACGGGTCTGAGGAAGATTAAAAATTCTATCTGCCATATTAAGTCTCCTTTATGTAATTTTGTTTCATTGGTAATAACTTATGTTTCTTTTTGCCGTCATAAATCAATTCATGCACTATTCATTCTGTATGTTATCCTCCGTCTGGCTTATTGATGGCTTATATTTAACAACCCTCCGGGTCGTTAATACCGAGGATCTTCAATAGGATCGTATGTAAACATCGCTCGGAGCACTCCTGCAAACTTATCGGAGCACTCCTGACACAAAGAGAACTGTAGCTTCGCACCATCCCATGTCGGGCTTTCATAACCAAATTCGTGATACATAGAGATTGTATCTCCACAAGGATTCTTAGAATATTCCTTGCCACACCAGTTACAAACATGTTTACTTATCACCATAGCGGCATCACCCCATTTTTAATATTCTCTATCACGGAACATCTTAGATTGAGCACGAGTCAATCTGTTATTCCGGCCATACTTAGGTCTGAATGCGGACTGCAACTTGTTGTTTGCGTATTCGAGGTCACTCTCCAGAATCTTCGCAGCTTCTTCAATGTAATCTCGAATGGCACAATACTGGTCGCTGTTGATACAATGCGTCTTTAGATAATCAAGCATATCGACTGCCTGATTTTTTAAAAGAAGAGTATCTTCAAGCTTGGTCTTACGCCGTTGGAAGAAATCTATATTCATAAGCATCCCTCCTCCTTTAAAAATGCAGTATATGAACTCACGAACTTTTCGTACAGGATGGCTCGTTTAAGAATCATTTCATAAGCATGAGTAGTGTGTTCACGAGGGCACCATTGACCTCCCTCTTTACCAAGTTGGATTTGCTTCTCTACAATTTCCTTTGCCTCATCGAAAGTCATGTTCTCAATTTCTTTTTTCTTTGCGTGCATCCAATCTTTCATAGCACACCACTTTCAGCAATTGCATAATTGTGCTTGTCATTCTTATCTGCCCATCGGCTCCAATCCATCTTGCGATGACAATCAGAGCATTCGCACTCGAACTTTTCCAGCTTCGTCACACAGAACGGACAAAGATATGTGTTCTTTTCCTTCTGGAAAATCGGACTTGCCGAAAGACTCAAAGAGCCGGAGTCGATGGTTACATTGACAGGAATTTTGCTGTTCATCACATTACCTCTTATTTGAATTAGCCTTTTATGAGATTTTCTTATCGAGTTTCCGCAACTCTAACTTACTGGGAAGAAAATTTCTACAGAAGTACGCACTTCCAAACGATACCCCCTCAACAGGGCTGTCAGTATGTTCAGGGTCCATAAATCCGATTCGAGAATCAAAACACAGCATCTGTACATCATTTCTAAAGATGTCAAATCGTGTTTTACCCTGAATACTATTTGCAGGAAGTAGTAGAGCAAACGGCTTTTCAAGCTCATAGGCTCTACGCAATACTTCATCCTTCCTACTAAAAGGAGGGTTTGAAATCATAACATCCCAATGTTCCGGTTCATATGTAAAGAAATCTTGCCCGTTATCAATGTGGCTACATTCTACTTTATACCCGGCATCTCTGAACACCTTCACAAAGGCAGACCACTCTTTATCAAACGGACACCAAATCACTGCTTCGCTCGACGGGGGGCAAATTCAAGCAATGGAATAACCGCGTAAACCGGTGTGTATCGCTCATCGCCTGCCGCAGATCGGTCAGCTGTTAGATATCCTTTGTTTTCTGGCATCAATTCACCTCATTTTCAATGTACTCTGAGAACTCATTTAGTCTTCTGGAAAATGCTTCTTTGTCACCGCAATACAAAACGGTTCAATTTCCGAAGCAAACTTACAATTCTCTTTTCCATATACCTCACTCCACACAACACAAAATCCGCCGATCCCATCGAAAAGGCTACCAAGAGTAGCATTCTCACCAATGAAAGGTTTCATCTTTTGTGCAATCCAGTACCATTGAGGCAATGCAATCGAGTTGCCAAGTGCTTTATAACGAGGAGAGTCAGCTGGCTTGTGCTTCTTACCATTCTCGTCTACCCATTCGCCAATATCAGTCCAACCATCCTCAAAGCCTTGAAGACGTTCACACTCAACAGGAGTCAACCGGCGAACGATCCAATTGAGAATACATCCAGCAGTAAATCCTGGCATCGTACCATTACAAAGCGTAGTAGCCACTTCGTCGTAGCATTTCGTATTTTCTGCTCTAAATCCAAGTGGGAATACAGCACATTTCATTTCTTTTTCTTCAACCACAAGATCAGTTGCGTCTTTGTAATCACGAGATTTCATTGTACTGGCTTGTTCGCTTTCCTTGTATTCACCAATACGCTGCATAGCAAAGGCTTTCTTTTCAGCGACAAGCGGCATATTATTACCACCAGTACCCCATTGAGCTGTACAAGCTGGGCTTGTATTACCTTGCTGAGTGTATCGAGCATCCTGACTATGGCTTTCGAATACCGCTGTGGAAATATTTTGTTTTAAATTATGTAAACTGGTTTCTTTCTCCAATCCATTCCCTCCTTAATGCTTTACACAGAACAAAGTCTGATCTTGCAAAGTGGAGAGAGTCGCACTCAATTCATTCTGCACGAGTGCTCCTTTACCCCCCCTGCGCAGCCAGAACGAATCTTTAAAGTATAGGATCTTTCATCTCCCACCAATGAATCATCTCCTGCAGTGCATTCTTCAGAAGGTCGGGCAATGGTTTTCCACGTCTTGACGCTCTTGTCAAGATCCCCTGACATGCCCGTTTGCTCAAATAATACTTCTCCGGCACGTTGTCCTCTAAGGTCCATGACAAGCGCGAGACGTTTTCTACGCTGGGGAACGCCCCAACCACTAGCGTCGAATAATCTCCACGCCAAGGACCATCCGTTTCCGGCGATTGCTCCAGCTTTTGCCCACTTACCTTCTTTTCCCGAAGGTCGAGGAACTGAAACACTTGGTTCGACAATGCGTGCAAATTCTTCCAAGACACATCTAAAGTCTTCTCCTTTATTGGAAGAGAATGCTCCTGGAACGTTTTCCCAGATTGCAAATTTTGGATACTCTCCATTGGTGGCCTCCCTCATCTCCTTTATCACACGAATCATTTCCATAAACAAACCAGACCGTTCACCGGCCAGACCCGCTCGTTTACCGGCAATAGAAAGATCTTGGCTAACAAGGTGAACCACCAGTGATGCACGAAACGGGCTCAATTTTAGAGCCGTCAATCTCGCAAATATTTCCATAATGTTTCACCAAACCACCTCCTTTTAGTATCCTGTGTTATATAGCTAAAACTTTAAAAATTAGCGGAAAATAATAGACGTATCAACGTCATATTATCTGTTCGCTTATAAAACAAAAGTTCTAGCAGATTTTATGTATGCCCTATCGGGCTGGTGGGACAGGAGAGGTTTGAACTCCCGACCAAGCGGTTATGAGCCGCCAGCTCTGACCAACTGAGCTACTATCCCATATAATTCCTCGGAGATGTCCAGCTCCGAGACGCTAGATAACTTTCTCATTTAATGGCTGAGATACACCGTTTTTCAGGCCGCTCTTACTGGTGGCGGAGCACCTGATTTATACAGCTCCTCACTTACGGTAGAGAATCACCTATGTAAATCAGCAGCCTAAGACACTCATTGTTTCTCTTAGGCATTTAATTCTGCTTGCTGTCTGCTGAAAATTTAAAATACGATCATCAAACTTGTAAACACTTACAATACGTTCGTCGCTCATCATTTGGCAAATCGTATTTTTAACATTGTTTTCAGCTCTACATCCGCCACCACCATAATTATTCATACTATAACTAAAGCAAAGGTCATCTGGGATACCATAATCTACATAATGTCCATTTCCAATTATTGCATTGTCACAATCCAAAAGATAAAAACCTTGACCAACCTCCACTTTTGGTACATAATCTTTCGATAGTTTCAAATCTGACAATTCTAACTCTAAAGATTTTTGCTTTTGAATTTCAATATCAATTACATCTTGGTATGCAAACAACGTATTTGGATAGAAACCTGCTGTCATAGAAAAACTTTCCGCACGTTCTACCCACTCGAAACAGTCTGTCTTGCAAGTATACATCGTCTTTGACTTGTAAATAATTCTAGCCGTAAACTTTGTTATTTGAAATGTTATTGGATTTGACATTTCATCGTACATTACAGAAACAAATTTCACCATCGACTTTGGTGATTGTGCGAAAAAGTTGAAGATTTCATTTACAGTAACTTTTCCTTTTCCAAAAACCAAACTTTTGTCGTAATCAAATCCTTTATTCAGCCTGTTTACAATATTACTTACAGGCATTTGTTTTGGAGCAAAATCTGCCACATCAAAATCTTTCCATTCAGGAAGAGTGAAATCTATACATGGGACGGCTCCGTTTTTATCCTTTTTGTTAAGCGTTGGCTTATATTTGTCGATAATCAACTTCTCAACGTAATCAGACTGCGTTGAACTATTAAGCTCTATGTACTGAATTTTTGATGCTTTAAGTAACGGAAGATAGTCTCTCGAAATATTATCATCCTTACTTCTCATATGAGTATTAAGTCTTGTAATCAAATCTGTATCGGTTTTGCCAACATACAACCACGGATAATCCTTATGCACATAACGATAAACATAATGACCCAATCGTTTTCATTCCTTTCGTAATTTTTATGGAGCAGCTAACGAGACTCGAACTCGCCCTCTCTGCTTGGAAGGCAGATGTGCTAACCACTAACACCATAGCTGCATATAAGAACCCGGCTTACAAAGCACTATTACACCATCACTGGCGAGCTGGGAATAATAGTGGTCAAAGGAGTTCAACCATGAACAACAACGATTCATGACCGTGGTGGGCGTAAGAGGACTCGAACCTCCACGTCTTTCGACAATTGCTCCTAAGGCAACCGCGTGCTGCCAAATTTCGCCATACGCCCATATAAATTGCGCCGGAGAGACTCGAACTCTCGAAATGGATGGGTCAAAGCCATCTGCGTTAGACCGCTTCGCCACGACGCATCGTGTACCCAGCTTACTGGAGAATAATCCTACTGCCTTATTACTAAGGAGCTGGGAATAATAGGAATTGGTCTGAGCGACAAGACTTGAACTTGCGGTTTCCTGCTCCCAAAGCAGGCGCGATACCGACTTCGCTACGCCCAGAAATATGCACCCGGCGAGACTCGGACTCGCAACCCGTTACCGGGAATGGATTTTAAGTCCATCGTGGTTGCCAATTTCACCACGGGTGCTCATATAAATAATAAATATTTGGCCCAATGTACTCAGTTTTTACACTGGGCCATTTCAATTTAGTTCATGTAAAGATTATAGAGGGTTTGTTTCCCTTGTCGAGAATTTACTTTATCTGGATTCTTTAAGACTCTTTTAATGAATTGTTTTGTATTATCCTCTCCATACCTTCTTACATAGTTGTTTATCATATTAACTCCAAGCCCTAATTTTACCGCCCAATCACGTCCTGTATGTAGTTCGCCATCCACATCTAATACTCTAGTTGTAGATTTATATTTTGCATTATCCTCTAACGTCACCCATCTACAATTATCAGGGCAATAATCTTTTGTTGAATCAATTCTGTCAATCGTTAAATTGTCTTCATACCCATTATCCAACGACCATTCTTCAAATAATTCTGGATTGTCCAGCCATTCCTGACAGACTCTGATCCCTTTTCCACCATATGTCATGTAATTTTTATCATTAACATCGTAACACCGTGTCTTCATTCCACTAAAAATGTGCCCGATTCTTTTGTTTCTCCACCGTGTAGAAAAGTTCTTATAATCTCCACTCGATTGTTTATGTCGACATTCTTTAGCTTCTTTTGCATGAGCTATATTTTTTAGCCCTGTCCATCCACATTCTTTGCATCGACATTTGTAAGATGGAATATTATTTTCATCTCGAATAACATCAATCACCTCAAACAAATCAAAGACATCACCAATATGATTTTCTGCCCTATTAACCATGTACTCATCCTTTCTTGTTTAAAAATTATCTGGTGCCAAGGACGGTATTCGAAACCGCATGTGTTTCCACAGCGAGGTTTGGGCTCGCCCTGTCTCCCATTTGCAGCACCTTGGCATATATCGCCGGTCTTTCCCGGCTGTCAGCCCCGCGCAAGGCATTTTCGGAGGAAGAAATATCACGATATTTCGTTAATTATTTTAACGAAAATCACGATAAAATGTCTATTTTACTTCAGCTCTTCTGCTGACTTGCATAGAACTCATTCCGCAGCTGAATGATTCCCTTCTTACTGAATGCTTCCTGATCTTTCTCACGCTGCTCACGCATCCAACCATAGAACAGGTTGTCTTCTGCGGTAAACAACTTCGCAGTCCGGTCATAATAGCCCTTCTTCTGGACGCTCTGCATGACACTACGCAGGAACTTCCAATGCTTATAATAAGGAAGTTTCATCTTGAACATGAAGTTGTTGTTATCTCTCAGAACGAAACCTTCGACGTGATCGATGCCATGATACAGATAATTCTCATTCATGACTTCCTCATACCAAGGATAGAATTCACTCCAGTTCTCAAAGGTCTTAACCTTCTCCTTAATCTGCAGATGACACTTTTCTGCGACACGTTTCAGATCATCATAATCCATCACACTGAAGTCCATATCATTCGCAACAATATCCAGCAAAACAATATGTGGTTTCTTGTATTCAATAATATGAGCATCATTCACAGGATCAATCACCTCAAAGATGATGGAGCCATGCTCTTTGGCAACCTCCTTCAGATTCTTACGATCTTCATCGGAAGTAGTATCCATAATAATCTTTCGGAACATATCTGCAAAAGGCCCATCAGGAGTAGACTTGCTTGCGATAAACAACCCATCCTGTTCAGCATCATAAGACACAATGCCAAGAAATCCGTTTTCTTTCAGATATGCAGTCATCGGGAACTTCAAAGTGTTCTGCAGGTTGCCAATTCTCGTTTCATTCCGCTCATCAACTGCGAAGAACTTATCATAGCTTCGAGCTACGATTTTATTCGTCTTAGTGTTAATGAACAATCCACGCGCTTTGGTAGAAACCTCATCCCAGTGCTTCTTGTAAAATGCTTCACGAGAGAAGTTAAAAGAAGAAATGTCCCCAAATCGCTTCTCAAACACATATCTGCTTTGACGCATCTTACTAACAAGTTCTGCGTTATCGAACTCAGTTTTCATTTCAGCGGCAGTTTCAGTCTTTGGCTCCTCTTTTCGGAACACATCATTCTTGGTTTCTACGCATTTGATAGGCTGACCGTGTTCAAGTTCCACACAACGAAGATATCCACCAAACTCGATTTTTCCTTCGAGATTGTAGCACCGATGGCCCATATCAATAGGAACATCCTGCACATTTCGATGGCCGAAGATCTGAATGTAGCTATCCGGCATCGACTTTTCCCAAGACTCAGCCACGGTCAGCATATCAGGATAACGGCCTACGCCTTTAATCATCTGATCCGCAGACACGAAAGGAAGAAAATAAGGAAGATAGCTCAGACCACCGTGACTTACGAAATACCGCTTGCCATCATATTCAAAGTAGGCACACTGACCGACTCTGGAATAAATCTTACGAGCAGTATTCTTGTCAATACCAGCCTTAAAGAGCTGCGGACGAGTGTAGTTTGCAAACTCTTCACTCTGCACAGGTTCGTCATGACCCCACTTGTTCAGCCAACGCTCGTGATTGCCTTCCAAAAGGATCACATTCTTGCGGTTGTTATTTACGACATCACACAGAAACTTGAAAACCTCTACATTTTCAATACCACGGTCGAGATAATCACCAACGAAGATATAAAGCTCGTCGTCCTTCATTTCGCCAAGATATTTACTCAGACAGGTATAGCAACCATGAATATCACCGATAATATGAATCTTCTTCCACTGATTGAAATCATTCGGATAATAGTTCAAATCAGACATCACATACGTGGTGGACGGAAGAACCGTTACACCAGAGGGAACTTTCTGAGTAGCGAATCGAGCATACATTTTATCAATGGCAGCTTCAGGGACTCGCTTCAACCACTCTCTCTGAGCGTTTCGCCGTTTACATTCTTCAATCGGAAGATCAGTCATATCAATGATATACATCCTGTACCGATATTGTTTTGCAAGGTTCTTATATCGGTTCATTTCAATCGTCTTGGAGTTTGTAGCATCAATCACCGTAAACTCGCCGTGACTCATACGCACCTCAAGCAACTTGAAGAGCATATCCCACACAACGTCGTCATTCTGCGGAGAAATCTCCATCTGCCCGGTTGGAGTTTCCTGTGCTCCCTGACACATAAGACGGAGCGTATCTGAACTTAGCACATACTGTTCCAGATTATGCTCTTTAATATAGGTTGATTTTCCGCAGCCAGGTGCGCCACGAAATAACAAAAGTGTTCTCATCTATATCTCCCTTTCTAAGTGTCCTGTATCATGTAGCTGGCGTGTTAAAATCAAGGGGTCGAAGCCCCCTGTTTTTAATTTTTGTGGAAGTATTCGATCCAGCCCTTGTATCCTTGCCGGAAACTAATGTAGGCAACCTTGCTGCACTTTCTTCCGATAATGTCCGCAAGAGGATCTTTACCATTTCCGAAACTAAGTTCTGCAAGATTAAATTCTGGATGAGTTTTACAATAGTTATAAACCTTGACATACTCGCCGTTTCTGGTCAGATGTCTTCGGTCTAAAGCCTTTGAATGATATCTTCTTTCGAGAATATCATTCAAGCGCGTGAAATAACTATGAATTGTGTTTGTGGACATTCTTGAATCACTGTCTGCACCAGTTCTATCCTCTGTTTTACGAAGGATGTAATCACCATTTATGACATAAAACGTTCTGTATCCTCCCATATTTGGAGCATCGTATTGTTTCATTTCATAACACTGCTTGATGATATTCATCAGTCTCGCGTCAACACCGGTCTTATTCAAAACAGTACATGATTCAAAGTCAACATCGTTAATCGTCAGATTGGAAACTTCTTCAGAAGTAAGTCCAATCCAGTACAGTGCAGCAATTACGTTCATACGAATCTGATATGACTCTTCGTACTTGTCCAAGAAATCAACAAACTCATCAACTGACGCAAAATACTTGTCCTCGTACATATTGTCTGAACTCACGTCGCTCTCCGAGAATTCAGCTAAGTCATACATGCTCGCTCGATCCTCACTTTTGATGTAACCTGTAATTATCGACTTTACATTTCTGAACGACCGACTTGAGTTTACCCAATTGTATCTGGCAAACATCTTTACAAAATCATCTTTTGTGAAGTCAAACAACTCATACCCACACTCGGACTCGTAATCCATAACATGGTTAAGTGTCGATACAACAAACTCAGAACTTCTATCAGAATACCTTTCGGCAAAAGTGTTGATCTTTTCTTCGGTAAGCATAGTGGCACACTCCTTCTTATTATATGTAGTGTACCATTAAACCTTATAAAAAATCAAGCAAATGCGGCAAAATTCTGAAAATCCATAGTATGTTGTACGCCACTCAGGAATGCTGCGAGCAAAAACGGTTCATCTTTGCATCTTGCCATTGCAATCATATTCATCTGACGCTCAGACAAGACACCAAGCTTCTTGATGAACTGTCCTTTGTTAAGTGTATCAGTCTCTTCACAGAGAACAATACTGTCAACCTCTAAGAATTCACAGTCTTCTTTCGAGAGTAGAACATGAACCGGAGAACGCTTGTATATTCTTGAAGACAACGGATTCCCTTTGATTGTTGGGCTGAAGAGGTTTCTCTTATTATTACTTGTCACAACAAACGGTCGAATACCGCGCTGCTGATGACCTGTCGCATTGGATAGATCAACCAACCAAACCTCTCCGACCTTTGGATCAATATTGTTATCCATAGTCTTTCTCCTCTATGATGGTGTAGCTCCGTTCCATAGCTACATTATACAGGATACAATCACAGAAGTCAAGAGGTTTTTGAAAATATTTTTAATGCCCGTACAATTCAGAGTTTTCCGACACAAATACATTAGTATCGTCGAAAATCATCTCGTAAGCTTTTTCTGTACAGCCCGGCCTAAGTGCCACCACCCTTACTTCATGACATTCTTGCCGCAGCTCAACATGACTTTCATTTCCGAAGAACCCAATACCTTTAACAATCCCTTGTGTCTCTGCTCCAACATCATTGATCTTGTTACAAATCATGTGGACATCTACACCATTGCAAACAAAGCATACCCACACTCGCTTTTTTCTTATGTACTTTAAAAACTGCTTAACCTCTATGACCGCCATAACCTTTCTCTCATTCATTAAAGTACCGCCTTCCGCTCACATAAACAACTTTCAAGATATATTATACACAGCCTTTTGTTTTAGTCAATACACTATACATCTTTTTGTTGTTATAGAAGTTTAAAATTTTAGATGATACCGTTCACTCGGCATCATCCATAACCAGCTTTGAATCATAATAGAACCTATGTGCGCCAAATTGACCCGCGAACGTTGCCCCTCGCTCGTGCCAACTGCTAGGAGCTGCCGCCGGGGTCACAAACCACTGGATTGGCTTATCCGAAATCTTAGCGCCATAATCAAACACCATAGACACAGCCAACTCGTTCTCTGCCGTTACCTTCCTATTATATAAGGTACTATACCCATACTTCTTAAAGACCTGCTGGATAGTCAAACCATCCAGTACAGCGGAATCATAAAGGCATTGAGCCACGGCCATCTGGCCTTCCAGGCTGTCAGCACCAGCTTCACAAGCAACGATCTGTTCTGCAAGAGCACGTTCATCATCGGTGAGCTCGTGCTTGTCCTGGCTGAAATTCACAACCCGTGTCTCAACAATTTCTTTCACGAAGATAACAGGTTCGTCATCGTTCTTCTCATCCTCTTTTGTTGCTTGTGTAACATTCGTGGTTGGTTGATCATTATAATATGTATACGTGCCTTCAATTCCAGTATTCGGTAACGCTTTCATTACCAAATTCCCTGCCAGCAAGCACATTATACACACAATAGCAATACTTTGCTCACGATTTATTAATAATTTGTTTATAATAAGTTCACACCTTCTTTCCTAAAATATTGGTTTTATCAGATCTTTAAAGACTCCTCATTTACGGTCATCACAAGCTCGTTGACCCGCTTCCAATCAACATTGTCCGGCAGGTAAGTCTCGCTCTTGTCAACTGACAATCTGCTTTCATAGGCCGGAATCAGTTGCTGACGAATCTCTTTGTAATCATATTCACCGTTGCGAAGCTGCGTCAGGAAGTTATAATCATTGTCTCGATAGGTTTTAATTTCACCTTTTTCCAAGATGTCAAAGAGCATCAGGTATACACGAACTGCATTCATTACCGTCTTGTGCATTTTCTTTGAATTATGGTAGATTGGATCTTTGTCTAATGTATCAGACTTCTGAATCAGCTTGCCTGCAAAACCTCCAAACGAGTAAATCACACGCTTCGAAAGGAATAGGTTTTTGTTGTCCATAAGTAGCTGCGTCATTGGGTTATAGCTAATAACGAGTTCATCAGCATTTCCTAACTGTTCCAGCATATTGGGGTTTCCACTGCACATCAATTTTACAGCTTTGTTAAAACTATAAATCGTTGTATCAGTCTGAGTGTCCACATAATGCTCAAACTCACCGAGACCAAGAAGGTCTTCTTTCGAGTTCAGCGCCACACCTCGGATATCAAGATCCGAGCCCTCAATATTTGTCCCATAAGCATGACTGCCACCGACCGTTACGAACATCATATGCTTGCCAAGATGCTCATTCTCCCGAAGAAAATTATATTCTGGAAAGCATAATGCTCCAAGCAATTCATTTCTTGTCATAGAATCACCTATATTAAAACTTAGTTTTACAAACTACGCAAAAATTCATACAGCTCAATTTCACCTTGCAGCCAAACGACATCTCCGCCAGCCTTCAAATACACCGAATAGACCTTATCAGGATGCTCGAAGATGGATTCTACCTTCTTTACTACTTTCCGATCAATAAGTACATTACTCATATTCACTCACTCCATTTCGTTCAGAAGCTCTTTTGCATGGTCAAGCACAGCATTGGAAACGACCTTGCCACCACGATTCAGAAGCAAGAACACACGCAACGTATCCTTCTTAGAAAGATTCCGCAAATCCGCGATAGCAATTGCAGTCTCATCAAAGGTTCTCTTATCCTTCTTAGAGAGTTCACTATACAGATATCCTTTATAACGGAACCGATCTTCGTAGAACGCAGCAAGTGTCAGAAGTCTCTGCTTACCGTCAATGATTTCATAAAGGTAGTTCTGATTTTCATGCCATTCGTCCATGTCAATGTTTTTTAGAACAAATCGACCGATTTCACCACCCATGAAAATTGTCTCAAGAAGCAGTTCACGGTCATCATCCGTCCACACAGATCCGCGTTGATAACTCGGATTGCAGTTGATGCCAAAGAAGTAATACCTGTGGAGCAAGGATTCGATGGTCACATTTGAGTAGGAAATCTTAATGTCATCATTCTTGGTCAGCTGAGACTCCTTCTCGACTCCTGCTCTACGAATATTGAACCACGTTTCGTACCTATATCCATCATCATAAGAAACACCGTAATATAAACCACCGTCGCAGACTTCATCAATCTTGCAACCACTAAGACGGCCAATCACTACAGCATCTCCTACATTATAATAGTATGTAGGCTTACCAGCACGACTTGCCATCTCAGGAATCTCTGCAAACGTAGGTGACTTACGAGCTATTTCTTTCGGCGTTAATTGCAGTGCTTCTACTGCTTTCCTTCTCGGCATAACTATTTTCCTCCTAAATCTTAGTTTTTATCTGTTAAGCAATTCTTTGATGTAAAGAGTCTCAAAATTTTTCAGATTAGGATATTCGCTTCGTGCCATCTTCTCTGCCTGTTCTTCGACGCTTAAAATGCTTTCAAAGTCATCATCCACATCAACAGTGTAACACATACACTTATGCTCATGGCTGTCATTCCAACCTTCAAAAAGAGCAACAAACTTTTTCATAACAAAGCCCTCCTAGAACTTAACTTTTATAAGCGCAAAAATCAAACAAATCATAAAGAGCGTCCTTTAATCTAAGTAACTTCTCTTTATCGTATTTTTCAAGGGCAAACCCACTATCATCTATCAGATTCCGAAGCTCAATTGCCTTATCTGCAATATGGTAGCGTTCAAAAGTTTCATAATCCATATTATTCTTCAACCTTTCTGTGTTCCATTACCAGCCGCCCACGCTGATCATCAGCATCGGAAAGCGCTTTTAACAGACCAAATGCGTACACAGCATTCAATACCATAAGTAAAATTATCATAATCCACATTATATTAACCACCTTCCTGCGCTTGCATCCTGTGGTTATGCAAAGCATAACAGCATAACCAGTTATCGTCAAGCTTTTTCAGCAATTTCATAAGAACCCGGATTTTATCACTTTCCGTACATTGCATTTTCAAGCTTGCCATTGATAGAATCAATCTCACGCATTAGCTTACAACGCCAATTACCATCTTTGTCAAAACTAAAACACAGATCCTTGTCACCGTTCTTATAACCCATATAGCACCCAGACCGGCACAAGCTTGTCGCATCAAGTGCGTCTTGGATTACTCGTGCTTCATTGAGAGTCAAATCAATCTTCATTTTTAAATCCTCACAGAATTTAGGTTTTATATGGGTCTACGTCAAAAGCTTCCTTGATATATTCTGCCTTAACCCTTTCGAGCACTTCATCGACGATGCTAATAGCAATTTCTAACCCATGTACTTTACCATGTAGATATATTCTGTCACCATTCTTTTTCATATCGAGAGCAGACTCAAAATGCTCTCGTCTAGCGTCAATGTATTCATCATATAATCGATTGTAAATTTCTTCCAGTTCTTTCATATTCATACCTCCACTTAAAACGCAAACGGATTACTATTCACTGTTATTATCAGAGCCACATTGAAAGCAAACATTACAAATGCGGTCATTCTTTATCACCTCAATCTCTAAATTCAATATCCACAACAATATTCTCAGGCTCTGTCATGTACATTTTAGCCAATCGCTCTACCATTAGTTCCTTATCCCATAGTTTACTTTCTCGCAAGATATACGAAGCAACTCGCTTACCTCTGTACAAAAACACAGCCCAAGCACTTCTCCTTAACGGGTTTGAAACATAAATCATTCCATCGCTTCCTCCAGAGATGTAGTCACATCACCAAAATCAAAATCCAGAGCACCAATCATATCATCAAGAGCATCCACAGCATCAGACAGGTTTGTGCAAGCTTCGTCTGCTTTATCATACCGCTCACTCCCCTGCAGATTCTCCGGCATGTTATCACGATACTCTTCTTCTTCCCACTGGATATCCTCAACATCGGACTTTACACTTTCGACCTCCGCAACAAGCTCATCCAGTTTCTTACGGATGGAATCAAAACGGTCAATGGTCTGCTTAATAGCTTTTCTACGAGTGTTATTCATTTTCAAATCTCCTTCAATCTACAATACCAAGCTTGCAAATGTTTTTCGGATCAGTGATGTAGCCAAACGTCAACGTGTTTCGCAGATACCCTTTGTACTCAAACCCACGATCACGAGCTGCCAGACGACACACATCTCGAATCGCGGATTCTCTCGGCCAAGAGATGCCAGCCAGCTGATACTTCCATTGAAGATCTCTCAGTTTCTGCCACTCAATCACAGGCTTCTTCTCATCCTCGAAACACAAACCATTCTGCACGGCATATTTCAAAGCATCACACCGCCTGTTTTCTTCTGGAGTACAAACTTTCCATTCTTTTTCAAGACGGCGATATGCTCTATCAAACGGTGCTTGTTTTGCTGCATCAATACCAAATGCTGCGCCAAGCAGGCCCAAACCAAGTAACAGTCCCATAATTCAAACCTCCATTTACGCTGTTTCTAGCTCTCTTTTTACCAGTGGACGACGTTTTGTTGCATTTTTTAACCAATCGTTTCCGCTAGGAACTTGCCTATCCACTCTTGTATTGCGGCCACTCCCTATCGGACACACCCGGCGGTAATCATCAGCAGTCTTACAGCCAAGAGACTCTGCTTCATCCAGAGCTTTTCGCACATAAGCCCATGTACTACCACCAAGATCAGAACATTTTCCAATCACAGCAAGCACAAGTTCATCGCCCATGCGCTCAACATATTCTGCTAAAGCTTTTTGACCAGTAGCACCAAGCTTTCCGATATTCTCTCGAAAAACATCCTCGATAGGTATCGTCGTTGTCGTCTCATCATAAGACGAAGACGATATCTTATCTTTCTCTTTTTCTTTTTCTTTTTCTAGCTTGGGTTTGCTTGCGTTTGCTTCGTTTTGCTTACGCTTGCTTGATGAGCCACCAGCTTTACCAGAAATCCTCTTGCCTTCGATGTATTCAGCATCTTTATCCAAATCTCTCTTCACGGCAGGCCACACATACCGCTCATTTCCGTTGAGTTCAGGCTCCGTTCCAGACGATTTATATTTCATCATCGCCAGTACCAGACGCCCCACCTCAGCAGCACTAAGGGGTTCAAAGTAGCTCTCGTAAGTATCCCAGATTTTAATATAAGTATCAGCCATCATACACCTCAAGAATTATCGCTATGAGTATTCACACCATAATTGATTCCAGAGTAATATCGCTCATCAACTTCCGAATCAAGACCAATATAATGAAGTGTGATTGCCTGGCTGCTGTGATTCAAAGCGTGCTGAAGCCATGCTAAAGCCATAACGTCATCACGGTGCTGTACCATAAACTGATAACCGAATGTCTTACGGCAACTATGAGTTCCAAGATTATACGGAAGTTCCATATCCTTTTGAACCTTTTTCATAATCCGGCCAAAACTATCCACATCAAGTGGATCACCAGCAACCTTTGGATTTGCTTCGTGTGTATACATAATTCCGGTCTTGGGACTGATTGATGTTCCTCCCGTACTTCTTAGCGAATTACGAGAACTGCACTTATAAGATGGGAAAAGCCAATCATCATAATGGAGCTTGGCTTTATCGATATATGTAGCGATTACCTCTAAAGCAGACTCAGGAAGAAAAACAACACGATACTTTCCAGTTTTCTTTTCCTTCATTCGTACTTTTGCGTTTGCGTTGACTTGCAGTTTTCCATTCATCCTCTGTGTTGTAACATCAGAAACCTTAAACCGAAGTAAATCACTTGCACGAAAACCAGTACATACACCAACATTAAACAAACACCAATCACGGTACATCCCACGATTCCAAAAATATTCCGAAATTCGTTTAATATCCTCTACATCTTTAATAGGCTGCACCGTTCCATTACAAGCTTCCTTGCGTTTGATATTATAGTTCTTCGCTTGGTTATGCTTTGCTTTTGGAATTGGATCAACCTTTGGTGGATTAAACTCAACTGCGTTATTTTCGTTCCTTTCAGATACTGCGTTCATATTTGCATCTCCTTTAGATTCCATATTTTAAACAATACTTGCCATAGGACAATCCTTCTGCATCTGCCATTCTTGTAATTTCAACAAATGTCGGTTTGTGTTTCTTTTTATTTTTACATCTAATATCTTTTTCTCTATCCACAACCCTTCTGCAATTATCACAATAGAGCTTTCCACACTTTGGCCCATACCACGTAGCCCCACATCGTTTACACGTTATGTTTCCATATTTCATCATTTTCTTATACCTCAAACTCATCAATTTTCCAGTGATGGCGATAATAATTTCCAGAATCCCCACTAACAACGGATGCTTCAGTAGCAACGCACCACGTCTCGTCATCGCTTACCGGCTGATTGCTATCTTTACAGTCATTAAAGAAATGAACCATTTTATCAAGCGCCTTGAGCTTATCCGTTGTAACCATGATTACAGAATCCTCTGCGTAGAAATCGCTAGAATCAACACACTCGTGCAGAACATAAACCTTCATAATATGTACCTCAATTCTTTTCAAATAAATCCTTTCGAACCTTCGGAGTGAATTGGCGACTTTCAAGCTGTTCAATAGCAGTCTCCAACTTACCATCTCCCCATTCTCTGGTTTCTGTATTCATAACAATTTCAAGCAAAAGCTTTGCATCTTTAGCTTCCCTGCGCTTCCGTCGAGCCTTTTTAAGCTCTGCCATAAGCTGATAACCTTGTGCTGCGTTCACAGTTTTAAATTCAATAGCGTGTTCAAGATCATCAATCTCATCACTTGCGGCAGTCAAATCACCGTACACTTTTGAGTACATCTCTTTCAGATTACACATGGTCTTATCTGTAACGATAAGATTCTTTTTGAGTTCCGCCATCCATTCAGAATCCTCCATGTGAAATGCGTATGTATTCGGCTTTGTAGCCGGAGCCGTTATATTCGGACTCTTGCCAGCAATAGTCGCTTCGTCCATAGATTTTGGTGCATAGTGGCCATTCTTGTACCCGGCGGGAAGTTTATTGATTTCACAAATCGCCAGTCCCTTAGATTCAAACTGTAATGCCAGACTGATATCACAGGTGGCGCAGATTCGACCTCCCTTTCGTTTCATAATGTAGTTGTGACCATTCGATATTACGTACATTTACTTACTCTCCTGCTCCTTCATCAGCTGCTTTACAGTTTTCTTAAACAGTGCCAGGTTCTTTTCATTTTCGATAAACACCTTAGTCTTCGGACGAGGTGCTTTACCGTGTGTCTTCTCATAAGCAACAAACAAATTGTTCATCTTCTTATAACCAATCCGCTCGTAAATCAAAGTGTAAGTGTGCTTGTACTGCGGCTTATCACCAAGTTTTTCTGCCAGAGGCAACATAATCGGAAAAAGAACCTTTGCCGTTTCACTCTGCTTCTTAGGCTTTTCCTCTACAACGGGTTCTGGTTCAACTTCCTTAGCTTCCACCTCAATCACAGGAGCAACACACACATCTACTTCAGGAGCTGCCTCAACAGCTTTAGCTTCAGGCAGAGCTTTTTGTTCAGCGGCTTCTTCCTTCTTCTTGTTGATTGCCTCGGCATACAAATCTTCAACCAAGGCACCAAAGATAGATTTATACATCGTGCTTGCTTCAACCACATCAATCGTAGGAATGTGACCAGTACGACCAGTTCTTGCACAATACTTTTTACGCTCATCTTCGATAACAAAGGTGTAGACACGATTCATATACTCGTAAACATCACGAAACACATCCTGAACCTTCATCTCATTGATTGCCGCAATCACATTGATACGTTCATACATCTTCTTACGCCAGTCACTCATCACATCTTTACGAGGAGTAAAGTTTCTGGTGGAACGAATCGCATCATCCATCTGCTTGTCCTTAATCTGATGGACACACTGAGATACGCTGCTAATCACATTCAGCGCTTCATTGCTGGTGGCACGAGCTTCCTCAATCTGTTCACTAAGATCCTTGCGAGTGGAACTAAGTTCATTCTGAAGACTCTTCATACTATCAAACAGAGCGTGAAGTCTTACATCGATGAACTCCTTGCTCAGTGCGGCATCCATCTTTGGTGTTGCCAGAACAGAATCACCACGCATCAGAGATTCCATAATGTCCCAGCAGAAATCCATAAACGCATCAGCCTTCGGCTGACGAGACAGACGACAGATCTCCATGACGCCACGCAAACTGTAACAAATAATTTCACGCTCTTTCGTGATTCCACCTTCAACTTTCCTCAGTTTGAGGAATGTTGAAAGAGGGTCAAGACGATCCGTATTCTTAACATGGATGTTTTGAATTGCCTTATTAGGGTCACTGTACTCCAGCGCCGTGCCAATCTGTTCACGAGTCATGTAATACTGGTGTTTGTCATTCTGGTACACATCCACATTCAATGCGCCAAAGGACTTTGAGGTTATTACTGTCATAGGATTGTTGGTAGTCATTTTGTTTTACTCCTTTATATTTATTAAGAAAAATCTGCGGTCAAATCTTCAAACAGCCAGCTCTTATGATTCGTGTACTCATCACTGAACACATCCATCCAAAGATAACTTTCAATATCACCACAACTTTCGTAATTGATACTGGACAGGTTAATTGTTTCGCCATCATTTCTTTTAAGGTAAATCACAATCTCAGGATATGGCTCTGTAAGACCTTCTGCAATAATTTTTCCAATAGGTGTATCAATTGCAAATTGCTTTTCATTCATTTTATTTTTCCTCCTAGAAGAACTGTTTTATCAAACTTCAATAATCTGCCACCAATCATATCCATCTTCCGAATCAATACGAACCTCATTCTTGAGATGTACCATATCAGGTTCCCAATTATCGTCTTCATGACCTTCGTAGTAATGATTTAATAGAGCATCATCTACCTGTCCTTCCATCTCGTCTTTTGCATCCTCAAAAGTATCAAACGATTCTTTATAAACAATTTCAGGTAAGAACGATTGTTCACCTTTAGCAATATAAATATTGATAAGCAAAAACATTTTATTTTCTCCTTTTAAAACTGATACTTCCAGAACAACTTTGCATTACCGGTGATAGTCTGCAAATAGCCAATGTACTCATTAAAGGAGCATACGCCCTTCATTTTCATCTTACGTGCTCCCACAGCTCGTGCAGCCACCTTCGGATCATAATAAACAGCATCAATAAATGCACTGTCAATCATCTTCTGCTCAAACATTTTGATTTCGTTAGTATCCATTTTTCAGTTCTCCTTACTCAAAATCCCACCACGCGTTAATAGACGTATTCGGAACATAAACCTCAAGCATATGATGGCCGTCACGAATCCATTCAGGTTCATAACCTTCATCTTGCAGTTCTTTCATCAGGATTTCAAAATCATTATTGATAGACTCTACCGCATCTTCCATTGTTTTGTATTCTACACGGTAAGGACCATTACACATCGTATCGTCATAGAAAACAACAACTCCATTTTTCATTTTAATTCTCCTTATATGTTCTTGTTTTTCGTCTACATGTATTTTTTTATTTTTTAAAGAACACCGCCATCGAACGTAATAATGCAGCACTCACCATCTTTACTGTAACTTCCACAGTATTCATTACCAGCTTCATCGATCCACAGCGGGTAATGACTCTTATTATCCACACCGTAATAAACGTCCGGCAAGCGTTTCAGCTTTCCAACAACCTCAAAACCCTTCAATTTAGCATACTCGCGAACGATCATTTTACATCTCCTTTCTATTCATATAAACATTGTTTTGTTTAAAACCTCGATTTTATTTATTCTTTAAATTCTCGCAAGCCTTAGCAATAATAGCAAGCCCATTACGTCTAAAATCCGCATTGTTAGGATTCTGTGCTTGGATATCCAAATGATATAAAAGCTCTTCCAAGTCTGGGCTATACTCAACATTTGCCACTCCGCAAAGTATTTCTGCCATTAGTTGAGTGTCATATTTCATTATTCATTCTCCTTTTATATTATTATCTTATCTTCATTAAGCGTTTCGGTTTCATACGTTGCATAAACAAGCTCTGTCGGCTTACTGTAACACGTTTTCATCCAGTCAAGTTCTGCATCACGCAGCTCTTTTGTGGGATAGATTTCATGCCCTTTATATGTATCGCCGTACATAAAGTGTCTGACAGAGTATTCAAGATGATAGAACATTAGATAGCACCTTCTTTGTAACGAATCGGGCAAATCCATGCTTCAAGAGTGTTCTGTTTATTCATAAAGTGAACGCTGCTTAAACTATCCTTGCACTCTGCAAACCATCCCCACTTTTTCGCTTTTGCTAGAATATTTGTATACTTCTCATTTAGTAAAGCCTTATTCCCATTGTCCATCTCGCAAACAATACACGGATAAATATATTCACAACAACCTCTGATTTCTTTGTGCTGAATTCGTCTAAATTCTTTTATATCATGAAATTTTTCCCAATATGAACAACGACTAGGATTTACGTATTCAAAATATTTGTGGAGCATTATAATATCAGAATCAGACCAACCATCTTTCTCATTAAACTTATAACCATATCCATTATTAGGAATCTTCAACTCTGGCAAATCCGACAATATTTTAGCGATAACATCAAAATCGCATTTTACAAGAACATATCCATTACTTAGGTAGTAAAAATCGTTTTCCTTGTATATCTCATAGCCTCTATCACCAAAAAGGATATACCGCAGTTCCTTAGTATCAAATCCATTTACGATAGCCATAATAAAACTCTCCTTTTACACACTCACATTCTCGTAAACCCATCCAACGCCTTTACTATGGAACTCATCTACCCAATGAAACCATTCATCCTGTGTGAAATTGCCAACGGGAAAGCCTCTCCACTTCTGATCAAGAACTAATTCTCCACGTTCGTTTTCAACCCATGCAAAATCCGTATTCTCCTTCCAAAGACGTTCAACGAATTTGTCGCAGTCTTCTTTATTTTCTCTTAGTTTTAACATCCATTGTGCCGTTAAATAAGTTCCATCAAAAGATTCCGCAACAGCACACGGACAGTTCTTACAAGATTTCTCAATGCATGACCAACAAGGCCCACCGTTGTAACTCATACTTTAAGCCTCATAACTTTCTTCCAAACAATCAATCAAATCTGCTACATATTCACCAATCCGATTACAATCAACATTTTTGTATTCAGTACCAGAATTTCCATTTTCACTGATATAAACATTAAATAAACCATTTCCAACACGTTCAATATCAATATCAATATTCATCTTCATGCTTTTACACCTCATTGAGAATATTTTCATCCGAAAATTTAAACGATATTATACTTTACAAACCAAATATTCAACTCATCTTCCGACATATAATCGATTGCGATATCCACTCGGCGTTCAATAACATCATCGTCCTCGTTTTCGTTCAGTTTGTAGCCAATAAATGTTTCAATAGTATCAAGTCCATCCATAAAAAGCTCACGCTTCAGATACTTGATTCTTTCCATCATATTATTATCCATTTTATTTTTCTCTCCTAAAAATAAAATCATTATAAGTTTTCCAAAATTTTAAGATATTCAGGGTAAAGATCATCAATAATAACTTTCTTTTCCATATCATCCAGCTCGCCGTTCATAAACGCCTTGCTCTGTTCTTCATTTTCAAGTTCTAGGTACGTCCAGATACTTTCGATTCCGATTCCATTTCCATGGACTACTTCACCATTCTCATTGATGTGTGCATAGATTTCCCAGACCTCGCAACCGCGATTCTTAGAAGCCCATTCGCTGTAATCAATTTCAGTGCCGTTCTCCATAACCTTTTCGGCAAACTCTTCTGCTGTAAGTTTCTTCATGATTCATGCCTCCTTAAATGTTATCAAAGTTATAAGTAATTGTTACAACCTTCTCTGCATCACCAATACGGCACCGATCTTCCTTTAATGCTTTTTCAAGACCACAACCAGCGCTATATGTGATACCGTTTTCAAACACGTCGGAACCGATAAATCCAAATACTCTGTCAATCTCCTTCCATTCTCCATGTTCTTCTCGATAAAGCGTATAGCCATAGTTCTCACCGGAAATATAATCGCTATAAGTCTTTACCTCATCACGCATGATTCGCTCTGCTTTATTTTTGGTATTATCCGAACCATCCGTAATAGCGGTCACAATCCAACCAACATTGCTATCGTCCAACGAACCTCTGAACCGGGTATCACAATCCATAGACAAGCCAGAATGGTCATGCAACCAAAGAGGAAGCCATGCAAAATACTTATCAAGAAGAATTTGACAATCACGAATAGACAATTCACCATGGACATAAATAACAATTTCGTTGTACTTCAGACCAACATACATTGGATTTACAGAAACTTTTTCATCAAAAAGAGTTCCGATACCACAGATGGCGTATCGTTTTTCGTCACTATAATTTTCATCAACAATGGCACAGGTATCTTCCAACTTCATGTTAAAAAGTGCATCCAGAATTTCTTCATCAGAGCAATACTCGTAAACAAGATCATTCCAAAACTCTTCTGCCGTACTCGCATCAATCTTATCACCAAGACGATAACGAGAATGGAAACAAGCCATTACGGAATCATGGTCATCCCACCAGCGAGGGTTATTGTCTGCAATGTCATCGTGCTGGATATGCAAGCAATACAAGTTATCGCCGTAAGTCCATTTTATGATTTCATTATCGTAGCAATACAGTTTTTCCATATCTAAAATCTCCCTTTTATCAAGCGTAATATTTTTTAGTAAACCAGTTGATTTCGCTCTCTGTCATATCAGGCATTGTCACAGGCTTATGCAAATCGTTTTCAGTGCCATCACAGCCATACGGACAATCCTTCTTGCACCAACCATTCTCATCAACACAAACGCTGCAAGGTGCTAACGGTGCGCCACAAACAGGACAATGTGTTATTCCATGAGAATGAATCACAACCTCACCATCATAAACCGGACAGTACTCCATTGTGTAATCGGTCATCTTCATTTTATTCACATCTTATGCGCTAGCCTTTTCTTCAAATGTGTACCAATCAGACCAAATCTTATCGACTTCGCCATTCTTAAAACCGTTCTTATAATCGGTAAACTCAACATAATAATTGCTTGTCCACTCATTCAGAGTGTGCTCATAGATAGCTGCAACACCACGCTTTGTTTCAACAACGAAACTATCGACCAAAACACCTTCAACGTAAGCACCAGTATATTGTGCTTTGTTCTGGTGCATCCAACGGCTAAGAGCACCTGCATTAAGATAAAATCGAGTCATAATTTATTCTACCTCCATAAGTCTATTAGCTAATTCTCCCAACATTTCTTTAATAGCATCAGCGTCGTCAATAAGTTCTCTGATACTAGAAGGACAACCTCCTTTACCACGATGCCCCACCCACATCTCTGCGTGATCATCAGCATCAAAATCACGAGCATATTCATAAACTGATTCAGGGAAGTTTTCAACCTCCACACAAACGATTAAGTCCTCTCCTGCTGGAGAATAATTTTCAATTTCAACTCTGCCATCATTTGTGTAATCGCATACGCGCCAATCCAGCGATTCCAAAACATCAATATATTTAGGATGAATTTTCATAACTCATTCTCCTTCACTCTGCAATTATCATAGCGAGAACCGGTTCACCGGAATCCTTCAACTGAAGCTCCAGAATATCGCCATCATCTACGATCGCACACCTACTTAAGTAATCCTGCGGAAAGAACATCTGACATTCCTGCCAGAAGATTTCTTTCGGGTCCTCGTTTTCATCAACGAACACGTTCTTGTGATGGAATGATTCGTTCCAAACCCATCCACAACCATCGTGCAGTGCATGAACTTTTCTTAAATCCCACATTTTATACTCCTCTTGTTATTCTCTGAATGCGTTTATCTTCCATCTTTTCATATAGTCAACTGCGTCAATGGCTTCTTTTTTAGTGGACACGCGACAGCACTCGTCCCAGCATCCCATAGCTTCGTTAAAATAAAGTAGTGTGTAACGAGTATCGAATTCATTACGATGGAAATCATTTAAATGAAACTTGACTCCATACTTTTCAAAGTCACGTTTTATCATTTTACACACTCCCAACATTCTTGAATCCATAAAGGCTATAACCTTTACATTTGAAGTACCGCATCGCTTTGTTAATCTGGGAAGAACTTGCTGTCGAATGGCTTTTTAGGTATGTATTCTTATATTCGCACAGCTTTTTATACTCATCACTTTCACGATGGGCTTTTAACTTTTCGCAATGGTCGTGGCAACCAGGATAACGCTCCGGTGCTACACAATAACGGCAAGGATCAGTCATCGTTACTCTCCTTTCTACCTGCGGCGTCAAACATCTCTATGATACGTGCTACCCAATCATCATTTTCTGATACATTGCAATCAAATTTATCCTCGAATCGTTCTGCTAACTCGTCAGCAAAATCCATAATCTCATCGTGAGAATAACCGTATTCTTCCTCAATCCAATCAGCATTGCCATCAAGCTGATTCTCTGCATCTTCAATACGATACTGATGCTCTTTGTAACGGTACGCTGCTTCAATCTGTTCAGGTGTCATTTCCCAAGACTTACCATTCCAGCTAGTAACAACAATCTTATTTTCGCTATTCATATTGCACACCTCATTTATTAGACTTGCACTGATACTTGCGTTCAATCATCTCTGCATCAGCGCAAGTCATACCGTAATACCAACGCACATCAACAACGGATTCAACCCAGTTTCCAGTCTTGCGGTTCTTTATGACACGAACCTCTTCAACATCTTTGTGAATCTGTGTGCCGGGCTTCGGGAGATAAGTCAAAACACTTTCTTCAGAATGTTCCAAATCGTAAGAGCCAACAAATGTACAATCGCGTTTGATCAAATCAAAAATTTTCTTACGGTTCTGCTTAGACAGGTTTCTCATATTGCAAGCTCCTTTTCTTTTGTAAATTTAATCACCAACGCATTCACGTTAGCCGCTTCCATCGTTGACTGCTTTGCATCTTCGTGATTGCCAGCTCTAAGGAATGAAACACTCTGATCCATCAGCTTGCGCCGATAAGAAGAAAGAGCTGCGAGAATAATATTCTTTTCAATGTTGGTCATGTTCTTTTTCCTCCTGCTCACGTTCCTTGTGAAATTTTCTCACTTCTTCCCAAAAATCAAACGGACTAGAATTGTGATAAACAAGCTCCATGTATTCTTTTCTACTGTTAAGATGGTTTATGTTAGTATCCATTTCTATCACCTCAATTTTCATCGCTCAGGTTCTGACAAAAACTTAAATAAAAATCAATGTCGAAATCCTCCACAGTGCCATCAGGAGAAAAATCATAGAGCACATCTGCAACCGCTTCGTGTTTATAAAGAGCATCTACAATCTCGTCACGGAATGCCGTAACCCAGTTTTTTGTTACATTGAATTTTCTGGTGGTCTCGTAAATATAGATGATCCAATTACCTTCTGTGGTGCTTCTTGTTCCACTTTCGACCATCCAGTCAGAAATACTGTTAATCATCCAATCGGTAACTTGTTTTACAGTTTCGCTAGTATACATTTTCTATTACCTCAATCAAAACGAACTACTTCATGTTTGACTTTCTCCAGCATCTCTTTCTCTTGTTCTTCAAGACGCTCAACCTCGCACAAAACATCACGAATGCCAAAGATAATCAAATCCCGATCTCGCTCACGTTCTGCCCTATGTGTTGGATTGCTTTTACAAAATCCTTCGCACAAGTTGTTTTCTCTTGCAATCAGGTTATTAATCGCATATTTCAAAACACGCTTGTCTTTCTCAGTCATTTTTATCACCTCAATTTAGTCTTCGTAAAATGCCTTCTTACAATTACGCTTGTAGGTGTCCACAACATCTTTAATAGTCTTGTCGCTATAGATTTTATAAGCAAACTTTGCTTGCTTTTTCGTCCGACCGTACATCCAGCAATATGCTTCAATAAATTCCTTTTCCGAATACATTTTTACACCTCATAAAAATTTGCTTTCCAGTATGTTGCAATCTTCTTACGAACAACCAACTCGTACTCATCATCTTCATAAATTGCACGAAGTTCTTTTAGCGTTTCTTCGTATTCATCTTCAGTAGCAAGCCTACCTTTGATTGCATAAAAGTAATCCGCTTCATTATGTCCTTCATTCCGACAATAGCTTTCGACCCTGCCATACGAATGCGGAAGTGTAGGAAGAAACCCATCAATGTATCCGTCTATCTTTCTGAAAATAACGGGTATCTTTTTCTTCATTTTTCTCACCTCATAAAAGCATGATTTTACTTCACAACCCACTCATCAACATATGGATCATCACCAAAGTAATATGAATCATGGTTCATTTCATTGACACGTTCTTCAGCCTTTTCTCTTGTTGAAAATATATTATCAATGCTTGCAAAATCTCCGTGCCCAAAACGAACAAGAAATACCGTTGTAACTTCCATAATATCAATCTCCTTTTAATATTTTCATGCTTTCGCATTCTGGTAGCGGTTATGTCTGCCCTAGTACCGCTAATCACCTAGCATCTGATGCTTAGGTCTTACTTACGTCAATTCCAATAATTTCTTTAAAAATCGCCGCGTCAAAATTCGGCAAATTAAAGATTTCATTACGATCTCTGGCATCCAAACTATCCCACCATTTTTGTACATTGTTCGCAATAGTGTGTTCTTTTAGATAACCGCCCGTAGTTTCGGCTTCAGGGTACATCGCCTTTTCATCATCGGTCATACTGTCGAAGCAGACGTATTTAAGCGGGAAATCGTCAATCTGATTCAGCAAATAGCGGGCGCGGCAGTTAAGCCAATTCTCAAACGTCCAGTCAGTTGGCTTGTTGAACATATAGATTTTTGGCGATACCGTATTGAAACAGCCATTGGAAAAGGATGTTTTGTTCCAGTTGCCGCTGTTGCAGTAACCGCTGTTGTAGTTGCCGCTGTTGTAGTTGCCGCTGTTGCAACGTCCAGTGCAAGCCTTTCCCGTGTTCACGATTTCAAGGACTTCAGCCCAAGGGATTTCCCGCACGATTTCCAGCTTGTTCGTTGCACACTTATCCTCGCCCTCTACAACCGTACCGTGGGCGATCACTTCAGCAACGTGGTTATTCGGGTCAAAATTATAGTAACAGAAACAGTCTGCGGCATTTTTGCAGAAGTGCATACCCACATTGCAGACAGACGGGTTTACATCTTCTTCAAACGTGCCGGGGCAGGTGTAATGCTTGTTCTTGCACGTCCAATCGGGGTTGAACACCTTATAGCCTTTTACATTCATTTTTATTAATCCTCCATTTTTACTGTTTTTTTGCTTATACTACCCAGACTTGACTTCTTATGTAGTCCTCAATATCTGCTGGATAACCATTGCGCTGGACATACTGACACAGCATACGCTGCACATCACGGTTATCACCGTAATCCATCGCGATAGAAATATCCTCGCCGTGAGTCCCAACACCAAGACGCTCATATTTTCTGACCTCATTATAGAAATCATGTGCGCTGTAGTGTCTTCCGTTCTTACGGTCAAGAATGCTGTCAATAATCATTCTTCGTCCTCGCTTTCATCGTCATCGTCAAACTTGCCATCATCTTCCAGCTCATCAAGTACATCGTGAATTGCTCCACCCAACAGATAGCACCGCACGGTTACGTCCATAGACTCTGCGCTTGTCCAATCGGGCTTGCTGCAAAATTCATCATACGCTTCACCAACCAAATCCATGTTATGGCAAACATATTCTTCTGCCGTCCATGTGTTAAATGTATAAGAACCAGAAGCATTGCCGGTAACGCTATCCTCAATCCAGAGATCATCATTTAATTCTTCTTCCAGTTCATCACGCTTACCTTTCCAGTCGTCAAAATTAATGTAGTCATCAATGTAAGTGCGGACATCATCACGAACTGCCATTTCATAATCATAACGTTCCATAATCAAATCTCCTTTTCTTGCGTATCCTGTATTATATAGCTATATGGTAAAAATAAAAGTCCTATGACGGACTGCCTTTTCTAGCTACATAATACAGGATACCGTTGATTTTGTCAAGCACTAAAATGTAGATTTTATTAACGTCACATTTTAATGCGTCAATACGTTTTATTTTCGTGACCATTCTGTGAATATCAATCAACATCCACTTCATCAGGCCGTGCCCACAGAACATCCTCGATGGTATCATCGTAGATGGTTTCTGTTCCATTGCTGTTCATAATCATGGTCACATTCTGACCATCTGCCGGTGTTTCTTCCATGCTTGCATAAGAATACAGCCATTCCTCGCCGTTCTCATCAATAACATGGATGGTCTTAATTCCGTTGCGGAATACTTCGATTTCATACACGCTACCGGCCAGGACATAACGATTATCCAGGCGAGTTTTCATAGGCTCTGCTGCGTTTGCAGTCATACAGTTTGCCAGAATGGAAACACCAGCCACAACAGTAGCCAGGATGACGGACAGCTTATTCTGAGTAAGTTTCATTTTATGTATCTCCTTTTCAATCTTTCAAACCAAATAATTTCATACCAGCAGATCCCATGTCTGCCGGATACAGATTCACAACACGATTGTCGTAAAATTCTGCAATCAGGTTGCCACTGCAGATATCCATATAAGCATCATCCATAGACAGACCAGAAAAATCTGCTGCGTTGTAGTCATCCACATCCATACTAGGACACCCGTACTGTGCCTCTTGGTAGAATGTTTTAGTAAATTCCACCCTATCATTGTTATTACAGGGGATTCTAACAGCAAACAGCTTTTTCAAGCCATTTTGACCAAAAACTGCAACACAGACGCCGCCTGCATTGTTCTCATACACTTCAACACTTGCTCTCATTTTCATTTTCTCCTTTCTTAATGACCCCAACGGCAAACAATAACGCCGTTGATCCAGATGGAAATGTTTGCACCCTGCCGATACCACTCGACAGCTTCACGATGAATGTTAGTGATAACACCTGTTTCATCGTTCATAAACCACTGACCCTTTTTCATTGTCGTTTCTCCTTTACAAAAATACTGATTTTAGACAAACAGCTTCTTGCCAAAGCAATTCGGGATCTTTTCAAGTGGAAAAACAGGCTTGTGAAACGTGCGCCAGTTGTTGATATAATCCCATGCATCTTCTTCCGTGTAACAAATTTGATGACCGTCATAGATTGTTCCGTAATACATCACCGCATCACCACCAATGCGGCGAATACGGTCGAAATTCTTTACTTTGCATACACGCCACATTGCTCTACCGTGACAGTCCCAACCTTCATTGTAAGGAATATACAGCGCATCAAGACCTTTGAAGATTTCATTACGTTCACCAGTCCATTCCATGCAAACATCTCCTTTTCTAAAACATATCTTTTATTCTGACGGCATTCCAAAGACTTCAATATAAGCCTTCTTGACTGCTGTTGTAATATGCGAATCATGTACGTTGTACTTATCATACCACCCACAGATCGTACCAGAAGTGTACACATACCTGAGTAAATCCCATGCAATCCGGGTCAACAGGTCATTGTACTCATGCTCTGCAATGACGCTTTTAACATATTTCTGCCAAGCGTCTGCGTTAGTCGTTTTCACATACTGAAAACGATTAACAATATCAGGATAAACAGGATCGAGTTTCATTTTTGCCATATTCATTCTCCTTTACTCAAAGTTCTTGCAAAGACCCAAACCACCATGTTCACGTGGCAAACGCCTGAGTGCATCACGATGAGGGCAATCCAGCTTTTCGCAATACTTGCAATTTGCATTATTGCGCTCCTGCTCTGCAAAGAATTTCTTTGCGGATTTCAGGTCACAAAAATAATGACCCTGATCCCATGTGTAGGAATCCGGGTCAAAATGCCACGCAACAATGTATGGCTGATAGTGATTCTTCTTGTAAAACAATGCCGTATAAGCATTGCCTACTTCCAGGATATCAATATCTTCTCTGTTCATTACAGTTCTCCTTTTAGATCTTGTAATCGAGGTCATCTGCCATCGGTTCTTCTGGTTCTCCATCCATGCTGTTGCTGGATGAAGTGTAAAGTTTGTCATGCCGTTCTTGCGGCATTTCACCGGGTTCTGTGTATTTCCATACTGTGCCGAACTTATCGATAAATACTTCACGGTGAAAGTCATCCGTTCCAATGAATCGTAAGCTCTTTACATTACGAAACATTAGTTCAACCACCCTTTCCACTCTGCCACGCCAATAGCGATGGCACAAATTACGAAAGCCCACATCATAGGTGCAACGCACTCTGCATGATAAGCAGAATAGCCAAAGAACATGAGAAGCGATTTCATAACAAGACTTCCTTTCTGCCAGGATAAACCAGGCTTTGCAAATTCATTTTTTACAACGCTATTGCGTACCCTATTGGGTTGGTAGTGGGATCTTTCTGCCCCGTGCCCACTAACTTCACGGCATAAAAGTGTGGTTCTATCACTTACAGCTCAAACCAACGGTTAATTCCATTTTTGCGGTAATACCACTTGCCGTTAAAAAAGGCAAAGCTAAATTCGTCGTTGGTGAAATCACCAGCATTAAAGACTTTCTTTGCTGCTTTATCAGGAAAAAGATCGCTATAGGTGAAGCTATTGCTAATGTTGTACATAACTTAAATCTCCTCTTTTATTGTTTTCACTGATAGAGCCAGTAACGCAAGCCCTTGTGGATTTCATCTTCCGTACACGGGAAGATTTCAAAACACGCACCGGCTTCTGCAAGCTCTTTTGCATCATCAAGCATTTCCTGACGCTCATAGTAGCCGTGATCAGTGTGTTTGCCATTCGGCAAATACTCACGGATGATATAACAATCCAGAATCATGATAGTTCTCCTTTTTCTGACGTGTTTTTATTTTGCATATTCTGTAAATTACTTGCATAAATATACAAAACAGGGCATAAAGAAAACGCCTTGCGATAAATTCACAAGACGTTTGTTGTTGGGGTTATGAGGTTTGTTAGTTGGATTCTGACGGCTCTGCCGGGGAAACAATCAGCTCACCACGGCAAATCTTTTTGATGAATTGTGTGACGTTCTCACAATCGTATTTTGGGAAAATTTCTGTTTCCATAAATTCTCCCTCTTTAAGCGTAAGATTACAAGTTTTTTTCCATTGGCAAGAGGCTTGACGTTTTTTCTTTTCCTGCATTGCTGCAAGAATTTCTTCTTTGCTCATGTTATCATATTTGCTAGGTCTGCCCACAATCGCACCACCTTTGTTTTTCATTGATGGTACAATTATAGCATGGTTCTGCCGTTCTGACAAGGGATTTATAGCCATACTATCACCTTGCCTTTTTGCCGGATTTCAAAGGCATTTGCGGATTCAAAGGACGCATATCACCACGGAATTTTCCTAATCCGTTGCCGTCCATGTATTCTGCCGTTCTATTCCGGCAACGTCTGACCGTCCCATTCATATCAATGGATTCACCATAGATACGTTTAGAAAGATCGTTGTATTCTGCCGTATAAAAGTTAGGATTTGCCCGCATTGCTTTTGTGTGTTTGCTAGGTTTGTGCCCAGCTGAATCACGGTTTTTCTGTGCAGATCGAATTTCTTGCCATTCTTTGCGCTCTGATTTACGCTTGTTTTCACGTTCTACAATGCGCATTTCTGCCCTTTGTTCTGCCTTATGATTCCAGTATGTGAGCGTGATTTTTCCGTCATTTGCAAGGCTTTTCACGCTCTGAGAAATAGCAGATTCAAGCATAGCCGAATAGATATTTTTAACGATTCTGCCGTTCTGGTAGAACACAAAAGGCATTTTGTCGAAAGAATCCATTTTAGGCATTGAAACAAAGACAAAGTTATAATTCTCTGCTTTGATTGTTCCGTAAATGGAATTTGCCGGAATAGATACACCACGAAACACTACAGGTGTATTCTTTTGGTGCAAAGAAATTTTCATTATGTTCACTTCCTTTTCTAAAAATAGGCGCACTTTCTGTGCGGAATTATATCGGTTATTTGGTTAAAAGCTCTTGCGCCACGTCAAGGCAAACCGATTTTGCAAGAGTAGGGCGGACTATTGCCCACCCCAGCGCGCTATTAGGTTAGATGAAACTTACTTACTTTGTTTTCTTAAAAAAGGCAGACTTGCTCTGAAGATCGTATGCACGAGAACGCTTTCCGGTAGATTCATCAAAGGACAGTGCATAGCCGATAGTTACAATAATTTCATCAATCAGCGCGTTGTCATTCAGCGTGGTAACAGTGCCCATTTTAGCCTTAGTGTATGCCGTCTTGATATAGGCCATATCACAAGAAAGTGCCTTTGCCGTCAAAGTTTCGGGCAGAATAGCGTTATAAATGGCCTGCAATTGCGCAAGGCGGGTTTCTTTGTTGTTCTTATTGCTAGTAAAGCAATCAAGTTTTGCATTCTTGAGCGCGTCAAGCATTTTTTCGGAACGAACAGGCTTGTTTGCCGTTAAGTCAGTGCAAAGGGATTCAGCCATAAAGCCATTGAAAAGCATAACAAGTTTGCCGTAAAAGTCGGAATTACAAAGCGTATCATACTTTTTGCCCGTGGTATCACGATAAACCTTTTCCAGCTTTGCAAACTTGATACGCATAGCGGATTCAGTCAATTCATATTTGCCGGTTTTGTCGTTCTTTTTACCGCTGAATTTATGGCCGGTATAAGTCGGGTTTACGCAATAGGTGCGGAACATTTCGGTACGTTCCATAGCAATCAAAACCTTGCATTTATCGGTGCAAAGGGATTCATTTTCGGCTTTGTTGTTGTCCGCAATGGCCTTAATCAAATCAGCCGTTTCGTTGCCGTTTGCCGTTGCCATTTCGGCGGAATTGTTGAGCAATTCCAACAATTCGCGTGCGCTGAAAGAATCGGTAGTTTTGTTCTGAATAGCAGTGCGGAATTCGGGCATAGTGATAGCTTTACGCATAATAATCCTCTTTTCTTTGTGTTTTGAATTGTATATAGTCGTATGGTTTTGCGTTTTAGCGCAAACCAAAACCCGCAAACTAGACAAAATTGCCTTGTTTGTGGGCTTGTGGTTTGCCCTAAAAAGGGCAAAGTATGTACACTTTTTGTACTGTTTTTTTCTTGACGTTGTAGGGTTTTGCCCCATTAAACAGTTAAAACATTTAATGTACAGCCCTTGCAAACTACACTTGACTTTGCTACAATAGATAATGGTATAAACCATAAAAGCAAAGTATAAACCTTGCAACGTGTAGCCCATGGATATAAACCCATAAAAGTTAGTTTGTGGCTTGCGCAAATTGTACTTTCTTTTTTGCCCTTCCTTGTCTAGTTTTACAATGTATGGCCGTTGCCCTCTTTTCTGTGCAACGGGTTTATGTGCATACAATGTGTTCTAGTATCCGGTGGATTGCGTTTTGTTTGCCCTCAATGCCTTAATCGGACAAACTGTTTTTTAAGGTTTTTTCGGCTTGCATTGCCAAAACCAAAACAGTGATTAAACGGTTAAACCGTGTTTCCTGTTTTCCGTATCTTTCTAACCTATACGGTAGGATAGCAAATGCGTTTTGTCGTGTGCAGAATGCACAATCAGCGCCCATTTGCAAGCGTCGTGTTTTCTGAATCGGTGCCACTACACCGCCGAATTTTTCCGACTGAATCAACTTTCTAGGTGCTTTACCGTTCCGGTAGACTGCTGATTTATAACCACGATGGGCTTGTTGCACTTGCCTAGATTGAGCGGGAACATTTTAGCCGTTCCCACAAAAGATTGATTCAGTTTTCAACGTCCGGCACAATCTGGTTTCGGTTTCTTTTCGGTTTCCCCTGATTGCAATGCAATTTTACTCTTTTTTTTAGTAGGTATCTAGTACTAATTGTTGCAATGATATGGACTAAAATTGCAAGTTATACTAGAATAGCACAAAATAGCGATATATCGTTAAAAATTATATTTTGGCAAATCTGTGATCGAATAGTTAAAGAATTTTAAGAAACACACGGGAACGTGTTCACGCACGTGCGCGTGTGCGCCTGGGCGTGCGTGTGTGCGCACAAAACTCTAATAGGTACAGCGATCCCTGACAATACTATATATTGTGGTTTGAATGAATAGTTAAATACCAGATATTGTGGATAGTACGATATTGAACAATAGGGATAGATACTAGATATTGTGGTTTGTTGGTGAATTGAATACAAGATATAGAGAATAGCATAATTGGTGTAAAGTAAAAATACTTTACAAAATGTTGCCTGTGCAACATTTGATATCATTTTGATATCGAACATAACGAAAATGCAATCAATTTGCAAATTCAATCCCCGGCAAAAATCAGTACTATAAACATACTGGAAAAGTAGGAAAATTCTCCGCCTAGAAATTTGCCTCAGATACCACCAAAACAGGCACTTTATCAAACTAAAGCAAATACCGCTTTTTGCACAAAAGCGGCTTTTCCCAATGGGGATACTTTTCATTTTTGAGGTATTCCAGGCAGCAGGCCGAGATCCCAGTACATCTTTCTTGTTCATAATCACCAATTATGAATTTCGTTTTCTCTTATTCTATATACATTCTGCACAACAATTTCCACAGAAATACCAATCCTTTCTAATCACCACAACCTCTCTCCTATCAACTCAATCTAACCATTTAACTCTTCCTTACCCTGGGCATACTTTCCCCTGACAAAAACATTCCAAAATATATCCCTATACCATTTCCTACATACGCCCCTGAATCTCTCACTTTTCCTTATATAGCAGCTAAAAATAGCCTAAAATCGCTATTTTTTAATCGGTAGCTAATTCGGTAACTAGCTAGAATTTAACGTATTTGCGTTATATTTTGGTTAGTTTTTCTTTTTATTTGTACCTTTTTACCCCTTATTTTGTTCCTTTTTGACCAAATAAAAGCCGAAAAACCTAGTGTTCATGCGGGTTTTCCCGATGTGTACCATAAATATACCGAAAATGACCATTCTTCGGAGCATAAAGTACCTATTCGTGCCAATATGTACTCCCCTATCGCCATAAATGGATTGATCTGGCATCTGAGCAGCACCATCAGAGACTTCAAAGACCTACAAGGAGTATGATTGTAGCCTCTGGCAGCTTACACAGAACATATAGAGCATCTGGATGTCCTTCATAGAGAGTAACACTCTCAGAAACATACCTTATTATAATAGGCGTTAAGAATATTCGTATCCTGTATTATGTAGCTATTGAATTTTTGGCAATCTCATGGTATAATGAGTGTAGATAGCTATAAAATACAGGATACGGAAAAGGAGCTAGTAGTAGGATGGTTGTGATGGATATTTATAGCAGTCTTCCAGACAGGCCGCAAGCGGTCCCTGCCTATGGCAGGAAAATGTTATCGATGGTCAGCTACGGTCGCAAGCGACCTTTCGCAGACATCGCTAACATTTTTGAAGAAATTGGAATTCTTATGGAGATTAAGAATTAGGACATTAAAGGGGTAAGTAATTATATACCTTATATATCTTCCTTTCAATGTCCTAAATATAAATCGGAGGTCGTATGGCAAATAAAGTTTATAACGTAACTGGAGGAATGATATCTCGACTGCATCAGGGACAAGTATTCAAAAACTTTGGAGAGCTATCTCAGGTTCTTGATATTCTTGATGATTCTGGGAAACCTTTAACAAGCAATAGCAAGAAATCTTTTCTAAAAGAATTGGAACGCTATGTCGTCTTACGAAAAGATGGACGACAATTCATAGTCGATAGGATTCGCCCTGAAAATGAAATCCTTCCAGAACATCCGACCGGAGGAAACAAAAAATACATCGAGCACATCCAAAGACTTCTTGTTTACTATTTTAATGCTATGTGTGATCAAACAGGATGTGACAGTCTTGTAATTCTCTGGGAGAAAGTTGATGTGTGGCAGACTCTTGGAATGGTGAATGATAATTATAGATGGTATGGATATTCAGACGATGAAAAAGAAGATATGCGTATAGCAGAAGCATTTCGTAAACTAGCTGGAGGTGTTAAATTAAAGAAATGGTTGGATAGTGCTTTGTATGGATTATATGGTCGAGATGCTTTAACAGTAAAAGAGGAGCGAGCCTTCATTGAGGATCTTGGTAACGACCAAAAGCGAATGACCATTTTGACTGATGAACAAAACGCAACATACACTAGAGTCAAATCGGAATTATTGAGCGAATATTACTTATCTGACTGTCAAACTCAAGTAACCGAAGCAGATCTTTGGAAAACTGGCCGGATGGGTGACTTCTTTAGAATACTAAATTCCAGATTAAGTGATGCGTTTCCTGATGTGCAATATAATCGGATACAAAAAGTTTATAAGATTATTATTGAGCCAACCTCTATGAAACTTTTTATGAGACGATTTGGGAAAATAGATCCGGCAGATACAAAAACTGTTGTTATGTTGATGTTGAAACTTAACGATCTCGTTTGTGATGGATTGATGTCCGCAGCAGCTTTAGATAATGAAATTACCGTGGCATCACGGATTAAGGACCATGATGAAGTTCAGAATCGAATCAAGGAACAAAAAAAATGGGGCGGCGTCAATAAAATGAAGCTACAAGAGGAGAAGAAAAAGAGAAGAGAGTTCACATACGTTCCCGTTTCTCTGGAAGAATATCAAAAGCAGTTTTTAATAAATAAAATGGTACGGCTGGATGAGGATACATTAGCAGAAAAGCTCAATAATGATGCTGACATGGTTGAAAATTGGCATTGTCAAATAGTCAAAAAATTTAATGCTCGTAACTTACTTCGTGAAAGTGGATTATCAGAGGAACAGTGCGATCAACTTATGAAGGAAGCACGTGCAGATGAAGCAAAGGAGATTGCAGATTTAATGGCAAAATATTTGGTTAAAGACCAACGAACACATGCTATATGATTAACAATATAAGAAAGGTTGATGACGATGAATTTTGATAACCCCTACTGGATTGATTTAAAGGTAACCTACGAATTCTACCAAGCTGCTGGACGCTTGCCAGAGTTCCACAAGAAGTATGTCTGCACAAAATGCCAGTATGAAATTCCATGTTTTTCCACTTGTGACGATGTACGATGCAAGTGCCGAGAGTTTAATCCTAAGACTGTGCGAAATACTGATAAGTATCTACATATCAATGATTTCATGAACGATGTAGCTGCATTTGAGGCTGCTAGAAATATTTAAGGAGAATTGCACAAATGGATGAGAAAGATATTTTTGGTTATGATACAAGTGAGAATGTATCTATATCAAAAATTGCTGAGTGGTACAGTGGCTTGAGTGCTAGAAAGTTAAACAACTTTTTAGGAAAATGTGGCGTAATATATCGAGACAAGGAAACTAAATCATGGATTGTTACTGATAAATATAAGGATGTTGGATATGCCGTCTCGGAAATTACTGTATTTAAGGACGTAGTGGAAGGTCATACATATCTTCTCTGGACAGGCAAAGGACGCGAATTTATTTATCAGTTAATAAAGGATGAATATGGACTTCTTCCAAATAGCAAGAATGGTAATAATACAGGCTCTGATGTGAAAATCGCTAGTAACGATACTGCAATTGTTGAGGATTCTGACGGGTGTATCTCAATCTTAGATTTTGTACATATTTTGAGCAAAAATGGGATTCTTGTTGGTGGTAGCATCCCACATCAAAACAATGTATTTGAGACCCTAAGAGAAAAAGGATTTCTTAATAAAACAAGAGGGTTATATTGGAATACTCCGTATCGAGACTTTGATTGTTTTGGATATTTTAAGGTTGTCAAAAAGAGAACTCCAAAAGGTAAGTTTAGGTATGTTACACGACTTACACCAAAGGGACAGGCGTTCTTTTTGAGATATTTTAAGAAGCTGATGGATGAGAAAGATTCCATTTATGGTGAATGGGGACGATAAGGAGGGCTAAGAGATGCGAGTGCAAATTGGTAAATACATTATTAAAAATTGCGACGAGCGGAATCTTGTTATTGTTGAGCAGCGACCTGCTGGCAAGAATCCAAAGACTGGTGAGATTGGCACCGGTGTAAAAGAGGTTACGGTTGGCTATTATCCGAACCTTGAATGGGCTTTACATAAGATTAAAGATTTGAATATTTCCGAAAGCGATGCCGATACAGTGGATGTTTTGCTGGCAGGGCTTGAACAAATTGATGAGACGATCCGCCTGGTAGCTGAGGAGGTCAAGTGATGGATAAATTTGTAAACGCAACACGATTGATTGGCGTCCTCGATAGTGCCATCGCTCGTCCTAGGGCTAGAGGTAATGCAAAGTCTATTGATGATATGTGGTGCGATATGGCAATGCAATATACAAAGCGCCTTCTTGAAGAAGAGATGTCTGCCGGTGGCGAGTTCCGTCGAGTGGTTCACGCTCATTGGGTCGATGTAGGTGGTAATAGTATTTGCTCTGCATGTCGTTGTCGTAGTATTGAGGACGAGGAAGGATGGTTCTGTAACGAGAAAAGTCCTGTGTTCTGTCCTTACTGTGGAGCTGTTATGGACGAGGAGGTCAAGTAATGCGTACTTACGAGGATGTTGATGCGGAAATTAAGCAGCTTGTACGTGATATGAACTATGCAAGTTTGACTCATCGGCAGTTAGAAGTTGCTGACGATATGCTGGACGAGCTCTATCAGGAGCGTGAACGACTTTGGCTCAAGGCTATGGAAGATGGCGAGAGCTGCTATCTATAAAAGCCTGCTTTTATATTTTCCTTTTAGCTATGAAATACAGGATACGTTCAAAAAGAACACGGAGGTGACTGCCGAATGGCAAAGCAGCAAACTTGCCAGAAGTTTGTTTTCAAGATCCATACGAAGCGTCTGGTTGAAGCAAAATGGGATTTAACTCTACCACTAGATGAAGCCAGACGAAATCACGAGATCATCTCGTTGGCTGATAGTACTGTTCTACGATGGATTGATGAGTTGAATGGTGTTACGGATGCAGAGGCTAAGGCACGGAGTATTAAGCGCAGAATCAAGATGTTGCGGAATGAACCATCTTGCTTAGAGAACCGCCGGGAGATTAGGAGATTGTACACTGAACTAGATGCTGTTCAATTTAAGCCGGATTATATGTGTCTGGTGGTAGACAAGAAGAATGACTACCGCCGGGCATGTTCTCCCAAAGGGTTCAAAATCAATGGAATTACATATCGCCGTCTGGTTGGGACTACCGGTGGTGTTAAGAATAGCACGATTGTGTTTGTGAGCGACCGTCTTGTTGGTGAGATCCGCAAGCGAATTGATAATGGCCGTAACAAAGGAATGGAGTTTATTCCGGCAAAGTTGGAAGCATATCGGGCACTCGCCTGCTCTGCCTCAATCCCTGTTACTGATCCAGATGGCATTCTGGTTGTGGATGATTGCTATACTCATTTTAAAGACCATGTGATTATCCTGGATGATGGTGTGTCTGGTGAGCCTACGATGGTCGAAGATCCTGAACATGATTGCGAACTGTGTGCCAGCGATGGTTTTGGTCTTATCAGCTATGACCTTGCCCAACAATGGAGCGAAGATTTGAAGCTACCGTCAACTGCGTCTGGATTCTGTGTGCGTAACGCCTTTTGTAAGGGAATGCTATTCCCCTTCCCTTTCCGTGAGTTCGCCAAGAAGGTTGCAAAGCAGAATATGGTCAAAGACGCTTTTGGCGACTATAAGGACATTAACCGTGTGCAGATGATTCTTACTACGTCGATGCTCAAACTTTATGACAGCTATCATAGTGCAGATGATTGTTTCGAGAATTGTCAGGAAAACCACTACCACTTTTCTGTAACGAAGACCTGTGAGCTGGAGCTTGATGAAGAGCGTAATCTGAACTATCAATTTATCCAGAGTTATAATTTAACGAACGATGAGATTCGAGAGTTGGTGAAGCCTACACTGGATGAAATCAAAGGTGCCATGGGTGGTGATTGGCGTGATGTACTGCTTTATTTGCGTGGCAACGGAATGCGTGATGACCCGAATTACATAAACAGCTTAGAGAATGATTATATCAAGGCCTTAATGATTGAGCCAGAAATGATCAACGACCCATACGTTCAGAACCGCATTCGATTCTTTATTAAAAAACGAATTTCTCAGGCGAAAACAGGTGTAGTAAAGGTTAGAGGTAACTTTCAAGTTCTTAGTGGTGACCCGTATGCGCTTTGCCAATCTATGTTTAGAATGCCTGTCACTGGTCTTTTAAAATCTGGTGAGGCTTATAGTCGATTCTGGAACGACCGTGATGTGAAGCGAGTAGCCTGTTTTAGAGCGCCAATGAGCCAGATGGCAAATATTCGATGCATGGACATAAACTCAAGTGATGAGTGCAAAAATTGGTATCGCTATATGAAGACCGTATTTATTCTGAACGTGTGGGATAATACGGACGCTGCACTTAATGGGGCCGATAACGACGGAGATCTCTGTTTTAGTACAGACAATCATATCCTGATTGATAAATGGGTGGATGAGCCTACAGTTCTCTGTGTGCAAAAGAAGGGCGAGAAGAAAATCCCCACTGAAGAGGACTTTATTAGCTCTAATATCAATGGATTCGGTGACGATATTGGAAAAATCACAAATCGTATCACCACAATGTTTGATGTGCGAAGTAAATTTGAGCCAGGAAGCCGCGAGTACGAAGAATTAACATATCGCATTAAATGCGGCCAGCTATATCAGCAGGCGTCGATTGATCGCATAAAGGGCATTTCCACTACTCCGATGCCTCAATACTGGTATGACAATAAGGCTTGTGTTGTTAAAGAGGATGATAACCCAGATGTTGTTGAGGACAAGAAGTTCTGGGCACGTATTTGTGCTTGGCGCAAACCTTATTTTATGAGCTACATTTACCCCTCTCAGATGAAGGACTATAAAAAATATGTGGCTGCAGCTCGTAAGAGAATTAAATGGGAAGGTTTTGATGGCCTTGACGAGATGATGAAAAAGGAAGTCAAGAATGATGTTGATGAAGTTGTTATCCAATATTACCTTTACCGTATGCCCGTCGGTGTTAATTCCTGCACTATGAATCGTCTGTGCTGGATTATTGAAGATGAACTTGAAGAGTTTGAAGATGATTTGAAAAAGAAGCGTAAATTTGATTACGATTCTCTCAAGTCTGGTGATGAATATAAAAATTCTCAGTATTACGGTATTCGCCCTATCTTTAAAGAATATCTTCGATACGCACGAACAAACTCTGTTATCGACAATTCAAATACCAAGAACAAGGAAACCGGCGCAGATCGAATTGAGAAGTTGAATTTTTACAACGAAAATATGTTGCGTACCATGCATCAAAAATGTTCTGATGATAATATCCTTTGTGATATTTTGTTGGACCTCTGTAAGAAAAACGCCTCAAGTGTCTCGATTGTATGGGCTCTATTTCCTGATATTATTATTAAGCGTCTCTTTGATAAGGCTGGCAACAAGGCCCATGTTCTTGTTAAGGACGATAATGGTGATGTTGAATATTGTAGTGAGCGTTATAAAGACGTGTTAGTCGATATGAACAAAATTGAAGAGGAGGATGCGAATGGTAGTATTGAATGAACGTGAGTATGCAGAAGAACTGCTTCAAAAAGATGTGACTTGCAGAACCGCCGGGCACGCTTTACATTATATTGCAAAGCTTTATTTCTCTCAGGGGTACTCTAAGGAAGAAGTCAAGAAGAAGCTTGATGATTTTCTTGTGGCGCATATGTTTGGATATAATAGAGTTTTAGATGAGAACTTTATCGTGCAAGCGATTGCGTCCGCCAAAGGAAAACAATTGGTTGAACTTGATGGAGTAAGTGTTACAAAGTCTGAAACCCAGAAAATTCTTGCCTTGGATGGAAAACCGATGCAACGGCTCATGTTCACAATGCTTTGTTTGGCTAAGTTTCATATGGCTGTAAACAACAAGTGTAATTATTGGATTACGGAAGATACACGAGATATTTTCCGTATGGCTGGTGTTTCTGTAAATGTAGATAAGCAGAATGAAATGATTCGAGAACTGCGCAATCTTGGTTTTATTGGTTTTGCCAGCTTAAAGAAGATTGACAACTTGAACATTCATGTGTTAATCGCAGACGAAGAACCGCCTATCGCAGTTACAGTATCAAATTTCGAGACTGCTGGGATTCAGTGGAATCAGTTTTGCGGAAAGCCATACATCAGGTGTGAATGTTGCGGTCGTACCGTTGCTCGGACTGGGCGCAGACAAAAATATTGTCGTAAGTGCGCCAAAAGCATCAATATTGAGAAAACATCTCAAAATAGAAAAATGTTTGATTTATAAATCGTGCATTTTTGTATTATTTTAACACAGATACGTTGTATTTTTACATATTTATATAAAATCATTACGGGATAGTTATGGTAGGGAGAGAGAGCGAGGACGCTTGTTTTCTTCCTACCTATTTTATTTTGAAGGGATGTAATGACCTAAATGATCGAAATCACCAAAGCAGAAGCCAAAGAAATCCGTAAGGTTTATCCGCATGTCTTTATTGCAAAGACTCGTCACAAGCGTTTTATTGAGGAGTCTGTCCGCTATCTGGAGTTGATTCCGTTTAATATTGAAGCTCGTGAAATTGTTGAGCGTGCCAAGCGTGGCATTCGAGACTAATTTATGAAAGAACGAGGTACGGACTTTGGATTTTGAAATTCAGCTGCCCGAGGAGATCACTAACCTGATGAATGGTGGCGGTCTCCCATCTCCTGAGATGATGAACTTCTATGTTGACGAGAAGGATCGCATCTTCTTTATTGACTTTGAGATTGACCAGTCTCTGATTGAGATTGAGCGCAAGATTCTGCAGTACAACCGTATCGACAAGGATGTCCCTGTTGAGCAGCGCAAGCCTATTAAGCTGTTTATTTACAGCTATGGTGGCGAGCTGGACGCCATGTTCAGCTTTATTGATGTTGTTGCACTGAGCAAGACTCCTGTTTGGACGATTAACGCAGGTATTGCAATGAGCGCTGCTCTTGTGATGCTGTTGTCTGGTCAGAAGCGCTTTGCCCTGCCTCATTCTACTGCACTGATTCACAGTGGCTCTGGCGGTACTCAGGGTACTTTTGAGCAGTCTAAGATGGCTATGGACTACTATGAGAAGCAGGTTGTAAAGATGCGTGAGTATATTATGGCTCACTCTACCATTGATAAGAAGACTATGACCAAGAATAAAGCGAAGGATTGGTATCTGGACGCTAATGAGCAGGTCAACTTTGGCATTGTAGATAAGATTTGCGATGATGTGGATGAATTCAATTAAGGGAGAGTTATAATATATGGCTTCTGATAAGACTGAAATGCGTAAGAAGAAGGATGTCCCGCAGAATCTGGATGAATATCCTACTTTTTATGGAATGACGCTCGATCCGGAACAGAAAATCTTTAGGGACGCAATCTGGAATCCCGATATTGATGTTGTGTTCTGTAATGCCCGTGCTGGTACTGGTAAAACTACGATTGCTGTCGGTGTGGCGAATTTGTTAGTTCAGTATGGACTATATAATGGTATCGCATATATTGTTTCTCCTACACAGGAAGAGAAGCAAGGCTATCTTCCCGGCACGCAGGAACAGAAGAGTGCTCCGTATATGGAACCACTTTATCAGGCACTTGAGACTATTGGCGTTAATCCAAATGTTGCGATGATTGTTGATGATAATCCTGAAAGTCAGAAATATGGTGCGTATATTCAGTGTGCAACTCACACATATATGCGCGGCATAACCTTTGACAAAAAAGTAATCTTGCTCGATGAAACGCAGAATTTCTATCTAAGTGATCTTTTGAAGGTTATTACCCGGTTGAAGGATTCATGTAAACTTGTCGTAATCGGTCATACAGGCCAGTGTGACTTGTACAAAAATCCGCAAAACAGTGGTTTCCTTCCATATCTTGAACACTTTAGAGGTCATGATAGAACTGCGATTTGTGAACTTCACACAAATCATCGTGGATGGATTAGTACATGGGCGGATATGATTCAGTTTAATCGCTAAATCATTTCAAAATTGAAATAAAATATAAGGGAGAATAGAATTATGGTTGCTAAGAAGAGTGTTGTTTTTAAGAACGCTATTATTGATACTGCCGAGGGTACTATCACCGAGATTACCAAGGATGGCGAGAATGTCTTCAATCTGAATGAAGCTCTGGCAAAGTGGGATGGTATTGAGGGTGTCACCATCAATATTTCCACTTCTGATGAGCTGCTGGGCGACCCGGCTTGATGCCAATGGGTTGCTATAATAAACGGCCAGAAGAAACGAGCGATGACTTCTTTGTAAGAATCGGGAATGCTGTTCTGGCTAGAGAGTTGACTTGGGATGGCGCATCCAAGGTGCTCAATGATGAGTTGGGTAAGAATTTTGGTGAGTGCGCATATCGCAAGCGTTTTAAGGCATTCCGTGCGGGTATGCAGTATCAGGAGTCCTTATCTAATAGAGATGTGGGAACCTGCATTCTGTCTATTTCCGACCTACATATTCCATTCCAGAAGTCCATTGAGACTTTTAGTGAGTATGCTGGAAAGATTGATATCCTTCAGATAAACGGGGATCTGGTAGATGCGCAGGCCATTTCTCGTTTCAATAAGGTGTATCGTAAGAGTCCAATGGAGGAAATTCTGATTGCACGTCAGTATATGATTGACCTAATTGAGATACTTCAGCCTAAGAAGGTTATTGTAAATTATGGTAATCATGACTTACGTTTCCAGAATTATCTTGCTAAGAATCTGGACACCGACTTGCTTGAACTGATGCCAAAGACATCTTTGGAGCTTATTTTTGTTGATGGCTTTAACCATTACAACAAGGAGCTTCATACAAAGGTTCATTACGACCCTCTGACTGATGTTTTTAAGGATAGTGGTATCGAGATTGTTTATAACGATACTTGGTTTAGTTTCGTTGGTGAAACAATTTTTGTGCATCCACTTGCTTATTCTAGCGGTATGTTGAAAACAGCAGAAAAGGCATATCGGTATTTCAAGGATAATGATTATTTCTTTGATACTATCGTGATGGCACACACTCATAAAACAGGTCATTATGATATCGGTAATTCTGTAATTTATGAGCAGGGCTGTTGTTGTGAGACATCAAAAATGGATTACGCAGATGGAAAATTAACACCATCTCAGCGAGAAGGATTTATTCTGGTTTATCAGGATAAATTCGGAAGGCTGAATGAAGATAAGACGCACATTGTACGTCTAAATTAAAAAGCGGTGAGCCCCTACCACTAAACGGGGACTTAAAAAAGAAGTACGACCGCAAGGTCTGCTTGGGACATCATTTGTTGTCTCCTTTTCTATGTGCTGGGGCGATTGCTCCAGCTTATTGTGCCGCCTTAATTTAATGGTAGAATGGGAAATTTGTAATTTTCACATACGGGTTCGATTCCTGTAGGTGGCATGGCAAAAGCGGTCATTGGTTGCAACCGTGTATAAGCTGTAAAGTCAGACGCAGAGTAGCTTTGAGGAGCAAAATGCTAAGCCAATCGTGTTTCGCTACGTTAATGCGAAGCTTTAAAAGTCTAAAACAAGCGTTTTATCGACACGAGAACAATTCAACTAGCTCGGATGATTTGATGGATGCTTGTTTATATGGGGATGTAGCTCAGTGGCTAGAGCGCGGGAAACTGATCAACCTGAGAGGCCGAGGGTTCGAGTCCTTCCATCTCCACCAAAGATCATACGGCTATTCCCTACACCTTTTATATAAAGGTAGCCGTCCAAGGAAGTGGGGTTTGTGCGGTCTTACTCAAGTGGTTGAAGAGAACGGTCCTGAAAACCGTTAGGTCGGCAAACCCGATGCCAGAGTTCGAATCTCTGAGACCGCGCCAGTCCTTCTCCCGGAGGGCCTATAATTAAAACCGGTTCCCTACCACCGGCTAAAAGGTAGGTTTTATGCGCCTATAGTTTAATTGCTTAAAACAGCAGACTCTAAATCTGCCTCTTGGGAGTTGAAGTCTCTCTGGGCGTGCCAAAAATGGCTTCCAATTCGCGGTTGGAGGCAAGTCCGAAGTCGATCTATGATTAACCTGTGATGCGCACACGATTAAGAAATAGATGACATTTAGGCATTATATAACGCGGGATACAGCAGTCTGGTAGCTAATCGTCCTCATAAGTCGAAAGTCGTTGGTTCAAATCCAACTCCCGCACCCAACATCTCCCCTTTCGCAAGCCTATCGCCAGTTTTCTACTCCCTCTGGCGGTAGGTTCTTTTATGAACAGTCCTGCCTGTGTATTTCAGGTGGCACGGTCGGCGTAAAGCTGGCCGTAAATACAAAATTTAGCCGATTCGTCGGCAGGGCGTAAGCCCAAATAGATGATAAAGGCCTTAGCTCACTACGGTGTCAAAATGCTGAGGTCGAATTTTGAACAGAACCTATTAAGCCTCTCAACGATGCGTATCATAGCAGGTCTTTTATAGAATTAAATTCACCCGGCCTCCCAGATTATTGGTGCTCATGAGGGTGGATCTTTTGTTTGCCGTAGGATGTGCGCACGTTCTACGGCTTTTATTTTGATTTTGAATGGAGGTGTTTGTTTGCCTAGAAAGAAAAAGGTTGTTGAAGATGGCGTTATTCTTGATGGAACCGAAAACAAGAAGACATTCAAATGCCTGCGTTGTGGTAAAGAATATGATGTGGCTATGGGGCATTTTTACCGAATAACATATTCTCCATTGTTCAAGGCAAATGACGGATACGCCCCCATCTGTAAAGAATGCGTTAATGAAATGTTTGATGATTTTTCAAGACGCTTTGGAAGCGATAGAACTGCTTGTATGCTAATGTGTCATGTTCTGGACGTTCCTTTTTATAATAGTCTTTACGATTCCGTTGTGAGCAATTCTGGAACATGTAGGCCAGGAACTTATAACCGTCTCGTGGTGAACATGAAGAACTTCCAGTTCCAGACGTTTACCAACACTCTCGTGAATGGTGAGCTAAATAAAAACGCTCTCGATTTACAGGAAGAGAAGGAACAGAAGTGGTCGAAAGCAGAGATTCAAGCAAAGGATGATTGTATCTCTGTCATCGGTTACGACCCATTTGATGGTTATAACGAGGGTGACCGTCGCTATTTGTTTAGTGAACTCATCAAGTATTTTGAGGATGGTATTGAGGATGACCCGTTTAAGTTATCCCAGATTGTTCAGGTCGTGAATAATAATAATCAGATTCGACAAATTGATTTGCAAATTGCTCGTCTGAACCCAATGAATTCGGCTGAAGCAATCAAGAGTCTGAATGATATCAAGGTTAAGTTGGTTTCTAACAACGATAAGATTGCTAAGGAAAATGAGATTTCTGTCAAGAACCGTTCCAACAAGGATGCAGGACGTAATACGCTTACATTCTTAATGAAGGATATGCGTGAAAAGAATATTGCTGGCGCAGAAGCAAACTTTTACGACCAGTTACGGTCTCCTGGAACTCAATGGGCGGCAGATATGAGTTTTAAGGCAATCAAAGAAAACGCATTCTTTGACGAAAATGACCAACAGGAAATTTTCGATACACAGAGAGAACTAATTGATAAGTTCCAAAAAGAAAGCGATGACGCCAAGGAAAAATACAGGCTTTCTTTAATTGAGAATCAGCGGCTCAAGGAGCTGTTGGAAGATGCCGGTATTGATGCAAGCGCAAAAGATACGGATGGTGATGCCGTATGAGAATGAAACAAAGAGCGCCTATTATAACAGCCGCAAAACGTAAGATTTATGAGTGTGATGCGGCAACGATTGCGTTCTATCGGCGTAATCCTGTTATTGCGGCCAGAGATTTATTGGGTATCCAACTATTCGATGCACAGGCATATATGCTAGAGCAGAGTTGGAACGCAAGTCATGTTCTTTGGGCTTGTAGTCGAAATTTTGGTAAGTCTTTTGTAGGTTCAGTTTTCATTCTACTAAAGGCTATCCTATATGAGAATCAGGGTATTTATATTGTATCATCTGTTGGTGATCAGAGTAAGGTAAGTTGCCTCACATATACAGAGATGTGTGTGTGCTTCTTGGTTAATTGCAGGTAATTGGTAAAGCTCTACACTAAAGCGGAATCGGAAACGATAAATGTAAATGTGCGAAAGCAGAAAAAATGTAGAGATGAGCTATGCTGAAATAAAAGCATCTTATGATGTGCTAAGGCTCGTGGCAATCCATGTTCATGCAGCCACTGCCCGTAACGTCTATATGACAGGGTGAGGTTCAACGACTATCTCCTTGTGGGAGAGTAAAACCGCAAGCTTATGGCGGAGGAAAAATCAAGCTCCAAATTATATTTTGGATGATGAAATAGTCTACGCACGACAAGAAATTGTGTGGCCGTTTTATACGGCAGTGTGCAGTTGCGATGCACGCTAAATTTTATTTTTATAATCGGAAACTTTTAATAAGATTGAAGAAATCGTAACTCGTGTTGGTAAAACAGCAGCATCTATTCGTAGTTTGACGGATATTGCAGAAAAAGAAACTGTAAAATCTCCAACTAACAAGAGCGGATTTAGTCATAATCCAGCAGGGTATGTTGTTGAATTTTATAACGGTAGTTCCATAAATACATTAAACTCCAATCCTGACGCCAATAGATCACGCAGAGCTACTCTTGTGTTCTTTGATGAAGCGGCGTTTTGCTCTGATGAGTTAATTACTGTTTGTGAAGCTTTTGCAACACAGAATACGGATTTCGTCACAGATACAAATGATTCTTACAACCCAGACACTCAGCCTCGAAAAGTACCTACGCAACTCGTATATGCTTCTAGTCAAGATACTATGGAAAAGCTTTTTTATAAGTATTACAAAAACTTTGCAAAACGAATGATTGCTGGTGACCGCGATTATTTTGTTTGTGATATGATTTGCGATGTTGCAATTCAGGTCTATATGAATGGCAAACCATATAAGGCTCTGCTTACAAGAGATAAGGTTGAAGCAGCTCTAAAATCCGCGCATGAGAAGGCAATGCGTGAATATTATAATAAACCATCCCGTGATGGCGGTGTAAACCAGATTGTTAAGTGGGGTACGGTTCGCCGTAATGAGCGTAAATACCTACCGCAGTTATACTGGGACAAGCAATATAAGTATGTGCTTGCTTTTGACCCTGCTCGTACTATGGATAACTCCATCGTATCAATTATGCGTATTTATAATGACCCAGAAAATGGTATGTGCGGCGATATTATCAACTGTGTAAATATGGTTGATTTAGCTAATTCAAAAAAATACAAGATGGATTCAAATCGTCAAATCGATGAGTTGCGTGAGTTGATTATTCATTATAATGGACAGAACCCAGACTATGAGTATATTGATTCGTTAATGATTGATCAAGGTGCAGGCGGTGGCGGTACTTCTACATACGCAGATGGATTACTCAATAATTGGACTGATAAATCCGGCATAGAACATCGTGGATTTATTGATGCGAACCATGAACTTTACGAAGGATATGACACTCGTTATCCTGACGCTGTAGATAAATTACGTTTGATTAGTCCGCGTAAATTCCGTTCCGTTATGTTTGAAGAGCTTATTGAGTTGATGAATCTTGGTGTCATCCACTTCCCTCTTGAATATAACGGTGGAGATTACGTTCAGGTTGTGGATGGTGTAGACAAGGCAACTGGTCAGGAAATTTTAAAAACACATGAGCTTTCTTTAGATGAGCAAACGGCATGGGTGAACATTGATCTTATGAAAAATGAGATTACAAGTATGCAGAAAACTACAAATCCAGAAAATACTTCTGTAACTTATGCGTTACCACCGGATCGCGCCAATAAAATGAAGGATGACCGTGCATACACACTTGTGCTTTTAGCTCATCGTCTGTACGAATTGCGTCGTAAGGATAAAGTGCGCCAGTCTGCGGTGGAGACAATGACTACTCCACCGATTTGTATTTCTAACATTGACTTCTAAGCAGAGGAGGTGAAAATGTGGCAAGAAAGAAAAAGGAAGATTTTGATGTCGTGACTGCTTCACAGACAGATGATGGTACTGTTGTGCTTACATCTGTAAACAAGCTTTCAGAAGAAAGAATGGATAATGTTATCCGCCATGCTATCGCATCCTATGATCCTGAAAATAAGCAATATAGTACATACCTGAAAATTTCAGCATCTTCTGAAACGCTGACGGTTGACAGAATTGATGAACTTGCACGAGGGCTACAGTCAAGCCTGACGAATGTGCAGACGGTCAATGGTATTATCCGTAATTACATCAATAAAGATGACCTGATTGGCATTACTTATGATGCGATTGAGGCGAATGTTAATACAGAGTTTAAATGTAGTTTCGCACAGTTCCCTGAGCAGCGTAATAAGACAAAACAGGTAAATTACGCCCGTGAAGTGATTGATGACTTCAATACACAAATCAATGTGCGAAGTCTGCTGCGTGCTGCCATTCCGATGACTTACGCAGAGGGAACTTACATTACATATCTACGTCAGAAGGATGAGAACTACATTGTAGATTACTACCCTCTTGGTATTGCTGAGATAAGTGATTATCTATCAAATGGACAGCCTGTTGTGCTTATCAACATGTCTAAGCTGAAATCCGCTTTGAGCAAATCTATGCTGAAGGATAAGAAGAATAAAGCACTATTCTTTGAAAATCAGGAAACTGAGATTCAAAACAACTATCCAGATGAGGTGTATCAGGCGTTTAAAAATGGTGACACATACGCAAAATTGGATGTTGATCATTGTGGTGTGATTCGTATTGGCAATATGGGGCAGAAATATGGTGTTTCTCCACTGTTCCGAGCCTTGCGTCCGGCATTGATGCTTGAAACTTTTGATACCTCAGACCGTGTAAATGCTAAGGCAAAGGCAAAGAAAATCATCTGGCAACAGCTTGACCCTGCATTGATGGGTCCAAACAACGACAAGAAGGGTTTTTCTGAACAGGTGACAGCACACGATAACCTACTGCGTGCATGGAAGCAGAATACCGTACTTGTAACGACCGCTCCTTATGTAAAGGATATCAAGTATGTTGAGCCAAAAGTTGAGATGACAAATATCGAGACTGTCAAACAGTATCGCAACCGAGAAATGGCTGCTTTGGGTATTAGTTTTTTGAACACTGATGGTCAGCAGACTGTTTCAACTGCAAAAGTGTCTCTTGACCAGTTGATGAAAAATATCGGTAAGATTGCAGAACAGATTGAAGATGTATTAAAGCGATGGTACCGTATTCGCCTTGAAGATGCAGGTGTAGACCCGATGTACTGCCCTGATGTGAAAGTCTCTACTACTGAAATGATGGGTATGGAGATGAAGAAGGCGATTGCTCAGTTCCTGTTTACCACTTTGAACTGTTCTTACAAGACTGCTTACGAGTATATGGGACTTCATGCTGAGGACGAACTACGCAAGCGTCAGGCTGAAACCGAGGAAGGTTATGATGATGTGTTTGTGGCTCGCCAGACCTCTTATACATCGACCGGTAATTCCGGCGGTGGTGGTGACAGTGATAAAAAGACAGGTCGTCCAAAGGGCGAGGAAACTGAAAAACAAATTTATGACCAGCAGAGAAATGAAGATAGTAAGTGAGGTGATGAACGATGAGTAAGGAGTATTTCTATAGTAGAAACATCTGTTGCTCTGAGATTACGGAGCATCCAGACCACTATCTTGCCAAGTTTGTCATCTGTGATTTCTCAGTAAATGGGAATCAGGTTGCTTTGAACCGTGACACCATTGAAAGTTGGATGAGTACACTGGTTGGCAACCCGCTTGTTGGTAAGTTGGTCGTAGCTCCAAAGGGTGAACTGGATTTTTCCGGTCACAATATGAAAGTCGTCACCAGAAAAGACGACGATGGCAATGAATACAAGACTGCCGAATTTGACACTGATGCATTCGGTAGTTTTCAGTCAGTCGGTATCGAGAGAATTGACGATACCGACTTTATTGTTGCCTCTTGTAAGATCTGGAAGCGATATCCAAAGGCTTGTGCGACGATTCTGCGCCGTATTGAGAGCGGCACGTTAAATACCAGTTGGGAAATTGATGTGCTAAAAGCTCATAAGGGAATCGTGGGTGGCCGCATGGCAAAAATTATTGACGATGGCGTGTTTACTGCACATTGTTTGCTTGGTGCAAATGTTGAACCGGCATATAAGTGCTCTAAACTGCTTGAAGTCGCTGAAACCGATTTTGGTCTTGAATTGGCAAATGCCTATATCGAGGACACAAAAGAGATTTCAAATATAGAATCTAATGAAAAGGAGGCAAAAAATTTGAAACTGAATAAGGACAAGGAGACTCAGACTGCACAGATCGAGCCCACTAAGCCTGAGCAGGCAGAGCAGACTCCCGTTGGCGAGCCTGACGCCGCACCTGCTACTGAGCCCACCACTCCGGCAGAGCCTGATGTTCAGACTTCCGAGGAAGGCGGTGAAACCCATCCCACGACTGAGCCTGAAACTGGTACTGAGCCTGCTGGTGAGCCAGAACCGGAGTCTACCACTGAGACTTCCAGTTTGACCGGTCATGACCTGTACGAGAAGCTGAATGAGGCTGTTGTGAAGTTTAATTCAGATATGTATCTAGCCGAAGTGTTCCCCGAAGATCACACTATCTGGTGTAAGAAATTCGGTCGTTGTATGAACGATTTGGATTACATCATGTTCTCTTACACCGTTGAGGGCAACGAGGTTTCTCTTGGCGAGCCGCAGCGTATCACTTTGACTGTTTCTATTTCTGATGTTAATACCAAGATTGCGGAGCTGAATAACACTATTGCAAGTCTGAATACTGAATTGCAGAGTGCAAAGGAAGAGGTTGCTTCTCTGGCTCCATATAAGGATCAGGCAGAGAAGGCAGAGGCAGAAAAAGCGGCTGCAGAGCTTGCACAGAAGAAGGAGTGTCTGCGTCAGTACGCAATCTCCAGCAAGATGATTACTGAAGCTGAAGTTTCCGAGGGTGGCAACTACGCAAGTCTGATTGAGAATCTGGATGAGACCGGCATTAAGAGTGTGATTGCCGAGCGTTGTGTTGAAGCTGCCAAGAAGGCTACTGAAAAGAAGATTGAGACCTCTGAGGTACATAAGTCTGAGAGTATCAAGCTGAATTTGAATGAAACCAAGTATAACACCACTAACGCTAACAAGCGTGACGCATGGCGGGAATATTTGGGTAAGTAATAACATTTGAGAGAAAGGAAAAATATTATGATTCGTGAACTGATGGTGAACGGCGCGAAGAATATTCCCGCTAACTATGCCGCAAAGGTCGCTATGGTCACCGGTATGGGTGTTCAGCTGGTTAAGGGCGAAGTTGTTCTGCCCTCTGCTGAGACCTCTGATGACCTGTACATGGTCGCACATGAGTTTAACCCGGAGGGCATTTATTCTAGCCTGACCAATTTTGATGACTATGATGAGATGGTCACTGCTATTAAGGCAAACCAGTTTGTTAAGCTGGTTCCTCTGTATGTTGGTGAGCAGTACGGTACTGACCAGTATGCTTCCGGTATTGCTATTGATGGCAATAAGGGTAAGGTGCTGAAGGTTGGCACTGACGGCAAGTGGGATGTTGCTACTGATGCGTCTCGTTATGAGCTGCATGACATTATGGATGATAACGGCCACAAGCTGATTGTTATTCGTGTGCTGGATGTTGCAAAGACTGTTGCTTGATTAAAAATTTAAGCTGAGAAATATGATACGTGAAATTTAAAACCGTCACTTTCGAGCGACGGCTTTTATTTTTGCGCGAAGAGAAAGGAAATGAATTATGGCACTGAATATTGAAGTGGCTGAGCTGATGAAGAAGCCCGGTCGTGTTTATAGTGTTGCTGAGAAGACTCAGTACAATCTGCCCATGGATGCCGAAGACAAGGAGATTGCAGAGATTTGCGAGGCACATATCAACGAGCTGATTGACAGAGGCGACCCCGACCGCGAGATTGCTCAGTTTGTGAATCGTACCGTGACCGACGACACCTACAATGCTCCCGACGAGCTGCTGGATGCCATGTTTACTCGTGGCAACGTTGGCGAGAATGATGATTATCAGGCAGAGCGCAACGTGAAGAACACACTGGTTGCGCATGAGGCCGCTAAGGGCGGTAATGTCCCGAAGTCTTACCTGCACTTTGAGGTTATTAAGCCTACTTGGAAGAACATTCAGGTGGAAACTGATATTTCTTTCAATGAGATTCGCCGGAATGGTTGGAAGTCCATTGCTACACTGACCACCTATATGAGCGAGACTCTGAAGAATAAGATGTTCTATGACATTTTTGGCATGGTTGATGACATGATTACTGGTGGCGATCAGCTTATTACTGTTGCCGGTAAGGAACCCACTGTGGAGGCTATGGACGCACTGACCCTGTATCTGAATGAGTATGCAGATGGTGCAAATCCGTTTACCGTCAGCCTGCAGAAGTATTGTGCAAAGATGCGTCGTATGACTGGCTATGCTCAGTATCTGTCTGATGCTTCTAAGGACGAGTTTAACCGTTATGGTCTGGTTAAGACTTACGATGGTGTTGCTGTCACTGGCATTAGTTCTGCAAAGCGCCTGGGTGATGGCTCTATGCTTCTACCCGATGCCCGCATCTTCGGAATCGGAGGTGTTGTGGGTAACCTTGATATGAAGGGTGAAACCCATACTTATGAGGATTACGACAACAATAACGAGAAGGTTCACCTGATGCTGAAGGACTTCTCTTATGGCTACTGCATCACTCATCCTGAGCGTGTCGCTAAGATTGTTCTACAGAAGTAATAAATCCTTAGTTTTACCAAAGGCAAATTTGAGCGGGGACTTTGCGGTCTCCGCTTTTATAGAAAAGGAGACAAATTATGAGTTCCGTGATGGAAAAGAAGTTTATTGACGTTCTGAACTGCGACGATAACGTGGTTACCATTTCGTCACTGAACGGTAAGGGTTATACTTTCGAGCCCGGTAGTGTGGAAGAGCCTTGTGTGATTCCTATTCCGCCGGAAGAGATCATGTATATGAACAGCACTTGTTTTGCGTTCAAGAATGGTATTCTGCGTTTTCGCCCTGAAGAGCAGAATGAAATCTTTAAGGCTATTGGAATTAAGGGTGACGATGTTTTGTTCATTGAAGATATCGACGACGCGATTCTGAATCCCACTGTCGAGAATCTTCAGCGTATGATTGACATCAAGGATGGTGCTCAGTTTGAGCGTATCCGTGGTCGCTTTTATCGTATGACCAATGCCGGTGAAGACCTGTCTACTAAGGTCAAGCGCCTGATTGATGAGCGTTATAAGGAGCTGCGTGCTGGAAAGCGTAACAGTGAGCTGTCTGTCGTACCTGCGACCAAGTCTGCTGATAATGTTCAGGCCGAACTTGAAACTGCAAAGAATCAGATGGCTGAAATGCAGAAGCAGATGCAGGCTATGATGGCACAGATGCAGGCTATGATGGCAGGCGCACAGACTGTTGCACCGGATAATTCTGTAGAAAAGACTACTGTCAAGCGTGGCCGTAAGAAGGCAGAGGCAGAAAAGGCGGAGGTTGTTCCCGCCGAGTAAGATTGGAGGGATAATGTGACCGCATTTTCGGAAATATACGACAAGTTCTACGAGCTGGTCGAAACTGATAGTAATTTCTTTCAGTATTTTGACCTGAGCGAGAATGAAGTGCGAGATCTTGTACATGACCGTGCAAAAAGTTATTTGATGGAGTCACTTTCTGTGATTACCAGAAACATTGAACCGGAAGAGGATTTTAGTTTCGATGATTACGATTCAGAACTAGAAGAGTTTAATTCAGATCTCACATTCGATGAGATTGATATGTTAGCGCATTTGATGTTGGAGCAACATTTTAAGCGTGAGTTTGGGAAGTTGAAAGCATTTAGCGCACAGGACCTTCCTACGAGTTTACAAGTATTCTCCCCTGCTAATGAGCGCACGAGTATTCGTGCTCTTGTGAAAGACATTCACGAGGAGAATATGACGATGTTAGACAACTATATGGCAAAAGACCGCTCGACCCGTAAGCGTAAGACCATCGACTATGATACATACGCTTCCTACTCTGAGTAAGGAGGTATACCGATGGATTTTTATACGAGGGCACGAGCTGTAGGTGGTGCCGCAAAGATGTCTAACAAAAAGGATGTTAAAATTGCTTTTGCAAAGCGAGATTTCGCTGCTCATTTTAAGGACAGTGTTGACTACGAGGATAATACTCTTGTAAATGGCTTGCCTCAGAAATTGGTCGTCAGTCGCAGTAACAGTATTGCTAAAGAAAAGAAAATCTGGGCCTATCCGGGTGATTCTTTGAACCTTGGCGATATTGTTGACTGCTACAACTGTAAATGGCTAGTTACTGAAATCGAGCCAAATGATGAAATTTTTCTTCGTGGCAAAATGGAGCTGTGTAACCGTCAGATTCAGTGGCAAAACCCGATTACTGGAGAGATTATCTCTCGCTGGGCAACTCTGAGTAAGCCGTACTATGCAAACAATAAGGAAATCGTTGTAACTTCTATGAGTCAGCGTGAGTACAAGGTACAGATGCCTTTTGATGATGAGACTGCACTGATTGATTTGGATAAGCGATTTATGCTAGAAATTATCAACGGAGAGCCGAAGACGTATGTTACGACATCTGTTGACCAAAGTACAGAGCGCTATGAGTTGCATGGCAAGACACAGGGTTTTCTTGTGTTGAATATCCGGCAAGATCAGTACAACAGTAAGACAGACAACGCCGAGAAGATGATTTGTGACTATTTTGAACCAAACAAAACCGACGAGTCGGACGTAGATTCTCATGTGACTGCTACTATAAAGTATGCAGGAAAACCAGAGGTTCGTGTTGGTGGCTCTTGGAAAAAGTTTACTCCTATATTTACAAGTGTTGCTGGCGAGGAAATTGCTGAAATTGCTAAGTGGAAGTTTGTTTGCCTTGATGAATTCAAGGAATTTGTAGAGACGCAGAGTGCCGCAGACGGTGTTTTTAAAATTCGTATTTTAAATAATAGTATCATGGACGGCGCAACTGTAAGAATTTCTTTGACGAATGCAGATGGTACAGCAAATGCATCCATTGAATGTAAGGTGGTGAGTTTGCTGTGACAACGAGTGAATTGATTACTGATTATAAAAACAAATTGGCCTTGAAGCTGGTTAATACTGATGGACTTGTTGAAGCGATGGGCAATGATGACATTGAAGAGCCTGACGAGGCGATTTATACATACATCTTCCCATACTTCCATATTCCTGACACGATTGAGGCAGCGCACAGCTATATTTGTTTTAAGGTAAATATGACTGACCGAAGCAACGTCAACGACTGGTATGAAAACTTCACACTTACTGTGTGGGTTATTGTGAACCAGGCGCTGATGAAAATGAAGAGCCATGGTGGTGCAACACGAGTTGACTATCTGAGTGGTCTTGTGGAAAAAGAACTACACGGCAGTACAATTTTTGGAATCAAACAGCTTAAAATCACATCCAATATCGAGGACAATATGGATTTACACCATCGTGTGCGAATTATGACGTTCAAGACGCAGGATTTGGATGACCTTGTGGGGTGTGGCTGATGGAGCTTCGGGAAATGTATGAGCCAAGCTTGATGCGCGGAAGAGACTTTAAAATCAACGACAAAATTACGATTCACATGCCTTCGGTCGGTGACATCATCGATTATGGTGAGCAAAAGTATTTTCAGTTGGTTTATTTATTCTGTTCTACATCGAGCGATTACAAGGCACAGCTTGACTCTGTTGGAATTGATTGGCAGAAGATTTCGGACTTTGAAATGTTCCGGCAACTTTTTATAGGCAATAAAGATCAAGATATGTCTATTTTGCTTGGCGATATGGACACTTCTGGGTTTATGATGGCGAAAGATAACATAAGTGGTGAGATCGTATTACACAACAGGCTTACGGACACTCGTATTGACCATGTGGTGTATGAAACGATTTCTCAGTACCTATGTGCTGCGAATGGAATTGAAAAGCATTCCGAGTTTGCTGCCGACGAACCGACAAGAATTGCAATGATAGAGGAAGCCAGAGACAACTTGGAGTATCAAAAAATTAAGCGTTATGAACCACACCTTGCGGAGCTTGTGCTCTCGATGGCGTGTTCGTCTGGCTTTAAAGCGGATTACTTCAAGGCTATGGATTACCCTATGAGTGTATTCATGAATCATGTAAGAAAGATTCAGCAAATAAAAAGTTACGACAATACGATGCATGGCGTTTACGCTGGCACCGTGGAATTTGGAAAGATTCCAAAAGCACAACTGGATTGGACGAGCAAGGTTGATTGACCTTGCTCTTTTATTTTTATCCAAATAAATTGAAAGGAAGAATATTATGAGCGATTTTAATTTTAATGAGGTCGTTATTGACCGCGTTCATCGCATTCACGAGTATGATCTGAACGGCAAGCGTCTGTGGACCATGAATCAGGTTAAGGATTTCAAGCTGACTCTGGGCGGCGAGACTGTTTACGCTCAGGATGCACAGGGCGTTAATATCATGGCATTCGATAAGAGTAAGACTGCAGAGGCAGATTGGTCTAATGCTCTGATGCATCTGGGTGCTCTGGCAGAGCAGATGGGCTCCAAGAAGGAGGTTGCTTCCTCTGAGGCAAAGCAGGTCTTTACCACTGTTGAGTACCTGACTTCTGCTGACGGCAAGAAGCTGACTCTGACCCATACCCCCAAGACTTCTGTTACAAATGCCCCCTTTAAGTACATCGATCTGGTCGATGGTCAGGGCAATGCACTTAAGACCTTTGAGCTGGGTGAGACAGCCGAATCTCAGTTCTCTGTTTCTGGCACTGAGGTTACTCTGCCCACTGGTGCAAACCTGAAGGCTGGCGACCGCTTTGTTGTGAAGTATCAGTACGAGAGCGAGGAGGGCATTGCTATCAATGATAGTGCCGATAAGTTCTCTACCGAGGGCGAGTTTGTGATTGAGGCATTCTGCTACAATCCCTGCGATAAGGCAAATAAGAAGCTGATGCGTATCATCTTCCCGAATGCCAAGATGGATAATGCTATCGATATGACTTTCACTAATGAGCTGGCTCATCCGGTCAAGATTAGCGCTACTCAGGAATACTGCTCTGAAGACAAGCGCCTGTTCCGTATTGAGACTGCTGCTGCCTAATGGCAAATCTGAATTGGTGCCGTACTTGCGGAAAAGAATATCCGGTTTGCCCGCATTGCGAGCAGGATGCGCGTCTTAATCCTTGGCGAATGATTTGCGACACTGAGCCGCACTTTCTTGTGTGGACTGCCGTAAACCAGTATCGTCAGGGAATTATTTCAAAAGAGACGGCAAAAGCAGATCTGACTACTCTTTTGATGCGCAAGTACAAGAATGTTACGAAAGCCGAGGTAGAGACTTTTATCCCAGCTGTTCGTGATGTTTTCCATGAGATCATGGATGAGCCTGCAAAGGCTGAGAATGAGTCATCTAGTGATGTAAAGGATGAGACGCCCGTGAAGCCGGTAGTTAAGAGAACATCAAATCGTAAGGGGCGGGCATAACCGCCCCTTCGTTTTTCGTGGTGGTTTTATGGAGAAAAAGAACAGGACAAAGTTTAATGTCAGTAAAAATCCAGCAGATAGAACATATGACGGCGTAGTTTATGATAGTAAGGCAGAAATGTTGTTTTATCGAGATATTGTATTGCCAAGGTTGGCAAGCGGCGAAATTGTAGAGTGTCGTAAGCAAGTCCCATTCCTTCTGCAGGAAGCGTTCCGCCGGGTCGATAAGGACGGAAAGGACGTAGCGGTGCGGAAGATTGATTATGTGGCGGACTATGAAATTACATATCGAGATGGCAGCAAACAAGTGATTGATACGAAAGGATTCGCTGATAGTGTTGCGCTGATGAAGCGCAAGATGTTCTGGTTCAAGTATCCTGATGTAGATTACCGCTGGATCACATACTCCAAAATTGATGGAGGTTGGGTCGATTACGACGACCTAAAAAAAGCTCGAAAAGAGCGAAAGAAATTAAAGCAAGCACAGACGAAAGGGAGATAAAATGAAGGTTTTAAATTTTCAGGAGCGAATTGACTTCGTGAAAGAGGTCATTGAGATGTGTACTGTTCAGGACGATTATCAGCCTGCGCTGTTTGATGTGGCATTTCGGCTGACCTGTTTGAAGTATTTTGTTGGTTATGATTATCGCAATGAACCGCAGACTGAGTGGCCGCGCATTGCTTATGAGTCTTTTAACCTGAAGATTGAAGCTGCAGGTTGCGATACTTCTACGTTCTGGGATCAGTATGATTCTCTGGAGAAGGCAGTGCAGGAGCGTGTGCAGCGTTCTCACGATGAGTATCTGGCTCTGGCAATTTGCAACAAGCGCGATGCGTTTGCCGAGTTTATTGATTACCTGAAGGATTATCTGGATGAGGCAAAGAAGATTCTTGGAGACTTTGATGTAAATCAGGCTTCTCAGGTTATGTCTGCCCTGCTGGACAATAAGCAGGAGATCTCTGCTGTGCTGGCAAAAGATAAAAAGGAATAAACACTTTTAGAGGTGGGTTGGAGGGAATTTTAATATGGCTACAAGAAGTAAACCGCTGAAGCTATGGGATGCTGAGAAGTTCAAGAACGTAAACCCAGTGTCTTTGAAATACTGGGATAGATATGAGACTGATATGGGCATCCGTGACCTCAGTCCGTCTACTGTTTACAATTATGAATCTGATTTCAAGCAGTGGATGATTTATGTTCTGGACAATCAGGGTAATGCCCCTGTGACGGAACTTGAGGAAGAGGATATCGAGGAATTTCTGTTCTACTGTAAGAAGCATGGAAACAACTCTGCTCGTATGAAACGGCGTATGAGTACAATTTCTGCGCTATATCGGTATCTTCGCAAGAAGAAAATTATCAAAGAAAATCCGATGGAGTTCATTGACCGACCGACCAAGGACGTGGCTGTTGTGAAGCAGACATACCTTACACCGGACGAGGTTAAGTTGATGCGAGAGAAGCTGAACGCTATGGTTGAATCTGCGACCACCGTTCACATGAAGGATAATGCGATGACGTTGCGTCTGTACGCACTGTTCTCACTGTCCACGATGGCTCGTGTCAATGCTGTGCGAAATACACTCTGGAAGTCTATCGATTATGAGAACCGCATGGTGCATGACGTTCTGGAAAAGGAAGGCAAAATTGTTGACCTGATGTTCAGCAAGGAAGTTTCTGAGCTTTTGAAAGAACTGAAAGAGTATCGCACTGAGCATGATATTGAGGATGGTGGCTATGTGTTCGTTGGTACGAAAATCAATGGCGCATGGATGCCGATTACCTCAAGCACTGCCGGTGACTGGTGTAAGAAGATTGGCGAGATGATTGATGAGCCAACGCTGCATCCGCATGATTTCCGGCACAGTGGTGCTACTCTGTTGAAGAATGCCGGTATGAGTCTGGAGGACGTATCTTCCCTGCTTAACCATGCTGGTACGGATGTGACAAACAAGTATTACATCAAGAAGGATACGACCAAGATTCAGTCCGCAAAGGATCGGTTTGAGATTTGAGGTGGAATGAATGGGAAGTCTTGCTTCTTCGTATACGAACTTTGATGATTTACTGGCCGGTGTGGTTAGCGGCGTTCAAGACATCCTTGAAGGTGTTGCGCCGGAAATTGAAACGAGACTACAAGCGAGCATTGTAGAAAACGTACACTCGAAGAGTGGACGGTCTGACGGAATCGAAAGCAAAAAAAATATCGTAAGTAGCGTTACTACTGATAATAATGTTGTGACCATGACGGTAAAGGATGTTGCAAGACCGCAGGAATCGTGGTGTAAAACACCATTCAGAGAAGGAGATAATGCAGCCTTAGAAGGAACAATGTTTGCTAATTGGATTGAGCATGGCTTGTGGATGGATATTGCAGAGTGGAATCGAATGGGACGACCGAAGGAAAATAAACCAAGGCGTCCTGCACGTCCATTTATTTCAAAAGTCCAAGTTGAAGCGGCTATGATCGTAAAAACCGCATTACATGAATTGTAATATCACAATTTATTTGGAAAATTTGAATGAGAGGAGGCTGGCTTGAAGAAGCTGGCCGCTTCTCTTTTTTATTTTGAAAGGAATTGTTGAAAATGGAAAAGAGAGGTGACCAACAGTATGGATGAAAAAGAAAATACTGGCACAGAGTCTTCTGCCGTAACAGCCATTAAGGTCAAGGTTGTTATTGACACAAATAAAAAAGAATTAGACCAGCAATTTAATTCTGTTAAGGAGCATTATAAAGAAAAACCAGTAAAAATTGCTTTTGGAGTAAATCAAAACGACACTATCCGTAATATAAATGATGCACTTGATAAGGTAGTCAAGAGTGGAAAACTAAAAACTCCAAAGGTCACGCTTGATGTCAAAATCGACCAGAGTAAAGTGACTGCACAGCTTAAAAAGGCTATGCAATCTGCGGCAAAGCAGACAGTTAATGTTGATACCGGAAAGTCTGGTTCCACGAAGATTGATACTACTGGTGCTTCAGAGATTAAACAATTAGAAAAATTTGTTGAGCAAGCAAAAGCAAAAACTATCGAATGGAAGAGTTCAATTAAAGGAACTACGGAAGAAGCAAAAAAATTAAGTTCCAATCTTCAGAACATAGTAGACCAAATCAATGCCCTTGATAAAGACCATACTTCAAAAGGATATGCGTCTGGTGTAAATGGTTTAAAGACAAGCTTCAATATCGCAAAAGAACAGGTTTCTGATTATACAAAAGAATATCAAAAGCTCGAACGGCAAGCTACTTCTACTCTTGACAATATTCATAAACAGCAAACGAAGTTAAAGGCTCATGGTATTAGTAGTTTTGACAGGCAGATTTCTGGTTATGGCAATGACCAAGACGGAAGTTTTGAAGCTCGTTTTAGAAATCTTGATAAATTAAATCCACAGTCCAAAGAGTATGCTGAGACACTTAGTAAAATTCTTGTTGACTGGGAGAAAATAAATATCCAGATCAACGAGGCCATTAAAGCCGAGGGAAATCTAAGTGTGTCCGCAACTGCACGGCAAAAGAGAATAGAAGATGTGGCCGATTCGATTCAAGGATTGCGTAATGTTGCAATGGGCTCCGATGTTGCAAAAAACAAAGAGTTAAAAAAGTATGCTTTTGGCGATACAACAAAGAATGCAGACTCCGGTGCGTTACATGACCTTGATATTAGTCTTAAAAATTTAAAAGCGGTTCAAAACAATCCAACAGAATTTATTAAACAGTTGCAGGCACTTGAGAATGAACTTGGAAATGTTTCTCAAAAACTGACAGAGTATAAGAAAAAATTTCAAGAAAGCACGAGTACAACAAATGAGTCAACGAATCTTCGTAACCTTGTTACAACTATAAATAAGTACGAGGAGACTCTAAATAATCTTGACAAGAGGCAAGACTTAAAGAAACGTCTATATGATATTCGAGATGCAGCAGAAGCACAATCCAAGCCGTTTAATGTTCTGAGTAATGAGTTTGCAGAACTGAAAATCGACATGGAGAACGCTGGTATAGCCGCTGAAACGCTTGGTCAAAAACTATCTCGTCTGTTCAAGGAACATTTCCAGACCGCCATCGCTATGGCTGGCGTTGCAATGGTCAAACAAGGTCTGCGAGAGGTTTATGATAATGTCGTAGAGATAGACGATGCTATGGTAGAGTTACGCAAGGTCACAAACGAAAGTGAAAATGCGTACTCGCAGTTCTCTGATCGTGCGGCAAAAACCGCTCGTGATTTGGGTGCATCAATTTCTGATTATATTAGTGCAACAGCCGACTGGTCTCGTCTTGGATATAATATGCCTGATGCAGAGGAACTTGCACGTGTAAGCACTCTATTGAAGAATGTTGGCGATGGTATTGAAAGTGTTACTGATGCATCGTCTTACATGACTTCTGTTTTGAAAGGTTTCGACCTTGTTGCGGAGGATGCTCAAAAGGTAGCTGACCTTGTTAATGAAGTTGCGAACAACGAACCTGCGAGTGCAGAAGATATCCTTGAAATATTAACTCGTAGCGGCGCAGCATTACATGAAGCCGGAAATGATCTTGATCAGGCAGTTGCGCTTGGTGTGGCTATGAACTCTGTTACCCAAAATGCGGAGTCCACTGGCCAAACATTAAAGACTGTAAGTATGTATCTAAGAGCCGCCAAGACAGATTTGACTGCAATGGGAGAATCTACAGACGGGTGTGCGAATTCTGTTTCCGAGCTTCGTAGTGAATTAAAGAAGCTTACTGGTGTTGATATCATGGCAGATGCCGCTGGAACTCAATTCAAGAGTACCTACGACATTTTGATGGAGATTTCTAAAGTCTGGGGCAAGTTGACTGATGTTGATCGTGCAAATGTTACGGAGCTTCTTGGTGGCAAGCGCAATGCAAACAGTGTTTCAGCCGTATTATCCCAATTCCAGATTGCAGAAAAATCAATGAAGGATGCTGCCAACAGTGCTGGTTCTGCGGCAAAAGAAAATGAAGTCTATCTTACCAGTATTACTGGTAAGTTGAACCAGCTTGACAGTGCATTCCAACAGTTCAGTAAAGACCTGCTTGACAGTTCTTTGATTAAATTCTTTGTAGACTTCGCGACTGCTACTGTTGACATTGCTGATGGTGCAGTTAAAGCCGCAGGCGCATTACCTACTTTGACAGCCGCCATCTCTGGCGTGTTGTCTGTAATGCAGATGAGCGGAAAGCTCAAAAATGGTGCGGGTAAAGTTAATATGCCCTCTTATATTTGTTGCGTATAAAATATAGGATGCGGCACCATGTAAAAATAAAATAGCCCCTAGAGTGCTGGGAAACCCTAAGAGCCATATCGCCTATATTTATATAATGTAGGAATCGAAAGATAGAAACAAGGATATGGATGCTATATGCTGAGATAAAAGCTCGGTTTTATCGTATTATCAAAATATGGTAATAATCGAGTGCTAAGTAGCGTTTACAATGGGCGGTCAGCAGCCGATCCACTCCTCTATTATATAATGTAGGAGGGTGGAAGGTTCATCGACTAAAAAGGGTCAGTGAGCAACCACTGGAAGGATAGTCAGTTCTGGACGAAAGTTCAGAGGTCCACCTCAGACGTAACCAGACGACTTAAAGAAGTAGGTGGAAACGAGGAGACGTGCTATTCTCTGGCGCGATATAAATAGGAGAAAACAAAATATTCGTTGACTACATACGATATTCTGGCTATAATATAAGTACAATCGCGTATCCAAAATATACGGAGGTATTTTATTATGGCACGTCCTAAAGGAAGCAAGAATAAAGCAAAGGTTCTCGATGGCGTCGATTACGCAGCGCAGATTGCTGAAAAGAATACTGCCGCAGAATCTATTGCTCAGGAGATTGCAACTATTGGTAATGATATCGCTACACTGAATGCCCAGCGTAAGGCAAAAGAAGCAGAGTTGAAAAAACTCAACAAAGAGATTGTAAAACTCGAAAAGAAAAAGGCTGATGCCGATGAAAAGATTGCCGCAGAGCTGAATCGCAAAAAGGCAGAAGATATTGTTGCCAATGCACTGGCCAGCGGTATGACTGCTGAAGAAATCGCTGAACTTCTGAAATAACTGCTGTGCAGCCATCATAATGAACAAGCCCGACTTCCCTATTACTGGGAGGCCGGGCGTTTACCATTTATAAAGGAGAATTATTATGAAGATTGAAATTGAAGCAAAAGAACTCACTGCCCTTCTTGATTACATTAAAGAACAGAGAAAACCTATTGGAAACGCTGATGATTTGGCGAAAGTAATCAAAGAAAAATTACCTGAAAAGACAAAGAAGCTAATGGAATCAAGTGAACGATTTGTAAAAACTTCTTCGGTCAATTCAGGCAATTCAATCAACTGGAAGTGTTAATTTTCGTAGGTTAACACTCCAGCCTTTTCCAAGACAGATAGGATGATGTTATTGGATGCAGCAATTGCGATAGCCACAGATTCTGTCAGAATTTCATCTTGATCCTTATTGCTAAAATCAATAGATTCAATAACATGCTTTATTTCTTTATCTGTTTCCTCAGAAAGAATCTTATTAAACTCTTCTCTAGTCATTGTAGCCTCCTCCTTTCTTCTAGTCTTTATTTAAGTCTACCACAAAAAGACAAAAAGTAAAGAGAATAGGAGTTCACATTTGACGGAGAATGTTAGAACTCATATCCGCACGCTTTGCACTTAAACTGCTTGTGTGCCTTTCTCGACCATACGCCCCAAACCGCTATATCCACAGTCTTGTCAAAGCCGGAGATTTTCTCCAAATCAGGACAATGGCATACTGGGCAAGTGGGCTTGTACTGAGCGAGGCGAGCTTCTTCTTCAAGTTGAGCGCGGGCTTGTTTGTTTTCCTTTTCTGCGGAGTCAAGATTAACACCCCACATTTTTTTAGGAGGGTTGTGTCTAGGATTTCTATTTAACCAATCTTCTCTTTCTTTGTTGGTCATTTTATTCCATGCACTGATTGATATAAGTTGACTTGAGCAAAACGGGCAAAAGCCATAATTTAAATCGGCATATTTGTTACACCAATGACAGTATCCTATCTTTTTCATAACTCTCTCCTCATAAAAGTAGATTGGTATTAACTTTCTTTTCTACTAATGGAACAGATACGACATCTAGCATTTGGGACACAATAATCAAGAAATTTTTGCGTTTAGTTGCAGTTTACAATCAGTGTAAAGAAGCGGCAAACGGAGCAAGGCCTTCTATTAGTAATCTTACCACAGCTTTAATCCAAAGTAAAGTTCAAGCAGATGGAGCCGAGGGTGCAACAAACAAGTTGTCACTCAGTATGTTGTTGCTTCGGGCACGAGCTATTTTACTTAATGCCGCATTAAGCGCTGGCATTGGTTTTGCACTGTCGTGGATAACAAAGAAATTTGTTGAATATTCTCATCGTATTGACACTGCGGCCACGAAATCCAAGGAAGCCGCCGATGCTGCGCAGAGCACCACTTCCTCTTTAAAGGATTTGGTCAGTGCTTATGAAGAACTTGGCGACAAGTCTGGTTGGGATACCGAGGACTTTGACCAAGCAAAAGACATTCAGGCAGAGATTCTTGATCTTGCGAAAAAACAAGGAACGCTTGATGAAGACAAACTTAGCAAACTTAATCTGCAGAATGGCAAGTACGAGGAACAGCTTGGTTTACTTCAGGATATTACAGCGGAGCAGTTGGAGGCATCTCGTTATGAGTTGACCCAAAACAAAGACGCTCAAGGCGACAAGCTTGTTGATACGGCCAAGAAGAACAATCGGACTCATTACATTACCGTTTGGTCGGCTCCTGAAATGGATATGGGTGACCAGATTAAAAATGCTGGCATTGATATTTTTAATAAGTTCGGTGGTTATGGACCTGACGATTTAAAAGATGCAGATTCTATTGTTAACTATTATAATGAGGTCGGTAAAGCATTAAAATATGTCATTGATAATACCACTGAGGCGGAGCGAGCTGCCGGTGGAACATATCATAGTCTGTACCAATTCTTGCTTGATGAACAAACCGCTTTACGTGACGATGTAGATTCTTATAATGATTCTACGGATGCCATCAACAACAATACGAATGCTCGTAGAGAGCTTCAAGCTGTAGATTTTTGGCAGAATGACAATAACAACAGTATGGATGTCAGTTTTACTTTCGATAAAGTAAATTCTGCTGTTCAAACTCTGGAAGATACAATTGATGGATTTGATGCAAGTAAGCTGAATGAACTCTTGTGGGGTACAAACGAAGGATTGTCAGACGAGCAAGCGCAAGCTCTCGCAAATCTTCGTAAAGCTCTGACTGACATGGACTTCTCTGCTGACACAAACGGTGTGAATGCGTTTATCCAAGCACTTGTTCAAGTTGGTATTGTAGCTCAGTCTTCTGCAAATGGTGTTGACGCATTGGCTGCTGGCGCACAGAAGATGGAAGATATTTCTTCCAAAATGGATGAAATACAGTCTGCGTATAAAGCTTCTACCAGTGCAATGGAAGAGTACAATCAGTATGGATACATGAGTCTCGATTCTCTTCAGTCTTTACTGACGATGAACAACGAGTATCTGAATTGTCTTGAGCTTGTTAATGGTAAGCTCCAGATAAATAAACAGAGTTATGCCGAGTTACTTGCTGCTGAATACGCAGAAGCTGCGGCAACAATTCTGTCTAACGCACAACACGAGGTCGCAAACCTTACTGCCGATGACACAGCTGAAAGTACTGATGACCTAAAAGAGAAAACAGAGGCTGAAAAGACTGCTCTTGAGAATCTTCTCCCCGCTCTGAAAAATGCTACTGCGGCCACCGCAACATATAGTGCTGCTCAAGAGTTTGCGAACGAAGTCGAAAAAGCTGGCGAACGTGGTGTCGATCCTGCAAAGCTAGAGGAAATCACGAACCGCACAAACACTCAGCTTTCTCTGTTGTACACCAATATGAATGCTGCTTTAAAGGGCGGTCAAAAACTTACAAATCAGCTTAACGGCTTTCCTACCGGCAAGACAAACAAGAACAATAAATCTACCGCGAAGTCTGTATCTGATATTGCATCTGCATTTGATACCTTAACAAAGGCGATGAAAGAATATAACCAATATGGTTATATCAGTGCGGATACGATGAAATCACTGATTGGTGTCGATGATAAGTTTACTGCTTGCTTAACTGAGCAAAATGGGAAACTTGAGCTTAACACCGAAAAATTCCGCACTTTTGTCAGAGCACAGCTTGAGGAAGCAAATGCAGCTAATGATGGTGGCAAGTCTGCTGGCGAGATGAAGAAGATTCTCGACTGGTTGAACTCTAGTGTCGATTCTGAAACCATTTCATTCGAGCAACTGACAGATGCCATCAAGGGCTACGGCACTGCGATGGATGAAGCCAAGGAAAAGACAGACGCTATAAAATCCGCATTTTCTGATCTTTACGATGTTGGCACGCAGAAAAAGGATAACGACTTTGGCTTCTTGGATATGGATGCCATTGAGAAGCAGTATCAGGCTGTTCGTAATCTGTATGAAAACACAGACCTATTTACAAATCCAAAATATGCTAGTGCCCTGAATTCCGAAACCGGAGAAGTTGACTACAACAGCGATGCATTTAAACAGATGTTTGCAGATCATCTGAAAGAACTTGCGGCGTCTGCCCGTGAGACCGGTGGTGCTGCTGGAGAATATCTTGCACAAGGTTTTGAAGATGCTGCTGCCAAGATTGCAAACAACGTGATGAGCATTCGTGAGTGCATTGATGGAATTGGTTCTTCTTTGAATTATGCAACCGACAGGATTGATCATTTTCAAAGTGGTTTCTCCGATATCTCTGATATCGTCACTCAGTACAATACTTATGGTGGCCTAAGTATCGACAATTATCAGAAGCTGATGAGTTTCGATGATGATTACATTAAGTGTTTGAGTCTCGAAGGTAATCAGCTGAAGTTCAATACAGAAGCATATAAGGAACTTTTCATTGCAAAACTGAACGCAATGATTGATGAGTATGATGCCGCAGATGAAACAAAAGCACTTGCTCAACGTCTTCGTGAATTAAGAGATGTTGCTATTGCATCCGGTGATGGCTTTACAAGCGCAGAAGATAAGGCTAAAAACTTCGAGACAACACTCGGAAATATTAAGAGCCTCCTAAGTGACCTAATTGGTGTATTTGAAAAGTTCAACGAGATCAAATCGAATGACCTAAAGATTCAGGGTGATGCTTGGATTGACGTTATCGATAAACGAATTAAAGCCCTTAACGAAGAGAATGATGCACAGGAACGAGCAATAGAACTGGCAAAACTTCAGGATGAATACGAGCGTGCAAAGGCCAATAAGACTGTCCATGTATATGGCGGCAGAGGTCAGGGCTTCGTATGGAAAGCAGATGAAAATGCCGTTCGTGAAGCTGGGCAAAACCTATCTGACAAGAAACGCGAGTATAAGAAGAAAGATGAAATTGACAGGTTAAACAAGCTCAAGGATAAAGTTCAGGAAGCCAATAATCTTATCGGCACCAGTTGGGATGATTATCAGAAGAAGCTAAAATACACCGCAGAGTTCGAGGCCATGACCTTTGAGCAAATGGAAGGTCACTATGATGGCTTTAAGAATAGTATCCTAGACAATATGCGCGATATTCAGTCTGCTACTAATGTCAGTGATGCTATTACAAATCTCGAAAAACTAATTAATACTCTTAAAACGCTTAACGACGTTATAACATTTTTCACTTCTGGCGGTGTAAGCACTGATGGCGGTGGAATCTTTGGTTTGTTCCGCAATTTGAAGAACATGTTCACTGGCGAAAACGGTGACTTTGATCTTGGTGGCGGTCTCAAGAAGATGTTCGATGGCGCAGCCAAGGTGGTTTCTGACGGTTGGAACTAGATCACTGGTAAGAACAGGGCTGGTTCTGCCGCACTAAAATCGGGCACCACTGCGACATTGGATATCCTTGGCAACACAATAAAAGTGAATACCGGCGATATTCAGCGTGTATCTGGTGGATTCTTTGAGAGACTGGTTGGTGCTGCGAAAGACAATCTTGGCAGTATCGGTAAGTTCTTCTCAGGTGCATAGACATCTATCTCTGAGAAAACCGGGTTGATGTTTAGTGACATTGGTTCGTTCTTCACAGAAGGATTTGGTCTGCTGAACAGTCAGACAGGACTTGGTCTTGGTGGCATTGTTGAGACAATCGGAAGTATGTTTGGCCCAATTGCGGCTGGCGCACAGTCTATCGGTAGTGCCATCTCGTCTGGCGTTGTAAGCTTCTTCCCTTCTATCTTCGCCGGACTTGGTACTCTGGTGACGAGCGTTGGCAGTGCCATGGCCGCTATGATGCAAGCGATTGCTGCCGCTCTTTCTTCCATTCCTATTGCTGGTTGGATTGCTGCCGCCGCAGCTGTTGCAGGCGCTGTTGCTCTGATTGCTACGATTGCTTCAATTGCAAGTAATGTTTCCAGTACACAGATTGATGAACCTACTCCCGCATTCCAAGCAAAGAAATATGCAAAAGGTACTCGTGGCGTTAAGAAGGGCCAGATTGCAAACGTTGATGAAAAGGGCGAAGAGCTGATTGTTCGTAACCCAGATCAGGGACGCATGACCTATCTTGAAAAGGGTGACGGTGTTATTCCTGCAAAGGAAACCGACAACCTGATGGCGATTGGTGCTAACCCAGAGGGCTGGCTGGCAAAGGGCTTGGCCGAAGTGACTGGTAGTGCCGCTGCCGGTGCTGGTATGAGTGCCCAAGGTCCGAATGCTCAATTGAGTGGTGCCGCAGCTGCCGCAGCCGCTGGCGTTGGCTCAATTTTCGAGAGCGAGTATGATGAGATCCTTGGTGATACAAACGAGTTCATGTCTGGACTCTCTGATATTTTCAAGAAGAGTGATAATCCGATCATTGCTGCCGTTCAAAGCATGATTTATATGGCCACTAAGACTGTATATCGTATGTCTACGGTCGGTAAGATTAACTCTTCTAAGACAGTGACAGAATCCACCAGCAACACAAAGAAGGCGGCCCAGAGCCAAATTTCGTCTATGACGAGCAACTTTGAGTCTAGCTGGAAATCTGTAGCTGGCGAGCTCGGTCTGGACACAAAGGATATTGAAGAAACCAGCAAAAAGATGTCTGAGAAGATGAATGAGCTGGTAAACAATACCTTTGATGCGCTGAACGAAAACACCGGCCTTAGCGCCGAGCAGGTTGAAGATGTCACCAACACGATGTTCGATTCGCTGCAAAAGATTTATACTAGCGGATGGAACAGCCTTGCTTCAACTTCTGGCGATATGTCTAAGGAGATTGCGGATAAGCTGAATGCGTCTTATAAGTCTTCTGTTGATAGTACAAATAAGGCCATGAACGAGATCTTCAAGGCATTCGGTCACAGCTGGAGTAAGGTTGGCGGCGGTGTAAAAACCCTGAGCACCAATGTTCAAAAGACAATGGAGCAGGCATGGGCTGACACCAGTCAAGACACCCAGAAGCTGATGTATGATATGCGTGCGTGCTTTGACAATAGTTGGAGCATGAATGAGGCTGGCGTAACTCATCTGGCAGACATGACCGAGCAAACCATTGGCGGTGCTTATGACGAGATCACCTCTGATGCCGCAAATACGTTTGGCAATGGCGGTTCTCTGCCCACTGAGACGGATAACGCATGGGCGAATGTTGAGCCTGGCGCAAAGGACATTAACACCAATCTGACTTGGATGATGGACCAGTCTTACAACGCCATCAAGGCCGGATGTGAAGCTGCCGTTACATCGATTAAAAACGATTTGGCGACCACAGGCGATGCATTTGAAGCCGTTGGTAAGAAGGCTGCTGATACTTCTGCCGCAATCAGTGAAGCAAGTCAAAAAGCACAACAGAGCACACAGCAGAATACCGGTCTAAGCAAGGGCGTGACAGCCGCTGCTGGTGCTGGTATCGGTGCTGCCGTTGGTTCATTCCTTGGGCCTCTGGGTGCAATTGGCGGTGCTGCAATTGGCGGTTTCTTTGGCAGTCTGTTTGGCCATGCAAATGGTCTGAAGTCTGCTAAGTTCCCCCACATGGCTAACGTTGACGAGCAGGGTCCTGAGATGCTGGTTCGTCAGCCGCAATCTGGGCGCTATACCTATCTTGAAACCGGCGACGGTGTTGTCCCTGCTGATATCACCTCTCGCCTGTTCGAGATGGGTGGCAACCCTGACGCATGGTTCCAGAAGCAGATGGCAAAGTACGGTTCTCAGCCGATTGTTCAGGGCGGCGGCGGAGATGTTACAACTTCGATTGGCGATATTATTATCACGAATCCTGTTGGCAGCTCTGATGCTCTGGCAAATGAAATCAAACAGAAGTTACCGACTAAGGTTGCTCAAATGCAAAGCAAGCGGTAAGTAATAGTTTATACAGCCGATACCACTAGGATAGCCTAGCAGGTCGGCTTTTATTTTTGATTAGGAGGAATAGGATGGCAGATAAATCAGTAACTGATGTGCTGGCCGAAGTGGTGACTTCTGCCGCCGAACACGCCGTAAAGAACGCAAAATTTGACGTGTCCGCCTATGGAGTGATTACAGAAAAAGAAGACCAGCACTATAAAATCGCTGTATTCGGTGGCGAGTACGGCATTGTAACAAACCATGACTATATTGTAGGCCAGAAGGTTGTTGTGACTGCATTGCAGGGCAACTTCCGTAACTTGATCGTATCGGAGAGTAATACCAGCGTTGAGATTTTGACAGTGAAATCTCTGGTGACCGGTGTCGATAGCTTGAACGCCGAGTTTGAGTCGATGAAAGACAAATCCCAGCAGACAGAAGACACCGTTCAAGATCAGCTAAAGAATACGATCAATACTTGGTACAGGAATGGTCATCCGCATACATACAACTATCCTGCTTCAGATTGGAAGACAGATGAAGAGAAACAAGCACACGTCAACGACATCTACTATGATAAAAGGACTGGCATTTGCTATCGCTGGGTATATGATCAGGATAAGCAGCAGTATTTCTGGATGGAAATTGTGGATGCCGGTGTTATCAATGCACTGTCGATGGCAACATCCGCACGAGATCTTGCGACAGAAAAAGTTCGTGTTTTTACTGATACACCGACTGCTCCATACGATGTGAATGATCTATGGATTTATGGCGGTGTTGGTGGTGCATTGTATATCTGTATTACTGCGAGAGGTGAAACCGAAAAATGGACATTCAGCGACTGGGCTGTTGCGACAAAGTACACGGATGATACGACCGCAAACGCAGCGGTTGAACGTGTTGGCGCTCTTGAGACAAAAGAAGCCGACGATGTAGCTAGTCTGTGGCGCTCGATGAATGGCTTCAATGATAATTTTGGTGGTTTTACAAACAAAGACTATACCGCCACAAAGAAACAAGTATATGACAACAAAAGTAACATTGAGAAAAATGCTTCTGATATTACTTCGTTGAGGACAGACCTTGATGACGCAAAAACAGCTGAATCCAACCATCATCAGGATTTAACACGCAAGATTTCGGCTGCGAATACGAACATCTCGACCTTGAAAACGAACGTATCAGATATCAATAAAACGATTTCAGAAATCACTGTTGATAATTTTCTGGTCGCACTGAATCTGGCCGTGAATACCAACGGTGAGCTTTGCTATATATCGAAGGATAATTCGGAGGTGATAACTTGAAACCAATTCTATCTAAAATCGGCGCATTTGATGCCACAAAGGATCATACATTTCAGTTTGCCGCATACGCAGACATTGATATCATTGCTCTTATCGTCTTCGATACTCCGACGGGCAGCATTTTGCAGGGTGATACGCTTTCAAAAGGCGTGTATAAGTTTGGCACATTCCCAGCCGGTGGTACTGGTCTGGCGCGATATTTTACGATTCCGGCAGGCACGTTTGAGAACCGCAAAGATCCGTACTATATGATTATTCGCTGCCGACTGAAGGGTACAAATCTGTTTTCTGAATACTCGGACAAGCTGTTATTCTATTGCCACGAGGAACCGACAGTCAAACTGAATGACCTGAGCTCTTCTGGTGTGACTACTATCCCCTACCCTTCTTATTCCTTTGAGTTCTCTTACAAGTACAAGGTATCAGAGGGTGAATCCGTAAATCGTTATGAGTTCTGGCTTTATGATGCGAATCGCGAGCTGTTGAAAAAATCTGTGAGCTACTATTACCGCGACTCATTGAAGGGGTTCCAGATCGATGGACTCGACAACCATACCCTGTATTATCTGAGAGCGACGGCAGAATCTGTTGGCGGCTATCAGCTGGATACCGGTTTACAGGCATTCCGAACTGATTATCCAGAGTATGTGGATGATGTAGAATTCACCGTGCAGAACAACTACCGTATGGCAAATATCAGTATGCACGCACAGTATTTCCTGACAAGGAGCAGCGGTGCAAATGCCCTGCGAATCAAGCGACGTAAGAAAGGTGCAGGCATCTGGACTTCGCTTTATCAGGAAGAGATCGATATGAACCACGTTATTATGAAGATGGGCTGGTCGAACCTGCACATCAATAAAACGACTGGTCAGCCGATGGGCAACTATAAAGCGGTGACTTCGGACTATATCGACAAGGATCGAGTTCTTTCTTTCCAGTTCAAATCTGAGGATAAGGCGTTCTGTTTGATTGCATATACCGCTGACAGGAAGTTCATCAAGGCATCGAGTGATTTTGCATCGACCGACGAATTCAGAAGTTCCAGAGAGTATAAGGAGTGGTTCTCTGAGACCTTCCTGAACAACATGAAATATTATCGTGTTGAGGTATCGGCAACAAAGAATCAGGATTTGGAGACAAAAGACTTCAATGATTTTTACATGTACAGCGCTGACGATGGCTATGTGATGATCGATTATACTGACCTGTATGCCATTGGCCGTAAAACGGATTACGAGTACGCCGTAGCTCCCGTTGCAAATGGCATTGAGCTTGGTTACGCAAAGGCCAGCGTTGTGAGCGACTTTGACGGTGCAGTGATCACTGACGGCAATAAGACCTATCATATCTTCCTTGAGCCGAAGGTGGATAGTGTTGAGAAGGTGCGTTCTGCTACAGTTGTTGAGACGATGGGAAGTAAGTATCCGTATCTGTTTGCTGGCAGTGAAGCCAACTACTACAGCGGCCACTTCTCTGGTGTCGGCATCCGTTTTGATAACACAATGAAAGACTTTGATATCAATGGCGGTAATGCGTTCCGTGATGAACTGAGCGAATGGCTGACCAATGGCAGCGCAAAGCTGTTGAAGATGTTTGATGGCCGTAGATGGCTGATGGGTATCAATGGCAATGTGTCTATCTCCTGCTCTGACCACTACGACAAGGGCGTACTGGAATTCGATTTTGTGGAGCTCGGTGACGCAGAGAGTGAGAGCGACATGTATAACAATGGGCTGAGTGATTATCAGCCGGGAGGCAGCGTATGACATATCTTCCGACTGACGCAGACCTGGCGCTATTGAACAATCATTCGTCTAATATCTACTGTCGCATTGATATGCTGAACAAGGATTTTCTTACGATCGACAGCTTAGAAGGACTTGTGATCGACGGTTCTGTCTCCATTGACTCCGAGTCTGACGTGCGGCGAACCTTTAATGTGACCCTGTATCTGGGTAAGAAGAGCGGCATTTCCAGCCTGACGGAAGAGGATTGGATCAGTAAAAATGTGCGTGTATTCATTGGTCTGTCAGGAAGAGGAATGTCAAAAATCAGCGGCTCCAAGAGCATCGACGAGATGATTCAGGCAAATGCGGATTATCAGCTCGTTGAAAAGAATTATGATGATTTGATTCAGGACATCACAAACAGAGGCTATGCAAAATACGGTAATATCGACAACCTGAATCGAGATGTGCTGGTGTAGACACGAGCCAATATCTCAAAGTATCATACGTTCTTTGATCAGATCAATGACGGCACGCCACCAGATGATCCAGCTGAAGCAGAGGAATGGTACACCAAACTTGGTGATTACTCTACAGTTTTGGGAAGTGATGACCCAATTTGTCAAGATGGTCCTTATATCGCATTTACACCGATGCTGCAGACCAAAGACGGACTTGTGCCGCTTGTGGAGGATGATATCTGGGCTTATCTGGATGCTGTGGCAACAAAAGCGAAGTCAATGAGCGGCGGTCTCTCCCCTGCCAATATCCTTGAGGTAGATAAATCAGGCATCGATAGTTTCGTGTATGGTAACAAAATGCATGTCCATGGGATGATTGCTGCTGTTGAAGGTATGGTTCTGAACGGAGTTACGCTTGGTAAGGTGGATGTTTCTGCTATTGCCGGTTAGAGCGAGGACGAACTAAGGGAGACCTACGGAAAAACCAGTGTGTTTGCAGGACATTCCATGCACGACATTCAGGCAGAAGTGATTGACACAAAGACCGCGCTGAATGAGCTGTATAACGACCTGTTCCTTAGCTATTCCAATTCAGCCGACAGTTCTTATGTTGATGGTGTAAAAATCTATTGGTACAACGAGGGGTGCTATACATTTACATCCAATGGCTTTACATATAGCGCAACAGAAAATACTGTGCAGGCAAGCTGTGTTGATTTGGTTTCTCGTATCAACGGAGACTTGGGTGGACAGCTGGTTGGTGGCACACATCGCATAGAGAAAGGCACTCGTATCGGTGATGCTATCTGGGCGGTACTGAGAGACGAGACGGAGTTTAAGAAATATTCTATCGACTATTGGAGCCGCACTGTTCCACACGACTTGGATTACGATACTGGCTCGACTGTTTGGGATATTCTATCAGAACTGCGTGACCTGTATTACCCGTTTGAGATGTACTTTGACGATGATACGTTTGTGTGCCGTGAGATTCCCAGTGGATTTGACGACCCGCCTGTGCTTGACCCAGAAGTGTTCGAGAAGCTTGTGACCAACGATGGCGAATCTGCTACGGTGGATTATTCCGCAGTCAGAAACTGTGTTGAAGTGTTTGGCGCGACGATTGAAGCGGATGGAGCCGCCACTGTAAAGGGCTGGTCTGGCGCAAACAAGACGATCAATCTTGTATTAGACGCAACCGAATCAACATGGAAAAGTGAAACGAAAGTGTCTTTTGTGGCCCCTGCAAACGTTGAAGCCGCCAAGACGGACAAAAATGGCAACGTGACAAGTGGCGCAATGACGGTCGTGCTGACATTTACATGGAAGTACAAAGACAAAGATGGCAATGAGAAAGTTGAGTCTAAGACGAAAACCAGTACACTGTATCGTTCTCTGACTGATGCCAATGGTTCAGATGTCATTCAAGACCCCGGGTGTATTAAGGCTACAAAGTATTATGTTCTCCAGTGGAATCCAAATACTGGCCGCATCTACTTTTTGGGTCAACAGCAGAGCCACGCTATGGCAAAACTAGTGGACGAAATCCCGGCCACCAAAGAGATCGAAGCTCAAAAATCAGAGGATAACTGCGACAACATGGCTTTTATCTGTGTGAATGACCCGAACAATATTGATGACCTGTACAATGCACGGTTATCCATTGAAAAGATCGGTCGTAGAACTGAGATTTTATCGGGCGGAGATTACGAGAATTACACCACAGATGACGCAGCCATGGAAGTTTGTCAATACGAACTATAGAAGCGTGCCCGCCTGACAGATGGCCTGAGTGTGACCACACGACTGGTTCCGTGGCTCAATGTGAATGAAAAGATCCAGTATGCTGCCAAATATCTGGGCGGCAAGACCCCTGTGGATTGGATCATCAAGAGCATCTCTATGAATCTGGGCGAAGGCACGATGTCGCTTTCTTTGAGCCGCTATTACCCCTATTACACTTATATCGTAAACAACAAATATACGTTCTATCAGGACAATTTGTTTGATAAATATTTCCCCGAATTAACTGCCACTACGGCAGATGAACAATAAGAGAGGAGTGAGCAAATGGCACTATCTTTTGGAGAATCTAAGCGGTTGGCTGCGAAAAAAGCCGCAAGCCCCGCAAATGTTTCTGTTGATGATATAGATGTCGCAACTCTGGAATTAAATGACGAAGAGCAAATTGCCGTGTATGATGACAACGGAGAAGAGACATTTGAGCGTAGTGGCAATTATATTTGGTTTGCTGATTACTCTGATGACCAGTGGTCTTACATCGACAAAAACAAAGACATTCAGCTGGATGCCAATCAGATCAATATCACACAGGAATCCAACTCTCAGGTTATTCCGTTTGAAATGCCGCGTTACTACGATGGTATCGACCTGCTTCAGATGACGATTCAGATCCACTACCTGAATGCGGACAGAGAGGAGAATTACGCCTCCCCTATCAACGTGAGCTACAGCAACACCAAAATCCGCTTCTACTGGCTGGTGGCAAATGACGCTACCGCAAAAGAGGGCGAACTGCAGTTTGAGATCATGGCATCCGGTGCTGTGAATGTTCCGAATACAAGCACCACCAAGAGCTATCTGTGGCGCACCCGCCCGAATGGTCGACTGAATGTGCTGAAATCGCTGACTGGCAAGCAGATGGTTGACCCGACCGGAAATGACTGGTATACCCAGTTCCTGGCAACAATGAGTCAGAAGGTTGGCGAAGCACAGGTTGCTGCATCCGCCGCCGAGAAGAGCGCACAGGACGCAAAGAATGCAGTTGCAAGCGTGGACGAAAAGCTGGCGCAGTTCTATAAGAAGGACGAGGTTGACGGCTTTGTTACGATGCTGCGCGGCGAGATTGCTGCTGTTGATGGTCTGGCGAACTTTAATGTGCAGTATGATAACGACACCCGTACCCTGACATTCCTGAACGGCGCTGACGAGATCACAAAGATCAAGTTGAATACCGATCCCTCTGCTGAGTGGGTGAGTATGTACAACGGCATTGTGGATAATAAAATCACCACTGCCGTAACCCCTGTTCAGACTGAGCTGACTGAATATAAGACCGCAAATGATGCCGCCGTGCAAGAGCTGAAGGATAGTGTTGGCGACCTGCCGGAGACCTTGAAGTCTTCCTATTATAATAAGGAAGCTACTGACGCGCTGCTTGACAAGAAAGCAGACAAGACGACCGTTGACGTGCTCTCCAGCGACGTGAGCGGCCTGAAGAATACGGTGGGCGGCATTCAGACTTCTGTTGATCTGGCAAATGCGGATATCGCTAAGATTCAGGAGACACTGAAGGACTTTAAGCCCGATGAGAACTCTGGCCGCGAGTACGATATCACTTATGAAGATTCCAAGCTGAACCTGTTGGAGAACGGCACGATCAAGACCACTGTTATCATTGAAGGTGGCGGTGGTGGCGGTGGCAGCACCTCTACGATCACCATTGAGCGTATTGGCGAGTCTTCTATCGCTGTTGTTAAGGGCGACATCGCAACTGTCGAGTTCAACTTTACTTCTGTGGATAACTCTGGCGAAGATACGGGTGATGCTACCGGCGTATGGTACGTTGGCAACACAAAGGTCGCAACTTCGACTGTTTACCAGGGCAAGAACAGCTTTGATATCACTCAGTATCTGCACAATGGCGACAACAAGATCAAATTGCAGGTCACTGACTCCGTTGGCAGCATGGGTTCAAAGACTTGGAATATCAATATTGTCGAGTTTTATCTGGAGAGTATCTTCGATGATTCTCTGGTTTATAGTGGTGAGGTTACTTTCCGCTTTACTCCATACGGAAATATCAATAAGGACGTTTCCTTTACTCTGGATGGCAAAAAGCTTGGTAGTGTTACAACTGCGGTTACCGGCAGACAGATGACCTATGCGATTCCGGCACAGAAACACGGCGCTCACCTGCTGGAAGTGACCATGACTGCAAATATCAATGGCAAAGCTGTGACCAGTAACACCATTTATAAAGATATCATGTGGGCAGAGGAAGGCAATAACACACCGATCATCAGCTGCGCCACAAAGGAGTTCACCGCAAAACAGTATAGTACCACCGGCATTGTTTACACTGTCTATAACCCGGCCTCTTCTACTGCAAGCATTACGCTTGAAGTTGACGGCATTAAGACTTCTACACTGACTGTTGGTCGTACTGCTCAGACTTGGAGCTTTAAATCTTCTGATATTGGCACCCACACTCTGACCATTACTTGTGGCGCTACCATCAAGAGCATCACCGCAAAGATCGAAGACCTGGGCATTACCATTGAGCCCGTTAAGACCGGCCTGATGCTGGACTTTAACCCCGCTGGCCGCAGCAACGCAGATGTGAACCGCCTGTGGAGCTCCGGCAGCAATAAGATGACTGTCAGCGACAACTTTGACTGGGTGAACGGTGGCTACCAGATCGACGAAGATGGCGACACTTATTTCTGTGTCAAGGCTGGCACGACCGCCACCATCAGCTATAAGCTTTTCGCAGACGATGCAAAGAAGAGCGGCAAGAATTTTAAGCTGGTGTTTAAGACAACGAACGTTCGCAACTATGATGCTACTGCCGTGACTTGCTTGAATGGCGGCGTTGGTCTGAGTATTCAAGCTCAGAAAGTTACGCTGACCAGCCATCAGAACAGTATTGATTTGCCCATCTGTGAGGACGATTTCCTCGAGTTCGAGTTTAATATTTTGCCCGACAAGCAGTTCCGTGAGATGGTTCTGTGGTGTGATGGTATTCCCTGCCGTGTTGAACTGTATGATACCAGCGACAGCTTTACTCAGGCTGCTCCCGTTGGCATTACCATTGGCTCTGACGATTGTGACGTTATTGTGTACCGCATGAAGAGCTACGGCATGAACCTGACAGATGATGAGATTCTGGACAACTTTATTGCCGATGCGAAGAACGCCGAAGAGATGGTCTCTCGCTACATGCGCAACGATATTACCGACGCAAGCGGCGAACTGACCCCTGACTTGCTGGCTGAGAAGTGTCCTGACCTGCGTATCATCAAGATCTCTGCACCCACTTTCACCACCGGCAAGAAGAACGAGGTTGCCAACACAACGATCCAGCAGATCTATAAGAATGGCCGCGCCAAGGAAGACAACTGGACTGCTACCGGCTCCCACAAGGGCCAAGGCACCAGCTCTGACCACTACGGCGATTCTGCCCGAAACATTGATATCAACTGCAATGGCGGCTTTACCTTTGGCGACGACACCACCGGCGACACCTATGCACTGACCGAAAATAGCGTTCCTGAGAAGTATTTTAACATCAAAGTCAATGTTGCTTCTTCTGAGAATGCAAACAACTCCCTGCTGGCGGATGATTTCAATGAATTTAACCCCTATGTGCGTCAGGCCAAAAAGGATAATCCCAAAGTGCGTGATACCATGGCGTTCTATCCCTGTGTCGTGTTTATTCAGGAGACTGATACAACCAATGCGACTGTTTTTAACGATGGCCAGTGGCACTTCTATGCCTGCGGCGACATTGGTAACTCTAAGAAGAACAGCGACACCATGGGCATGGACCCCGAGAACCACAAGGAGTTCATCGTTGAGATCGACAACAACGCCGATGAGCAGACCCGCTTCCTGAGCGGCGATTTCTCGCAGGAAACTTGGGACGGCGACCATTCCTTTGAGTTCCGTTACAGCAATCCTGCCTGCACTGAGGAAGAGATCGAGGACGGCAAACAGGCGTGGATCACAGCTCAGAACTGGGTGGTGAATGCGGATGATGAGGAATTCAAGGCACATTTCAAGGATCACTTCGATCTGGATTCTGCTATTTTCCATTATCTGTTTACTGAGCGGCACACCATGGTTGATAACCGCGCAAAGAACGTGTTCCCGCACACCAGCGATCTGATTCACTGGGACTTCTGCTTTGACTACGATAACGATACCGCTATGGGCAATGATAACGAGGGTGGTCTGACTCTGACTTATGGCTACGAGGACACTGATACTATCGGCACAAAGAATGTGTTTAACGCTGCTGACTCCAAACTGTGGTGCAAGCTGCGTGACCTGTTCCCCGATGAGATAGCGGCGATGTTCCGCAACCGTGAGAATGCGCTGGCATGGAGTGCAACTCGTATTTTGAAAAAGTTCGAGGAATATCAGGATGTGAAGCCCGAAAAGCTTTGGATCATGGATATGCGGCGCAAATATTTCCGCACCTACGAAGATCCCACCATCAACACCACCAGCTATCTGCCCATGATGCATGGCAACAAGCGGCATCAGCGTCGGCAGTTCCAGCGCTATCAGGAAAAGTACATGGCATCCAAGTATTCCGGTTCTGCCGCAACCAGTGATGATATGACCATTCGTGGTTATACTCCTACCAACTGGACTGGCGTGAAGCCGGATGGCACCTTCCATATCACACCCTACGCTGATACCTACGTCTCTGTTCTGTACGGCTCCAACCCTGTGAAGGTGCGTGGCAAGCGCGGACAGACCTACACGATTGAATGCCCCATCACCGCAATGAACGATACTGAAGTTTATATCTATAACGCTTCTATTATTCAGAGCATTGGTGATATCTCTGGCTTCTATCCAGGCTATGTTGACTTTAGCCATGGTGTTAAGCTGACAGAGCTGAAAGTTGGTTCCGGTGTGAGCGGCTATAAGAATACGAACATGACCGACTTCGCTGTTGGTAATAACACTCTGCTGGAACATTTGAACCTGCAGAACGTGCCGAACCTGAAAAAGTCTATTGGTCTGACCGGATGCACAAGCCTGACAGAGTTCTATGCTGACGGCTCTGGTATTACCGGTGTCTCTTTTGCAAGCGGCGGCAAGATTAAAATCGCCCACCTGCCTGCAATTGCCAGCTTGACCGCAAAGAACCTGAATTATCTGACTGACCTGACAATTGAGGATTACACCAATATCACTACGCTGACCGTTGAGAAGTGTGCAACTATCGATCTGAAAGATATGCTGGGCAAGTGCACCAACCTGAACCGTGTGCGTATTACCGGTATTGATTGGGAACTGGCTGATACTTCCCTGCTGAATCGCCTGTACGCAATGAGCGGTCTGGATGAAAATGGCTACAACACTGATAATTCCGTTGTGGAAGGCAAAGTGCATGTGCCTATCATCCGTGAACGTGAGAAGCTACTGTACACTGAGCGCTGGCCTGATTTGGAGATCACTTACAACACCATGATCAATCAGTACGCCTGGAAGTTCGTGAATAAGGATGGCGCTGTTCTGGATATTCAGTATATCGACAAGGGCGAGCGTGCAGTTGACCCTGTGACCCGCTCTGACAATCCGATCCCGACACCTACCTTCCCGAGTACCATCAGCACGGTGTTTACATTCAGCGGCTGGGATACCGAGTTTACTCCTGTCTTTGATAATCAGACCGTTACTGCTGTGTATGATGAATCAGTGCGCCAGTATCGGGTGCGCTATATGAATCGCGGCGCTGTGCTTCAGCAGACAACTGCTCCGTATGGCTCTATGGTTCTGTACAATGGCGACACTCCGACCTATACCAGTGAAGAGACTGCTTATAAGTATTATTTGTTCAGTGGCTGGGACAAGGGCGGCTATGTCAATGGCGATAAGGATATCAATGCTGTTTACGACATATGCGAATACGTCAGCGGCTATTTCAGAGACAAGCAGTTGAGTGACTTGCGCCCTGTTGAGATCTATGCCATGACCAAGGTGAATCTGGAGCAGAGTGTGGTTTCGGACAAGGACTCTATCACCATTAAGATGGGCAACGACTTCACCTTTAGCGACGTGGAAGAGAAGATCCTGTTCAACGAGCCGAAGATCTTTACTGGCAAGAATTATGTCGATACCGGCGTATCTCTGTTGTTTGAGGATCGTAGCTGGGTTATGGCACTGGACTATCGAATCGATGAAGATTCTGCCGCAAACTCTGTGATTGCTCAGTGCTTCCAGACCAACGGCATGAATGGTTTCCGCTTTTGGGTCAACAATGGCTCTAAGGTTGCATGGGGCACTGAATCCACATCCGGCGCACATCTTGGTTCTCGTGATATGATCGTTCTGCGCCATACCAAGGGCGAAAATGGTATTCACGTTTATGCGGCAAATACCACTGCTGCCGAGATTGGCTATATTCAGCTGAACCGTACTCGCACCACACAGACGAATGCTACTCTGGTATTTGGTTGTGCTAAGGCAGACGACGGTGCTTACGAGCGTTACGCAAAGGGCACAATCTACTGGGGTAAGCTCTGGTATACCGATCTGGGTGACGCTGCCTGCCGGAAGTTGGCCGCATGGACACATGAAGACTTCACTTTCGAGGCTTGTGGCTTTAAACGGTATTACCTGAGCGACAATTCCAACAAGCGTTGTTCTATTAGCTTTATTCAGGCTGGACTGCTTGGTCAGAAGATGGCTCTGAATACTGGTTCCACCAACACTGGCGGCTGGGCAGATGCGAATATCCGTACATTCCTTGACGGTCGTATTTTGAATGCTCTTCCGATTGGTTGGCAACAGATCATCAAACAGGTCAAGGTTGGCAGTACCATTGGCGATAAGAGCAGCGAAGTTGTAACTGCGGATAGTTATTTCTATCTGCCCTCTGTGGCCGAATTGTTCCCCTCTCAGAATGTTGAGCCTTATATTTACGAAGGTACGGCAATCAGCTTTATGACTGATAATACCAGCCGCATCTGCAATGACGAAAATGGCAATCCCGCTGCATATTGGACACGAAGCCCGAATGCTCAATATGGCAGCTATTTCTGGTCTGTGACTGTGACTGGTGAATATTACGGATTTACCCCTGCAAATAACGAACAGGGTATCCGCCTGATGTTCAGCGTTTAAGGAGGTGTTGAGAGTGTACTATAAGGTATTGAAAAATGGCCGGGTGATCGATGCTCTTGACCACCTGCGCTTTGTAAAGTATCAGCCCAAGCACGACATTATGGTGAACTGCACGGAGGATGATGCACAGGGAATTATCAGCAGTGACGGCAATCATATCTGGCATGTGGATGGGTATTATCTCATTCCCTGCCCAGAGTATGACACCGTGGAACTGCAGGAAATTGACCTGTATGAATATGAGCAGCTGAAAGCCTTGGGTGGTAAAACACCTGAGGCTATTATTGATGCTTACACTTTGAGTTTGATTCAAGGAGGGCTGCTATGAGTGACGAGAAGAAGTATAGCGAGTTCGTTGAGAGTATGCATCGGCTGTACAATGGCGGAATGATTCAGGACAAGCTCCTGGACAATCTGTTTGCTGGACACAAAATCTCAAAGGACGAGTATCTGTATATCATCAGGAAGGAGGTGTGATATGTATACCTTTTTGATCAATGAGGATAATACACTGACCGTAAGCAAGCGGGAACGCATTATGGAACGCAGTAAGCAGGTGGATACTCTCCATTTTCTGGCTGACACTACATATAAGGGTGTTGACATGAGTGAATTCACCGTGATGCTTGAGTACGTTCTGCCCATCAGCAAGCGATATAAGACAGAGATTCTGGAGAAATCAGAAGAGCTTTATAAGAACAAGCTGGAGTATAAGCTGCCTATCGACACCAACCTGACCAATGAGCCGGGCGATATTCAGATCCAGCTGACATTTGTTGATGTGACAATGGATACCGATGGCACGACTGTTCAGCATGTGCGGAAGGTTGGCCCTGGCGTGATTACTGTTGTTCCGATCCAGAATTGGAGCGACATTGTTCCTGATGAGGCCCTGGGCGCACTTGACCAGCGCATTATCGCACTGAATGCACAAATCAAGGCATTGAGTGATCGTAACAACGCTATCCTGGATGGTAAGGCTGATGACCTGAGCTACAACGAAGACCATACCCTGCAGCTGCTGGCCAACGGTAAGCCCATCGGTAGTGCGGTCAAGATTACTCAGGAGAGCGTCGAAACTGAAGACGGTAGTTTGCGGGTGGTTCCGTTCTAAGCCATCCGCTTCTTTTATAAGGAGGCAAAGATGGCACAGGCTAAATATTCCAAGCTTGGATATGGTAACGCCGAAGATGTAGAAGCTGCGATTGCACTGGGAATGTTGGACGGCAGGGATATGATCATCACAAAGGATTCCTCGGAGTTCATGTATGTGCGCGATGACCTATCCGTTCAAAAGATTCGTCCTCGCAATCGTTGTTTCGCCAGCGTTACTGAAGCAAACGAGCAATTAAATGAGACGGAAGACACTTATGCAGGTCAAACCGTTATGGTGAAAGACGAAAATGGTAAATATGCTCCGTGGATCGTTCAACAAAGCGAAGCCACGGGGCTTTTTTCTATTGAACCTTTTTACGTTGAGCCGACAAATTTTGTTTGGCAAGAGTTTTAAGAAAGAGAGGCAAAAAAATGGCAAATGTAAGTTTTGGTTATGGTTCAAAAGCTAGTTATGACAAGTTGGAAACCAAGGACGCAAATACTCTATACTTTATTACAGACACACGTCAAATTTTCAAGGGTACAGATGAGTACACCAAGAGCTGCAAGCTGGTGAGTGTTCTGCCTGCAAGCGGCCAGATTCAGGGTCTGTTGTATATCCGTATGACTGACTATACCTTCCACATCTGGAATGGCACTGAGTTCGTACAGCTGAATCGCCCCATTGTGACTGAGATTCCCAATGCGGATGCAAGCGACGACAATCTGCCCACCACCAAGGCTGTGGCCGACTATGTGAATGCAAAAATCGCCGCAACCGAGGGCAAGGAAGGTCTATTTGTTACGGATGTCACCTACTCCCCCGCTACCGGCACTCTGAGTGTGGCAAAGAACGGTGCTCCTGTTCCCACCGTGATGAGCGGCCTAACCCATAATCCAACATACGATGCTGAAACCCGCACCATCAAGCTGCCTGTGTTTGGCGGCGATGAGCTGGTGATCAATCTGGGTAAGGATTTGGTTGTGAAGACCGGTACTTACAACACAAAGACACATGAGATCGAGCTGACTATCACCACTGGCGAGGTCGTGAAGATCCCTGTTGGCGCTCTGATCGATATCTATGTTGGTGTGGCTACTTCTACTGCTGAGGTTAGTGTTTCTAGTGATAACAAGATCTCGGTCAATGTGCGTGTGTCCACCAAAGGCAATAACAGCATCACCGTTGAGGAGGATGGTCTGTATGTTGCAGTGCCAGACGCTTATACCAAGGCTGAGGCAGACGAGAAGATCAAGGTTGTTGATGATAAGCTGACTGAACACACTAAGGATACTGTAAAGCATATCACTGCTGACGAGCGCAAGGCATGGAATGCAAAACCCACTCAGGACGAGCTGGCTGCTGCGAAGGCTGAGGCAATCTCTACTGCCGCTGCTGATGCAACCACTAAGGCCGACAACGCTCTGGCTGCCGCTAAGACATATGCAGATGGTCTGAACACCACCATGGATGGCCGTGTACAGGTGCTGGAAGGCGCTATCACCTGGAAATCCATTGATGGCTAATTGATTTGTTTCACCACATGGCAATGACGCTGTGTGGTGAATCTTATTAAGCAAAGGAGTTGAGTATGGCAAATTTATCATTACGCGAGGTCGCACAGTCTCAGCTGGATCAAGCTCCTGTGATTGACGGCCAACTGATCGTATGTACTGATACTGGAAGCACTTATCGAGATATCGGCACAAGACGAATTCAAATCAGCAAAGACTTGGAGATCGTAAGCTCGCTTCCGCTGGCTCCTTTGTCTAATAAGATTTACTACCTGCGTCCAGACAGCTTGTATGTTTATAGTGGCGATGACTGGATTCTTTTGAACCCATCAAAATTCACACTGGAAGCAGACAAAAATGCGGTCAATGGCGAAGTTAATATCAATCTAATCCTGAACGGTACAGCGCAGGATAAAATCAAAATCGCTGGCGGTGGTGTGACCACAGTGACAACTGGAGAGACGGGCGATATCACGATTGATACCCCGCACCCGGATGAACTGCTGGCTGCACTGACGAATGAAGAGATCGATGCGATCACTGGCGGTATGGTCGATGATAGCGGCAATCCCCTGCCTACGCCGCAGGTTGTGGTGGATGCGACACTGACTGTATCTGGACGTGCTGCTGATGCTAAGGTAACTGGTACAAGGATCTCTGAGGCGTTAAATATCGCAAAATCGGCTGATGCTGGGCTGACCAATGTACGCACCGAGCTGGACAAGTTGAAGCTGGATTCTGTTGCTGTGGACAAGACTATGACAAAAGAGAATTTCGCCGCTGATGCCAAAGCTGTTGGTGATGCTCTGACGGGGAAAGCAAATGCAGAACACAACCACGATGACCGCTATTATACAGAAGACGAAATCAATGTAAAGCTCTCAAAGAAAAGCGATGATAGTCACACCCATGACGAGCGGTACTACCAGCAGAATGAGATCGACGAAAAGCTGAAGGTAAAGGCAAATACGATCAATATCCACACACTGACTATTCCGACTACAAGTTAGCTTATTGACGACACAGTGGATCGATATTCAAAGTATATTGACCTCGACATCGACGGGATCACCTCAAAGGATGTTATTTCTATCAGCGTGACACCGGCTAGTGCAAAGGTTGCCTCTTATGCTCAATTTGCAAACCCTGAGACCTTTGATGGATATGTGCGTCTGAGAGCTGTATCAGTTCCAACGACTGCGATTACAGCTCAGTATTATATCGTGCAAGGTGGCGGACAAACAGATAGCGGCAGTGGTACAGTTGTTGAAGGGTATACCAAGGCACAGGTGGATAATAAGATAGCGGCGGCAATCAAGGTGGCCAAAGAAGAACAGAAGCTGCTTGATCACCCTGTTGGAAGTATTTATCAAAGCGTAGAACCGACAAGCCCTGCTGAATTGTTTGGAGGAGAGTGGCAGAAAATTGAGGATCGTATGTTGATTGCTGCAAGCAGTACGTATCCTGTTAAGAGTACGGGTGGAGAGGCGACACATACGTTGACAATTGACGAGATGCCAAAACATAGGCATTCTTTGGATAGTCTTAGTTATAGTGCTGGTCCAAGCGAAATTGACACTAATGGAAATGGTGTAGGTTATAAAAAGAGCCCTACATATCCTATTTATGCATCAACTTACGCTGGCGGCGATGCTGCTCATAATAATATGCCGCCTTATTACGCTGTCTACACTTGGCTTCGCACCGCATAACAACACTACAAAAGGAGGATTACAAAGTATGGCAATCGGGAACTTAAATATCGCAGGGGGGGGGGTTAGAAGCATACCCTATTGGATCGATTTATATGAGTTTTAATTCTACTGAACCAAGTATACTGTTTGGTGGAACATAGGAAAGAATCAAAGATAGATTTATTTTAGCAGCTGGAGATAGCTATACGGCTGGAGAGACTGGTGGCGAGGCGACACATGAACATACGATTTCAAAAACAAACAAAGTGTATGCACAAATCGGTAACCAAGCTCAGACTGCAATGTTTGAAGCAGGAGATACTTTTGGTAAGATTTATTCTCATAGTTCCGCACAATGTTATACGTGGACGCACAATAGCGATGCAGCTTCTACGAATTCAGATGTAAATTCAACGCCTGTTCGTGGCACGTCCGATCCTGCCTCTTCCATGCCGCCCTACTTGGTCGCTTATATGTGGTATCGTACCGCATAATTGTGGCAATTTTCACTGCTAAAACATTTGTTTTATAAGGAGGATTATATGGCGCTAGGAGAAATGAATAGCGGGAACAAAACGCTCCCTGAATGGAGTGAAGTGCAGAATAAACCATCTGAATTTAACCCTGCCACTCACATACATAATGACCTTTACCCTGAAGGAGATAATCGAAATGATAATACGTCTCCGTCTGATTATTATGGCGTTGATAGAAACGACTATAACGGTCGGCTGATTTTTCGTGGTTTGAAGCTTAGTGACAAAATTGGGCTATCAAGTGGTCATTCATGTGCGTTTTTAATTGGTTTATCTTCTTGGTACGATGACACAGGCGGCGGTTCCTTTGAATTCGCTTTTAGCAATGGTAACATTTACTATCGTCAAGGCACAACTTCATAGGGCGACTGGAAGAAAATTGCTACAGCTTAAAGGAGGTATGAATTATGGCTTTAGGAAATATGAATATTGGTGTCGATAGTGAGTTCATTTCGTCCAACCTCAATACGATTCTTACCCCCCCCCCCCCAGATTCTGACGAAGTTGTGATGAACACAAGTGTAGCCGGGTATCACCGTAAGCCATTGAGCGCATTGTGGAGCTGGATTAAGAGTAAGATGGATGATGAAATTATCACTATCACAAAGAGCATTACCATAACAACAGACTGGCAAGATACAGGAATCAAAGGGAATGATATTCCTGGATTTGGTACATATGCGGTACAGTTTTATGGTGGTGATCCAACGATAAGTATCTGGGGAGATTATTTTTCAGGTATTATGTCGTGGTATAACGGTGAAACAAACGGTGGTAATGCAGACGAAATATCGCTTCATTGTGCAGGCCATGCTCGAAATGGTCAATTATTTTATCTTAGAACATTGCGTCATAGTCGAGGTGGTGATGATTTGACATTGCAAATTAAAGGAAGTTCTGCTGCGTCGAGTGCTGATATTTTTACATTTAAATTCCGCAAACTGATATAAACAACGCATTGCAAATAAAAACGTTTTATAAGGAGGCGATCACATATCGATGAATGACGAAAAGAAAAGTTGGCTAGACAGGGCGGGTGCGGTTCACCTCTGGAAAACGATCGAGGCTATACTCGGTACAAAGGTAGATAAAATCGAAGGATTCGGCCTGTCCAGCAACGACTATACAACAGAAGAAAAAAATAAGCTTGCTAGTTTAAGCGACCCAAAGCCAGCCACCACTGAAAACAATGGTTTGATGAGCTCGGCTGATAAGGCAAAGCTGGATGGTATTGAAGCCGGAGCTAACAATTATACTCACCCGGTATACGAAGCAAAACAGGCTGGACTATATCGTATCAGTGTTGATAATACAGGCCATGTGGCAACAGCAGATAAAATGACAAGTGAAGAGTTGGCTGCAGAGGGTGTCTCCCCTGTTGACCACACGCACGACCTATGGGAATTGGCAGATACACTAGAGGCGAGCGCTGATGCTGTTGAGGATGCCGATACTGTTATGGTTGGCGCTACAGTTACGAGCAATGGCAGTGCATCTACGAAGTATACACGCAGACCGCTGGCTACTTTGTGGAACTGGATCAAGAGTAAAACGGATGCACTATATGCTGCGGCGGGACATACACACAATTACGCTGGTTCTACTGAACCGGGTGGTGATGCGCTGAATGCGATGAAGTTAAATGGATACGATCTTAGTATGTATGGGAGCGCAAATTATTAGAATGCGATTCCTCGAATTGACGATGCTGGTGTTATGGAAACGGGCAAATATCTTGACTTTCATTCTACGGATGATAGAGATACGGATTACAATGTTCGTATGGTATCTTATGACGATGGTACGTTAGACGTTATTAAAGCAGCAGGACAACCTGCTACAATTACAGCAAATCTAAATGGCACTGCAAATTTTGCTTCTCAAACACTATTTGATAAAGCACAGTGGGTAAGTTTAACGAGCCTCGACCAAAACACATGGTATCCGGTTGTCAGTATGAACAGTATTCCATATAGTGGACTGCATCATATCAAATGCAACGTCCAACTAAATAGCGGCTCAAAACCATCTTGGAGTACCCATGGCGGTGGATTTACTGTAAATCTTGACTTGTTAGTCACTGCATATGGTTGGGGTACGACAAGTGGACAAAGTATCCTTTTGGATAACTCATATGGTTAGACTTCGTCAAACGCAAATCCAGCAGGATATAGTCAAATGGGGAATGGCTCTGTTGCAGTATTCTGGCTTCGTGGTGGTGGTCAATATAGACTTTATGCAGATTGGGATGCTGACTGGACTGTTAAAACCAGCACATACACTAACAGTGAGCAAAGCGTTTCCCCTACAACGTCTTATCCAGGTGTAAGTATAAATCGTTCTACTATTACAGCGCATATAGACGGGGGAGTTATTGATTACAATGATGGAAACAAAGCAATTCGAATCGGTTACTCAGGTAGTGGTCTTACAACTTCAAATTTAAACTATATTGCAGGCTACACAGACGATGGCACGAAGATCAAGGACGTTAATAAGGATGTTCTGAAAAGTTGGTTAGGAAATGGTGTCACCGCATCTGGCTCTAATTACGTCCGCTTTGGTAACGGCACCCAGATATGTTAGGGTTCATGTGGCAATAACTCATTTTCTAGTTTTGGCGCAGCTTTTGCCAACACAGATTATCGCATTGGTATGAGTGAATGGAAAAGTAGCAGCTGGGAAAACTATGCAATTGGCGGTAAATCAACCACTGGTGTTACTCTGCGAAGTGAAAATAATACGATGGAATATATTGCAATTGGACGATGGAAGTAAGAGGTGATATATATGGATGAAATGAAAGAAATCGAAAAGAATGAGGAGACAGAAGCACCAAGCGAAACCCCTAGCAAGCCAGCAGAAGAACCACCTATTCTTCCCTCTATTGAAGATATTATAATTGGCTATCATGTAAAGAAGCCAGTGGAAACACAAGCAGAATGTGACGTGTATAGTGTTGTTGTTGCCGCCGTGACAAAACATAACGAGACTGCGGTGTCTGGTGATTACTACTGGATGATTGCTGATTTAGACGACTGTTATGAAGTACAACAGCACGAACCGGTTCCTTCAGAGGATATGAAGCTTGAATCTCTTAAAACAAGTAAAATATCCCAGTCAAAAATTGCTCTCTCTACCTTCCTGTCTCTGCATCCAATCCAATGGTCTGATGGCAAGTATTACAGTGTCACCAGCGAGAAGCAAGCTCTTCTTACAAGCAACCTTTCCCTATATCAGATCTCTACAGCCGCCGGGCAGCCTTTTAAACTGACATGGAATTCTACCGGTGATGAATGTGTAGAGTGGACTTATGATGATCTAGCCGCTTTGGCACTGGCGATTGGTGTGTATGTGAAGCCCTTCGTATCTCATCAGCAGGAATTGGAGATTGGTATCAAGGCATGTGCGACAAGTGCAGAGGTAGACGCTATTGAAATCGGTTATGATGCTGTACTGGCAGAATATCTGGATCTTCACGCAGATAAGGATGTGACCGAATGAGCAACAAACTTCGTGAACTAATCAAATGTGGCATCCTCTTTTTGATCGGAGGATGCCTTTATTATTGCATCGAAATTCTGTGGCGCGGGCACTCTCATTGGACGATGGCCGTTGTCGGTGGCATCTGCTTTCTTGTGATCGGTGGACTGAATAACTATATTCCATGGGAAATGCCGCTTTGGAAACAGGCTGGTATTGGAGCGCTCTTTGTGACTGCTATGGAACTTGTGGTAGGTATCCCGCTGAATCTGATGCTTGGCCTGCATATCTGGGACTACTCTTCCCTGCCATTCAATTTGTTGGGCCAAATCTGCCTACCGTTCACAGTGCTATGGTTCTTCCTTGCTCTACTGTGCATCTTTGTTGATGACTGGCTGCGTCACATTCTATTCCACGAAGAGAGCCCGCATTATCATTGGCGTACTGTATGTGATGGCGGAAAACGCACATAAAGAGAAAGAGCCCCTGTGACGATGGCTACATCACAGAGACTCTAACTCACGCAACAACTCATAGGAAATGAGTCCGTACTTGCCCGATGGAGGGTTTGTACAGCTCTCACTATATCACGTTGATAGAATTTTGTCAATTGAAAGGAGGAATTATGGCGCAGGAAATATTAAAGCCGCTGTTATTAGACGAGACAGGCAAAGAAATCGTGACGGCACTAAACGCAATTGTTACACAGCTGACCGCGATCAATGAAACACTGAAAGCCAAAAACACAGACAGTGGTACGAATGGTGGTGAGAAGACATGATAGGAAGTTTGAATGCCGCACCTCACGTCTATTCTTTTACCATACAACAGCTGTAGACCATGTTACTGAGCATCTGTGGTGGCATCACCGCTATTTCAGCCGCTATCGCTGTTATCATCAAGGCAATCAATCATGCGAAAGCACCAGATGACAAACAGAACGAGCGGCTGAATGCTCACGATGCAGAGCTTGAGAAGATCAATAGAAAACTAGGTGCAGACAAAGACAGGCTTGACCTGTTTCAATCCAAGCTGGTCTCCCTAGAAGAGCACCAGAAAGAAAACAGCATCACGTTGGAAGTACATGACCGCAAGATCCTCGAAGCAGAACAGCGTATCGGCCACAGTGAACAAGGCAACAATGTCACCATGAAGGCTCTGCTTGCACTCCTTAGCCACGGTATCGACGGCAATGCAATCGAGCCAATGAAGGAGGCCAAGGCTGCACTGGAAAACTATTTGATCGATGGTCAGAACACAAAGAATACTATGAACTAACCCGAGACTGCGTGTCCCGGGCTTTTTTTATTTTGGAGGTTTATTATGATGGATATTATCAATGAGCTGGTTTCTGTTATCGTCCGCCTGGTTATTGCTGGCGCTGGTACTGCCTTTATGGCCTACGGTATCCCCTATCTGAAAAAGATCGGCGTGTACAAGCTGGTGCAGATCGCTGTTCGTGCCGCAGAGAAGCTGGGTGCAACCGGCGCTATCGAAAAGGCCGACAAGAAGAAATACGTTATGGAGGCTCTGGAACGTCTGGGTGTGAAGATCACTCCGACCATTGAGACAATGATTGAGGCCGCCGTCAAAGAGATGGACATCCAGAACGATAAAATCAAGGACGAGTTCAAAAAGAATTGAAGGTGTGATGAAATGGGTATTATTACATACTCTATGAAGAAGGACTGGAATAAAAAGGTGTCAGCTCATTTTTCCGTCTATGAGTTCGCCTGCTCCGATAAGAGTGATACAGTTCTGATCGATAGCCAGCTGATTGAAGTGTTGGAACAGATTCGCGCTCACTTTGGCGCTCCCGTCCACATCAACTCCGGTTATCGAACTCCTGCTTATAATATTTCCATTGGTGGAAGCCCTAAGAGCCAGCATTGTAAAGGCACTGCCGCTGATATCTGGATCAAGGGTGTTGACCCGATTCAGATTGCGCTGTATGTGTCTTCCCTGCCCTACTTTGCTAAGAGTGGTGGCATTGGATATTACAGTCGCGCTGTGCTTACGAGTGGCTTTGTTCATGTTGATGTGCGCACCACACGCAGCCGCTGGATCAGTAAATCCGGCACGAAATATATCAGCGCAGCTAATCTCATGCCGACGATCAGACAGGGGGCGAAAGACGCTATGAACGGCGCTTCCTATGCTGTAACTGTACTACAACGGCATCTTGGTGTTAAGGCTGACGGCATCTTTGGCGCGAATACCAAGGCGAAGCTGATTGAGTATCAGAAAGGACACGGGCTGGCTGCAGATGGCATCTGTGGGCCTGCTACATGGGGTTCGTTTTGATTTGGTTGTTGACATCTAAATGTGTATAGGATATAGTGTATCTATTATGTGTGGAGGTGCGCTATGTCTATTATTGTACGTGGATGTAATATCGGGGAAGGTAGACCAAAAGTCATAATTCCAATCGTGGAAACAACTGAATCAAAGATCTTAGAACGCGCATTTGAGTTTTCAAAGCTCCGTACAGATTGTGTTGAGTGGCGTGTTGACTGGTTTGAGCAGTGTAATGATACTCGTTCTGTGGTATCTTGCTTGCAAAAGCTTCGTGTAGCGCTGAAGGATAAGCTCTTGCTGGTGACGTTCCGCACTAAAGATGAGGGTGGAGAGGTCTCTTTGTCGCATTCTGAGTATTTGGATTTCATCAACACGGTAATAGATACCGATTGTGCAGACCTTATTGATACAGAGTTCTTTACGGCTGGAAACAACATTAGTGAGCTGATAGATAATGCGCATTCTTCAGGGACTGTGGTTGTATGTTCAAGCCACGATTTTCAAAAGACGCCCGACAAAAGTGAGCTAGTATCACGTATGGTGAAAATGCAACAGGTCGGAGCTGATTTGCCAAAAGTGGCGGTCATGCCGCACGATAACACGGATGTGTTGACTCTATTGTCTGCTACGGTAGAAATGAGAAATAAACATCCTAACACTCCTATTATTACAATTAGCATGGGTAAACTTGGGGTTTCCAGCAGATTGTGTGGTGAAGTATTTGGCTCCGCTATGACATTCGCAAGCGCTGGAGATTCTAGCGCTCCAGGACAGATAAGTCTTGATATTATAAATTCGGTTCTTGACTCGATAACAGAATAAAAAACAGATGGGGTATTGATCCTTAATTGGACCAGTACCCCATTTTTTAGCTTTGATTATTTTATCGATTCAGATAGCCACTCTTTCCAACCATTGATTGTGCGAGGGCAATTATCTTGTTGTGCAACTATTTCATACAAAAGCGCTGCTAACTCATCGTCCGACAGATTACGAATCGCTTGAGCCTTATTAGCCGCCGGGTGTCTATGAAATATAAACGCGAGTGCAAGGTCAAGTATTTTTGGATTGTTCATTGTTCCACCTTATGAAATACAACTGGAGCATCCTCTATTTCCAAATCAGCGGCAATCACCATTGGCGACAACCACCTTAAAACCAACAGTCTATTCTCAGGCTCGTTCTTGGGACCTGTCCAGAAATGATGCCAGTGACCACGACGCATGTGAGGGCGCGGTGAGTTGTGAGTAGTGGGTTCAGAGTCGCTATCAGATGCCTTCGTTTTCTGTTGACGGATGGCTGCGCCGATTCTTTCGCCAACATCCCATTTACGAATCTCAGAATATTTATCTTTGATTACTTTGCCACGCTTTGTTACAGTTGCCTGTTCTTCATCTGGGGCAATCTCTGCGTTCTGTGCCAAAATATAAAGGACGACCTGCATGACTTGTTTGATAAACGTGATCGTCTCTTCATCTTTTGCGGGGTCTGCCTCTGCATACTTTTTCAGCTTTTTATTTCCTTTGGCGTGTTCAGCGAGCTGTTCATTTAACTTTTTGATACTGTTTTCAATGGTTCCGGCATCAAGGTCGATTGGATAAGTGAACGAATCCCCATTCTCAGAAAGGAACGTCAACTTCAAATCACGCTCATGCAGCTTAACATTATAATCAAGAGACACGAAGAAACCGTGAATCTTTTCATTGTCGAAATAAGTATTGGGCAACTCAACATAAAAACACTGATACGGGAGATGCATCAGAATATCGACAGGTATATCGATGTCATCCTTTTGTTCAAAGAGAAGGTCTTTTATATCTTTGTTGATAACATAGACTTCTTTACTGAGCCTCCACGGTGCCAAAACAGAAACGAGCTGCGCACATGTCACAACAGCGCTCACTTCATTCATCGACAAACGGCTAAGGTCATGCCCATCCGATACAACAGTCAGTGCGGCTTCGATTGGAGCATAACACCACTCAGGCCATGATACAGAACTTGCTGTACCATTCATATCATGGAATTCTTCCATCTCTTTCCACACGATAGGATATTGAGTAGTGAGAGCTCTGAGCATTTTAAGAGGGAGATAGATATCTTGTTTCATAATATTACCACGCCTTTGAATTGATATTGTAGTTGGGGAAGTAATCTGCAAGTTCTGCAGCGTCCAGATAAGCCTCCCAAGTTGCACGGGCCACAGCACGAGCTTGATCAGCGTCACGCAATTTAATTCTCCTTATGATTCGGATGTCCTCGATAGCGTCCTTCTCTTCTTGTGTTGTATCGGGGTCGCTACGATGTTTATCAAGCCACATAGATACCGGGAATTCATTCGTTTTGCTGTCATAGCCTTTGCGCTTCTTGAACTCTTCGATGATATCTCCACAGTCATAATACCTATCCATGAGCTGATTGTATTCTTCTGTGGCCTTGTTATACTTCTCGTGTGCCGCCTCTGATTTTTTGAGTAGACGATCGACGAGCTCTTGAAGTTCCTTAGTAGGAATGGTTTGAAATTCCTCCATGGTTGCGACCTCCATTCGGTTTTCTTTAACTCCATTATATCACATAGCGAACGCCATGACAAATAAAAAGGGCGCAGGTCGCCCTACGCCAATTGAAAAATTACTTATTCTTCATCTTCCAGATCATCGACCTCGTCATCTTCTGTACCAGGCACGATTGCCATCTCTTTCAAGCTTTCGTCCTGTTTGATAACATTAGTTTTATCGTACTGCTCTTGCTCTCCCATAACCGTATCCATAATAGCTGCAACTTGTTCGTGCATCTCATCTGTGATATGAGTATAGTATTTAAGAGTAACATCAATCTTGCCATGCCCTAAACGTTCCATAACATATCGAGGATTGACTCCCTTACTTGCAAGAATGGTAGCATGGGTGTGACGGAGATAGTGAAATTTAAAATCAAATCCAGCTTCTTTCTTACAAATACGAGCAAGAGTTTTATCAGAGCTGGTCACATACATTTCGCCGTTTGGTTTAACATTGATAAAATCATCAACGGTAATTAACACAGCTGGCTTCCCATAAAACTCTGGACGACGATCCATAACCTTGTTACTTCCCTTCCATCCAGCACCAAACAGCTCTTTATTTTTTGCGTATTTATTTTGAATGGCTTTCAGATAGTCGATTAGTTTTTGATTCATTTTTATACTGCGCAAAGAGTTTGGTGTTTTAGGATAGACAAGGCTCCATACTTTATCTTGGAATTGAAGCTGACACCCAACTTGAATAGTTTTATTGTCCCAGTCTATATCGCTGAATCGCAGTGCAAAGCACTCTCCCACACGAACACCGAGATATAAACCAAGTTGGTAAGCCGTGTATAGATTTGTTGACTGGAATCGTTTATCCATCCATTCGATTTGTGGCTGAGTATAATATCTTATCTCCTTGCCATACGCACGATAGTCTTTTGGCGGAGTCACATCGTCCATTGGGTTGGTTTTGATATATTTCTTTTTCTTTGCAAGAGCAAATAACACAAGAAGAAAATTATAAACACTGCGAACATAAGCCGCACTTAACCCTTGTTCAGAATGACCAGACATTTTATTTTTCTCTTCTTTAACTTTATAGTTGATGAATTTTTGAATTCGCTCAGTTGTAATTTGATACAGATAGTTTGAAGCAAATTCTGGTTCTATTTGATTTCTATAAAGCGACTTGTAGCGAACAATGGTTGTATATTTTCGAGTCAGCGGAGCCTCCTCTTCAATGAATTCTTCGTATAGTTGTTGCATTGTAATTTTTTGTTCTGCTTCTACATATTCACCTGTTTTAAGCAGTTCATTTTCTACAAGAGTCATTGCGGCAGCCGCTTCTTTCTTTGTGGCAAAGCCGCCTTTCTCTTTCTGCACACGCTTACCATTGACAGCACCAAGGTCAACTCGATACGACCACTTGTCGCCTCTTTTTCTAATGGTACCCATGATATCACTCCTTTGTTCACTTAGTCTATTCATCTGACTTGATTCTATCATGGCCGATGTTTGGTGTCAACGATTTGCCCACAATGGCGAATTTTCCCACCCCTGATTTTTCTAGGCCACAAGCCAACTTTCAGGCTTTTTGTGGGCAAGGTTTGAAAAAGAGGTCAAAACTGGTCAAATCAAAGGTTTTTGCCCACGATTTGCCCACATAACAAAAAAATCTGTTCTCAACCGATAAAAACAGTTAAGAACAGATTTGAACAGATTATCCTATGACCAACAGCAAAACTTGCGTTCTGAAATTGTATTTTTTAGCTTTTTTCGTTACAGCTCCACGTTGAAGTAGCGCTTCAGCAGGCCCTCGAAGCCGCGGCCATGACGAGCCTCGTCCTTTGCCATCTCATGGACGGTATCGTGGATCGCATCCAGGTTCAGGGCCTTTGCCTTCTTGGCCAGGTCCATCTTGCCGGAGCATGCGCCGCACTCAGCCTCAGCACGCATCATCAGGTTCTTCTTGGTGCTGTCGGTCACGACCTCGCCCAGCAGCTCAGCGAAACGGGATGCGTGGTCAGCCTCCTCGTAGGCATAGCGCTTGTAAGCCTCAGCGATCTCGGGGTAGCCCTCGCGCTCTGCCACACGGGCCATGGCCAGGTACATGCCGACCTCGCTGCACTCACCCTCAAAGTTTGCGCGCAGACCGTCAACGATCTCCTGAGGCACACCCTCAGCCTTGCCGATGCCGACCACATGCTCGGTCACATAGGTGTTGCCGGTCTTTTCGACAAATGCGGATGCAGGAGCCTTGCAGACAGGGCACTGCTCAGGGATAGAGCCTTCAGCGATATAACCACAGACGGTGCAAACATACTTTTTCATAAGAATATCCTCCATTGTTTTTCATTATGATCTTGGCCTCTCCTCTGGTACAGGGGGCCTTGCTTCTGAGCCTATTATAGCAATGATTCCTAGATTAGTCAAGACTAATTTTAAGAATTATTCCTATTTATTTTTAGACCTGCAGGTTGGCGCTGCTCGGAGCATCGGAACCGTTGGCAGCATCAAACTCGTAATCATTGCCGGGGAGGATGGCGTTGAGCAGGATGCCCACGATGGCGGCAATGGCCAGGCCGGACAGGTTGATGGAGACACCGCCCACAGCGAAGGTCAGACCGCCCACAGAGTTGAAGCCCAGCGCGCAGACCAGGATGACAGCGGCAACGATCAGGTTGCGGCTGTTGGTAAAGTCCACACGGTTCTCGACCACATTGCGGACACCGATCGCGGAGATCATTCCGTACAGCACAAAGCTGATGCCGCCAATGATGCCGGTGGGGATGGTGTTGATGACGGCCTCAAACTTGGGGCTGAAGCTCAGGATCACAGCCATCACAGCGGCAATGCGGATGACGAGCGGATCGTAGATGCGGCTCAGGGCCAGAACACCGGTGTTCTCACCGTAGGTAGTATTGGCGGGGCCGCCCAGCAGACCGGCCATGGCAGTGGCAAGGCCGTCGCCCATCAGGGTGCGGTTCAGGCCGGGATCATTGATATAGTTGTGGCCGACCGTAGCGCTGATGGCAGCGATATCGCCCACATGCTCCATCATGGTTGCCAGCGCAATGGGGATGATGGTGAACATTGCGCTGATGAACTCAGGGCTGCCGTCGATGGCAAACAGACCCATGTCGCTCTTGTGCAGGGGGATGCCGAACCAGTCGGCAGCAGCAATGGCCTCAAAGTTGACTGCACCAGTGACCAGAGCCACAGCATAGGAGACCAGCACACCGATCAGGATGGGCAGGATCTTGACCATGCCCTTGCCCCAGATGTTGCAGACAATAACGGTGCCCAGGGCCACAAAAGCCAGCAGCCAGTTGGACTCGCAGTTGGTGATGGCGGAGGGGGCCAGGATCAAACCAATAGAGATGATGATGGGGCCTGTGACCACCGGCGGGAAGAATTTCATAATGCGGCGGATGCCAAAGGTGGAGATGAGCAGGCTGACCAGCAGGTACAGAATGCCGGACAGTGCCACGCCCGCGCAGGCGTAGGGCAGCATTTTGGTATTGACAACGGTCAGGTTGCCGTCTGCGTCAGCCAGCATGGGGGCTACAATGGAAAAACCGCCCAGGTAAGCAAACGAGGAGCCAAGGAAGGCCGGGACCTTGCCCTTGGTGACAAGGTGGAACAGCAGGGTGCCCAGACCGGCACAGAGCAGAGTGGTGGAAACGCTCAGGCCGGTGAGCAGGGGCACCAGCACAGTTGCGCCGAACATGGCAAACATGTGCTGCAAGCCCAGGATCAGCATCCGTCCGGTGCCGAGCTGCCGGGCATCGTAAATGCCCTTGGAGTAATCGATCTTTTCACTCATAGAGAAGTTCTCCTTTCATCGCTGCCCAAAAAAAGAGGCATTGCCGCAGCAACGGCAGTGCCTCAATCTTCTGGAGCAGATTCAAAAAACGGGACCGGAAGGCAAAACACGCGCTCCGCAAAGTCGAACGAAACATTTTGCTCTCCCCTTCCCTGTCTGACTTTATAAAGTATACCAGAAACCCTGCCCGGATGCAATCCATTTGCCGCAGTTTCCCTCAGCTTTTTGGCCGGACATCTTGAAATATGCCCCTGTCCGCACTATAATATAACCTATTGAATTGATTTGTATTTCAAGAGGAATGTTATGATCTATCTGGATTATTCTGCAAACACCCCGGTGGATGCGCGGGTGTTGGAGCAGTTCTGTGCCGTGGAGCGCCGCTGCATCGGCAACGCCAACTCTCACCACCAGGCAGGCTCCGCCGCCAAGGCAGAGATCGATGCTGCCACCATCAAAATCGCCTCTCTGCTGGGCGTTCAGCCAGCCGAGATCATCTATACCTCCGGTGCCAGCGAAGCCAACAACTTTGCTTTAAAGGGGCTGGCCCGTCTCTCCCGCCATGCGGGCAGGCACATCATCTCCACTCCGCTGGAGCATTCTTCGGTCAGCGGCACCCTGACGGCATTACAGGAGCAGGGGTATGAGATTGACCTGCTGGACGTGAAGCAGGACGGTACTGTAGATCTTGAGCACCTGAAGGATCTGCTTCGCCCGGATACCATCTGCGTTGCCATAACGCTGGTGGACAGTGAACTGGGCGTGGTGCAGCCTGTACAGGAAATCGCCGCCATCCTGAAAGCATACCCTCACTGTCACCTGCATGTGGATGCGACCCAGGCTGTGGGCAAGATCCCCGTTTCTTTTGAGGGCGTGGATACCATGAGCCTGACGGCCCACAAATTCTACGGACTGAACGGCATCGGCCTGCTGATCAAGCGGCGGAATCTGGCGCTGGAGCCCCTCATCCATGGCGGCGAGAGCACCACCATCTACCGCAGCGGCACCCCCACTGTGGCGTTGGCCTCCTCTCTGGCCTGTGCGCTTGATCTCGCCGTCACTGACCTGCCCGGACGCGTTGACCATGTGGCAAAGCTGAATGCAGAGCTCCGTGCCGCCCTCAGCACATATCCGCTGGTGCGCATCAACAGCCCGGACCACGCCATCCCCCATGTGCTGAATCTGAGCGTCCGTAATGTCAAGGGCACCGTGTTCCAGCGGGAGCTGGATGCCAGGGGCGTATGCGTCTCGGTCAAATCGGCCTGCTCTTCGGACGGCCTGCCCTCCCGCGCCGTGTTTGCCGTGAGCCATGACCGGCGCAACGCGCTGTCCTCGTGGCGCATCAGCCTGAGCCACCTGACCACGGAACAGGAGATCACTGATTTTATGCAGGCGTTCGATGCCTGTTACAACGCCCTGACGCAATAAAAAGGAGTATTATGAAGCAAGATCCCCCCGCCGACCAGCAGCGAGGGGATCTTTTTTACTGTTTTTGAATGCCGAACAGTCTGCGCAGAATGCCGCGCAGCGCCTTGGGGCTTCGGATCACAACTACCTGCATATGCTCCCCGCCTTTCCGTTTTCTGGCCCATCCTATGCAGGCAGGGGCCGGAACGTTCCGGCAAGGGCAGCAGCGCTCAGTCTGCGATGGTCTCCACCACCACCAGCGCACCGCTGCGGGTGGAGATGGTGATGCAGTCCGACCCGGCAGCGTACTCGTTGCTGACGCCCAGCGGGTAGCTGGCGGTCAGCTCCGCATCGGTCAGCTCATAGTAGGAGCCGCGCTCGCACACGCCCTGCGCCCTGCCCTCCATCGGGAAGGCCGAGAAGAAGAAGTACTTCTCCTTCGGGTAGCGGCGGGTCTCGCCGGGCATCACGTAGGTGATGCGGCTGCGCTCATCCAGCAGGGTGGTGCGCACACCGCGCTGTTCCAGCCCAAGGCCGGTGCACAGGTTTGCAAGGGTGTGCTCCACCCGTCTGCCGCCAAGGCCGCCCAGCAGCAGCACCTCGTCAAAACCCTTTTCCGAGACCAGCTTTGCAGCATACTCGGTGTCGGTATCGTCCTTCACATGGGGCAGCACGATGATATCGTCGTCCTGCTGTTCCGGGCAGGGGGCGGTGTCAAAGTCGCCCACAATGATGTTGGGTCTACGCCCCAGAGGTGCGCAGTTGCGGTAGCCTGCATCACAGGCAATGATAAAGTCGTCCGGCCGCAGGGCCTCTGCCAGCTCCGGAGAAACCGGGCAGGCCGAAATGATCACACAGCGTGACATGAATCTCTTCCTTATCCTTTATACTTTCGGGCGCTGCCAATCCTTCACGTCCTTGACTTCCTCGTACATGGCGCAGTAGCTGTCGTACCGGGTCTGGGAGAGCCTGCCCTCGGCCAGTGCGGCGCGC